>Ga0316202_10000271_pt1 | contig 67025 bp, 46 predicted proteins | sample 3monrhotite_MG_FD_204934 | JGI IMG/M metagenome (GOLD analysis project Ga0316202, IMG submission 204934) | Microbial mat bacterial communities from mineral coupon in-situ incubated in ocean water Damariscotta River, Maine, United States -... | ecosystem: Environmental > Aquatic > Marine >...
CGGTGGTCGCCGTATCATTAGTCAGAGTTCGTCGACACTGACCTCTCAGTTGCGCTCTTGGAGCACGCAAGCCATGAGTCACCCAGCTACTTTGACTTGAAGACGATTCAGGCGAGCGGGCGCAGCGCAGTGGGTAACACGAAGCTTGTCGGAGAGCTCTGGACCTTTTTCGAGCAGGCCGGAGCTTCCAAGCAGGAACTTGCGCTTTTCTGCAAGTCCGCGAAGAGCTTCGAGTTTCGCCGGGCCCGAAAGCCCACCACAGGGGGCCCCCTGGCCAAGCATTCGGTCGCCTGGCACGGAGACGACATCAAGAGCGCAGCACAAGACCTCTCCGCTTGCTTAAGCGAGAACCCAGACGAAGCAGCTCTTCAAACGCTGATAGCCAGGCACCCTGTTCTCCTTGCCCACCTCCTTAGGGGCGGCCACGGAAGGTGGGTCCTCCCACAGGTTCGATTCGGCAGTGAGTTTGTTGCTGACTTCCTCATCGCCGAAAAGGACAGCCTTGGCTTCCATTGGCAAGCCGTCGAGCTGGAGAGTCCTCGGCATTTGCTCTTCACCAAGAAGGGAGACCCGAGGAGTGAACTGACTCATGCGCTCAGACAGATTCGAGACTGGCGTACTTGGATCGGTGCGAACAGGTCGTACGCGGTCCGGCCGCGAGAGGCCAATGGTCTTGGGCTCATTGATATCGAACCCGAGTTGCCGGGCCTAGTCCTGATGGGCCGACGCCGGGACCAGGCCGATTCGGATAGTGCGCTACGACGCCGCATGGCGCAGGAGTCCGGGATTAGGATCCACACCTACGACTGGCTGCTGGACTGCGCTCTCTCATACGGAGGAGGTCAGCTCAGCTCAGACGGTTCATGGATACTCCCGCCTGAGTAGAACGAGGGCTTAGTCCTTGGAGGCATTGCTTGCCTGGTGCAGAGTCCGGCATTGGGGAATCGGCTAGCCTGGCGCCGCAGTTGCTGGACTTACGCCAACTCACGTTTAGTGGGTGGCGGGTCCTTCGCCCCCCCCAGACCCCCCTATCTTGGCTTGCGGAAATTCATTACCGCTGGTGTGCGCGGGGGTCACTTCGCGGAGCAGAGCGGGTTGATCTCGGGGGAGGTCGAGTGGGTCTGCGACCCCCCCAGACCCCCCTATCTTGGCTCGCGGAAGTTCATTACCGCGGGGGTCACTTCGCGGAGCAGAGCGGGTTGATCTCGGGGAAGGTCGAGTGGGTCTGCGACCCCCCCAGACCCCCTATCTTGGCTTGCGGAAATTCACACTGGAGCTTTGCTCGATCGGCCACGCCTGAATCCTACAGGAGGCGAGAGTTCGTCCTGTCTGGAGAGAGCGTCAGGTCAGCGTCGGGTGGCCCCCTGGTCGCGTCTATTCCCTCTTGGCGAAGACGCCGATCGGGAAGGGCTCTCGGCAGCCTAGGGTCGAGCAGCGCGCGAACTCGGTGGCGCAGAGGTCGTGGTAGATCGTCCCGCAGCCCAAGCAGCTGACGGTCTCGAGTCCGAGGAGCTCGTCTCGGCAGAGCGGGCAGGAGCGCGCCGCGCGGCCCCGGGGGCGGTCCATGACGGCCTGCTTGAAGGTCGCGATCGAGAGCTCCTTGGCGTTGGCGACGCCGGCTCGCTCGGCCTCGGGAGCGCGGTCGTGGAAGTGTCGGTGATGGAGGAGGGACACCGGCGCCTCTGAGACGAAGAAGGCCGCGACGGCGCCGAGCGCGAGGGCCCCATAGATCCAGCCTGCGGTAGAGGGACCTGCCAGCGATAGGCCTGAGGCGTGAAGTCCGCTCAGGAGGAGGAGCGTCAGGAGCAGGGCCTTGACCAGGCCTATCCAGAGCTTCGTCCACCAGGCGATCCCGGGAGGCGTCACCAGAAGACGATCCAGGGGCATCTGCTCCAGGTAGTAGCGCCGCTCGCCGGCGTCCTCGTCCTCGAGGGTCCGGACTCGGGTGGGAGCGCCGTGGGTCTCGCTGGCTCGGGCGACCTTGGCCCTGTGCTCGGCGAGGTCGGTGGCGAAGCCTGCCCCCGATCCGGGGTGAACCTCGAAGCCGACGTGAGACCGGCTCAGCGGGTAGGGGTTGCTGAAGGTGCACGCCACGTGGTCCGGCCAGCGCGTGGTGAAGCAGTAGAAGGTGTCGGTGATCGTGAGGGTGACCTCGTCGAGGACCCACCGCTCTCGAATCCAAGGGAGCTTCGATCTGCCGTCCGCCATGGCCAGGGTCACCCGCTGAGCGCCCAAGAGCCGAAAGCCTGAGGCTCGGGCGAGACGCTGGCAGGCTTCGACGCGCGCGAGCTCCCGGAACGAGGCCAGGGCGGGCTCGCCTGCATGGGCGATCTCGACGGTGTGCAACAGGTGACGGCGCAATCGAGCCAGCATGGCTCCTCCTTCCTCTAGCTCCTTGCAATGAGGGGGCCGGGAGGGGGGCGCTAAGTCGTTACACGCGGGCCTCTCCTCACGGGGTTCCGTCTCAGGCGGGTTCAGCCCCCGCAACGCTGGAGACAGTTCGGCGCTCCTTCGCCTCGGGGCGCTCGTTTTCCGCCCCTGGGCGGGCGATGGATCAGCTTTGACGGCTCGCTTGCGCGCGGGTCAGCATCGGTTAGGTTCTGGGCCTTGCGGCGGGGAGAACCCCCGTGAAGGGCGGAGACCTTGCCTAGAGAAGATGCGATCACCTTGGAAGCCGTGGTGCGGGAGGCCCTCCCGAACGCCACCTTCCGTGTGGAGCTGGAGAACGGGCACGAGGTGCTCGCTCGAGTCTCGGGCAAGATGCGCAAGTTCTTCATCCGCATCCTCCCCGGAGACAAGGTGCTCGTCGAGCTCTCTCCCTACGACCTGACCAAGGGTCGAATCGTCTTCCGCGAGCGCTAGGTCGCAGGGCGCCCAAAGCGCCCTCCCTCCCTCCCTCTCCTCCTCCGTCAGTTCAGGCGAAGGCCTGTGGGCCTCCGCTCGTGCCGGGCTCTAGCGAGTAGAATCTGGCCTTCGGGGCACACGCTATGAGCAAGAAGCGCGACGATTGGTTGGCCCCGATCACCATGCGCGTCAAGCGCGGGGATCGGGGACGGGTCGCTCCCCGCTTGCCCGTTCCGCAGTCGTCCCCAGAGGACGCTTCGGGCGCCGTGGCCTGGGCCCACTGCCCTCCCATGGAGCCGGTCCCGATCTCGCCTGCTTCACCCATGATTCGGATCGGCCGCGTCGGAGGGCACATCGTCCTCCCCCACAAGGAGGTCTCGCGGCGCCACGCCGCGATCCGCCTCGAGGGCGAGCAGCTCTTGATCGAGGACCTCGGGAGCAGCAACGGGACCTACCTCAACCACCTCCTCCTCCGCGCTCCAGCCACGATCTTCCCTGGCGACGAGATCTCGATTGGCCCCTACACCCTGAACCTCGAGGCCGGCGAGAGCATCGAGGACAGCCGTGAGACCACGGCGATCGCCTCGGTCCTCTCGGGCGACGTGGCGCAGGTCCCCCTCGACGAGGTGTTTCGCGACCTCGAGTTCAACCAGCGGACTGGGGTCTTGGAGCTCCGCTCCTCCCGCCGCCAGGGTCGCCTCGATATTCGGGAGGGGCAGCCCTGCGCGGCCGCCTTCGAGGGTCTCCGCGGGTCCGAGGCCCTCCGGGCGATGCTCGAGCTGACGAGCGGCCGCTTCCTCTTCACTCCGGGTCGCCAGTCGACCCTACCCCCGCTCCCCATGAGCCTGACCGCCGCCCTCCTGGACTGGGCCAGAGCCCAGGACGAGGCGGGTCCTCAGACCTAGGCCCGACCTGGGCTCGCCAGCGCTCTCGACTCGAAGCGCCACGGGCTTCAAGCCCAGAGCGGGGTAAAGTGGGCGCCATGGACTCCAAACTCAAAGCAGGGCTGGCGGCCGTCGTCGCCATCGGGATCGCCGTCGGGGCAGGGCTGCTCCTCCTCGAGGAGGGCGGGGAATCCCCTGATCCTCGCTCCTCACAGCCTGGCTACGGCCAACAGACCCCCACGGCTACGGCCTCTCGCGCAGTGCCCCCGCCTACGCCGACCCAGGGCTCGGGCCATGCCGGGACCCAGACCCCGAGCAAGACCGGCGCCAGCGGCGGATCCCCCACCGGCCCGACCGGCCCGCAAGGACCGGGCCCGACGGGGACCCCCCCCCAGGAGCGCCCCGGCCCCACTGGCCCTCAGGGAGGCGGCCCCGTCGCCCTGAGCGTGATCTGCGAGGACGGGACCGGCGCGCCTCTTCCTGGCGTGTCTATCGAGGCCCGACGCAAGAGCGGCATGCCGCTCCAGCCAGTCCAGAGCAACGCTGAGGGCCGCGCTAGCCTGGGCGGATTGCCCGAGGGCGAGCTGATCAGCGGCGTGGCCCGCCACGCGCGCGTCGAGGGCGGAGTGGCCTTCGGCCCCGTTCGCGTTCACGCCGGGGCCTCGCTGCGGATTCGTCTGAACCTGGCTCGCCTGGGGCGCTTGGTCGGTGTGATCCGAGATCAGGCCGGGAACCCGGTCCGCGAGGCCGAGGTCGTGCTGGTCAATCCCAAGGAGCCAGACGGCAAGGCGATCCTCGACGTAGCCGCCCTCGGACTCGGCGCCGACGGGAGCTTCGTGACCCAGGTCGCGGCTGGGAACTACGCCGTCTCGGCCCGAGGCCCCGGCTTCAGTGAGTCGGATCGGGCCTACGTCGTGGTCCCTGCCGACGGCGACTCGAGCCAGGTCGAGCTGCGGGTCTCGCGTAAGGCTTCGATCACGGGGCAGCTGAACTTGCCCCCTGACGTGGCGCAGCTCCGGCCCCTCGAGCTCGACGTCGTGATCGAGAGCGAGAGCGGGACCGCCCGGAACCCGCTCACGCGGACCGACCGGCGCCAGCTCCGACCCGCGGCCGACCTGACCTTCAAGCTAGAAGACGTCCACGCAGGACGCGTTCGGATCCGGGTCGAGCTGCCTCGGGCTGGCGACCACCGCGTCGGTCCCTGGTCCAAGTTCGACCTCAAGCCCGGTCAGCAGCTGAGCGGGGTCCTGGTCTCGCTCGCCGAGGTGACCGTCGCCGTGCGCGGGACCGTTCGCGACGATCGGGGAGCCGTGATCCCCAACGTCGACGTCAGCGTCGGGAGCCGCCAGGTCAAGACCGACCTCCAGGGCGCCTTCGTCCTCCGCGGCCTCGACATGGGCGAGACCGGCGTCGAGGCCTCCCTCAAGGGTCACGCTCGCGCCTACCAAGCCATTGACTACCAGGGCAGTCAGCTGACCGTCGACCTCGTCCTGGCGCGCCTCGGCGAGGTCCAAGGTCGCGTCACCGGATCCTCGGTCAACGGGATCCCCGTGGTCCTGTTCCGCAGCGAGGACGGCGCCGTCGAGACCCACAACGCCACGACCGACGCCCAAGGCGGCTACCTCCTGACGGACATTCCGCCGGGGACCTACCACCTCAAAGCGGGCAAGGGCGCAGACCCCTTCGACTCCACCGGCGCGCCGACCGTGCAGGTCAAGCCAGGCGAGCGGGCCCAGGCGAACCCGATCACCCGCTAGCTCGCGTGAGACACCAGCCTCCAGGCTAGGGGCGGCGCGGATCGCTCAGCGCTTCTTCTTGGTCGTGACCTTCTTGGCCTTCATGTCGAACTCCACGACCATTCCGGGGGGGGCGTCGGCCGGCGCCACGGTGCCCTGCATCGTCATGTTCAAGACGCCCTCGCCGTCGGGCAGCGAGCCGTCGGCCGAGAACTTGAGCGTGCCCGAGAGGCCGATCACGAGGGGAACCTTGGTCGGCATGCCTTGGAAGGTGGAGAAGGTCATCGTGACCTCAATGGACACGCTGAGGTAGTCCTGGCCGCCCTCCTTGGTGAGGGAGGTGAGCTCTCCGCTGCCCTGGCACTTGTCCTGGTCGAGCTCCTTGACCTCGAAGCCCATCTCCTTGGCCATTTCCACGGCGTCGATCTTCCAGGTCGCGCCCACCGCCACGGGCTTCTCCGGGAGCATGACCTCCTCTGAGGACTTCCCCTTCTTGTCCTTGCTGAGCTCGCGCAGTTTCTTGTCGAGGGTCTTGGCCAAGCCGGGGGACACCTCGCCGCTCTCGGTCTTGCGGGCCCAGGTCCCGTCGGCGCCCTTGGTCAGGAGCACCTTGGTGTTCATGGCCTTGAACTCCTCGCCGGTCTTGTGGTCCTTGAACGAGGCGTAGACGAGCTCGATCTGAGTAGGCTTCCCCTCGGCGTCGAGGGCGCGCACGGTCCGGGTGCGGGAATACTCGTGACCCTTCTGCTCCTTCTCGTCCTTGACGACCTGCTGAGCCTCCGGCTGGTTGAGGTTCAGAATGCGAGTCCTCATGAGCTGGTCGTCGACCTGGGTCTCCTCCACGGACTCGTTGAGGACCGGGTCGCGATCACCGAGTTTGCGCAGGTCATAGGTCGTCTGCGCCAGCGCAGGCGACGCGACGGTGAGGAACATGGAGGTCATCAGCAGGGCGCGGGTCATGGTCTCTCTCCGTCGGACGCAGCGGGCGCGGATCGCGCCGGGCAGGCAGTCTACAGGTCGGCTCTCGGCGACGCGTGGCCGTCAGCGCAAGCCCGCGACCGCCTGGCGCCGGGGTGTAACGCTGCAGCGCCCTCTCCGCATTAGGAGGTGAGGGCCCTCGAGGCTCTGGGAGCTGCCCAATGCCGACTTCTGCTGCGCTGGATTCAGCGAAGACCGTGACCGAGACCTTGTTCGTCAAGTGCGAAGCCTGCGGGCGCAAGGGCGAGGTCTCTCGCAAGGCAGCGGGTCGGAGCGTGCGCTGTCGCTGCGGAGAGAAGCTCAGGGTCCCGAACCTGCGCAGCTCTCAGCCGGCTCCCGAGGGGCGCACGACCTTCGTCCTCGACGGGGGGAGGATCGCGATTCCCCACCAGTGCGCCTGTTGCCTCGAGCGCGCGACTCAGGAAGTGCGCGTTAAGGAGGTCAAGAAGGAGCACTTGGGCGTCGCGACCCTGACCGAGGCTCGCGCTCTAAACGTTGAGTTCTGCGAGACCTGCGGGGACCACACGCTCTGGCACACCCTGGGCGGAGTCTCTGGAGCTCTGGCCCGGTCGATCGTCGCCGGAGTGGTCACGACCTTCTTGGCGGGCTGCCTGTTGGCGCTCTCCTTCGGCGGGCTGACGCTCCGGACTCCCACCGGAAAGGGAATCGTCGCGGGAGCGATCTTCGTTGGCCTGCTCGGAGCGGTCTGCTCGGCGCTAGTCAGCTTCAGGCGCCGCCCCAAGCGGGCGGTCTCGCACAACCACTCCTGCCAGCGTGGTCAGGCCGTAGAGATCGACGGCTTCGTGGACACCTTCACGCGCCTCAAGTTCGGAAACCCCGCCTACGGGAGATTGTTCGCCGACCTCAACGGTGGCTAGGGGAGGCGAGCGGAGCTACTTCGGCGGCGCTACGTAGCGGTCGAGGTCACGGACCGTGGTGTAGGGGAGGAAGCCCGCCTCCTTGGCCCGCTTCACGAAGCGCGCCACGTGCTCGGGCTTTCGACAGTAGTCGACGGCCAGGACCTGCTTGCGCGCCGCGCGAACCCGCCGGGCGTGGCTGAGGACTTCGCGGGTGTGGTCCAGCTCTTGGACCTCGTCACCGTCGTAGAAGGTGTCCTCGAGGGCCAGCCCGTCGATCAGCGGCAACACGTCTTGTCGAGAGGCGACGCTGGCCGCGTTCTGCACGATCACGAGGAAGCCGGGGCGACGGGCGCGGGCGAAGGCTGCGATCTCGGCCAGGAAGCTCGCCATTTTCTTGCGGGCTTCAGCCTCCCCAAGGACCCCCGCCTCGACCCAGTGCTCGAACACGTCGACGCGGTCGAGGTAGACGCCCTCGAAGCCGGCGGCGATCAGGCGCGCCAGGGGGCCCTCCTTCGCGAGGAGGATCTTCTTCCACTCAGGGTCCCAGTAGCGGACGGGGTAGTTGCCAGGCCAGTCGGGGTTCTCCTTCCCCAGCCAAGGCGGCGGCGAAGTCCTCCAGGCCGGCTTCCAGTAGGAGCGATAGTCCTCGGCCTCCCCCACGCTCCAGTAGGCCAAGGCGACTCGGCCCCGGCGCCGGACCTTCTCGAGGTCCGCTGGGCCGTATTCGCCGGCTCGTGAACCGTCGCGGGAAGCGTCGATCACCGCGACCTGGGCCGGGCTCTTGGCGACTCGCTCGAGGTCCACCTTCTGGAGCCAGTAGATCCAGCGCTGAGCCTTGGCGAGGCGCGCGCGCGGAGAGGGCTTCTTCTCTGGAGCCGCGCGGGTCGCGAGGCAAGCCAGGACTAAGAGTCCCGCCGTGACACTAAGCGTTCGCGTCCTCGAGCCCATGGCGCTCTCCCGACCGGCAGCCTATCCCGCCTCAGGCCAGCGGCTATCCTCTCTCCTCGTGGCTCCCAAGGTTCCCCAGATCGCTCGACCCGACCGCGAGCGCCGCTCGTGCGACGTGCTGGTCGTAGGCGCAGGCGCGGCTGGCCTCTTCGCGGGCCTCGCGGCCCGCGGCGCGCTAGACCCCAAGGGAGGCGTGGCTGCGATTCGGGCGGGCGCCCCCGACGTGGTCCTCCTCAACAACGAGGCTCGCCTGGGCCTCAAGATCCTGGTCTCGGGCGGCGGGCGCTGCAACCTGACCAACGCCGCGGTGGACGAGCGGGACTACCTCTCGGACACGCCCAAGGTCGTCCGAAGCCTCCTGCGTGGCTTCCCCAGCGAAGCCGTGCGGGCCTTCTTCCAGGCCCGCGGGCTCAAGCAATACGAGGAGCCCCTGGGGAAGGTCTTCCCGGCCACCAACAAAGCCCGCGACGTCCTGGGCCGCCTCCTGGACGCGGTCCACGAGAGCGGGATCGACCTCGTCGCGCCCGCCGAGGTCTGTCGGATTCGTCCTCCCGAGACAGAGGGGGCCGAGTGGACCGCGACCCTCAGCGACGGGAGCGCCTGGCGCGCCAAGCGCCTGATCCTGGCCACGGGCGGCAAGAGCCTCCCCAAGACCGGCTCCCGCGGGTTCGGCCTCCAAGCTCTGGCCGAGCTGGGCCACACCATTGAGCGGACCGTCCCTGCCCTGACGCCGCTTCTCTTCGACGCCGGCGGCCCCCTCGAGGGATTGGCCGGGCTCACGATCCCGGCCGTGTTGACCCTGGCGCCCGCCAGCGCCAACTCCGATCAGCTCAGCGGCTCTAGGTTCAAGCCCCTGGCACGGGCGGCCGGGAGCCTGCTCGTGACCCACAAGGGCGCGACGGGGCCTGCGCCCTTCGACGTCAGCGGACCTTGTGGGAGCGCGCTGGCGAGGGGCGAGGAGGTCCGGCTCACGGCAGACTTCTGGAGCCTGGGCCAACCCGAGAGCGCCTGGGCGCCCTTTCGTGGGTTGGACAAGGCGCCCGGGGCCGCGCTCCGGCCCGAGGACGCGCCGCGGCCGCCGACGCGGGAGGCCTTCGAGGCCAGCGCCGCTCCCCTCCTCGCCGAGCGCGAGCGCGGAGTCGCCCAGGCCCTCGCCCAGCGCTTGCCGCGCAAGCTGCTCCAGAGCCTCTGCCGCGCTGCTGGGATCGACCCGAGCAAGAAGGTCAAGCAGCTCGACACCCGCGAGCGGCGGGACCTGTTCTTGATCCTGACCCAGGCCGACCTGGGGCTGAGCGGGGCCGAGGGCTACGCCAAGGCGGAGGTCACCGCGGGCGGAGTCCGCCTCGACGAGCTCCAGCGCAAGACCCTCGAGAGCAAGCGCCTCCCGGGGCTCCACTGCTGCGGCGAGGTCGTAAACGTCACCGGACGACTCGGCGGGTTCAACTTCCAGTGGGCTTGGTCGAGCGGCTACGCCGCCGGCCGCGGGGCCGCCGCGGGCCTCACTCGGTCGGGTTGATCACTCCGTAGCGCCGCCCGAACCAGTAGGCCATCAGCAGGTCGTTCGACGCGTTGCGCGGGGTGTAGCGCCCGCGGCTCACGACGCGCGGGAAGGGCGTGTTCTTCCAAGCGTAGGAGTTCTGGGGGATCACCCAGTTCGGCGGGGCCTCCATGCCGCGGGCCCGGCCCTGGTCCGTGGCCCAGTCCTGCTTCCAGGGGAGGTTCGGGACGGGAGAGGCCGAGAAGCTGGGGAGGTGCTTGAGGCCGACGGCGATCTGACTGCGCGGCATGGGCAGCTCGCGCATGGCCCAGATCGCGTCCTCGGTGTCGAGGGAGCTCGAGGGCGCGATCCCGGCCGCCACGATCATGTGCAGGCTGCGACGGGTCTTCTGTCCGGCCTTGGCCGCGCGCTGGAGCGCGAGGCGCGTGGTCGGCTTGGCGACCCAGTAGTTGTGGATCTCGGCCAGGCGTCGGCTGAGCATTAGGCCCACGATGTTGAGGTGGGTCCCGCTCCAGTCGGTCACGCCCTTGAAGTGGAAGCCGCCGCCCATGGCCACGTTGAAGGCGGTCAGGAAGGGGTTCCGAGCCTCCTTGCGATACTCGCTCTTGGCTCGAGCGTCGCCGGTCAGGGCCGCGACGACGCCCCAGGTGATCAAGCGGTTCCCGCCGCGACGCGAGCCCTTCATGACGTCGTGGGTCTGGGCCAGGTCGCGAAGCGCGGCGCCGAAGTCGGCTCGCATGGACTGACCGGCGCTCGAGTCGTGGAGGGCGAGGCCGCCCAGGAGGAAGCCCTTCCACATGTCGTTGTTGCCGCCGATCTTCCACTCCAGGTTGGTGTAGGGCGCCACGCCGGGGAGCCACTTGGTCCCCAGGGGACGCTGCCCTGCGGTTCGGATCGTGCGGGCGAAGTCGTCGCCGCGGCCGCTGATCTTGAGCATGGTGTAGAGCGAGGTCGCGCTCCTGAGCATGTTGTCGCGCGCGGCCGGATCCTGAGTCACCTCGTAGCGGAGGGCCTGGGAGTAGCAGTAGGTCCCGGTCCAGAGCGTCCCGTCGTGCTCGTCGTGGACCGCGCCGGTGTCGGAGCGTCCGATCAGGCAGCCGGCCGTGGCCTCGAGGAACTCGCGGGGGACCTCGAGGTCGGCCTCAGCCGCCTTCTGAGCCAGGGTCTTGCCGAAGGCGTTGGCCTTGAGCTCGGCCTCGTGGAGGTTGAGGTCGTCGACGAGGGTGTCCACCAGGCGCAGGAGGTCTGGACGCGCGCGGTGGAGCGCGAAGTCGGTCCGGTCGTAGACGAAGCGGTGGACCCAGGTCTGGAAGGTCGGGTGATTGAGGTAGGGCGCGATCCAGGGCGTCGAGTAGTAGGTCCGAAAGAGGACTTGGAGGCCGAGCTTGGTCAGCCGGTTCGGGGCGGAGTGACTCGCCTCGCTCGTGCGCTCCAGGGTCCAGATCGGATCCACGTAGGGCGGGTGGTCGTAGCTCCAGTCCTCGCTGGGGTCGGTGAAGGGCGCGCCCTGACCGCGGTAGGTTCCGCTGAAGGCCTGGGCCCCTTGGGGCGTGAAGTCGGCCTGGACCGTCATGGGCGCCCCGTCGGCGGCGCTGCGGACCTGGGTGATTCCCTCGGCCTCGCCCACGAAGTTCATGCGCTGGAGGCTGAGGTCGATTCGGAGCCCGCTGGCGGGACCGTCTACGGCGCGGCCGCTCCAGACCAAGGACACCGGCCGCCCTCGGTGGCGATAGGTCGTGTATTCGACCTCACGCACGAAGGAGTAGTCGCTCCCCTCCCAGCGCAGCTCGACCTGACCGCTGTAGGGGCCGCGGACAGGGTCGCTCCCGCTCACGGCGTAGACGCCGCCAAGGCCCGTGGCCGCGAAGGCGTTCACGATCGGGGCTTGGGTCGTGAGCGGGGCTGTGCTGGTGGTGTTGCTCGTGGTGGGCGTCGCGTTGGAGCTCGTGACGCCGCCGGTAGTCGAGGCCGCGCTGCCACCGCCTGAGGACTTGGAGCAGCCGACGAGGGAGAGGAGGAGGAGGCTCGAGAGCGCGAGGCTCGCGCTGGCGTTGAGGCGAATCACTGGGCTCCCTCCTGGCTGGCTTGGTCCTCGATCGCGCGCTCGACCTCGGGGCCGCCCACGATCACGAGGAAGCGGCGAGTCAGGGCGTCGTCTTGCTCGAGGACCAAGCGCTCGCGATAGACCTGGCCGCTGGCCAGGCTTCGTTGGATCCGCGCGACCTGCTGGAGGTCAGGCGAGGCCACGATCACCTCGCAGGTCCCAGCCGGGAGCCGGGTGACGTGGAGCGCGCCCGACCCGTCGCTGACGAGGGGCGCCACAGGCACCGGGAGGGGCGTTCCCTGTCCGTCGAGGACGAGGGCGAAGGCCAGCTCGAGGGGCTGACCGCTGGCGTCGAAGGCGGTCAGCTCGAGGCGCGCCTCGGGCTGAAGCTCGAGAGTCTCACCCAAGCCTCCCCGGGTCAGGGCGTGGCCCGGGGCGCTCACGAGGACCTCGAGTCCTGCGGCGTCTCGAGCGGGGAAGCTGAAGTGTCCCGTGGCGTCGGTCTCGCTGAGGTCCACGATCGTGTCGGCCAAGGCTCGCAGGTCGCGGGCGGCGGCGTCGGGCTGGATCAGGAACACCTCGCTCCCAGCCTCAGCTCCCAGGACGCGACCGACGAGGGCCTCGGGGTCGACCTCGGCTTGGAGGGCTGGCGCGCTCGTGAGGGGCGCCGCGGAGGCGGTCTCCTGGGCGGGTGCCTCCTGGGCGGGTGCCTGGACAGCTGGAGCCTGGGTCGCAGGCGCCTCGGCTGTGGCGACCGGGCTGCGCGAGCCGCTGTCGCAGCCAGCGAGCGAGAGGGCCAGCGCGAGGGCGCAGCCGAGTCGAGGAAAGAACGTCATGGAGCCTCCTGGCCAGCCCCTGGGAGCTCGCCAGCGAGTTCCTGCGCAAGTCGCTGTCCGCAGAGAATGTGTCCAGATCGGTCGAGGCGGCTACGAGAGGCCTCTCTGCAAGGACTTAGCGCCAGCCTGTCCGCCGTCTCCGACTGGCGTCAGCGCCGGATTCGGGATCCAACGAGGGGGGGGCACCTGTCCGCGGATCGTCGGTGCCCTCTTACTCGACGCGCGTCCGCGGGGGCCGCCCGGCGAGGTGGTCCCGGAGGTTGTCCGCCACGATCTGAGCCATGGCGAGGCGCGTCTCGCGAGTCGCGCTGCCGAGGTGCGGGAGCAGGACGACCGAGTCCAGCTCCGCCAGGCCCGGCTCGAGCTGGGGCTCGCGCTCGTAGACGTCGAGGCCAGCCCCTGCCAGGCGCCCCTCGCGGAGCGCCGCGACCAGGGCGGCCTCGTCCACGACGGGGCCGCGGGCCATGTTGATCAGGTAGGCGCTCGGCTTGAGCCAGCCCAAGCGCTCGGCGTCGAGGAGGTGGCGGGTCTCGGGCGTCAGGGGGCAGTGGAGGCAGACCAGGTCCGAGCTCCGGAGGAGCTCCTCCAGCCCGACGTAGCGGGCCCCCTCGCTCTCCTGGGCGGGCTTCTCGCTTCGTCCCGTGTAGCAGACTTGCAGCCCGAAGCCTCGCGCCCGGCGCGCCACGGCTCGCCCGATCCGTCCCAGGCCGACAATACCGAGGGTCTTGCCGTAGAGCTCGGTCCCGAGCAGGAGCTGGGGGGCCCAGCCCGCGAACTCGCCGGCCCGCGTCATGCGATCGCCCTCGAGGACGCGGCGCGTGACCGAGAGGATCAGGGCCCAGGTCAGGTCCGCGCTGGCCTCGGTCAAGACGTCGGGCGTGTTGCAGACCCCGATCCCGCGAGCAGCCGCCGCCGCGAGGTCGACGTTGTTGATCCCGACGGCGTAGTTGCAGATCAGGCGCAGCTTGGGCGCGCTCGCGATCAGCTCGGCGTCTATCGGGTCTAGGAGCTGGCTGACCAGGACCTCGGCCTCAGCCAGGCCTGAGCGGAGCTCGTCTCGCGTCGCGGCTCGGTCGTGGGGGCTGACCTCGAGCTTCAGCCCAGCCTCAGCAGCGAGGGCCTCCAGGGGTCCTTCGGGCAGGGCCCGGGTCACGAACACACGGGTCATGGCGGCTCCTCGCTAGGTGACGATCCGCCAAATCGCGGAGTAGTGCGCGATCGCGCCGAGGAACACGAAGAAGTGGAACACCTCGTGGTGGCCGTAGTGCTTGGGGATCGGGTTCGGCCACTTCATGACGTAGACCACAGCGCCGGTGATATAGAAGGCGCCCCCCGCGAAGGTCAGATAGAAGACCTCGCGCGAGACCGCGGAGTAGTAGTTGGCGATGTTCGGCAGGAGGGCCAGGCCTAGGACTACGTAGAGGCCAGCCCTCAGCGCCCTCGAGCTGTGGGGGCGGAACATGGTCAAGAGGACGCCCAGGATCACGCCGGCCCAGACCATGACCAGGAGCTCCATTCGATACGCGAGATCCGTGCAGAGGCAGAAGGGCGTGTAGCTGCCGCCGACCATGACGTAGATCGAGGAGTAGTCGCAGCGCGAGAGGAAGGCGAAGCGCTCAGGGCCCCAGTTGATCGTGTGGTAGATCCCGCTCATGCCGAGCATGAGCGCCAGCCCGCAGGCGAACACGATCGAGCAGATCATGCCGAGCTGGGTCTGGGCGTTGACGGCCAGGACGATTCCAGCGGGGACTGCTACGCAGAACGCGACCACGTCAGGGATCCCTCGCAGCGAGGGACGATTCTCGGGGGGATCCCACTCCGGGGGATAGGCGAGCTCGAGGGCCGCTTCGTCGGGGGGGGTGGTCAGGTGGGTCCTTTGGGTCTCGATTGGCCCGAATCCTAATCCATGCCCAGACTTGGGCAAAACTTGGGCGGTGGGGTCCCTCGAGGTGACATCTCGGGGATTGACGACCCTTGGATGGTTGGTATCCTTCGGCCATCGCTAGGGCGATTAGCTCAGCTGGCTAGAGCGCCACGTTGACATCGTGGAGGTCACAGGTTCGAGTCCTGTATCGCCCAAAGGAACGGCGCGCACTTCGGTGCGCGCCGTTTCTGTGTACAGGCTCTAGGCCCGCATAGGCTCTGGCAGCTGACCCACCTCGGCGACCAAATGTCGAGCCTTCTGCTGCGCCACCGCCGCCCCCGCAGCCGCCTGAGAAGCCCGCCAAGCCTGGAAGGTCCCAGGCTCGATCAGGCGGACCTCGACGGGGGCCAGGCTCGTGTCGGCGCGGTGAGCTGCGTAGTCGCGGGCCGCCGCCGAGAGCCCCGCGTCCACGAGGGAGGCCAGGCGCTCGCGGAACTCGCCGCCCAGCGCTAGGTCCGCCTCGATATGGAGGGTGTAGCCCGGGACCGGGCCTCCCGTCCGCGGCGCCAGGCAGAACCACAGGGACTCGCAGCGCAGCTCCTCGAGGGCGCCCGAGACCGCCAGGTTGACGTGGGCCTCGTCGAGCTTCTCCCCCACCAGCGAGCAGTGGGCGCCGGCCTTGCGCACGAAGCGAATGCAGGGCGTGGCCTGGAAGGTGTCGTAGACCTCGACCACGTCGCCTAGGGCGTAGCGATAGCTCCCGCCAGAGGTCGTGAGCACGACCCCGTAGCGCTGGCCTGTCTCGAGCTGGTGGGCGCCGAGGGCTCGTGGCTGGTCCTGGTCCATGTCGGCCTCGGGCACGAACTCCAGGTAGTGCCCGGTCACGCACACCGGGCCGCCTGGCTCGGGGCCGCCCATGGGGACGTTCATCCAGCCCTCGGCCGCGGAGTAGACCGCGTCCCGCACGATCGCGCGCTCACCGAGCCAGCGCTGGAGCTCGGGCACGTAGAGCTTGGCCGTGGCGCTCGTCCAACACACCGCGGCCCGCAGCTCGGGGAAGGCGTTGGGGACGAGGTCGCCCTTGATCCCGGCCCGCAGCCCGGCCGCGCGATCGGGGCGCCTCTGGACCAGGCTCTGGAAGAGCGCCCGCTCGTCTGAGCTGAGGGCCAAGCCCTCGGGCAGGGTCCCGCGCTCGAGGTGGTGCGCCAGCTCGTCGGCCTTGCGCTCGAGCTCACGGAACAAGAGGACCAAGCCCAGGGGGAAGATCGTGGCGCAGAGGGTCGGCGCGGCCTGGAGCGCGAGCTGTAAGGCGAGGAAGTTGCGCGTCTCGAGGTCTCTGAGGCCGAAGAGCTCGGCCGGCCAGGCATACATGGCCCGCACGGCCTTGGGCATCGCCGTGAAGTTGTAACCGCTCATTGTCCCGATTGGACAGCCGTCGGCGGCCACGCCGTCGCGGGCCGAGCCGACGAAGTAGAGGACCCGCCCGCGGCAGGCCTCGGGGTGACGCCGGTAGAGGTGCCAGAGCGAGGCGTGGAGCGCCTTCTGAAACTCGACGCGATAGCTGGGCGTGACCGGGACGTGCTTGGGGACCCCCGTCGAGCCCGTGGTCTGGACGTAGTAGACCGGGGCCTCGGCCGTGAGCACGTTGGCCTCGCCGGCCAGCATTCGATCGACTTGGACCTGGTGTTGGAGCGGCGTCACGATCGGGACGCGCTCGGCGTAGGCCTCGGGCGAGTCGATCCCTGCGAAGCCATGCTCCTTCCCGTAGGAGGTCTGGGCGTTGCGCTGGAGGATCGAGAGCAGGCGGGCGCGTTGAGCCGCGCCGGGGTCGCTCGCGGCGCGGAGGAACTCCTTGGCGTTCTTGGTCCGGGCGCGCTGCCCGAGCCAGTGCAGGACCCGCACCGGAATCACGCCTGGGCTCGCTTGCCTTGGACGTAGGCCAGGATCAGGGCCGGCGTGTCCAGGTTCTCCGGGGTGACCTCGCTGGCTTGGGCCGCGAAGCCGTAGGTGTCCTCGAGGGACTCGACGAGGTCCAGGAGCTGGAAGGAGTCGAGGCGGCCGGAGCTCAAGAGCGCGCTCTCAGGAGCGAGGGCCTCGGCCCCGGCCAAGGGCTGGAGGAGCCCGAGGATCGCGTCCAGGGTTGGCTCAGGCATCGGGCTCTCCCTCGAGCTCGGGGCCCAGGTCGGCCTCTAGGTCCTCGACCGCCGAGCCGATCCCCGACTGGATCGCCGACTCCATGGCCACGATCTCGCGGAGCTGGGTCGAGGCTGGCCAGACCTTGACCAGGGCCGGGAGGAGGAGCACGTCGGCCAGGAAGGCGACCAGGAAGGTCAGGGCGCTCAGGAGCCCGAACACGCGCACGCCGCGGTCGCGGGAGAAGTAGTAGACGCCGAAGCAGCCCACGAGGACCAAGGTCGTCACGAGCACGGCTCGGCCGGCGCCGAGCAAGGCGCGCTCTATGGCTGCGTTGACCTTGGCGTTGCGGCTGATCCGGCCCGAGACCGTCGGGCGCAGGGCCTCGGCGTGGACCCGCTGGAGCTCCTCGCGGAGGGCGTAGGTCAGGTGGATCGTGTCGTCGACGATGATCCCGATCGCGATCGTCGTGATCAGCGCGTTGGTGACCGTGATCGCGGTCCCGGTCCAGCCCATGACGCCCAAGACGACCGCGATCGGGAGCAGGTTCGGCAGGATCGAGAGCAGACCGAGGCGCAGCTCGCGAGTCCAGGCCGCGATCAAGATCGTGACCACCAGGAGCGCCAGTCCGAAGCTCGTCTTCTGGGTCGCGAGTACGTAGTCGCTGCTGCGCGAGAGGAGGAAGGCGCCGCCCGAGATCCTGGCGTCGGCCAAGCCCTCGAAGCGCTTGCCCATTTCGGCCTCGACCTCGCTCAGGATCTTCTTGTGCTCGCGGCTTCCGATCAGGTTGAAGCGGACCGTGATTCGGATCGAGCTCCCGTCGGTGGCGACGTGCTGGTCGCAGTAGTCGCCGTCGGCGGAGCCCAAGAGGAGCAGGAGCTGGGCCACCTGGCGGTCGTCGTTCGGGATCTCGCTCGGGCCGCCCATTAGGCGGTGCATTTCCTCGACGCCGGCCGTGATCCCCATCACTCCCCGGACCTCGGGGTGGACCGTCCGCAGCCAGTCCTCGAACTCAGCCGCGCGGACCAAGAGCTCGGCCCGCGGAACCAGGTCTGGCGGGGGCGTCAGCGGGGTCAGCAGGACCTCGCAGGCTATGGTGCCGCCCATGCGCTGGTGGACGAACTCGAGCTGGTGCCGGAGCGGCTCGTCCGGCGCTAGGTTCTTCATCAGGTCGCGGTCGACGTAGAGCTTGGGGATCCCAGGCAGGGTCGCGGCGCAGGCCAGGACGCCGATCACGATCACCAGCCAAGGTCGCTTAGTGACGACGCTGTGGATCTTGAGGAGGAGGTTCGAGAGGGGCGGGGCCGCGCCCTTCGCGCGTGCTCGCGGCGTCCAGCGCACCAGCATCGCGGGGATCAAGCCCAAGAGGAGGGCGTAGGCCAGGAGGCAGCCCAGGGCCGCGAAGATCCCCAGGTTTCGGATCGGGACCAGGCGCGACGAGAGGAGGGCCATGAAGCCCGCCGCCGTCGTGAGCGAGGTGAAGAGGCAGGGGAGGTGGATCTCGGAGATCGCGACGGCCAAGGCCCGCTCGTTGGAGAGCCCTTCGCTCGCGCGCCGTTCGTAGGCCGAGATCAGGTGGACCGCGTCGGCGACTCCGACGCAGATCAAGAGCGTGACCAGGATCACGCTCAGGGTCGAGAGGGGGACGCCGGCCCAACCCATGAGGCCGCCCGTGGCCAGGAGGCTCGTGACCACGACCGCCAGGGGCGCCAGCATGGCGCGCGGCGAGCGAAACAAGACCAAGAGGATCAGGCCCGCGACCAGGAGCCCGCCAAAGATCGCCAGGTTCAGCTCCCGAAATAGGATCTGAGCCAGGAGGGTCATCATCATGGGCGTGCCCACGACCTCGGCCTTCATGTCTCGCCAAGGCTCCTGCTCGAGGAGTCCTTCGAGGACACGAGTCACCTCCTTGCGGCCCTGAGGAGTCTTGACCTCAGGGTCGAGGCGGACGAGGTAGCCGACGTAGCGGGCGTCCTTCGAGATCAGGACGTCCTCGAAGGGGCGATAGCGGAGGACCCGCTCGCGCCAGACTTCGGCCTTGAAGCCCTCCTCCTCCAGCGCCTCCTGGTAAGGCTTGCTGACGATCGTCTCCTCCTCGTCGAGGAAGGGGACGGGGGCGTGGAAGGGCGAGCGGAGGTCCTCGACGAAGGCCAGGTCCCCGTGCTCGGGCCCGAGGGTCAGGGCGCCCAGAGCGTCTCCGAGCTCGATCAGGCGGCCTCGGTCCGGTTCGGCGAAGGCGTCAGGCACCTCGACCATCAGCAGCACGACCTCGTCGCTGCCGAAGGTCTTCTGCATCGCGCGATAGCGAACCAGGGCTTGGTCCCCCTCCAAGAAGAGCGACTCGTTGCTGACGTCGAAGCGGAGCAGAGGGCCGCCTATGGCCGCCACGATCACGAAGAGCAGGCTCGCGAGCTGGAGCCGCTCTCGGTAGCGAACCAGCCACTCGACCCAGGCCGGCGGCGTGACGGGCTCCTTGGCCTGGACCTCGCTCACAGGGCCGGCTCCTGGAGGAGAGCCTTGCGGACCTTGCCCGAGCCCGTCTTGGGCAGAGCCTCGAGCTGGTGGATCCGGAGGGGAACCCGGGCCCGGCCCAAGCGCGCCGTGATCCGCGCGCGGAGCGCCGCTGGGTCGAGGCCCTCGTCGCCTGTGACGAAGAGGATCAGGGCCTCGCCGCGCTCTGGATCGGGGACGCCGATCGCCGCCGCCTCGCGGACGGCCTCGTCCTCGAGCACGACGTCCTCGACGGACTTGGCCGAGATCCGCTCGCCCATGGACTTGATCAGGTCCTTGAGGCGCCCGCGGATCGTGAGGAAGCCCTCGGGGTCGAGGGAGCCGAGGTCGCCGGTCCGGAGCCACCCCTCGTGGAAGGCGGCTTGGGTTCCGGCTGGATCTCGGAAGTAGCCCGTGGAGACGTTGGGCCCGCGCGCGAGGACCTCGCCGGTCTCTCCCGTGGGGAGGTGCTGGCCCGCGGGGTCGGCGATCGCCAGCTCGACGCCGTGAATCGGACGTCCGCAGGAGGCGGGGCGGGCCGCAGCCTCGCGCGGGTGGAGGCAGGTCAGCCGAGTCGCGGCCTCGGTCAGGCCGTACATCGGAAACACGGCCCCGGGAAAGCGCCTCCGCAGCTCGGCCAGAGCGCTCTGGGGCAGAGCTCCGCCGGCGAGGGTGATCCGGCGCAGGCTCGGGAGCTCGCTCGCGCAGAACCCCTCCCGCTTGAGGAGCGCTAGGGCTTGGTAGGGAACGAGGGAGAGCTGAGTCACGCCCTCGTCGCGGGTCAGCCGGAGCAGGCGCCCGGCGGTCAGGGCCGCCGAGCTGAACACCAGCTCGCCCCCCACGGCCGCGGCCAGGAGCACCAGGCTTCGCCCATAGGTGTAGTAGAGCGGGAGCGAGGCCAGGAACACCTCCGGAGGTCCCTCCGGGACGATCTCGAGGGAGTCCAGGATCGCGCCCGTGACGGCGCCCAGGTTCTCGTGGCTGAGCTGAACGCCCTTGGGGGTCCCGGTCGTGCCTGAGGTGAAGACCAGGGCCGCCAGGCCGCTGCTCGGATCTCGCGCGACGCCTCCCTCGCGGCTCAACCAGGGGACCTGGGCGGCGAAGGCTTCCTGCCAGAGGGCCTCGAGGCGAGCGCGCGCCCCCGCGGCGCCCGCGGCCTCCTGCGGGACGAGGGCCCCGCAGGGATCCGCCAGGCGGAGGACCTCGACCAGCTCGGCGTCGGGGAGGCTCGGGTTGAGCTCGACGGGGACCCCGCCCCCGCGCTGGATCGAGGTGTAGCTCTCGAGGGCGGCGCGTCCGCCGCTGGTGAGCGAGACGGCTCGGGCGCCGGGCTCCAGCGCCACGGGCTGGCAAGCTGCCCAGAGCTCGGCGTAGCTCGTGGGGGTCTGGTCCTCGCGCAGGGCGGGTCGCTGGGGCCAAGTCTCGGCCGCCCGTCGCAAGAGCTGGAGGGGGGCTGAGTTCACCACAGGTTGTTGAGGTGGGTCCCACCTGTAATGTCCACCACGGACCCTGTGATCGAGCCCGCGTGGCTCGAGCAGAGGAAGGCCACCAAGGCCGCGACCTCCTCCGCGCTCGTGATCCGGCGAGTCGAGGTGTTCCGCTCCAGGCGGGCGCGCCACTCGGGGTCGTCGCCCACGCGCTGGACGAAGCGCTCGGTGTCGGTGAACCCGGGGCGGACCACGTTGAAGGTCAGCCCGTAGCGCGAGTAGTCGATCGCCAGCCCGCGGGCCAAGCCCTCCAGGGCCGCCTTGGCCGTGGCGTAGAGGGGGCCTCCCCCGACGCCGGTCGCTCCCGCCAGGCTCCCGATCAACACGACCCGGCCGTGCTTCTGGAGCATCATGGGCGGGATCGCGCGCTGCAGGAGCCGAGTCGTCGCCAAGACGTCGGTCTCCATCAGGTCCTGCTGTGCGGCGTCGCTGAGCGAGTGGAGCTTGGCCGGCTTGAAGTGCGCAGCCAGGCAGCTCACGATCACCGTCGGCGGGCTCCAAGTCTCGGCGAGGGTCTCGAGCGCCGTCTCGACCTGCTTCGGGTCGCGGGCGTCGCACACCAAAGGGAGCGCCTCCCCGCCGGCCTCACGAACGCTCGCGGCCACGGCCTCGACCTGCTCCGCGGTCCGGGAGAGGACGCCGACCCTGGCGCCCTCTTGGCCGAGACGGCGCGCGCTGGCGGCGCCGATTCCGCGCCCAGCGCCCGCGACCAGGGCGACCCGTCCTGCCAGTTCGAGATCCATGCCGCTAACCTAAGGCGCGCACCCAGCAATTGGGGAGGACCATGCCAGCTGCTCGCATCGGACCGATCGAAGGACCCACCGTCCTCGGGACGGGCACAGCCTTCCCGCCCCTCGAGCTGGACAACACAGAGGTCCTGTCTCGGATCGCGGCGCGCCAGGGCAAGGCCATGAGCCCCGAGCGCCTGGCCTTCGCCGCTAAGGCTCTCGAGTCCGAATACGGCCTCTCGCGCAGGGCTTGGTGCCACGAGGTCGGCCAGCCTCTGGACCCGGAGAACGAGCTCACGAGCGTCGACCTCGGCGAGCGCGCCGCCCGCGCTGCCCTCAGCGACGCCGGGATCGCGCCCGACCAGATCCAGGTCCTCCTCGTCGCGACCTCCTCCCCGCACCGCATGACCTCCACGGTCTCGGCAGCCGTCGCCACTCGTCTCGGGGTTGGCGCCCTCTGCTTCGACGTCCGAGCCGGCTGCGCGGCCGGCCTCTTCGCCCTCTCGACCGCCGCCCTCTACGTGGCGGCCGGAAGCGGCCCAGCCCTCGTGATCGGGAGCGAGACCTTCTCCAAGGTGATCCCCCCTGACTACAAGGACTCGGTCATGTCCATGGCGGACGGCGCCGGCGCTCTCGTGCTGGGACCGGGCGAGGGTGCATTGTTGAGCGCCTTCATGGAGACCGACGGCTCCCTGGGGCACCTGGTGAACACGCCAGGCCCCATGCCGCCGGTAGCGGAGGCGATCGAAGCAGGCGGCTATCTCTTGGCTGGCGACCCCACGGGACTCAAGGCAGCGATTCCCGGCGCCTACCTGGCAGCGGTCCAAGGCGCTCTCGGGCACGCCAACCTCTCTGCCGAGGACCTCGACGCCTACGTCCCCCACCAGGTCGGCCGCCAGGTCGTGGAGGGAGTCTGCAACGAGGTCGGGATCCCCCTCGACAAGGCCTGGATCGCTCCTGAGCGCCACGCCAACGTCGGTGCCGCTGGTTGGCTGGTCGCTTTGGCCGAGGCTCGCGCCGAGGGCTTCGTCAGCCCTGGCCAGCGCGTCGCCCTGGCCTCGGTCGGCGGCGGCATGTCATGGGCGGGCGCGGTGCTGCGCCTCTAGGCGCCTGGCAGGGTGGCGGCAGAATCACGTATGGACCTCAAGCTCTTTCCGCGCACCTCTAGCGAACTCCCAATCGAGGGACTTCGACGTCTGGGGGAGAGAAGCTCCTCGTACCAGGCTCGGCTTGAGCTAGCTGCTGCACTCGGGCACCGGGTAGCGCTGGCCGCGTTGGCCCAGCGAGAGGCTTCCGCGATTCGCACTGGCTGGGAGGACCTCTCGGAGCGGATCCCAGCGGAGTTAGAGAGCTTCGCGTTGGTGGGCGTAGTGAGATTGACGTGCGCTCTGCTCCGTGAGCAGGGGATCTTCACCCGAGGTCCCTGCGGGCTGAGTCTATTAGCCGCGCTGGGGTGGGCTCGTCGCCGAGGCGCGACGCTCTCTCTTGTCCAGTGGGCGATCGCGGAGGCAGCCGTTCTGCATAGCTTGGAGGACGAGGGGAGCCTCGGGGCTTGAGGTAAACCCACCGCTACTGAGCGGTGGCGGCCGCGTGACCTTGACGGCTGGGAACGAGGGCATTGACTTCGACGCTCCGAGCCTAGTACCCCAGGTGCCGCTGATCGACGAGGCCGAAGTCCTCGTCGTAGGCCTGCTCCAACTGCGTGCGGACCTCGCCCCCGAGCGCGGGCGCCCTCAGCTCAGCCACCAAGTCGTCCACGTGCTCGGGGCGCTTGACGCCGAAGATCACCGAGTCGATTCGGGGGTGCGTCAGCAAGAAGGCCCTCGCCGTTGAGGCGACCGCCTGGGCCTGGATCGCCTCAATGGCACGAACGCGGGCGACCAGCGACGCTAGGCGCTCGCCCTTGAGCCAGCCGGCGCGGTGGTCGCCCTCGGGGAAGGTCGTCTCGGGCGTCAGGCGCCCCGAGAGAATTCCGCTCGCGAGCGGACAGCGGGCGAAGAAGCGGACGCCGTTGCGCGGGCGGGTCCGGAGCGCGTCTTGATAGAGGAGGTTCGCGTCGTCCTGGACAACGTCGAAGCGAGCCAAGACGGCGTCGGGGTAGTCGTAGCCCTTGGCGGCGCTGAGTCCCGCCGACGCGATCACCTCCTCCGTCTTGAGCGAGTCGAGCCAGGCCAGGACGGGCTCCCAGTCCTCGATCTGGCGAGGGTTGTGGAGGTAGAGGAGGTCGAGCCGGTCACGGCCGAGTCGCTTGAGCGACTCCTCCAGGCTGGCCTTGAGGTCGTCGACCGCGAAGCTCTTGCCGCGGAAGGGTCGGTTGCCGCACTTGGTCTGGAAGCGGACCTCCGGGCGGCCTGCGAACACGCGGCCCAGGAGCGACTCCATGAAGCCTTGGCCGTAGTTGGGGGCGGTGTCGAAGGTCCGGAGTCCCGCAGCGTCGCAGCGCTCGAGGGTCTCGATCACCGAGCGGACCTCGACGTGGCCGAAGTCCCCGCTCAGGGGCCAGGTGCCGATCACGGGTTCGCTCATGCGGGCTCCAGGTTGGCTGCGGCCTTGAGGGCGTCGAGCCCGTCGAGTCCTTCGCGGACGAGGCGGACGAAGTTGGCCTTGTAGAACTCGAGGAGCTCTCGCGTCATGACGCCGTGGCGGCTGAGCGAGCGGAGCTGACCGTCGACGTCCTCTTCGTAGTCTTCGAAGTAGTCGCCCTCGACGCTCTTCTCCTGCTGCTGGGTCCCGAGGTAGGGCGAGTAGAAGGCGACGGTCATGTTGTCCGGATCGAGTCTGTGGTTGAAGGCGACGGTCTCCAGGATCGAGGCCTCCTCTTGGTCCGGGAGCCCAATGATGTTGTAGGCCGTGCGCCGAATCCCATTCTCGCGCAGGAGCTCGAAGGCCCGCACGATCTTGTCTTGATCCGCGAAGCGGTTGAGCTGGTCTTCGCGGAAGCCCTGGGTCGAGAGCTCGACGCCCATGCCGACCCCGTCGACTTGGAGTCGCTTGAGGAGCGCGCAGGTCTTGGCGTTGATCCCCTCGGGCCGCGTCTCGATATAGAGCTGGATCGGGAGCTTCGCCGCCTCCAGGAGCGTGGCCAGCTCTTCTAAGGTCGCGCGATCAATGGTCAGGAAGTTGGTGTCCTGGCAGCGAATCAGGGTTACGCCGAGGTCGCGGTGGAGCTGGGTCCACTCCTCGAGGACCCGGGCCGCCGACTTGTGCCGGAGGTAGCTCTTGGCCCGGACCAGGGCCCCGCGCGGGGTCCGCTCGCTGAAGCCGTAGTAGCCCTGGATCACGGTCTCGACGCAGTAGGCGCAGGTGTAAATGCACCCCCGCGAGAGCTCGTAGTCGACGCCCTTGAGGAGCTCGCCGTTGTAGGGACGCAGGAGGGCCTGCTCGCTGAAGAGCGAGTAGTCATAGGGGGGGATCACGTCCAGGTCGTGGATCAGGTCTTGGCGGGGATTCACGACGACCTCTCCCGCAGCGTCCTTCCAGATCAGGCCTGCCACGCAGGCAGGGTCTAAGGACGAGGCGTCGAGGGAGTCTGCGACCGCGGTCAGGGCGAGCTCGGACTCGCCGGCAATGAACCAGTCCACGGCCGGGAAGCGGGAGTAGGCCTCGCCAGGCGCCGCGGTCACCTGGAGTCCGCCCGTGATCCTCTTGGCGGAGGTCTGGAGCCCCTCCAGCAGTTGGTGTCCATACTGGACGTTTACGTATTCGCCCTCGCCGTGAATGTGGCTCGAGAGGGCTGACCAGAACACGAGGTCGGGCTGAAAGGCGTCGAGCTCGGCCTGGAGCGCCTCGCGGACGTCGGTCTCGTCGTAGCGGACCTGAGCCTCGTAACCCGTGGGTCGGTACTGCTGATTGCGCGTGTTGTAGCTGACCTCGCGCACGGTCCAGTCGCTGTAGAAGGTCGCGTCGAAGAGTCGGACCTCGTGACCGTGAGCGCGCAGGAGCGCGGCGTGAGCCGGGATCCAGATCGCCGTGATCCCGCGCCCCCACTTGCTCGGGTGGATTAGCAGGACTTTGGCCACAGTCACCCCCTCGAGCGCTAGTTGAGTCTAACGAGGTCGCCACACTCGACGCAGGGGACTACCAGTTCCGGTAGTCGGGGAGGGGAGCGGCGCCCCCGAGCTTCAGCCCTGCGCTCGGCAGAGGAGGTCCTCGTCGACGCGGAGGAGGGCGGCGCCAGCGGTGTAGCCCGCGCCGGCAGTGATCAGGGCCACGCGGTCCCCCGGCCGGAGGCGGCCGCTCCGGAGGGCCTCGTCGAGGGCTAGGGGGCAGGCGGCCCCTGAGGTGTTGCCGTAGCGCTGGACGTTTTGGAAGAGCTTGTCTGGGGCGAATCCCGCCACGCGCGCCAAGCGGTTGAGGAGGCGGGCGTTGGGCTGGTGGGGGACCACCAGCGCGACCTCGTCCCAGCTCAGGCCCAAGCGCTCCAGGAGCTGCCGGGCGGTGTCGACCATGCCCTCGACCGCGGAGAAGTAGACCTGCGGTCCGTCGGCCATGACCAGGGTGTGACGTCCCGCGGCGACGCTTTCGGGTGAGGCGGGTTCGCGGGAGCCGCCGGCTGGGATCTGGACGGTGTCGGCTCCGCGCCCGTCGCTGCGGAGACCGATCGCCAGGAGCCCCTCGCCAGGCGGACAGGGCTCGAGGAGCGCGCCCGCCGCCGCGTCGCCGAAGAGGGCTGCCGTCGACCGGTCCCTCGGGGACACGAAGCGGGAGCGGATCTCGGCGGCCAAGGCCAGGACCGCGCTCTCGCCAGTCGCGACGGCTCGAGCCGCGGCGTCGAGGGCGAAGAGGAAGCCGCTGCAGGCCGCCGAGAGGTCGTAGGCCGGGACTCGGCGGAGCCCGAGCGCCTCCTGCACGACGCAGGCCGTGGCTGGGACCAGGCGGTCAGGGGAGGTCGTGGCCAGGATCAGGCGCTCGACGGCCGCCGGGTCCAGCTCTGCCCGCGTCAGGATCTGGCGGGCGGCGGCCAGGGCCAGGTCGCTGGTCGCCTCCTCGGGGGCCGCGTGGTGGCGGGTCTCGATCCCCGTCAGCTTGAGGATCTCGTCGGCGCTCAGGGGCGCGCCGCGCTCGACGACGGCCGCGTTGTCCAGGCGGAGCTGCGGGACGTAGGAGCCCGTGGCGCGCAGGCGGGCGCCGCGGCCGAACTCTGCGGGGAGGAAGAACTTCACGAGGTCTCCGGGAGCGGGCTCGAGGGAGGGAGCTTCGAGCTGGGGAGCGCGAGGGCGATCAGTCCAGCCAGGCAGAGGCCCCAGGCCCCCGCAGCTCCCAGGGTCGCCAGGAGGGCTCCGATCACCAAGCCCGGATCCGTGGCGACGTTGAAGAGGGCGAAGGTCCGGGGGCCGTCGGGCGAGACGGCCAGGAGGCGATAGCCCAAGAACACCAGGAAGCTGTGGCCGAAGCTCATCACGAACACCCACTCGCCCCGACCCGTGAGGGCCAGGCCCAGGGCACCCGCCGCCAGGACCAAGGGCGCGACGCGCAGCCAGGGCCCGGGGCCCGTGCGGCGGACGAGGGGGCTCGCGATCCCCTGGCCCACGCTGAACACGAGCCCGAGGGCCAGGAGGACCCAGGGCACGGCGAACTCGGCTTGCTCTAGCCCGGGGAGACGCTGCACGAATCGAGTCAGGGGCGCGGTCCGCTCGCTCAGGCCAGGGAAGAGCGCCTGTGCGTGTCCCGCGAGGACGGATAGGAAGTAGCCGTAGCCGATCTTCGCCAGGAAGAGGGGCCAGAAGCGCGCGAAGCCAGGGGGCGGTGGAGCCTCGCCCGTAGGCTCGGGCAGGGGCGGAGGCGGAGGGCGGAGCGAGATCCCCAGGGCGCAGAGCGCGAAGGCTCCAGCGAAGAGGAGCAAGAGCTGGCCCGTCCCGGCCCAAGCCACGCCCGCCGCAGCCAAGAAGGGACCGAGGGCGAAGCCTAGGGCGAAGCTGCTGTTCATGAACGCGATTCGGCGCTCGGTGCTCCCCCAGGCCCGCAGCTGGAGCACGCCGAGGAAGATCAGCGGGAGCGTGAGGCCCGAGCCGATCCCCTCCAGGAGCCGTCCGGAGACGAAGCCGAGCTTGGTCAGGGTCAGCCCCATGTAGAGCAGGGCGCCTGCGAAGAGGAACTCGAACCAGCCTAGGGAGCGGCGCGAGCGCGTCAGGGCCGCGATCCAGCAGATCGCGAGCTGACCCGCGACCATGCCGCCGTAGTAGAGCGCGAAGGCTGGCGGCGCCCAGTCCCCGAGCTCTCTGTTGAGGACAGGGACCATTCCAGCCGCGAAGGCGCCGTGGAGGAACACCAAGCCCAGGAGGAGGAGCCTCAGGTCGACGCGGGGCCGGCCCGGGCCAGGTTCGCTGGGGCTGGGGTCGGGCTCGCCGGGCCCCAGGGCCTGGCTCGCTTGCTCCTCGCTCACCGCTCCTCGCTCAGGGCGCGGACTCGGCTCCCGGGCGCGAGGCGCGTCCCGTTGGCGACGGTGGCGCCGGCCTCGATCACCGAGCCGCGTCCGACGATCACCTCGTCGCCGATCGTCGCTCCCTCGCCGATCTGGGACCCCTCACCGACGCGGACGAAGCTCCCGATTGAGCAATCACGTCCCGTCTTGACGTGCGGGAGGATCATCGTGCGGACCCCGACCCGCGTCCCCTCGCCTAGCTCGCAGCCGAGGGCGACCGAGGCGCCGGCCCAGAGCTCGACGCCTCGCCCCAGGGTGACTCGGGCCAAGTGCAGCTGATCGCCCGCCGTGAGGTGCGCCGAGACCGAGGTCCCGCCCGAGAGCATGGCGTCCTCGCCGATCGTGAGGAGGTGCGCGTCGAGGACCTCGGCGTCCATGGCGCTTCGGAAGCGGAAGGGGACCTCGGCGCCCAGAGCCCGGAGCAAGAGCCAGCGCAGGACGCCCGAGCTCATGAAGATCGGTCGCCAGAGCGGGAGGGAGGCGACGCGCTGGAGGACGAAGTTGAGGCCCCAGGCCTTTCCCTGCGGGCCTTGGAGGGGGTGGATCCCCGGCTGGGGTCGCGGGAGGAGGAGGCGGAGGGCCCAGATCAGGAGGCCCAACACGAAGAGGCCGAAGCCAGCCAAGAGGGGCGCCCCCAGGACGAGGCCTTCCCAGGGGAGGCCAGCTTGGAGCAGGAGCCGGCTGGCTCCTGCGACCGCGAGCAGAGCTGGGCCGACCACGAGGCTGGCGAAGACCAGGAAGGCTGCGTCTAGCAGGAGGAGGTTCTTGCCCGAGAGGGGCGGCGTGGCAGCCAGGGGAGTGACGGCTGACTCTAGAGCTTCTCTGTCCGGGGAGGACGGTGCAAGCGAGGGGGCCTCGGCGCGCTCGGGCGAGGGGCTCGCGGCGGGCTCCGCTGCGAGCGGCGGGGAAGCTGGCTCGCTGACTGGAGGGGCGCTCGGCTGAGCCTGACCAGCGCGGCTAGGCTCGGTCCTACTCGGCGGGTCCTGCGCGACCGGGCCCAGCGCCGAGCCGCCGCTGGCCGCCAGGGCAGCCGAGATCTCGGCGATGGTCGGGTAGTCGAAGGTCAGGGCCGGGTCGAGCTCCTGGCCGACCTGAGCCCCGAGCTCGCTCGCCAGCTCCACGGCCTGCGCCGAGTCCAAGCCATAGCCGACCAGCGGCATTTCGAGGTCCACGTCGCAGGCGTCGTAGCCGGTCGCGCTCGCGATCCAGCGCTGGAGCCAGTCGGCGATCTCGTGGGCCCGCCGGAGGCGGGTCGGGGCGTCGGGTCCAGCGCTCGCGGCGTCTCCCGCGGGCGCGGCTCCTTCGAAGCGCGCCAGCTCGGGCAAGCTCCCGGCGAGGTAGGCCGCCCGAGCCGCGAAGCGCTGGAGCTTGCCGCTCGTTGTGACCGGGAGGCCGCCGCGCTTAACCAGGGCCACGCCGAACACCGCTAGCTCGTGGTCGCTGGCGACCGCGCGCAGGACCTCGCGGTGGATCGCGGCCAAGTCCTCGGGCGAGCGCCGGTCGACCTCGACGGCGAGCACGACTCGCTCCTCGTCTTGGACCTCGACTCCAAAGGCCGCGGCCGAGCGGACGCCCGGGTGGGAGGCCTCGACCGAGTGCTCCAGGTCCTGAGGAAACACATTCCGCCCGTGCACGATCAGGACGTCCTTGCGTCGTCCGACGACGTAGAGCTCGCCCGCAGGATCGAGGAAGGCCAGGTCGCCGGTTCGGAGGTAGGGCCCCTGGCCCTCGGCGGTCTTGGCCTCGAACACTTCGGCGTTGACCTCGGGCCGCTCCCAATAGCCCTCGGCTACGCTCCCGCTCTGGATCCAGAGCTCGCCGATCTCGTTGGGCGGGAGCACCGCCAGGGACTCGGGGTCCACGATCCGTCCCTCGCAGCCGGCCAGGATCTGTCCGCTAGAGACGAGTCGCCGCGCTTCAGGTGTAGAGGAGGGCTTGGCTTGGCCCAGGGCGAGGGCGCTGGGCTCCACGTCGAGGGTCTGGGCTCGCTTACCAGGGGCGCCCATGGCCACGATCAGGGTCGCCTCCGCCAGCCCGTAGGTCGGGGCGAATGCGTCGGGCGAGAGCCCAGCCGGCGCGAAGCGCTCGACGAAGCGCGCCGCCGTCGTGGGGCGGATCGGCTCGGCTCCGCAGAAGGCCGTGGTCCAGGAGGAGAGGTCGAGGGCCGCGACCTCGGCCTCGCTGGCCTTCTTGGCCACCAGGGCATAGGCGAAGTCGGGGGCTCCGCTGACCGTGCCGCGATAGCGCGAGATCGCCTCCAGCCAACGCATGGGCCGGCGGAGGAAGGCGACGGGCGCGAGGAGGGTCAAGCTGGCGTCGTGATAGAGGGGCTGGAGGAGCCCGCCGATCAGACCCATGTCGTGATAGCCGGGCAGCCACGAGACCTCGTGGGCCTCGTCGCCTGTGCCCTGACCGACGGCCTGCTTGATCAGCTCTAGGTTGTGGAGGACGTTGGCGTGGCTGATCCGGACGCCCTTTGGGTCGCCGGTCGAGCCTGAGGTGTATTGGAGGTGGCAGAGGCCTTGGCCGACGCCGTCTGGGCGCCGATAGCGCTCGGCGCCCTCAGGGTCGAGGTCCTGGCTCACGATCCAGGTCGCTGCCGCCAAGCGCGGCGCGAGCTCCGCAGCGCGGCCTTGGACCGGCGCCAGCTCGCTCGAGGTGAGCACGAAGCGCGCCCGCGCGTCGCCGATCACGGCTTCGATCCGCGGGAGTGTCCGCGGAAGACGCTTGGGGTTGGGCGGAGCGAGAGGGACCGCGATCGCTCCCGCGTAAGCGCAGCCCAGGAATGCGCTCAGGAACTCGAGACCAGGCGGGAAGAGGAGCACGACGGGCTCGGCCTGGCAGCCGCGCTCGAGGAGCTCGGCCGCGACGGCGCGGCTGCGGGCCTCGAGCTCGCCATAGCTCAGCGCTCGGATCAGCCCCTCGCTCTCGCCGGTGACGAGGAAGCGCGCGAAGAGCCGGCCCGGGTGGGCTGCTGCGCGCTCGGTGACGAGGGTGACGAGGTCGCTCATGGCGCTCCCGGCGAGAGGGCGAGGAGGCCAAGAATACTCGTTGCTGCGGCGCTTCGCGCCTAGTCGTCCCCCCAAGGACGGAGTCGTCCACGGGTGCGCTTGGCGCGCCTCAAGCTCTCCCAGGGGCCCATGGACTGGCCCCGCTCTCGCTCGAGGCGGCCGCAGATGCGATCGCGCTCGTCGAGCCAGCCAGCCATGAGGTCGCTGAGGTCAGCTCCACACCCGCCGCAGGCGTCGGGCCCCAAGAACTCCAGTCGCGCGCTGCACTCAGGGCAGCGGCGATCGAGGGCCTTGGCCTCCGTGGAGGCTGCCTTCAGAATCTTGGTAGACCACATGGGTCGATTGAATCACGGCGACTCGACTCGGCAATCCGAGTCGGACCACCGAAGCCTGGTCGGAGGCTAGCCGGGGAAGCGATCCCGAATCGTGACCTCTGAGAGGGGGAGCTGGCCGCCCTTGGGCCAGGGCGCCTGGGTCCCCTTGCCGATCGCGACCATGGGGCCGATCACGTGGTCGTCGGGGAGGTTGACGAGCTTGGCCACGGCCTCGTGGTCGAAGCCGATCATGGGGCACGAGTCGTAGCCCATGCCCTTGGCCGCGAGCATTAGCGTTTGCATGGCCATGCCGATGGAACGCTGGGCCTCGTCGCGCTGGAGCTCCTCCTTGCCTTCGTGGAAGGGGCCCATCCAGTTCACGAGGAGGTCGGCGACCTCCTTGGGCGCGTTGACCCAGTAGCGCTCGGGGGACTTCTTCCACGCCAGGACGTCGGCGGTCATCAGGATCAAGAGCGAGGCGTCGGTCATTTGGGCCTGGTCGTTGCCCACCGCGCGGATCTGCTTGCGCAGCTCGGGGTCGGCGACGACGACGAAGCGCCAGTGCTGAATGTTGAAGCTGGTCGGCGACTGAATCGCGGCCTCGAGGAGCTTTTGGATCTCCTCCTCGCTGAGTCGGTGCTCAGGGTCGTATTGCTTGATCGAGCGGCGCTCGTAGATCGCGGTCTGGACGTCCATGGCTCTCTCCCTTGGGAAGCGGAGGGAGACTCTGACCGACGAGGTGGGTCTCAGCCAGTGGGAGCGTGGCTCGCTTCGGTCTCAGGAGCCTTTTCAGAGTCTCTTCGTCGCGGGCCGCGGCCGTCCGGGGTTGCTCGACTTGCGCGCGGCGCGCCGCGTGCAAATGGCAGGGCAAAGGACGTCTCGTCCCAAACCCAAGGCAGAGCCATGCGTCACTCCACCCCCTTGCTCCTGGGAGCTCTCCTCCTGGGAGTTCTCCTGGCACCCCAAGCCCACGGCGAAGAGCTGGAGGCGGACTTCCGCCGCGCCCCCTCGGGCAGCTACGAGCTGCGGATCGCGGGCCGGACCTATCGCGTCCAGGGGGAGGTCCCCGTTGAGTTGCGTCTGATTCACGCGGGACGAGTTCGAGTCGACGCCCTCCGCGGCGCGTCGACGGTCATGGTCCGCCGGGTGGTGGCGCCCCAGCTCGAGACGATCCAGCTCGAGGTGCTCCCGCACGCCAAGGGCGAGGCCTGGAGCGCGCGCCTCGAGGGGCGGACCTACACCCTGAGCGGTCGCACGAGCCTCCTCGAGCGGCTCGGCGTCGAGGGAGCCGTCACGATTCAGGGCTATCGCCTGCCCCACGAGCGCAAGGTCGTCGTGCGCACGGTCCGCGCGAGGACGACTGGGCTCTCCCTGACCCAGGTCGCGCGCTTCATTCCGCTCCCGCCGCCGATCCGCTTCACCCTCCCCCGCGGCCTGATTCGCAAGGGCAAGGAGGTCTGGGTGACCCACGCGGACAACCAATACGTGGCGTTTAGGACCCGCAAGGGCAAGGAGCGCCTGATCAAGCGGAGCAAGGTCTCCACGAGCCCGCGCGGCGCCAAGAGCGGGATCATTAGCGGCCTCACGAAGTAGCCACAGCCCGCTGGGGTTGGCAGGAGACGGTGGCTCCACCCGGGGTATGCTCCTCCGCGTGAGCGAAGCCGAACTCCCTACCCCGACCCTCCCGCTCTTGCTGAGCGCGGGCGATCTCGCTGGCCAGATCGGCGCTGGTGCCGTGCTCGTCATGGCGGACTACCTGCCCGAGGGCGATTGGGAGCCGGGCCCAGGGCTCGAGGGGCGCCTGGTCGTGGGCTGCCGGACCGAGCCAGACGTCGCGCGGCTGCACGAGGCCGGCTACAAGCGGGTCGTGCGGATCCCCCCCGCGCCCCTGAGCCGCATGGCTCAGATCAAGGTCAGCCTCCTCCTGGCTCTGACTCGGAACGTGCTCGAGGTCGGACAGCGCGTGGTGTGCCTGGCGGGTCCCGCTAAGGGTCCCCTCGACCTGCTCTTCGTGACGGAAGTCGGCGGAGGACTTTCGGCGCCGCTTCTGAGCACGGGGGAGTCGGACGGAGGGATCCACCCGGAGGTCCTAGGGCGGGCCCTCGAGATCGCCGTCGAGCTCGGGAGCGAGGGGCGTGAGGGCAAGCCCGTGGGGACCCTCTTCGTCTTGGGCGACATGGAGCGAGTCAAGCCCCTGACGCGGCAGATGATCCTGAACCCCTTCTTCGGCTACCCCGAGGACCAGCGGAACCTCCTCGACGACAAGCTGACCGAGACCCTCAAGGAGCTCGCGACGGTGGACGGGGCCTTCTTGATCCGGAGCGACGGCGTGATCGAGTCGGCCGGGACCTTCCTCAAGACCTCCGCTCTCCCCGAAGAGGGCCTCCCGAGCGGGCTCGGTGCCCGACACCAAGCCGCTTCGGGGATCAGCCTCGCGACCGACTGCGTCGCGATCACGGTCAGTCAATCCACGGGCCGGGTCTGCGTGTTCCGAGACGGCGAGATCGTGACCGAGCTCGACCGAGCTGAAGTCGACGTCCGCAAGCGCAAGTAGGGAGAGCAATGAGCGCAGGAGAGAGCGAGCCCCAGGACTGGATCGAAGTCCACCACCGTGTGATCTATGGCGACACCGACGCCATGGGGGTCGTCTACTACGGGAACTACATGCGCTTCTTGGAGCTGGCGCGCGGGTCGCTGATGCGCCGCCTCGGCGTCCCCTATCGAGAGGTCGAGGAGCGAGGCTTCGTGATCCCCGTGGCCGAGGTCGGGGTCAAATACATCCGCCCGGCTCGCTACGACGACGAGATCGTGATCAAGATCCGCGTCGAGCGCTTGACCGGCGCCAGCATTCGCTTCGCCTATCGAATCCACCGCCAGGAGGACGACCTCCTCCTCGCGACGGGCTTCACGCGCCACGCCGTGATCGACGGCAAGACCAACCGCGTCGTGAGGATCCCAGACGACCTGATCGAGGTCCTCGGCGGACAAAAGCGCGGCTAGACGACGATCCGCGCCAGGACCTCGCGGCCCAGCTCGAGGAAGCTGCGCGCGGCGCGGGAGTCGGGGGCAGCCTCGAACACGGGCAGTCCGGCCTGGGTCGCGTGGAGGAAGGTCTCAGCGTCGTAGCAGATCGCCGAGTCCAGGAGGTGGACTCCCTCTGGGACCTCCTGCTCGGGCTCGTCGCGGTCGGCGTCGCGGGTGGCTCGGCTCTCTACGATTACGCCGAACACGTCATAGGGCTCGTGGAACTCCCTCGCAGTTCGGACGGTCGCGCCGACGGCTTCCTCTGCGTGAGCCGCAGCCGAGACCGGAAGCAAGAGCGCGTCGCCGGCGGCGAAGGCGTTCTTGGCGAGGGGGCCGAGGTCCGAGGGCGCGTCGATCACGATCGCGCGGTAGCGGAGGCGGGCCTGCTCGAGGCCGTTGGCGAGGTGGCGGTAGTTGGCGCTCCCCGTCAGCTCGCGGGTGACGGTGTCGAGGGCGGGGCCCCCTGCCCACACGTCGAGGCCCGCTGGGCGAGGGACGTTGAAGGTGTCCTTGAGGAAGCTCCAGGGCTCGCAGAAGCGGGCCAGGTTCTTGCCTCGTTCGGCGCGGGGGAGCCCGACGCTGGCCGTCGCGTCTCCCTTGGCGTCGAGGTCGACGAGGAGCGTCTGGCGGCCGGAGAGGGCGAGCATCGCTGCCAGATTCACGGCCACGGCTGTCCGGCCGATGCCGCCCTTGTGGCAGCCGACGACGATCACGGGCGCTGGGTTGGGAGGGCTCACGGGCCCGAGTCTACCTGGCGAGGGCAAGAGGTAGATCCCACATGGCGTCGGCGTGCGGGATCGAGTCGCTGGGCGGGAGCAGGCGAGCAGGGAGAGATTCGGGCCTCGAGGGTCCAGCCCGCCCTTCCTTCCTCGCTCGACCGCTCGCTCCCCTCAGGGGAAGCACCGTCCGAAAGTCCGGGTAACCTGCTGCCTCCAGGCTCCGGCCGGAGGACTGACGGTGAACAAGACTGCGCTCAATGCCAAGCACGCGGCTCATGGAGCCAAGCTGATCGACTTCGGCGGCTGGGAGATGCCCGTCCACTACCAAGGGATCGTCAAGGAGCACCTCCTCGTCCGCGAGGGCGCGGGGCTCTTCGATCTCCAGCACATGGGTCGGCTCCGCTTCACGGGCCCCGATCGCGCCGCAGCCCTCGACATGTTCCTGACCAACGCCGTCAGCAAGACCAAGGTCGGCCACGCTCGCTATGCGGTGGTCACGACCGAAGAGGGCACGGCCCTCGACGACTGCATTTACTACGTCCTCCCCGAGGCGATCGTGTTGATCGTGAACGCGAGCAACCGCGAGGCTGTCCTGGACTGGATGCGTCCTCGGTTGACGGGTGACGTGACCCTCCACGACGAGACCTTCCGCTGGGCCATGCTCGCGGTCCAGGGTCCTAAGGCCCTCGAGATCCTGAAGCCCCTCTTGGACTTCGACCTCAGCGAGCTGGAGTACTACCGCTGCCAGGGCGGAATGCTCCTGGGCGAGCCGACCTTCGTGGCGCGGACGGGCTACACCGGCGAGGTTGGCTACGAGTTGGTCTTCGACGCGACCCAGTCCGAGTGGATGTGGGATCAGCTCCTGGCCTACGGCGCCGAGGCGGGCTTGGCGCCCGTCGGACTCGGGGCCCGCGACACGCTTCGCCTGGAGGCGGGCATGGCCCTCTACGGACACGAGCTGGACCTCGAGACGAACCCCCTCGAGGCCAAGCTGAACTTCGCGTGCAAGTTCAAGTCCGGCGACTTCTACGGGCGCGAGAAGCTCCTCGAGGTCAAGAAGAGCGGGATCAAGAAGCAGCTGGTCGGGTTCGACGTCGAGGGCGCTCGGATCCCTCGCCAAGGCGCCGAGGTCCTCTCCGGCGGCGAGGTGATCGGCGTCGTGACCAGCGGGACCAAGAGCCCGACCCTGGGCAAGGTGATCTGCATGGCCTATGTGCCGGGCGATCTCCCCGACGACGCCGCCTGCGAGGTCAAGATCTCGACCCGGACCTATCCCCTCAAGCGGGCTGCCCTCCCCTTCTACAGCCGCACCCGGTCCTAGGCGCTCCGTGAAGCCCATCGATCTCGAGCAGGCGGTTCAGATCCTGCGCCATGAGGCGGCAGCGATCCAAGGCCTCGTGGGCCGGATCGACGCCGAGCACTTCGGCAAGGCGGCTGAGCTGATCTTGGCCTGCGAGGGTCGCGTGGTCGTGAGCGGGATCGGCAAGGCTTGGCTGGTGGGGCAGAAGATCTCAGCGACCTTGGCCTCGACTGGAACTCCGAGCTACGGAATGCACGCCACCGAAGCGCTCCACGGAGACCTCGGACGGGTGGTCAAGGGCGACGTGGCCCTCGTGATCAGCAACAGCGGTCGGACCCGCGAGCCCGTCGAGCTCTTGGGTCCCCTCAAGAAGCTCAAGGTCCCGGTGATCGCGCTCACGGGCAACGCCAACTCGCCCCTGGGGGAGGCGGCGGACGTCGTCCTGGACCTGGGCGGTCTCGACGAGGCCTGCCCGCTGGGCCTGGCGCCGACCACGACCACGACGGCCATGATGGCCCTCGGCGACGCCCTGGCGCTCTGCGTCCTCGAGGCCCGCGGCTTCGGCCAGGAGGACTACGCCTTCTTCCACCCCGGCGGGAGCCTGGGCCGCAAGCTGATGAAGGTCGAGGACGTGATGCGGAGCGGCGAGGAGCACGCCCTGATCGAGGAGAGCGAGCCGCTCCGCGAGGCGCTCCTGAGGATCACCCGCGCCAAGGCCGGCGCGATCTCGGTCACCGACGCCGCAGGCCGCCTGGTCGGGATCTTCACCGACGGTGACCTCCGTCGGCAGCTCGTGGCCGGAGCCGACCTCGACGCGCTCAAGATCTGCGACCTCATGACCCGCAACCCGACTCGGATCGAGGAGGGGAAGCTCGTGAGCGAAGCTCACGGGGTCATGAAGGAGCGCTCCATAGACGAGCTCCCAGTCGTGGACGCGGACGGGCGCGCGATCGGCGTGATCGACATTCAAGACGTCTTGGGCGTCAGTTGAGGCAAGCATGAAGATCCTCGGGATTGGCTGTTCGTCCTTTCATGACCCTTCGGCCGCGCTCGTCGTGGACGGCGAGGTCGTGGCGGCGGCGGAGGAAGAGCGCTTCACGCGGAACAAGCACGCCTTCGGCCAGAACCCGGTCAACGCGGCCAAGTTCTGCCTGAAGCAGGGTGGGCTCGACCCAAGCGAGATCGAGGTCGTGGCCTACCCTTGGTCCGCCGAGATCATTCGCGAGAAGCGCTGGGAATACGCCAAGCGCGCCTTTCCCAAGGCTCCCTCCAAGGCCGTCCGGGCCTTCACCAAGCTCGAGCGACTCCAGAAGCGTCGCCTGGGCGCGCTTCACAGGACCTTGGAGGCGATCGGGATCGACCGCAACAAGGTCGAGATCGTGCTCGTCGAGCACCACTTGGCCCACGCCAGCTCGGCCTTTCACCTCTCGGGCTTCCCGAGCTGCGCGCTCCTGACGGCGGACGGCGAGGGCGAGCTGACCTCGACCTTGATGGCTGAGGGCCTCGAAGACCGCTCGATCAAGAAGCACGGCGAGGTCCTCAAGCCCGACTCGCTGGGGCTCTTCTATTCCACGATGACCGAGTTCCTCGGCTTCCAGTCCATGAACGGCGAATACAAGGTCATGGGCATGGCCCCCTTCGGGGACCCCGAGAAGTGCACCTACGTCTCGGACATGATCAAGCTGACCCCGAACGGGTTCCGCTGCGACGACAACCGGGTCTGGGTTCACCGCAAGCTGCGGGCCCCAGGGAACAAGCACTACCCCAAGCAAATGGTCAAGGACCTCGGCCCGCCCCGCGAGGGCGACGCGATCCGCGAGCCCTATATCCACATCGCGGCCGCAACCCAGAAGCTCCTAGAAGACGTCGTGTTGGGACTCGTGGACAGCCACCTCAGCGAATCGCTCAAGCGCCACGAGGGCCGCCTGGCCTTCGCCGGCGGCGTGGCCCTCAACGTGCGCCTCAACCGCAAGCTGATCGAGCACCCCTTGGTCAAGGAGCTCTGGGTCCAGCCGGCCTCGAGCGACTCTGGGATCGCCCTGGGAGCGGCGACCTACGTCGCTGAGCAGCGCGGACAGAAGATGTCCCCCATGACGACCGCAGCCCTGGGTCCGGCGTTTACGGGCGAGGAAGTCCGCGCGGCCCTCGACAAGCTGCGGATCCCTTACGAGGTCCTCGAGGACCCCGCCGAGCGCGCCGCGCAGCTCCTGGCCGACGGCGAGATCGTGAGCTGGTTCCACGGGCGCATGGAGTTCGGCCCTCGCGCCCTGGGTCAGCGGAGCATTCTCGGTAACCCCGGCATCAAGGGCACGGCCAACGAGATCAACACCCGGATCAAGTTCCGTGAGGCCTGGCGCCCCTTCTGCCCCTCAATGCTCAAGGAGCGGGCGACGGAGATCTTCGACAACGACCACGACTCGCCCTTCATGACCTTCACCTTCGGGGTCAAGGACGAGTGGCGCGAGAAGGTCCCCGAGATCGTCCACGTCGACGGGAGCGCCCGCCCCCAGCTCGTGACCGAGGAGCGGAACCCCCGCTTCTATCGCTTGCTCAAGTGCTTCGAGGAGAAGACGGGGCTCCCGATCGTGATCAACACCTCGCTCAACCGACGCGGCGAACCCATGGTCTGCAGCCCTGAGGACGCCATCGCCATGCTCTACAACTCGGGCCTCGAGTTCCTGATCATGGAAGACTGTCTCGTCACGAAGCGACACGCGTAGGCAGAGTCCAGCTCGGTAGTCAGAGGCGATCCGCTGGCTAGCGATTCTGGGCGAAGGCTCGCCTGGCTTGCTTGTGATAGCGCCGGGCCTCACTCTCGTCTCGCCTGAGGAATTGGCCGCGCTGATAAAAATCGCCTAGAAGCTGGCAGGAGGGGCCTTCGCCAGCGTCGGCACCTTGGCGGAGGATCTCGAGTCCTCGCTCGCGAGTCGCGCCTTGAGTGCGCTCTGCCAAGTGCAGCTCTACGAGAGGAATTCGAGCGTAGACGTTCCCTGCCTCGAGCTCTCGCGAGAGGTAGTTGAACGCGCGCCGGGTTTCGCCCCTCGCGGTGTAGACCGCACCCAACAAGGAGCGAGCCTCTGGGGAAGTGGCCGCGACCGTCTCCAGCTCCCTCTCGGCGCGCGCGTAGTCGATTCTCGTCCCGTCACCGCGGAGAAGAGCCTTGGCAAGGGCGATCGTCGCGGCCTGCAGCTTCCGTGTCTGAGTGACCTGTTCAACGAGTCGGAAGCCCTCCGCTTGGTAGGCAGCGTCTCTGAGCTCCAGATAAAGCTGTCCAAGGAGGACTTTGGCTACCAGAAGCCTCTGGTGCATGGCGACTCGCAACCACAAGATCCCCACACTCCAGTCTGGGCTCCTAAACAGCCCTCCCCTGTTTCGCTCTCCAGCCTTGACCAGCTGCTTTCCCAGGACGAAGGAGTGCTGGGGAGGGGAGCCGAGGAGGAGCTCCTTGAGTAGGGCTCGGCGACCCACACTGCGATCGCTCTGGCTTCGGCGGGCCATGAGGCTCAGCGCGATCGTGACGCGCACGCGGCCTCGAGCTTCCGCGAGACGGCTGTGCAACTCCTGGGCGGAGACGCTGACCAACTGATAGGCCACGGCGTGCTCCGCGGCCTTCTCGAGTCCGGCGGCCTTGGCTCGGTGGAGCCACTCGATGCCAACGCCACGGGTTCCCTTGTTTCGGCAGAGAAGGACGCCGTAGGCGTAACTTGCCTCGGGGATGCCTTTCTTCGCCAGGGGTCGAAGTCGGGCCTCGAGCTGGATCTTGTCTCTAGGGTGCCGGGCGGTGTAGAGCCAGGCTTCATAGAGTCCGCTTTCGCCAATCTCTTGGAGCTCCTCGAGCTGCGCTTTGGAGAATTCCCCGGAGTCGGAGCCGAGGAGGCGAATCAGGCTGAGTCGGCTCTGGAGGTCTCCCGTCTCTGCAGCCGCGATCATGGGTTCGAGGTATCGCCCCTTGGGGGCCTCGAAGGTCGCGCGTCGGCCGATCTCGATAATCGCCTCCCGACGGAGGTCTCCAGCGGCCTCTCTAGCACGTCGCAGGAGGACGAGTTGGGATTGGCTGCGGACAGGCGCCGTCTCTCGGATCCCTGCCGTCAGCTCCCCGAGCTGCCTCTCGCTCTCGTCGCGGATCACCTTCTTCTCGTCATAGAGCGCTCGCCGCAGGAGGGCCCGGACGAGGTTCGGCGAGAGCTGGAGCTGTTGGCAGAGCTTGGCCGCTCGCAAGGCAGCCGCGCCGTTTCCGAGACAAGCCTCGGCGCCGAAGATTTCGAGCGCTCCCCAGCGATCTACCCTGCCCGCCGCTTCCTGATCGAGGAGGAGGTCCGCGTAGAGCTGGAGGCTCCCGGGGTCGGGTTGGCTGGCCGCGATTCGCGCTAGGCGCATGGCCTCTGTAGGTTCCCGACTTCGCCTAAGTTTGGCGAGGAGAGCGGCCGCCCGCGGGTCAGCTCGGAGCCGGAAGGCCGCGTCGATCCAGCCTTCCGCCTCGCCCGGCTGGGTCGTCCTCAAGGCGTCTCCGAGCGGTGCCAAAGCTGGACCGTGCCCCCAGCCCGCGGCGAGCTTGAGCCACCTCAGGTCTTTCATGTCCAGCCGCCAGCGCGTGAAGGCGGCGTCGGCTCGCCCTCGAAGTGCCGCTCGCTCGAGCCAGGCCCGGGCCTCCTCGCGAGTCCCAGGCACTAGCCCTCGTGAGATCGCCTCTCCCAAGACCCCTGCGGCCATTGGGAAGCCTTCCGCCGCGCTCTGCTTCAGGAGCTCAACCAGGTCAGGCTCGAGTCGGAGCGGGCGAGGATCAAGAAGAGCGATTCGGCAGCGGCTGAGCCGCGCCTCGGGCGAGTCCGAGCGCCTCAGCTGGGCCAGGGTCGCCTTCTGGTCGACCACTTGCGCACTGACCCTGCTGAAAGCCTGCAGCTCGACCAGGACCGTTGAGCTCCCAGCATGGGGAGCAAATGACTCGTAGAGGGCTGGCTCGAACTGAGCCTGATTCAAGACGAAGAAGCGTAGGGCAGTGGGGTCGCCTGCCTCCAGCGCTTTCGCGAAGTCTGAAAGGGGGGCCTGCCGGCGCTTCTCCCACTCCAGGGGGGGATAGCAGTAGCCAAGGAGGAGGCTTGCTTCCCAACTTCCATGGGACTTTGCCACCGAGAGGTAGTGGCCGGCGCGATTTCGGTCCCGCTTGACGCCGTAGCCTCCGAGCAGGAGACGCCCGAAGACCAGGCTGGCCTGCGGCTCGCCTTGTCTCGCGAGCGCCTCTATCTGGGCCATGCCTTCGCCCTCACGATTGGGGTCACGCAATGCCTCGAGGGCTTCGTCTAGGGAGAAGTCCGCAGGGGGGCTGGCGCTGGGAGAGGGCGTAGGCGTGGGAGGAATCACCAGCGGGCTCTGGCTCACCCTTGGCGTCGCCTTTGCAAGGGTCTGAGTCGGAGTCTCGGCTGGGGAAGCGAAGTCTATACCGTAGAGTCCTGCGGTGACGAGCAGGAGGAGGCTCGTTGTTACGAGTGCAGCGATGGCGGCGGGTGTCAGCCCGCCCGAAGAACCTTCGACCTCGAGGGAGAGGGGAGTCGGCTGGAGCGCAATCGCGAGCTGGGCGGCGGACCCGTAGCGCTTCTGCGGCTCGCGGGACAGGGCGCCGAAGACCACGGCCCGGAGGTCGGCAGGAATCGAACTCGGGAGTGGCTTAGGTTGTCCGTGGAGGACCGCGTCGGCGATGGCGAGGGGCGAGGAACCGCCGAATGGCAGTCCGCCACTGAGGAGCTCGTAGAGGATTACGCCTAGGGCGTAGACATCGCTGCGCTGGTCGACCTCGCGTGCGTCGAGGAGCTGCTCGGGGGCCATGTAGGCTGGGGTCCCAAGGAAGACTCCGGTCTCGGTCAGCGAGGCCCGATCGATTCCCTTGGCACGAGCGAGGCCGAAGTCCGTCAGCTTGGGCTGGCCTCCGACCATGAGCACGTTGGCGGGCTTGAGGTCGCGGTGTACGACTCCGACGGCGTGGGCGGCGGCGAGGGCTTCGCAGAGCTGGATCGTCAGCGCGCGCGCCTCTTCGGGTGCGAGGTGCCCGCGCTTCTTCAGGACGCCGGCCAAGTCACCGTCCGGGCAGAGCTCCTGAACGAGATAGGCCCGGCCCCGGTCGCTGCCGTAGTCGAGGAGGCGCACGATCCCCGGCGAGTTGAGCCGTCCCAGAACCTTGGCTTCTCGCTCGAAGCGGGCCAGGAGGTCCGGATCGGCGGTGGGGAGGAGGACTTTAAGGGCGACGGGGGCGTGTCCCGGGCGACGGGCCTCGAACACGGCCCCCATTCCGCCAGCTCCTAGCAGGCGCTCGAGCCGATATCCGCCGATCGCGTCTCCTACCTGCATCCGGAGGTCCTCTGAGGCCCGCGAGGGAGGCGCCCAGGTCGGAGGCCTAGGGCTTCGCAGTCACTCGAGATCGGGATCGGGGACGCGCTCACCGCGGTAGGTCGGCCCCTGTTGGAGCGACCTGCTCGAAGCGGTCGAGGAGGGGGTGCTCGCGGCACCAGGCTTCGATCGCCTCGGCGGCAGCCTCGGGAGCGCGCGCGTCGAGGGGCAGGCCGATCAGGTCGCCGCTGAGCTTGCAGAGGCGGCGACCCTGGGGGCCGTCCTTGTAGCGGCGGATCAGCTCGGCCACGTGGGGCAGGGCGCAGCGATAGCGGCTCTCGAGGAGTCCGATCGTCGCGGCGCGACGATCGAGGGTGGGATTCGTCGGCTCTAGGAGGGGGATCAAGAGGTCTGCCCCCCCAGCGCGAGCCAGGCGCGCCGCGGCGGTGTCGAGGACCTCGAGCCCTTCGCCCTTCCGCCGCGCCTCTGCCAGGCGGGTGCGAAACTCGAGGGTCGCAGCGCGGAGCTCAGCCGAGCGCTCGAGGTGGAGGTCGTCGAGGTAGACGCCGTGAAGGGGCCGCGCGGCGTCGCCGAGGTCGCGCTGGCGATCGCGGCGGACGACGTAGACCCGCTCTAAGGTCAGCTCGCCCGAGACAGCGTCGCCTTTGAGGACGACCAGCTCTCCGGAGCCGTCGCTGTAGACGACGTGGTCGCGTCCGAAGCTGGCCAGGGTCCCGCGGCGGGAAGGGGTGGCTGCGGGAGCAGGAAGGACCTGGGCGCTCGGCGCCGGGCTGGCGGCGGCGAGGGCGGGGGTCGCGGAGCCCGGCTGGGGAGTGGGCTGGGAGGAGCGAATCGCCCAGGTCAGAGCTGCGCCGGTGACCAGGATCGCGGCTGCGATCGGCCAGGCTGAGGGACGAGGAACTGAGGCCGGCGCGGCCGGTGGGCTCTCCGCAGCGGGGGCCTGGGTTGGCTCAGGGCGGGGCGCCCTCGGCTGCGGCGCGCGGGCTTGTGGGTTGTCTGCCCTCGGACTCTTGGGCGCCCGGGCCTGGCCAAGGGTAGCGCTCTGCGGAGCCGGACGCTTGGGAGCGGGGCTCTGGTTGCCCTCGGGTGGAGAGGGGGGCTGGGGGCCTGGCTTGACGGAGGGAGCCGCGGGCTTGGGGGCGGAGCTCTTCTCCAGAGCCTTGTCCTGGCCTGTGCCCTCGCGAGCTTCTTCCCCGCTGGCGGGCTCGACCCGCTTCTTCTCGCGGAGGCGTGACTCGACGCGCACGATCTCCTTGACGTCTTCGGGTGAACGAGCAGCGGCCTTGAGCATCGTGACCGTGACCGGCTGAGCACGTCGGCCAGGCTGGGGCAGGCGCTCGGAGGGCGAACCTCCACCCTCGGCGGGTGTCGAGTCCTGACTTGCGTCCGTGGAGGACGTTGAGTCAGTCCTGCTCGCCGCCTCTGACTCGGGCTCGCTCGCTTCAGCCTTGGGGGGTGGGGTCTTGGGCGGTGGGGCCTTTGGAGCCTGGGCCTCAGGCTCCGCAGAGGCGCCCTCAGCGGCGCCCTCTGGGTCGGGAGACGCGACGAGGGCGGCCTCGGGTGGCTCAGATCGCTCCTGCTCGGGGGAGGTCATGGGTTACTTCTTCAACTTCGTGAGTTGCTTGCGCGCGTACTCTTGTTCGCGGGGGTTCCCGGTTCGGGCGGCCGCAGCTTGCTCGTAGAGGGCGATCGCTCGTTCGCGTTGCCCGGCGGCAAGAGCGGCGTCGCCTCCCATCACGAGGAAGTGAAGCCGAGTCGGGTCGGCCTTGAGGCAGATCTCGGCGTCGGCGAGGGCCTTGTCGGGTTGCTTGAGCCGGAGGTAGAGGTGGCTCCGCTCGTGATTGGCCTCGAAGAAGCGGGGGTCCGACTGGAGCGCGCTCTGGTAGGCGGCCATGGCGCCCTTGGTGTCCTTGAACTGCACGAGGACCTGACCCTCGATCACTCGCCAAGCGGGGTCGCGGGGCCGCGCGAAGGCGCTCAGGGCCCGGATCTTCTGGATCGCCTCCTTTGGATCGCGAGAGCCTCTGGCGAAGCGCAGGACCGCTTCGACGCCGTCTGGAGTCGGCCCTGCCAGCTTGAGATAGGTCGTGAGATCGTGCAGCGCAGAGGCAACGTCGCCCAGGCCCAAGAAGCAGCGGTAGCGCGTAATCAGAGCCTGCTTGCAGCGCAGCGGTTCCTCTTGGAACTGCGCCTTGAGCGCGTCGGCCGCTGCGCGGCGATCTCGGCGCTTGAGCGCAGCTAAGCAGGCCTCGAGCGCAGCGTGGTCGTCGTCGTGCGGCTTGTTACCCGAGGGAGGGGTCCGCATCTTGAGCCTGGGCCCGGGCCCAGGACCGGGCCGCCGGATCGGCGTCGGCGAGGGACGGGGCTGCGCCGCAAGGCGGCGCTTGACTGAGCGGGAGACGGCCAGCGCGGCCTGGTTCCGCGGGTCTCGTTGGAGCGCCTCTTTGGCGTCCTCGCCGGACTTACGGAACTCGCCGAGCTCGAAGCGGACTTGGGCTCGGAGCGTGTGGCCGCGCGCGTCTTTGGTGGGGAGGAGCGCGATCGCTTGGGTCGAGACCTCCTCTGCGGACACGAAGCGCCGGGCACGCTTGAGGAGATCGGCGTAGCGATATCGGAGCTCGCCGTCCTTGGGGGCGGCTTGGGCTGCTCGGCCCAGGTGATCGGCCGCCCGTCCGATCTCGCCCGCCTCCTCTGCGATCGCCGAGCGGAGCTCGGCCCCGGCCCGCCGGCCGGCTGGCAGCTCCTCGAGGGCTTTCGCGATCTCCTCGGCAGCCTGGAGGTCTCCCCGGGCCAAGATCGCTTTGCCCAGGAGGACACGAGTCGGGAGGTCCTTGGGGGTCAGGGCCAGGGCGGCTTGGAAGGCGTCGACCGCGTCGTCGACGCGATCGAGGGCGAGGAGAGCATTGCCTCGAGCTAGGTAGGCCGGAGCGTGGTCCGAGAGGATCGGGAAGCAGCCCTCGAGCTCGCGCAGTGCGTCCTCGGGAGACTTTGTCGCCTGGGCGGCGGCCAGAGCGCTGAGGGCGGCCTCGCGGGCGGCGGCCTCCTCGGCAGCCAACTTGCGCGCGGCTTCTGCGGCGGCCTGTTGTTCGGCGAAGCGCTGGGCGCTTTGGTAGGTGCGCCAGCCGAAGATCCCGCCCGTGACGCCCAAGCCGAGAACCAAGACGCCGACCCCGAGCAAGAGGGCGCCCTTGGAGTTCGATCGTCGAGGCGCGGCCTGGGGGGCGAGGGTCGAGCCGCGGCGATAGCGGCGAAGGATCTTCCGCAGGCGTTGTCCTGCCACCTCGGCGGTCGGTGGGCGATCGGCAGCTTCTTTGGCCAAGAGCTCGATCACGAGCGCGTTGAGGTCGTCGGGGATCTCTGGGTTCTCGTCCTGGGGGTTGGGGACGGGCGCCGTCAGGACCTTCGTCAGGATGTCGTAGCCCGTGTCCCCCTGGTAGGGGGGGACTCCGGTCAAGGCCCGGTAGAGGATCGCGCCGAGGGCGTAGACGTCAGTCCGCGCGTCGCTGGAGTGGGCGCCGCCGTCAGCCTGCTCAGGTGACATGTAGGCAGGCGTTCCGAGGACCTCGCCTTCCCGGGTCATGCCGCCTTCGGTCTTGCTCGTGTCCTTGGCGATCCCGAAGTCGGTGATTCGAGGACGGCCGCTGGGGTCGATCAGAATGTTGGCGGGCTTGAGGTCGCGGTGAACGAGCTTGGCCTCGTGGGCGTGCTGGAGCCCCTCAGCGATCCCCGAGCCGATCTCTAGGATCTGGTCGACGGGGACCTTGGACTGCTTGATCTTCTGGCGGAGGGTCGGCCCCGAGATGTAGTCCATGGTGAAGAAGAGGATCCCGTCCTCCTCGCCGACGTCGTGGACCTTGACCACGTTCGGGTGATCGAGGCGAGCCACTGAGCGAGCCTCGTCGACGAAGCGGCGACGGAGGGAGTCGCTGGCCATGGAGCCTTGGAGGAGCATTTTGAGGGCGACCGGGCGATCAAGGTCGAGCTGCTGGGCTTTCCACACGATCCCCATGGCTCCGCGCCCGAGCTCCTCGTCGAGGCGATAGCGACGGGCGAAGATCGCGCCGACCTCGAGCTGACCAGGGCGTGTCACCTGGTGACCTCCCGAGGCCTCGCCGAGGGTCGGGGCCTGGTGTTGGCCGGAGCCGTGGCCAGGCAGCGGGTGTCGCCCGCTCCCGTGGTGGGAGCCGGGCATGCTCCCGAAGCCGCTCGTCGAGCCGCCTTGGGTGCTGGTGGGCGAGGCGACGGGTGAGACGAAACCGGTTCCGCCGGGGGGCGGGAGGACGTGCTGTCCGCTCTGGTAGCCGGGGGGGGGCTGATTTCGGGGGAGGTGGGTCCCTGGGAATTGGGTCCCGGGGGAGGGGACCTGGCTGTAGCGCGCCTCCTCGTAGAGGGCCCGCGCCAGGTCGGGGTCGAGTCCGCCGCGCTCGAGGAGGAGCTTGGCGAGGGGTTGGCCTGTGCGGGCTGCCTCTCCCTGGCAGGCTTGCGCCAGCTGGGGGGTCACCATGCCCCGCTGAACCGCGAGGTGAACGAAGGCCACATCGATCTCAGACACCGGACCCAGCCTACCCGTTGAGTCCTTAGGAAGCTCCCTCTGGGCAGTCTTGGCAGCCGGGATCTAGGAGGAACTCCGCTCGTCGAGGAGCTCGGATCAAGGACCGGAGCCCCAAACGTGGCAGACACTCGCCTCGGGCGGGTCTACTCGTCCTTCTTCCCTGGCCACCACCCTCGGCCCTCAACGAGGGCCCGCAGGGCTTTGGTGCCGCGCCAGGGCAAGCGCTCAGAGACGACGTCTGGGGGGAGCGTCTCGAGGAAACTCTCGATTCGATCCGGGCGCTGGACGAAGAGCAGGTGTCCGAGCTGGAACTGGAGCTCTAAGGGGCGCGGCTTTCCGTCCTTGGTCATGGCTAGGAGGATCTTGGCCGCCTCCTTGAGCTCGCCCTCGGCCAGCAGAACCTCGGCTCGATAGACCAGCTTGAGCCGCTTGTCGCTGCAGCGGTCGAGGTTCTTGCGGGCCGCCTCGAAGTCACCCGCCACGAGGTAGGTCAGCCCCGCCTCCTCCCGATCTCTCTTCATCAAGCTGTCACCCCCCCGCTTCTTCCAATACTTGATCGGCTCGAGCATCTTCTTGGCGGCGTCTACAGCTCGCTCAGCCGCGGCCCGACCCGCGGCCTCGTCGCCCGCGAGGAAGGCCTCGTAGGCCAAGCGGCGCTCGCTTCGGGTGAGGTGAAGGCAGAGCTCTCGCCGGAAGCGTCCCCCGACGTCGGAGTGAGGAATTCGCGAGCGAAGCACCTCCTCGGCCAGCGCGCGGCGATCAGGACGGGGGTGGGCGACGTAGGCCAAGAGGAGGTGCAGCCAGCGATCCGCTGCCGGGACGCCGAACAGGGAGCTGCGGGGGTCCTCGTCGGGACAGCCCTCGAGGGCTCGCTGGACGGGGGACTCCTTGCCCCGCCCCGCGACGGAGAGGCGCATGCCGATCTGAAGGCGGATTAGACGTCGCGCGCAGGGGCCAGTCGGCTGGAGGTCTATGGCGCGCTGAATGTCCTCTTCCCACTCGGCGCGCATCAGGGTCGCGTTGCTCCAGATCACGAGGTGGATCATCAAGATCGGGTGGAGCGAGGCCTGAACGTCGGCTCGGATCACCCGCTCCAGGAGACCCCCTTCCCAGAGTCCGTCGTAGTTGGCGCGCTTGAGGATCTCTCGACGCGCGTCGAGGAGGTCAGCCTGATAGGAGCCAGCTTGGGTCAGGTAGACCGAGGGATCACGAGCGTTGGCCTTGAGGCGCTGGACCTCGCGACGGGCGAAGTCGACCAAGGCGCGCCGCGAGACCCAGGCTCGCGCGAGCTCGGGTTTAGCTTGGGGCTCGGCCAAGAAGCTGGCGACCCCGTGGACGAGCGTCGCCTCAGGACTCTTCGGTTGGCCGAGGGCGCGCAGAGCGTCTTGAGGATCTCGGGCCGCGAGCAGGAGCCGGAGCGCTTCGAGGCGCGCGCGCTCTGGCTGCGGGACACCCTGGAGGGCGCTCGAGGCTTCGGCGAGTCGATCTGCCTCGAGGAGGAGCTCGACGTGGAGGACCCGACCCGGCGTCGAGGTGAAGGCGCTCGCGCGCTCGATCGCGAGCTGGAGGCCGGCTGCCTTGGCCAGCGCACGGACCTCCGCGACGTCTTCACTGGCCACTGGCGGGAGAGAGCTCGCGGCCCTCGGGGGAGGGCTACTAGCGCCGGGGCTCGGCGTCGCGACTCCCTGGCTCGTCGCCAAGACGGCGCCGCCCGCGACCAGGCCGAGGAACGCCACGAGGCCAGCGCCGACCAAGACGCGCTTCCCGGAGGCCGCCGAGGCGGGGCTCTGACCGTCCATGAAGAGATCCAGGGCTTGGGCCAAGACCTCGCCGTCGGCGAAGCGCTGCTCAGGATCGGCGCAGAGGGCCCCGGCCACGATCGCGTCTAGGGCCGGGGGAGCCTCCGCGGCGACCTCGCTCAGGAGCGGGTATTTGGCCCGCGAGATCGCGCCGCCGACTTCGACGAGGGTCTCGCCCTGGAAGGGGAGCTCGCCTGATGCGACCTGGTAGAGGCAGACCCCGAGCGCCCACACGTCGGCCCTGGCGTCGACCTCGGCGAGCTTGGCGCCGGCGAACTGCTCGGGGCTCATGTAGTGCGGGGTCCCGATCAGGGCGCCGGTCCGGGTCATGCGCTGGCCGCCCTCGAGGGCCGCGAGGCCGAAGTCCGTCACGCGGAGACGTCCATCGGCTCCGACCAGGAGGTTGTCTGGCTTGACGTCGCGGTGGAGGACTCCGCGTCGGTGGGCGTAGCCCAGGGCGCGGGCGGCGTCGCGGACCAAGAGCAGACGATCCGAGAACCTCCGCTCTGCCGCGGCTTCGTCGAGGGGGCGAGCCCCATGGATCAGCTCGTAGGCGAGGAAGGGCTGACCCTCGACCTCGCCGTGCTCGAGGAGACGAACCACGCCTGGGTGCTCGAGGTCGCGAGTGACTTGGCCCTCACGGAGGAAGCGGGTCCGCTGGACCTCGCTCAGGTTCTCCGCCAGGAGGACCTTGAGCGCGACCTCGACTCCGCGCTGGCGGTCGTGGGCGAGGTAGACCACGCCCATTCCGCCGCGCCCGAGCTCGGCTTGAACCGCGTAGCGGGCCTGGAGGGCGGGTCGGAGCCGAATCGTCGCGGCGGGTCCATGGCTAGAGCCGGTCAGGCCCTGACTCGAGCCAACGGGGAGCTGTGAGCCGGGCAGCCGCGAGGACGCGGGCCGATAGGGCGGAGGAGTCGAGCCGGCAGGTCCTAGCGGTTGCACGACGCCGCCAGCCCACACTGATCACCGCCTCGACCTGGAGCAGCACCGCAGGGGCGCTGCCCTGAAACCCAGTTGGGCCTATCTCGGGAGGAGGGGGCTCGGGCGGATGGGCTCACGCCTACACGCTACCCCGAGGGGCGACCCCTCGCCCGCGGTCCACGCTCTGTGGAAGCCCGCTATGATCCCGCCATGAGCGCCCACCCCCTCCACTCGGATCCTGCCGTCGCGGCCGGGATCGACCAGCTCCTGACCCTCCTGCCCGAGGGAGCCGCCCCCGACCTGGTCGGGCAGCTCCTGGCCCAGGTCATGGGCCTCTCGGGGAAGGGAATGCACCGCGGCGAGCTGAAGCTCCTCTCGGCGTCCTTGGCGGACTTTGCTCGGAGCTTCGAGGCCTTCTCAGCCCACCGCCAATCGCGCAAGATTTCGATCTTCGGCTCGGCGCGGAGCCCCGAGGAGAGCGAGATCTACCAGCACTGCCTCCGCCTGAGCGAGGCCGCCGTGGCGCGGGGCTGGATGGTGATCACCGGCGCAGGGCCCGGGATCATGCAGGCCGGCAATCAAGGAGCGACTCGGGAGCGGAGCTTCGGCGTCAGCATCGACTTACCCTTCGAGGCCAGCGCCAACCCCTTCATCGACGGGGACCCCAAGCTGGTCCACTTCAAGTACTTCTTCAGCCGCAAGCTGGCCTTCGTCAAGGAGAGCGACGCGATCGTGCTCTACCCGGGCGGGTTCGGGACCATGGACGAGGGCTTCGAGTCGCTGACCCTCCTCCAGACGGGCAAGTGCGATCCGCTCCCCGTGATCCTGGTCGACGTCCCCGGCGGCGACTACTGGCCGGCTTGGGAGCGCTACGTCCGAGAGAACCTCCTCGGGCGCGGGCTGATCTCGCCCTACGACCGGAACCTCTACCGCTACACAACGAGCCCCGAGCAGGCCCTCGACGAGATCGAGCAGTTCTATCGCTGCTATCACTCGCTGCGCTATGTGGACGGCGACTACACGATCCTGCGCCTCCGCCAGGCGCCGACGCCCGAGCTGCTGGAGCACCTCAACACCCGCTACGCGGACCTCCTCGTCAAGGGGAGCCGCTTCGAGCACCTCAGCGAGCCTCACCCAGAGGAGACGGGTGAGCCTGAGGTCGTCCGGGCCCTCCCGCGGATCGGGTTCCGCTACATCCAACGCCGCCTGGGCCGACTCCGGCGCCTGATCGACGACCTAAACCTGGCGACGAGCAACGGAGAGAGTCCCGCTGCGACGGCTCCGCCCCGCGGGAGCGGCGCCCTGCACCTCCCCGCGGGCGAGTAGTCGGCGCCTACTTGGGCGCGTAGCGACTGAGGTCCATGCCCTCGAGGCGCGCGCCGAGGTGTCGAGTCCACTCGGCCATCTCGACTGGGTCGCCGTTCAACTCCAGCGCGCGGTCCCAGTGCTCGGAGAGCTGCTCGCGGCGTCCGCTGAGGACGGCGAGGACCCCGCGCAGGACGTGGGCCCGCGCACGCTTGGGCTCGACGTGGCGCGCCTCTTCGAGGCGATCACGGATCCAGTTCAGGATCCAGCGCTGCTTGGGGAGCCCCGAGAGGGTCAGCTGGCAGAGGCCGAGGCGTGGCCAGGCCGCCTTGGTGACCTGCATCAGCCGACTGGAAGCGGTCGCGGCGACCTCGAAGAGTCCGCGAATGTTCTTCTCAAAGCGCAGGCGCTGGGTCTGCTCGAAGCAGTAGTAGGCGAGAGTCCCGCTGTCGGCGAGGCCCTCTTGGAGGAACTGCTTCAAGATCGCCCCCCGGACCTGGCGGCGGTCGCTGTGGTGGAAGCTGATTCGAATGAAGACGTAGATCAGGAAGCGATCCGTGGTCTTGCAGGCCCGGAGGATCTTGAGCGCGCGATTTAGCCCGTCCTCTCCGGGGGTCAAGTCCTTGACGACCATCGCTCGTGCGCAATGCCAAGCGAGATCGCGAGGGGCCTGGGGATCGGCTAGCTGACCGTAGATCTGAGTCGCTCGCCCGAAATGCCCTTGGCGGACGTAGAGATCTGCTTCGTAGAGGCGGATCCGGCGTTCGGACGCGCCCAGGCGGCGGCAAGCCTCTAGGGCCTCGGTGGCCTCAGCGAAGCGATCCCGCCCGTAGAGCGCCTGGGCCTTGATCCAGGCCAAGCTCAGATCGCGCGGAGCGAGCTCGAGGGCCTTGGCGAAGGAGCTCGCGACTCCCTCGTCGTATGGTTGACCGCCGGCGAGCTTAGTCAGTGCGTGGAGGGCCAACGCTCGGGCCTCGGCGTTGGGGATCGGGCGGACTCGCAGCTCGAGGAAGCGAAGCGTCTTGGGATCGACCTCACCGAGGGGGAGGAAGAACTTGGCTCCGGTCCGACCTTGAGCAGCCTCTCGGATCGCAGCGACGATGGGCTTCGCGGAGCCCGCCAAGATCTCGTGGGCGGCAGCTTCAAAGCCCTTGGGGTCCTTGCGCCAGGCCGGAACCCAAGCCTGGAGCGCGTCGCCGTCGGTGCCCTTGCGCCGCAAGTAGAGCCCCTCGAGGAGCGCGAGCTTGCTCGAGGTCTTGAAGGAGCGCTTGGCGAGGTCGCTGTATCTCGCTACTGACGTGTCCTTGGCCATCAGGGCGGCGAGGAACGCGGCGACTAGGGCGCGCTCGCTGAGGCGCTCGCCCAGGAGGTCCACCCCACGCTGAGCCAAGGCTAGCGCTTCGCGTGGCTTCTGCTGAGAGAGGTAGATCCGCGCTCGCCAAACCGCGTACGAGGCGTTGTCACGCAGAGGCAAGTCGACGTCGCGCAGGAGCCGCTCGGCCTCCGTCAGGCGGCCCCCGATAGCCAGAGTCGTCGCGAGCCAGAACTTGACGAGGACGAACTCCGGATCTTCGCGGAGGGCGGCTCGGAAGAGCGGACGCGCCTCCTCGGGCCGCTTCTCGACGCTGTGGATCAGGGCGGCGGCGGCGAGGCGGATCGACTCCGGGATCGCTCCGCTCCGAGAGGCGAGGCCTCGCAGGATCCGCAGTGCGTCGGGCCGCGACCCGCGCTCGAAGTAGATCCAGCCCTCGCGAAGCCGCGCCAGGGCCTTCTCGCCCGGGTCGCTCAGCTCCCGGGTCTCCTCCTGGAAGGCCTCCAGGCTTTGACGATCTGCCAGGCAGTCCAGGAGGGTTGCCTGGAGGCGGCGTCGGAGGGCGGGGTGCGTGACTTGGGCGCGGAGTTCCCGCCAGCGGCCGAGGGCCTCCTTCGGCATGGCTCGCCCACGGACTTCGGCCTGGAGTGCTAGGAGGACCTCGAACTGGCCGATCCGAGTTTCACGCTCGCCGCAGGCCTCAGCTAGGAAAGGTCCGTCCTTGGCAGCCGCCTCGACCTGCTCCAGGGCTCCTTTGGCCTCGCCGAGGGCGCCGCGCTCAATGGCGGCGTCGGCTGTCCAGAGCGCCTTCCAGCCCGCGGCCCAGGCTTGGGCCTTGCCCACCCGCTCGTCGTCGGGGTCAAGGGCCTGGAGCGCAGCGAGGCGAGCCTGGAGTTCTGCGGCCTCTTCGGGGGGCTGGGCGTGGAGCACGGCGTGGGCCTGCTCGAAGGCTTCGTTCTCCCCGAAGTGCGTCGCCAGGCCCAGGGTCAGGGCGATCCCTAGGAGGAGCGCCAGGAGGCTACCGACGGCGATCGCCAAGCGGTTGGCGGGGGGCGTCGCGGTGGCTTGGAGAGGTCGACCCGCGAGGAAGTCGCTCAGTTCCTGGCGCAGGACCTGGGCGCTCGGCGTTCGCTGGTCGGGCTTGCTGTGTATGGCGCGCAGGCAGATCGCCTCGAGGTCGGGCGGGATCTCCTCCCGGATTTGTCTGGGGGGGACGCACTGCCCCGCCATGACCTTCTTGGCGAGGTCGAAGGGGGTCTTGGCCTCGTAGGGGCGACGGCCAGTTAGGCACTGATAGAGGATCACTCCTAGAGCGTATACGTCAGCCTGCGACGTAATTCGCGCGCCCTGGAGCTGCTCGGGTGACATGTAGAAGGGGGAGCCGAGGATGTCCCCGCTCTTGGTCATCGTCTCGGCCAGCTCGCGATCCTTGGCGAGGCCGAAGTCAGTCAGACGGGGACGAGAGCCGTCGTCGGGGAGGAGAATGTTGGCTGGCTTGAGGTCGCGGTGGATCACCTGCTGGGCGTGCGCCTCGGCCAGGCTCTCGGCGAGGTCGCGCACGATCCCCGCGGCCAGCGTGGGCGCCAGCCGCTTCTCGCGCTCCAAGCGCTGGGCGAGGTCCTCTCCCTTCACGTATTGCATTGCGAAGTAGAGGAGGTCGTTCTCCTCGCCAATGTCGTAGACCGGGACGATCCCGGGGTGGCTCAGCTTGCTCCCGATCTGGGCTTCGAGGCGAAAGCGCTGACGGGCTTCGTGACCGAGCTTGGAGGTGCGGAGGAGGACCTTGACCGCGAACAGACGGTCCAAACCGCTGCGCCGAGCGAGGTAGACCACGCCGTTGTTCCCTCGCCCGAGTTGTCGTTCGAGGAGAAAGTCGCCGATTTGCTTGGGGCCCTCCTGCTTGGCGCGGCGGCTTGACTCGCGTCCCAGTCCAGAGGGACGGCCGAGTCCGGAGTTGCGATCGCTGGGGGGCCGGCCGAGGCCGGAGTTGCGATCGCTGGGGGGCCGGCCGAGGCCGGAGTTGCGATCGCTGGGGGGGCGGCCGAGGCCGGAGCTGCGATCGCTCGTGGGACGAACCAGGCTGGAGCCGCGCTCGCTTGGAGCCTGAGCGAGTCCCGAGTGAGGGTCCCCTGAAGGGTGGCTAAGGCTGGAGTGGTGGCGATCGCTGGGGGGGCGGCCGAGGCCGGAGTGGGCCTGAGCGTTGTGGCGATCACCGGAGGGGTGTCCGAGACCTGAAGGCGCTCCACCTTGCCCCCGGGGGAGGCGCTCGCTCGGGCGACGAGCCTGATGACCCGGCGCCTCCCGGTAAGCCAGGGTCCCTCCGCAGGTCGGGCAAGCGAGCGAGGGAAGAGTCCCAAGGTGACCATATCGGAGGTCGAGGGCGCAGCCCGAGCAGAGGAAGTGTCCGCGCTCGAGGGCGCCTTGAACACCGCGGGCAGTCTCGGGGGAGAGGAGCTGGCGTTGGACCGCGGCCTCGCGAGCCGGGGTCGGCGAGTTGCGGAGGGCCGCAGCGTCTTCGGCCGCGAGCAAGCCGAGGTCGCGCGCGAGGGCGAGGAACGCGAAGTGCTGTCCGTCGGGCAAAACGGCCTCCGGTCTCCAAGGGTAGCTCCCAGCAGAGCCCCATGCATGAGAACTCGAGAGATCGAGGGTTCCTGGCAGTGCGTCGTTAAGTGCTTGTAAATAAAAGAGCTGCGCGCCTGCTTCCCGGCAATGGTTGTGGCCATTCGCCAGAACTCAAACACCATCGCGGGAGGCGGCGTAGAGGTGGGTGTTCAACGAAAAGGTGAAACCAATGATTCGTTCGCTCCCAGCTCTAGCTCTCCTCCTGGCCTTTGGTGCCCCGGCCCTCGCCGGCCCCGGGAGCTACGTCCGCTTCGAACAACAGGGCCAAGACGCCGCACTCCAGACCGCCGTGGCGCACTTCAGCCACCCCGACAAGGAGGTCGAGATCGTCCTCTACGGCGTCGTCCACATTGCGGACAAGGCCTACTACGAGGCGGTCCAGAAGGACCTCGACAGCTACGACGTCGTCCTCTACGAAGGCGTCGCCCCCGGCAAGACTCAGCCGAGCGAGGCTGACAAGAGCCTGGGCGAGATGCAGAAGGCCATGGGTGAGGCTCTGGGCCTGACCTTCCAGAAGGACGGGATCAACTACACCCGGAAGAACCTGGTCCACGCCGACATGAACATGGACCAATTCAAGGAGGCCATGGGCGGCAAGTCGATCAACCCCATGGGCCAAATGATGGACCCGGAGATGCTGAAGAAGATCGGACCGGCCCTCAAAATGGCGGGTCAGATGCCTCAAATGCAGCGCATGTTCAAGATGATGATGGCGAAGCAGCTTGGCAACGCCAACCTGAACAACGCCCTCGGCGCCAAGGCCACCCAGGTGATCTTGATCGAGCGCAACAAGGTCGTCATGAAGGTCCTCGCTGAGCAGCTCAAGAAGACGACCAAGGGTCGGATCGCGATCTTCTACGGCGCGGCCCACAACCCTGACTTCGAGCAGCGCTTCAACGCCAAGGGCTGGAGCCGGACCAGCAAGCGCTGGATGTCCGCCTGGACCATCGGCAACGGGATCCAGAGCAGCGACGAGCCCACTCCGGCGCCGACCGAGGAGCGCGAGGCGCCCGCCGTCAAGCCCAAGTCCGGCGCTCGCTGGTTCTAAGGCTGATCGAGTCGGTGCCGATCTCGGCGCCGGATCCAATCGCTGAGAGAAGGGACGGCCTAGGCCGTCCCTTTTCCATTGGTTGGGCGGACGCTCGCGGAGTCCAGCCGGCGCTCCCAGGAGGTTTGCCAAGGAAGAGTCTGGGTGAGAGAGTCTTTCCCTGGCGAATCACCGCCTTGAAGGGAGTCGCGCGTGTCTGAGCCGAGCAAAGAGGAGCTGCTCTATGGGCGAATCGCTCTGCTCAACAAGCTGATCACACAGGAGCAGTTCAACGAGGCGGTGGAGATCCGTCGCCGACGTGACCCTGCCGACGTGAACCAGGACCTGGGCCGGATCATGAAGGCCCGTGGCTTCCTCGATGATCGGCAGTACCGAAACGTCCGCGGCGCGCAGGAGAAGGCCCTCGTCAAGAAGGGCAACTCGGCCGAGGCTGCGAAGTTCCTGGCCCGCGGCATGAACGCCGACGGCAGCGCCCCCAGCGCCACCAAGGCGAAAGCTGCTGCGCCGGCGCCCGCTCCCGAGCCCGAGCCCGAGCCAGAGGCCTGGGACCCAGGCGAGGACGAGGAGGAGGAGGAGGAGGACGAGGCCCCTCACGGCGAAGCCAAGAAGAAGAAGCGCAAGCGCTTCGAGCGTCCCAAGGATCCCGCCGCCAGGAAGACCATGGCCGCGCTCCTCAAGAAGGCCCGCGACTCGGGCTCCTCCGACCTCCACATGAGCGCCGGCGCCAAGCCCCTGTTCCGACTCCACGGCGGGTTGACCCCGGTCAACATGCCCGAGATCACGCGCAAGCAGGGGTCTCTCCTGGCCGCCTCGGTCATGAGCGACGCGTCGTGGAACGACTTCATGAACAACAACGACTGGGACGGCTCGGTCGATATCCCAGGCGTGGGTCGCTTCCGTGCCAACGTGCTCCGTCAACGGCGCGGCGTGTCCGCCGTCTATCGAGTGATCAACACCGTGATTCCGAGCCTGGAAGGGCTCGGGTTGCCCAAGTCCTTCGAGCGCTTCACGACCTTCCACCAGGGAATGGTCCTCGTGACCGGCGCGACCGGCTCGGGCAAGTCCTCGACCCTCGCGGCCATGATCGACATGATCAACGCCACGCGTAAAGAGCACATCATCACGATGGAGGACCCCATCGAGTTCGTCTACAAGGGCAAGGCCTGCAACATTACGCAGCGTCAGGTCGGCGAGCACACCAAGAACTGGGGCAACGCGCTCCGGGCGGCGCTTCGCGAGGATCCGGACGTGATCCTGATTGGTGAAATGCGCGACCTCGACACGGTCAGCCTCGCCATCACCGCGGCTGAGACCGGCCACCTCGTGTATGGAACCCTCCACACGAACAGCGCGATCCGAACCATCGACCGCCTCCTCGACGTGTTCCCCCCAGGTGAGCAGCCTCAGATTCGGGCCATGGTCTCGGAGTCCCTCAAGGGCGTAATCAGTCAACAGCTGATCAAGACCCCTGACGGCAAGGGCCGGGTCTGCGCCTACGAGGTCCTGACCTGGACCCCAGCCGTGGCGAACATCATTCGCGAGGGCACGACCTACAAGCTGCTCTCGGTCCTCCAGACCGGCAAGCGCCTCGGAATGGTGCTTATGGACGACTGCCTGCGGAACCTCCTCAAGGAGGGGAAGATCACCAAGGAGGACGCTCGCGTCGCGGCCCACAACCCGAAGTCCTTCCAGTAGCGCCTCCCTTGGGCGCGGCTGAGAGCTGGGAGGGTCGGCGCCCCTTCGAAGTCGCCGAGCTTCGCGCTGAATGTCCCGGTGTGACGACTGTCCGGCTCGTCCCCTCTGACGGCGAAGCGCTCCCCCTCGCAGGGCCGGGGCAATACCTGACCCTCGTCCTGCGGATCCCGGGTCAAGACCGCCCCGCGATCCGCTGCTACTCCCTGAGCCACGACCCTCAGCCCTCGGCCTACGAGATCACGGTCAAGCAGACCCAGCAGTCCGACGGGTCGCCAGGGCTCGTCTCTAGCCATGTCCAAAGTGGACTCTCTGTGGGCGACTTCGTCGATCTCCTGGCTCCGCGCGGGAGCTTCACGGTAGACCCGGCGCGGCCCCCGGGTCCGCTGGTGTTCCTCGCTGGCGGGGTCGGGATCACGCCCTTCATGTCGATGCTCGAGAGCCTGGCTCGCGCGCAGAGCGCCGTCCCGGTCTACCTCTACTACGGTGTCCGAGGAGCCAGCGAGCACGTGTTCCGCGAGCGCCTGGCGGGCTTGGCGGAGGAGCCCTGGCTCCAGCAGACCCTGGCCTACAGCCGCCCCGAGGGCGAGCCCCCTGCGGGAGTCCGTCGCGGGCGGATCGACCTCGAGCTCCTCAAGGAGACGCTGCCCCCCAGCGACCAGCCCTACACCTTCTTCATTTGTGGGCCGCCGCCCTTCCTAGAGTCGCTGCGGGAGGGCCTGAGCCAGCTCGGGGTCCCCGAGAGCCACGTCAAGGTCGAGGCTTTCGGGGCGCCTTCGGTCCGTCCTCTGACCCGGCGCCTCTCGCGGAGCGCCCTCGCGGCGCTGCCCACGGTGCGCTTCGCGCGCTCCGAGGTCGAGGCGACTTGGGATCCGAACGCGACCTCTCTCTTGGACTTCGCCATGAGCAAGAGCGTGTTCTTTCCCTTCGCCTGCGCGGCGGGTCACTGCGGGACCTGCGCGAGTTCGCTCCTGGAGGGAGAGGTCGACTACGCCAGCGAGCCGCAGTTTCCTCTGCGGGAGGGGCAGTGCTTGCCTTGCGTTGCGGTTCCGCGGACGGACCTCAGCCTGGACGTCTAGCTGAGCGTCCTCGGGGGACTCCGTGCCCGTGCCCGAGAACCGGGTTGTGGGCTGCGCTCTTTTGAATCACAGAGAGCACGGAGATCCACGGAGGTCACAGAGGTCGTCTCGCGGGATTTGAGGGCGCTCCAGAGTTGGAAGTCGCGAGGTCGCGTTGGCGACTCGAACACGTTGGGAGAAGGGTAGCTTCGCCCGACGGGAGCGGGTCGCTGCGGCTCGGTTTCGCCGCAGCCTCGCGTCCGCGGAATGCGTGCTCGCAGGGTAGCCGGGTCGTGGGCTGCACTCTCTTTGATCGCCAAGGGCCGCCAAGTTCGCAAAGAGCGGGTTGACGGGACCGAGCGCTCCAGAGTTGGAGCAAGGGGAGTCTGGGCGAGTCGAAGAGGTCGGAAGCTTCGTCGAGCGGGGGCGGGTCGCTGCGCCGCGGTTTACGCAGGATTCTCCCTTGGGTTGGAGCTTCGCTTGGCGGGGTGGAGTGTGTGTCTCTGAGGCTCGGTCCGCGAGGCGGGGGGGGCGCGCATCGCTGGCGGGAGCGTCTACTATGCGCCCTCAACGCCTCGCCCCCAGGATTCTCATGCACCGAACCATCCCGCTCGCGCTCTGTTCGCTTCTGCTCGCTTCGACGGCCCTCGGTCAGGAGTCGGGGCCGACCTCCAAGAACGGGGACGAGCTCTTTCGCCAGCTCGACCAGGAGTTCGTGACACCGACGCGGACCCGGGCCGCCTCGGGCGCGCCGGGTCACGCCTACTGGCAGCAGCGGGTGGACTACTCCATCGAGGCCAGCCTCGACGAGGACAAGCACCGGATCAGCGGGCGCGAGACGATTCGCTACACGAACAACTCGCCGGACACCCTGCGCTACCTCTGGGTTCAGCTCGATCAGAACATTCATAGCAAGGACGCTGAGGCGCTCCGGATTCGGACCACGACGCCGATCCCGCAGGGGCGCGCAGGCGAGGAGGCCAAGGGCGAGCTCTCCTATTGGGCCCTCGGGTTCGAGCGGATGCGGCAGGACTTCAAGGGCGGGCACAGGATCGAGTCCGTCAAGGACGGTCAGAACAAGGCGCTCCGGTTCACGATCGTCGGGACCATGATGCGGGTGGATCTCAGCGCTCCCCTCGCGCCCAAAGGGACCCAGGTCCTCTCGGTGGCTTGGTCCTACACGATCCGGGACATCAGCCACTACAGCACTCGGACTGGATACGAGTACATCAAGGGCGACGACAAGAACCCGATCTACACCATCGCGCATTGGTATCCGCGCATGGCGGCCTACTCGGACCGCTACGGCTGGCACGTGCACCACTACGTGGGCGAGGAGTTCGCCCTCGAGTTCGGTGACTTCAAGGTTCGCCTGACCGTCCCCGCCGACTACGTGATCGCGGCCACGGGAGAGCTGCAGAACGCGGGACAGGTCCTGAGCAAGGAGCAGCGCGCGCGCTTCGAGACCTCCAAGACGGCTAAGCAGCCTGTGTTCGTGGTGACGCCTGAGGAGGCCCAGGCGACTGAGAAGAAGCGCTCCAAGGAGACCAAGACCTGGGAGTTCGCGGCCAAGAACGTGCGCGACTACGCCTGGGCGGGCTCGCGGAAGTACATCTGGGACGCGCAGGGGGTCAAGGTCGGCGAGCGGACCGTTATGGCCATGTCCTACTACCCCAACGAGGCCGAGCCGCTCTGGAGCAAGTATTCGACCCACGCTGTGGCGCACACCCTCGAGCACTACGGGCGCTACTTGCCCTACCCCTACCCCGTGGCGCTGAGCTGCAACGGGGCTGTGGGTGGCATGGAGCACCCCATGATCTCGTTTCAGCGGGCGCGTCCGGAGCCGGACGGGACCTACTCACCGCGGCAGAAGTACGGCTTGATCTCCGTGATCATTCACGAGGTCGGTCACAACTGGTTCCCCATGATCGTGAACAACGACGAGCGGCGCTGGCGCTGGATGGACGAGGGCTTCAACAGCTTCGTGCAGCAGGTCAGTGAGGGCTTTTGGGAGGAGGACTACCCCTCGCGGAACGACGCGCGGCGCAAGCGGGTCCTCGACTACATGGCGGCCTCCGACGACCAGCCGATCATGACGAACACGAGCTTGATCCTGCAGGGCGGGAACAACGCGTATTCCAAGACGGCGCTGGCTTTGACGGTCCTGCGCGAGTCGATCCTGGGGCGCGAGCTCTTCGACTTCGCGTTCCGGGAGTATTGTCACCGGTGGGCGTTCAAGCGACCGATGCCGGAGGACTTCTTCCGGACCATGGAGGACGCCTCAGGGCAGGACCTGGACTGGTTCTTCCGCGGCTGGTTCTACACGGCGGACCACGTCGACTTGGCCGTGACCGGCGTTCGTGAGCTGACCCTCGAGACCCGCGACCCGGACGTCGACAAGCCCCTGGCCAAGGCCCGCGAGGACAGCCAGACCCAGCGCCCGCGCCAGGCGCGGAACGCGCGTCAGCCGAAGCGCGTCGATCGGCACCCGGGCCTGCGCGACTTCTACAACGACCACGACGAGCACGCGGTGACGGCGGCGGATCGCAAGGCCTACCAGGAGTTCCTCAAGAAGCTCGAGCCGCACGAGCGCCAGCTCCTCAAGCTCCAGCAGAAGATCTATGTCGTGGACTTCGAGAACCGGGGCGGGCTGCCCATGCCCCTGATCGTGACCTTCCACTACAGCGACGCGACCCAGAGCACGCTCCGGATTCCCGCTTCGGTCTGGCGGCGCTCGCAGGGCGGCAAGATCAGCAAGCTCTTCCTCTCCAAGAAGCCCATCGCCCGGATCGTCCTCGACGCTCAGGACGAGCTGGCGGACACGGACCTCAGCAACAACGCCTACCCGCAGCAGATCCAGAGCGGATCGCTGCGCTTGACCAAGGACGACAAGAAGCCGAACCCCATGCAGGAGCTGAAGAAGGCTCGAGAGGAGGCGGCCAAGGAGGAGGCGGCCAAGGAGGAGGCGGCCAAGGCGGAGAAGGCCAAGGCGGAGAAGGCCAAGGGCAAGCCTATGGACCCGAACAAGGCGCCCAAGCAGGGCAAGACCGGGCGCTAGAGGGCGCGAGACCTGTGGACTCAGAGTCGCCGACAGCGCTAGCGGTCTTCCAGGCCAAGAGCAGGCGCGCAGAGATCTACCTCAGCCTAGGCTGCGGGGCAGTGCTCTTGGTCGGGCTCTTGGTCATGGCGCTGGCTGAGTCAGGCTCCATGCTCGAGCAGGCGATGCAGGCTCTAGCTGTCGCGGGGATGTCCGGCGGGATCTGGCTCGTCTCGCTCCCTGCCTTCGCGCGGATTCCGCCCCGCCCGATCGTCGTCGAGGCCGCGTTCGTGGGGTTCTACGTCCTGGTTCTGAGCGGGGCCGGAGCGGTCTGCTACCTGGACACGTCGATCGTCGAGGCCCTCGAGAAGCTGCCCTTCCTGATCGTGCCGCCCCAGACCGCCGTCGTGTGCGTCACGACGGGGGCGTGCTCCTTGGCCGTGGCCTGCTTGGTCTGGATCCGGCGCCGCGTCAGGGCTCTGAGCACAGAGTCGGAGGCGCCGCAGGCTGTTCCTGAGGGCTCCGCTGGCTAGCGGACGGGCCCCAAGGGAGCGGAGGGATCCGCGAAGGCCACGTAGGCCTGCTGGTCGGTGCGGAGGCCGAGGTCGCGCACGGCCTGGGGCGAGAGGTCGATGATGCGCCGGGTCCGAGTGTGGGGGCCCCAGTCGACGGGGCGGACGACGACCGCGCGGCCAGAGGGGGCGACGACGAGGATCTTGGCGCGACGCCAGAAGGTCCGTCCGTGGGGGCGGTAGTCCCAGCGCATGGCGACGTAGTAGAAGTCGGCGGGGCGGCTGCGGATCTGCGAGCTGCTGGGGCGCATGGGGTTGTTGAGGGAGCGGAGGTGCTCGCCGGTGATCGTTCCGGTCTCGCTGGAGGTCACGCCGCGGTCGCTGGGGCCGCCGAAGTGGCTGACCTTGCCGAGGACGAAGGGTAAGCCACGGAACGTCCGCGAGGGACCGTATGGCTCGTTGCGGCGGAGGATCGAGTTGTAGAGGCCCTCCCGGGGGATCTGAGCGCCCATGTAGCTCAGGCCGCGGTGGAGTCCGTTGAAGGCTCCGCTCGTCGAAGGGCTGCCGCCGGTCGCCGGGGGCGGAGTCGTGGGGCCGCCTCCGCTGGGGGGCGTGGAGGGAGTCGCGGATCCTCCACCGGGGGGCGAGGTCGTGTCTCCGCCACCTCCGGGGCTGACGGTGCTGGTCGAGTCGTTGGGCTCGGGGGCGCCCGAGATCACGCCGCTCAGGCCGCGGGCGTGGACGTATCGCTCGTGGACCCAGCCCGTGCGGTGGTCGAACTGGATCTGGGACCAGCCGGAGCGGCGGGCGAGGCGGACGTAGATCTGGTCCCGGCTGACTTGCCCGATCCTGGAGTTCGACGTGCTAGGTCCAGTGCGGACGTTTAGGGTGGTCGCGGTGACGCGCAGGGTTTGGACGTTGCTGGCTCGGGTGTAGGAGCCCGAGACGTAGGCCTTGTCTCCGCCGAAGTAGATCTGGTGCCAGCCGCCGGCTTGGCGATCCGAGGCCAGGCGGGTGCCGCGGGGGACTTGCCCCACGACGCGGCCCCAGGCGCTCGAGCGCACGTTGAGGCGCGAGGCGGTGACCTCGACGCTGCCCGCGTGGGCGGCGAGGGGGATCGAGGCGAGGAGGAGGGTGAGCGCAAGCCGCATGGGTAACTCCGAAGGTGCGTCCGTATTGGACGTCGTATGGAATTCACGTTCCTTTCACTGCAACTTGCGTAAGTCGCTTGAAATCATTGCCAGAGGGCATTCTGCGTTTCATAACCGGCTCTAGCTGAGGCGGTCCTGAGGCCATGCTGAAACGAATGCCTTGGTATCACGGGGCTTAGAAGGGCGCTGTAACGCGGCGCACTTGGGACCTCAAGAAGGGTTAGGCGCTGCGTTCGGTTGGCTTGGAGTTCTTCTGGCTCCCAGGCTTCTGGCTGACTATTCTGGGGCGCCTCTGGAGGTGTTGGTATGGATCAGGTTCGCGTTGCTCGCTTGCTCGTCGCGGGTGCTTTGGCCACGACCTTCTGCGGGACCCTTGGCCTCGCCCAGGACCCCTCCTCGCCGCGCCCCAAGAAGCGGCCCGTGCAGGAGGGCCAGGGGAAGGTAGACCTCCCGGCCAAGGTCCGGAGCTACACGGCTCTGATTAGGGACAAGACGCGCTTCACGGCTAAGAACGCGACCAAGCTCCTTCACATGGGCTACGACGAGGTCCTCGCGTTGCGCTTGGAGAAGATCGATTTCGCCAAGGTCGATCGAGATCCGCACGCTCTGACCGAGTCGCTCATGACCCTGACCTTGGCGCTCGACGAGCGAATGGCGGAGTTCTACGCCGCGGGTCAGCTCACAGAGGAGGTCGGAAACGCCAAGCGGCGTGCACTGCGTGCGATTCGCTATCTGCGCGAGGCCGTCGTGATGCGGACGGCGGGGCGGGCTCCGGGCAAGCTCTACACCCACGGGAAGCCGGCTCTAGCCGAGCGCTACCCGAAGTTCCACTGGAGCATGCACCCCGACTATCAGAACGCGAGTCACGAGCACTTGCCGCGGACCTTCGTGCTCCTGTGCATGGGGGCGAGCAACGTCAGCGCGACCATCGCGCGCTCGGCGAACGAGGACAACACCTTCAGCCACCTCGCGATTGGCTACCGCTCCAACGAGATCGAGACGGTCCAGGGGGTCACTTACCCGCCGAACACTCTGTTCTTGGTCGAGTCTCTGATCGAGACGGGCGTGATCATCAAGCCCTTCGACGAGCACTACAAGGGCGTCGACCGCGACGTGATCTTCGTGGCGCGAGACGAGAGCAAGCAGGGCGCGCTCGACGCCGCCGCCGACGCCTTCTTCAGGCGCGCGAACGAAGCGATCAAGTCAGGCAAGCCCCTCGGATACGACTTCAGCATGGGGGCGAACATTGGGATCGCCGACGCCTTGGCGGGCAAGAAGGCAGCCAAGGGTCAGAAGGCGGGCAAGAAGCTCCCTGATCCGGACGCCTACTTCTGCGCTGCGATCGGGCACGAGCTCTTCGCCAAGGCGGGCATGGAGCTGTTCCCAGTTCGGACTCGCTTTAACACGGGCGACAACTCAAAGGCTGTGTTCCGCAGCTGGGGGATCGACGCCGAGGGCGCGGTCCAGGCGCCCGGTGACGCCGACGTCTCGGGAGTTCTGCTCCGCGTCGGTGAGGCCGCCAAGATCGATGCGCTCGAGGCGAATCACACCCGCCAAGCGGTATTGCGCCAGATGTTCCGCTGGATGGACGAGGAGAACTACGTCTTGCGCTGGCCCTTCTGGGTGAGCATCGCGACGGCCGTGGCGGGGGGGCTCAACGACACCTTCCTCGACTTGGGCAAGGTCCCGAGCGGCATGAACAAGGACATTTTGCGCAGCTTCACGGCGCTGGACAAGTCGGCCACGCTCTACAACGACGCCTTGGTCAAGGCCAACACGGCCTTCCGTCAGAAGCACGGTCGGTCCATGGTGCCTTACGAAATGGTCGAGCACCTCGAGCGGATTAGGGACAGGGTGGAGGGCACGGATCGCTGGTTCCGCAAGATCCCCTGGGCTCAGGGCCGCTATGCCCTTGATCTGCGCTGGGGCAAGAAGTCGATCGTCGAGCTGACCTCCACCAAGGGTGGGTTCAAGGTCCTCCGCCGCGTCTACGACAAGAAGGGCCGTCTCGTGGAGACGATCGAGGGCACCGCGACTCAGGACGAGAAGACCGTCAAGGCTCGATTCCGGCGAAGCACTCGCTACACGCCTCGCGAGCTGCGCTATCGCCTCGAGTTCGATGGCAAGCTTCGCGTGTCCGCAAAGGACGACGACCGCGACCGCGGGGGCGCCAACAACCACTTCCGTCGAATCGGTAAGGGCAAGAAGGTCGCGGGGCCGCTTCACCGCTAGCTTCCAGCCAGGCCCTTCTTCGCGCGATGAGTCGAAAGAGTCGTCTGGGCAAGATTTGCCCCTTCTGTTTCACCCCCTGAGACCCATCTGAACCGCCCCTGGCTAAGTCCAGGAGTGATCTGACAGCGGAGGAGCTGGCCTGAGACGTGCGCGTTCCTTGCGCGGTGAGTCTCCCCAGGCGCTTTCTCCGAGATCAGCTTCAGGCTACGTCCCGCCGGACGGAGGCTCGGCGTCTTTGCTTCACGCCGGTTGAGACAACGAATCGGATCGTCGACTACCTCTGGATTCTGATCGCGAGTCGCTACGAGAAGGAGGTTCGGACCTACGGCGTGTTCTTCCTCGGCAACCACTATCACTCGCTCTTGCGCGACCTTCGGGGCGGTCGGGAGACTCGCCTCTCGGACTACCAGCGCGACTTGAATTCGCTCCTGGCCAAGGCCATGAATGCGGAGTTGGGGCGGAGCGGTGCGCTTTGGGCGCAGGGGTCGTATTCCAACGTCGAGGTTCACGGAGACGAGACCGAGCTCGACCAGCTGCTCTATCTCATGGCGCAGCCCGTCGCGCAAGGTTGCGGTCTAAGGTAGAAGTCGCGCTAGAGGCCTTCCCAGGCTGGGTTCTGGGCCCTTCGGGCGAAGCGTGCGCGTGAGCTGCAAGCCGCGTCTGGGTGATCGACGCCGAGTCCAGGAGAACCAGCCGACCCCCGACGGGCATGTGTCGCTTCCGCTTCCCGACCATCATGGTCTCGTGGTCGATCTCGAGGCGACGAATCACCCGGCGGAACAGAGCCCGGCGGCGTGTTGGCGTGGCGTCCATACCGACCGCCTCCAGTTCGCCGATCAGCTCCAGCGCCCCGGCGACGGCTTCTTCAACGGAAGGCGCTGAGTCTGACTCCTCCTTCTCGAGTCGTTGAATCTTCGCCTCTACCTCCTCAGCCTTCTTGGCCCAGCTCTCGACTTGAGCGGCGAGTAGGTCAGCCGTCCGACCTCTCATTCGGCCGAGGTTCTCGACCGCCTGGGAGATCTTCCCGTTGAGATCTTCCAACTCGCTGCGATCGCGCTGCAGCCCCGACTGCCTCGGTTCCCTCCCCGCCATGCGCTGGCGGACGAGGGCTGCAACGGCTCGCTTCAGCCCCTCACCCCGCTCCGCTGGAATCAAGTGCTCTCGAAGCTTCTCCAGGATTCGAGGCTCCAACCTGTCTGCTCGAAGGGAGAACAGGACGCAGCCGCGCTTTTCCGTCCCGTTACGACACTGATACACGAGCTTCTGCCAGGCGGCCTTCCTGCCGGTGTTGGTCTTGCGCCCTGTCATGGGCCCGCCGCAGTTCCC
>Ga0316202_10000272_pt1 | contig 66671 bp, 77 predicted proteins | sample 3monrhotite_MG_FD_204934 | JGI IMG/M metagenome (GOLD analysis project Ga0316202, IMG submission 204934) | Microbial mat bacterial communities from mineral coupon in-situ incubated in ocean water Damariscotta River, Maine, United States -... | ecosystem: Environmental > Aquatic > Marine >...
CCAAAGTTGGTAGACAAACTTACCCCAAAACATTGTACTTACAATTGCAACAACATGTAAGAAAGTACCTTAGAGATAATTCTAAGAATACTGGTAGCGATGGTATATTTGAAACCTTAGATGATATCTATGAATTAATAGCAAATAAAAGCGTATTTGATGTGGATGACTTAGAAGACTTTTTGGAATTGAAAGAAAAACTTGATGGTATTACCAAAAGCCCCACTCTTAATCCTAGAAATACTATTTTTACTAGACCGACAAGATGGAAAGTAGGTAAAGGGAAACCAAGAAAAGGTAGTCGTGCTAAAAATAAAATAGATATATTAGATGATAAAAAACAAACAATTTACGGTCATTATCGAGATAATTACTTTGAAGATAAATACGGTCTTGCTGAAAAGAAAGGTTGGTGGAGTAAGACTCCTAATACTGCTAATCCCCCATTAGCACAGGCTATTTATGGGAAGGGCGACTTGGTGAAAGTAGGCCTATATGATATAATATCAGAAGCGATACAAGAAATACGAAAAAAACCTATTCCTAATATCCAACTCAAGGTGCAAAGAAGTGCGGGTTCTTTGGCTCTTATACCTTCTGTAAGAAAACAAGTTTTTTCTTTGTTAAAGAGAAGTGATTTATTTTCTGGAGGTAAACCTAAATTGCAACAAATGGCTGCTATATTACAGGGTATGCAGTTTGCTGTCGGAACAAAGTCTTTTGGTTCTAGGTCTGCAAAACCACAGTTGATTGTTCAATATGTGGGTAAGTTGCCTAATTTGGCTAGTCCCATAGAAACATTTCAATTACAGCCATTTGGAAAGGCCGCTATGGTTTCCTTAATTATGAAGGTGATTGGTAAAGAAACTTATAAACTTAAGAATGGTAATTACTTAGATATCAGGGGTAAAACTAAAGTTCCCGAACCAGTAAAGAAATCTTGGATGGAACAACTTTGGAGGGATTGATGTTTGGTTCAGTATCTTAAAAAGAAAGAAATTTAATTTTCAATTAGTTAAAGAAACAATTAGAAGAATTGTAGAAGAATTAGACGGTAAAGGAATCAACACTAAAGATTTGGATGAAAAACTAATATCAACTTATACTGAAGTAGTTAATGAATTAGGAACTAGAGAAGAAAAAGCAGGGCTTAATAGACTAAAAGGTAAGCAAGAAAGTTTAAGAGCGTATTCTAAATTACTAAGAAACTACGGATATACTACAAAAGAACTAAGCGGAAACACTAGTGATTTAAAAACAACGATGTGGGTGAAAGAATGATAACAAGAAAGAGATGTGCCTTTTGTCAGCATGGTGATAGAGAAAGTATGGAAGCCGCAATTGAACAAGGTATGACAAGTTGCGATGATTTAGATTCAAGAAATGATTGGAGAAGTGGTACTGCGGCCCAACATCAAAGAAATCACATGGGTGAATATACAAACAGCAGTAACCCCAAATGCAAGTTATGTATTGACCCTATGCGGAAACACTACGAGGAAGCCCTTTCTAATGGTAATATAACAAGTGAGGGTATTTCTCAAGCCTTAGACATCACAAAAACACAGGTGCAACGACACATGAAGCACCACTTAGCACCTTTGGTGCAGCAATCCGCAGCCGCTATCATAGCGAAAAAGGAAGTTAATGAGATTGATTTGCTGAGTGCGAATGTTCAACGCTTAGATGATAAATTGAATGACTTGTTCCTTAATACAGATTTAGAACCAAGAGAGATTGATAGTCTTACTAAACTCGCAAAAGAAGTTCGAGAGTCATTAAAGTATCTACTTGAGTTCAAAGGCAAACTTGTTCACAAGAGACAAGATACAATTATTGTCGCACAAATGCAGGTTGTTCAAGAAGTGTTAGCACAGAACAATCCTGAGATTTGGCTTGATATTAAAAAGAAAATGCAGGAGAGATTACAATGAGTTGGAAAAGTATATTAAAAATATCAACAGAAGATGCTATTAGAGATACAATGAGATTTGCCCCTAAAGTGGTAGAAGAAGGAGAAAGACTTAACCAAGAGGAATTGGAAAGGGTTGAAACTCTTAGATGGGAAAAATTTAAACCCAATAGCCTAAAAATATTTAATATACTTGAAGAATGGTTAAATAATAATCCCGAAGATGCCGTTAAAGATAGAAGACCAGACATGCAAATTAGTAATGAAGATAAATGGAAAAAACAAAGAGAGAAAGTAGTTGATTTTGTAAAGGCAAAAAATCGGGTGATGGATATGGAAGATTTTGACTATTATTTTGCACCTGCTTGGAAAGTATTGTCAAATTTTTATTGGCCTTTCAAACATAACCTTAAATTACCTAATGACAAGATGCAAGAAATTAGAAACTATATTAAGGAAAGATTACAATGAGTTTTCCCCCGATTTCTGACTTGACTAAATTAGTTTTAGTTTCAGATGCTTCTACTGATGCTCAAATAGCATTAACTACTGGTAGAAAGGGCAGGAGTAAAAACATTGAACCAGTCATGGAATTGGTTCAAGAGTTTAGCGATATTAATTCCTATCAGTCATTAAAAAGAGCATTCAAAAAATCAAACAAATATAGGAAATTGTATGATGATTGGGTAACTCAACTCAAAAAAGATAGAGAAAATAATGAAGGTAAAGGTAGAGAAGAAATTAACAATACTATTTTTAATAACTTTGTTAAAATTAGGGAACATATATCTAAAATATATTCTTCTTCTGTTTCAACATTAGATTCTACTCTAAAAAATATTTTTTCTAATAAGGATGTTAAGTCCAACTTAGATAAATTATTTAAATACTTAACAAATAGGTTTAAAAACAACACATATATGTATAACCTTATTAGAGATATACCTAAAGAAAAAAGAAAACCGCTTTATAGGTTATATGTTAATAATATTCCAGAAGGAAATGCCCCTACTGTTGATGAGTTTTTAGATAATGCAAGACCAATTTATAATTTTGGCTTGGCGGAACTTTCTTTAGCAGAACCTTCCGGTAAAGAAATGATAGAAGGCTGGGAAAAAGGAGAAAAAAACATATCCGGCAGAAGTTTCGAGACTTGGAGAAAGGTTTTTCCTAGTAGTGATAGTGAAAAATATGCTCCAAGTGGCTCAAGCAAGACCGAAAGTAGCGAATTTATACAATTAGCAGAAAAAATAGGTAATATTTCTGATGATGAAACTATAAGTAGCCGTATTCCTCCATTTTTGCCAACATTATTACTTGGTAAAGAACCATTTACTGCTAGATTAAAATTAGATGAAATGGAAACTGCCTCTTCACAAAATGTTGATGTGATTGGGTCATTAACAGGTAAGCAAATCGAAGAATATTTTAATGTTTTAATGCTTGCAGGGAATGTAAATAACAAAGGTAGTAAAGATTTGTATATGAGAACCTTAAATAACCAAAGAATTTCAAGAGTCATACACTTTCCTGCGGGTGGAAAGAAAATCGCATCTATTAGATTCGTAAAAGGGATTCTAATTTCACCAAACAATGATTCTATTTTTAAGAATGCTACTGAAGGAGTCCAAGTAACACCTGCTATGGGTAAAAAACAATTTACGGTGGCGTATTCTCAAAGAAGGAAAGACTTTGATGTAGATAAAGAAGGGGCTAAAGAAGCATTGGATAGAGATTACGAAAGATATTTGAATAACAGGAGAATATCTGAAAAAATGATGGACATTTATCTCGACTACGAAGAAATTGCAGAATCAAAGGATTTAAAAGACCTTTCTAAAGTTGGAGATGCTTACCATGCCGTTGATGAAAAAGGAATAAATACAATTAGGCGCATAGAACGAAACTTTAAGCAGTTTATTAAAGAAAATCCAGAAGAATTACAACCAGAAGACTTAGGTTCGGCAGAAAAAGCAGAAATTAAACCAAATTCTATTAAATTTGCAATTGAAAGGGCAATATTGACAAAAAACTCCCTTTCTGATTTGGTTTTCGATTCCGGTAATCTAGATAGATATTACAGTAGACTCTCTAGACAATATGATATTATTGATTGTTTTATTATGGCTTATTATCTAGTAGTTAAAGTGGCCCAGTCTAATTTAGATAGTGAGGTTGAAAAAATTGACTCTATTTTAGAAGAGCAGGGAGAAGCCTTATCACTTACAGACCCAACCTTGGAACAGGCAGTAAGCGACTTGTCGAAAAAACTCTTAATAGGGCTTAAAAAGGTCAATACTCTATTTAAGAAAGAACTGAAACTACATTTAAACTACTTAATTAAAAATAAAGAATCTTATTCAGGCATTTTCTCAGGAGAAACTTTTAAATTATTAAAAGATGCTCGTATATTTAAGGAAAAAAAACAGGAAAGTGAATAGTTATGCAATATGAGTATTTGCCCAACTATATAGATAATTATGAATCTGTTCTAGATTATGATGAATATAGAGAATTAACTAAAGTTAAGGCTGGACTAATTAGAAGGTTAAGAAATAAATATGAGCCAATGTTCAACCAAAAATATATTGATTTAGATAGAGATGACAAAATTAAAGCAAGAAATAACATTATAGCAGACATAAAAGATTACTTTAAAGCAAAGGGAGGCGTTGGTAGGGCTTCTACTCCTGCTACCCTTTATGAAAATCTACTTAATGGTTTAATTAGAAGCATACCTGCAATTAGGTATATGGGCAGAAAATTACAGGCTACTGATATGATACGGGATGACTTTGAGCCGGATGAGATAGAGTTAGTTAATGGTGGAATGAAGCGAGATAAGCGTAAAAAAGCCATAGATTTGGATGAAATTAAGCGAAAATGGCAGAATATTCTCAAAAAAAGCGAATTTGTTGCTGACACACAAGCAACAAATGTCATTAAACGGAACATGCGTAGTCTATTTGAGAGCATACAGGACTCTTATAGTAGGCGTAGAGAGTCTAAAGAAAGCCAACAAGTCAGTGCTAGAATGGTTGTTGGCTTCGATGTTAAGAGTGTTTTTAACGCAAAAAGCATGAAAAACTTCGAAAAAAGAGAAGATACCTATGAATATTGGAAGAATATAGGCATAGGTAAGGGAAATAATTCTTTTCAACAATTAGATGAAGAATTACTACAATTGTCTAAACTGTTGGATAAAATACCAGAAAAGGATAAGGAAATGCAAGCCCTATATAAGTTCATTTCACTTGAAGAAAATAGAAAGAAACTAAACTATATACATGAGTTTGATAGAACAGAAGTACCAGTGAAAGATATAGATATAGTTGCCTATGAAGCATTTGAAAGTTTCTTAAATTATATCGGAGGTATTATGGAAGTTCAAGATGTAGGGTTATATGAAAATATTGATTATAGTAAGTATTATAACCAAGAAGGACAAATGCAACAGTCGAGCGATATAGATGAAAAGATAGAAGAAGATTCTTTACCTGCTCAAATAGAAGGTTTTTCTGAAACTCTTGATGAAAAGCACCCATTAGACCCATTAGGTTTAATATACTTCAGGAATCAATTAAAAGAAATCGGAATGGTAAATACCAACTTACAAGAATTAAAAGAAGAGTTGAAAGAATATTTTGATGACCTTTCTGACAATAATGCAAATTACCCTACCCTGCAAGAAAAAGATGTTGATATAACATTTGAAAACTTTTTAGAAAGTTTAGAATCTGTGGAAGACATTGGAGATGAATTGTACTTGCCTATATTTATGGCTAATGATTCTGCTTTAGCAAATGAATATCGGGCTTTATCTGGAAAAGCGAGAAACACAGAAGATTCAATAAATGAATTCCTAAAGTTATTTAAAGAATTCATAGAAAAAGATAAAACTACTCTTTCTAGCCAAGTGAATGTAAATATGGCAGGTGCAGGAACAACACCAATATCAAAAGACCCCGAAGATAGAATGGTAAGTAGAGGTTCAGGTAAACCGTTCATATGGTTTAGTTATGGGCAATACGCAGCCGGTTCAAAAGGTTCTCAAAGATATGATAGTGATAAAACTGATATGAAAGAAGCAAAAGATTTAGATGAAGAAATAAGCATATCAATTAATCTCATTTCAAAAACTATGGCTAATTGTTTCTTAGCCCCTCAATTTTCTCCATACAGGGCAGGTATTCGTTTACCCTTCGAGGGAGATTTTACTATTAGGTTAATTTCAGCAACAAGGCCAATAGGTGAAAAGTACAAAGCGATTACTGCTATAAATAAAGTATTACTAGAAAGAGATACTGCATTCTTGCAAGAAGAAGACATTGAGGATATTATTAAATATTTGCAGACTTTAGCAGGTTCAAATAATATCACTAATTATTCTGACCTATATGAAGATTCTAGAACTTTATTATTTACCTTAAAGAATGTTTTTGATGATGATGAGGTTACTAAAAACTTAAGTAAGGACATCGGTTCAATATTGGGTTCTATTTACCGATTAATACCCAAAGATGGACAAAGGGAAATAGATAGTAAAAAAGAAAATAGATTCCCAAAAAATAAAGAATTGGTGAGTGATTTATACGATGATAGGAATGCTAATGACCCAACTGACATATATCCAATTCAAGCCCTAGTTGATGTTATTAAAACGAGAGGAACTAATTTACAAATTAGAACTGAAAAAGGAGATACAGAAACTTTTTCTAGTGATAAGGCTAAACAACTATTGGCGTTGTTGGATAAAGTTACTAAGAGCGTAGTACAACGAAAGTTACTTGAGGCACATGATACTTTACGAATATTAAAATCGAAACCCGTTATTCATTCAATGAAAAGTGAAAATAGTTATGATGATATGGAAAACATGATTACTAAGATGGAAACAGATTTCAACATTGATATGAGTGCCAGTGAGATTATCGGAGTAGTTAAAGCAGTAGATTCTTTTGAAGGTATTGCTAAGGAATACGGAATTGATGCAGAACATGTATATGTTTTGAAAGCGAACTTTAGGTGATGTTATGAAGAAGCGACAGACTACTCTTCCTGCCTATAATAAGAAGCAGATAAGAAGAAACCTTCGCAAGAAAAACAGTAATGTTTTTATTGCTGCTAAAGAAGCAAACAAACCGACTCCAAGTAAAGAATTATCCCGATTAAGTGATGCTCTCCTTAAAGATTTAAAGGAGTTAAATATACAGTTAAGAAAAAAGAAAAGGCCACAGTTTACCATTACAAGTGCTACCGGTAATGCTGAATGGGAATTAGAACCTTCTTTTATGCTTACTAATGTTCCCGAAGACTTAATGAAAAAAATTCATAAATTGTCTGCTAAATATAAACAACAATCCATAGCAGTTTCTAATAAAAATGAAACAGGTGCAAGTTTTGTTACGCCCGAAGGAAAAATAGAGGATAAATATAGAACAATGGTGTTTGATGCAAATGCTGAATATTCTACTGATTTCCCGACAGGACAAAGGCTTACTTTCAAGAAGCAAACCTATACTGAAAGTGATATTACTTTCAAGGAGATGTCCGAAGATGCCGCAGTTAAAGCATTTAATGATGATGGCTACTTTGATTATGTGAAAAGAAGTATGCGCTATGGCCCAAACCTTTCAAGGGATTCTATTTGGGCAAATGCACCGGCAACAATGTTTGTAGCATTTGATGGTGAAACTCCCGTAGCAGTTTGTGGAATAGCAAAGTATAAGAGTGTCTTACTTGGCGCAGGTATTCATACAAGAGAAGGCTACAAAGGAAAGGGCCTATTTGGTTTATGTGTTCAAAAGGTTCTATCTGAGAAAGGAAGGAAAACCTTGTATATCAATGTTGCTAATGAAGAATTAGCAGAACGGGGTTCATTTAGAAAAAGAGGATTTACGGATATGAAAGTTGAAGAACTTCCCGAAGAAATCCGAGAAGAACTAAAAGATACCAAATACGCAGACCAAGTACAAAAGTGGATTAAGTCTAATACAGGGAGTTGGTTTGATTTGGTTAAGGCCCGAAAAAATAAAATTAAAATGTCTAATAAAAAAATCACTAAAGGTATGTGGAAAGGTCTAATTAAAGTTATTCGAGATGACAAGTATTTAATGGGAAATAAACAAAAGTTTGTTAGGTATTCTAATTTAGGGAAGATTAATAAAAACATGGTGGATATGTATTTGAATATTGGTCTTAAGTTTCCAGAACGAAGATATAATTGTTTATTAGGTATTCAAGATGAAATGCTTCGCTCAAGCACTGAAAGGTATGATGTTGAAGACCAAAGCCGAGGTGAAAAGTAATGACTGAACTTTGGTTTGAAGTATTAAAGAAGAAAAAGGCAGGTAAGGCTACTGCTACTCACAACAGCAAGGGCGAGGAAAAAGATACTTGTGCTTTAAATGCTGATGAATCATATGGATTAAAAGGTTCAGCATATAAATCAGGATATATGACCCGTTGCCGTCAAGGAAAACTAAAGAAAGGCGGAGATAATTTCAAAAGAGAAAAAGAATCGGGATTACACGGTTGGTTCTCAAGAAGAGGCGGAGATGGTCAAAAAGGTTGGGTTTCTTGTCAATCATGTGAAGATGATAAAAAAGGAGAAAAACCTTGCGGAAGAACAGATGCTTCTAAGGGAACTAAAAGAAGATGTAGGCCAACTTGTGCCGCTTGTAAAACTTATCCAAAAAGGAAGGGAAAATCATGAATTGGCAAGATATATTAAAAATGGACATAGAAGCAAAGATTCTTGCTGAAATTAAAAAAGAAGGCGGTGCTTTAGGTATGAAGAATCTAAAACAGTTTGGAGAAGAATCTGAAATTAAAGCCGCACTATCTAATTTACAAAAGAAAAGAAAAATATTTATGCACCGAGATGGAGACATTTATACTCACAAACCTAAAAGAAGAGGGGCGTTTACAAGATGAGTTGGGAAATAATTATAAAAGAACTCTCTTGCCCTATGCCAACACAGAACTTAAAATTAAATACTAAAAATCGAGATAGGGCCGTTAAAGAAAAACATATTCAATATGGGCCTCTTAATCTAAATGATGAAAAGTATTGGGAAGAATACGCTAAAAGATGGAATACTACTGCCAAGGTTGCTAAGAAATCTAATTGTAGTAACTGCGTTGCATTTGACATATCTCCTAGAATGGATGAATGTATGCCACTATCTACTGATAAAGACGGTCGTTTAGGTTATTGTTGGATGCACGATTTTAAATGCCATTCGGCAAGGACTTGTTATACTTGGGCCAAAGGTGGCCCAATTGACGATGATGTAAAATCTAAAGAGAATCAAATGAGGCGAGAAAAATGAGTAAATGGAAAGAAGTTTTAAAAGCCCATTGTGGCACAGAAAAAATGGGTTGCGATTGTGCAACTTGTAGAGAGAAAACAAATAAGGCTTTAAGTCCTAAGCAAAAGAAACTTGATAAAAATAAGAACGGAAAGTTGGATGCCGAGGACTTTAAACTACTTAGAAAGAAACACCCTGCATTAAAGAGAGCAGGAGTTTCCGGTTTTAGTAAGCCAAAGAGAACACCAAAGCATCCTAAGAAATCTCATGTTGTTGTTGTTAAAGACGGCAAGAAAACAAAAACAATTCGATTTGGTGAACAAGGCGCAAGTGTAGCCGGAAAACCAAAGAAAGGTGAAAGCAAAAGAATGAAAGCAAAGCGCAAATCATTTAAGAGCCGACATCAAAAGAACATTAAGAGAGGCCCGACAAGTGCCGCTTATTGGGCAAACAAAGTAAAATGGTGATATTATGAGTTGGTGGCACATCATTAAGTTTCATCCCGACCTTAGAAGGTTGGCAGGGGATGAAAAAATCAAAGTTATTCAACTTGGTGATGAAGAGTCTATGAAAGAACTTTGGGATGCAAGCAATCCCGATATGCCACATACACTTCGTTCCGAGAATAAATGGAAATATCCTATTGATAATTGGTTTGGTATGATTGTTACAGAAGGTGGAAAAAATAGATTAGTTACAGTAGTTGGTAATGCAATTGAAACAGGAAAAGAAGGCCGCCCCTATGCTTATTTTGGTGGTGCTAAAACACACCCCGATTATCGAGGTAAAGGATTAATGAGAGAAGTAAGAGAAAAAGCATTAACTCCAATAAAAGGAATGCCAAGAATTGCAGGATTTACTGGAATGCGTAAAAAATTAGGACTTGACTTAAATAAACCTAAAACTCATAAAACTATTCCTGATGATGTATTAGCATACATGAATGAAAGAATAGAACACTTAGACAATGTGGATGACTGGGGAATTACAGAATAAGGTGATATTATGGAAATAGAAGCCTTTAACTTTGAACATCAAATGGATATGGAGTTATCCAAAAACTCCTTCCCCTATTTCTTTCAAAATGTTCTAGGTTTTATGTTTCCTAAATACCAACAAGAGTGGCTTGAATTAATGAATGATACACAAAGAACTGTTATTGTTTGTTCAAGAGACCACGGAAAATCAGTATTTATGCACAGTTGGGTTGTTTGGAATTTAATATTTCAAGAACCTCCATATCAAATGCTTTACATTTCATCGAACCAAAAACAGACAATGGTTCACATGAGAGACATTGATAAGATGTTTACTCACCCAATGCTTAAACAATTTAAACCTGCAAGGGGTTGGGCTATTGGTAATATTACATTAACAAACGGAAACCAAATCTTAGAGCGTTCCGTTGGTTCACAGATTCGTGGATTACACCCTCAAGAAATTATTATTGACGACCCTTTGAAAGAGTTTAGTATGACTGGTATTCAAAAGGTTACAGATTGGTTTTACGGAGACATGATACCAACACTTCACCACACCGCTTCATTGAGAGTTATTGGAACTCCTTTCAGTTATACAGATATTTACCAACAACTTGAGGAAAATCCTGCTTATACTGTCCGAACATATCCTTGTTTCAATGCTCTCAATGAACCACTATGGCCGGAGAGATGGGATTATGATGCACTAATGGCAAGAAAGGCTGAAGTTGGTTCTTTAATGTTCACAAGAGAATACTTGTGCGTTCCTATCTCTACTGGAACTTCTTTGTTTAATCCTGAGTATTTAGAAAAAGCAAAGAGTAAAGAACATATTCTTAAGCCACATCGTCGTGAAGGATTTAAGTATTATGTTGGAGTAGACCCTGCTATTTCTACTGATGGTGACTACAATGTTATTACTGTATTAGAAGTGGATGAACACGACAATAAAACAATTGTATTCATTGACCGTTCTAAGAATGTAGAGTTTAGAGAAAACATAGAAAAGGTTAGATTGATTGGAAAGATGTTTCATCCTGAAGTTGTTCTATTTGAAACAAATACTTTCGCTAAATCTTTTACTCAAGAATTAAGAAATGTGAGCGACTTGAATGTTCACGACTTCAATACTACTCGAAAGAAAAAGGAAGAGATTATTTTGAGCCTCCAAATGAATTTTGAAAATCAAAAGATTAACTTGCCTTATGGTAACGAAGAAAGTAGAAGAGTCTCAATGACTTTACTTGAAGAATTATCAATGTTTGCTATCACTGAAAAAGGTAAGTTTGAGGGCATTGGGGCGCATGACGATATGGTGATGAGCCTTGCCTTGGCGAATGCGGCAACACATACAATGAGTGAAACATTCATACTCCTTGACGACTTAGGCATATTTGAACCGCCCACTACCAACAAGTACAAGCGGCATAGTAATGGAGTCATAGGTGTGAACTTTTGAGGTGGTTATGATGGTTACAGAACAAGATTTAATTGAATCAAAAGATGAAATTGAAGAATTAGAAGAGTTACAGGAAGAAAAGAAACCTGTTGTTCAAGCCCTTAGCGATGTCGGCATTGAACTAAATAAAGGCATTACTGATTATGTTATGTCGGATTATGAAGCAGTTAATACTCTATCTAAAAATCTAAACATTAATGCTAGTGAAGCAAGAAAACAACTTTCTTCTTTTCCTAATGAGTATGTTGTTGATGGAGAAAATATTCCAGATTTAGTAAGAAAGATGCGTAAAGCAAGAAGAAAACTAAAAGGAGAAGATAGAGTAAGAATGGCTAAAGCAATTGATACTGTTATTGATGGCTACTCCGACCATATCTCAAAGTGTATTGATTCTATTTACTGGTTAAGTCCATATAAAGAACCATTACTCAAAATGAGATTTAACGAAAAGGATTTGATGAAACTAAATAAAATGGGAGATGTTAAATCAAGAAGAAAAGTAGTAGATGCTTTGTGTAAGTTTTGGGAACATGACTTAAAGAAAGCAGATATGGTTTATGGTAAAGATTACTCTTCTCTCGAAAAGACTTGCCGTTTAGCAAAGAAAGATTTTAGAGCAGAAATTAAAAACATTTCCGACCAGTCTCTTGTTAAATCAAAGAAAGAAAGAGTACTTTCTTTCATAGAGAGTGAAATAAGAAAACAGCCCGGAATTGGAGCAAAACAACTCCATGATAAAATGCCTTCTGTATTACATAAGAACACTACTTCTAATATGATTTCTAAAATGGTTAAAAAATTAGATGTCGCTGTTGTTAATGGTGGATATTATAAAATGCCAAATGAAATCAAAAAGAACATTTGGGCTTATACTGCTGCATTTATTGACTCCGATGGATATATTACAATGGATAGAAACCATAACCCAAGAGTCGGTTTAATTGCTACCGGAGATAGGGGTCGTGCATTTATGGAAGAAATGCACAAATCAATTGGGTTTGGTAAATTACATTTAAATCAAAAATCACCGCAAGATACACGGCCTGTTCAAAGACTTAATTTTTATTCGCAAGACCATGTTACAGATTTATTAACAAAATGTTTGCCTCATTTTAGATTAAAGAAAGGTAATGCAGAGTTACTCCTTGAGTTAATAAGAATGAAAAAATCATATAAGAAACAAGACTGGTATAAAGGCCGCTGTGATGAAATATTCAAACTTATGAAGTGGGAAAATCACAAAGACCATGTAGGTTTTGATTGGCTTAAAGAAGGGATATATTTAGATGATATTGCTAAACTTCAAGGCAATAGTAAAATGTCCTTGATGGATTCGATGGAACAGATTGGTGGAGTGGAATAGATGGCATTTACTTATTGTACTCGTTGTTACACTCAATCACATAGAAAAGTCATACCTTTTGGCTTTTGTAAGGATTGTTGGGAAAAACAAGGCAAACCTTCAATAGTGAAAGTCGAAGAGTATATAGAGGATGGGAAACCTGCAAACAAGTAGGGGTGTAAGGGATGGCTGAAGAAAGAAGAAGATTTTCCTTTACTAACTTGTTTAGGCGTTCTACTCCTAAACCTGCTGATAGACAGATATACAATATGGGTATTCAAGAAAGGCAAAACAATTACATGATGACCGCACCAATCATTTATTCTATGGTGCAACAGTCAGTAATTGTAAGAACTTGTATTACTCAATTAAAACAAGAAGTTTACCGTAGAGGCTATGTTTGGGAAAAAGCATTCGAGGCTATCTGTAACAATTGTGGAAAAAAACACAAAAGACCTGTTCAACAGTGTTCTCGTTGTGAATCTACTGATTTGAGAATACCTGATGTTAAACAGTTGGAATTTGCTGAAAAGTTTTTGGAAGGATATGTTAATCCTTCGGAACAATTATTCATTGATGTATTGAAAGAATTGGAAGATGATTTGAATACTATGGATGATGCTTATATTGTTTTAGTTAAGGAGTATTTCTTAGACGGTAATGGTAAAATTAGAATGCACCGCATTAAAGAGATTTATCGAGGCGACCCAGTAACTATGTTTATTTATGCAGATGAGAACGGAGTAAAAGGAACAAAAGGATTTACTTGTATTAACCATAGAAATATGCTATCTACTGAACCTTATGCTACCTGTGAAGCCTGTGGTTCTAATATGAAACCAGTTCACTTTGTTAATAGAGCAAATGGCGAAGACCAATACTTCTTAGAAGGAGAAGTATTACACTTTAGTAAATACAGCCCAAGTCGTCTTTATGGGTTCTCTCCTGTTATTACTCTATATAATCACATTATGACTCTTATTGCTATGGAAAATTATGTTAATTCAGCATATACTAAGAGTAGAATGCCAAGAGGTCTTTTGGCTGTTCAAACTCGAAACATGGATTCGATGAGAGCCTTTTGGAGAGGTGTAAAAGAAAAGATGGAAGCCGACCCTCACTTTATTCCTGTTATGGGAATTGAAGCCGAAGGCGGTAAAGGTGCAGTTGAGTGGATTAAGTTTATGGACTCTCTTAAAGAAATGGATTACATTTCAGTTAAAGACGACTTAAGAGATAGAATATCAGCATTCTATGGAGTAAGTAAAGTATTCATGGCTGACAATACTACCAGTGGTGGATTAAATAATGAAGGTATGCAAATACTTGTTACAAATCGTGCAGTTCAAATGGCACAAAATGTTTATAATAATTATGTTTTCCCTTACTTAACAAAGCAATTTGGTATTACAGATTGGGAATTAAAACTTCCTCCATCGGAAGAAGAAGATGAAATTGCGGGTCTTCGTAAAAGAGAGATAGAAGTTAATATTGCTGCTTCAATTAAAAATCTAGGATTTGAAGTTGATATGGATGAAGACGGACAATTTACTTTTAAGAAGCCCGAACCGGAACAACCGGAACAACCGGCTGAAGGTGAAGAATCACAACAAGACCCTTATGCCGGAACAAACATAGATGCTTCACAAATGGGACAAATGCAAGAACAACAGTTACAAGGCGGTAATTCTAAACCCCAAGAAAACCCACCTGCCACAAGGAATAAAGCGAGGAACGAAGTAGGGCCGGATAAGCGCATGACTGGATTACCTGCCGAAGCAGGAAATCAAAATGTTGATTCAAGAACAGAACGAAGAGTTGGTTAATATGACAGAAGATTTAAAGCAAAAAGAAATACGATTGAAGAAAGAATTGGCTAAGGTTAAGTCTCAAAACTCAGCCGATGGAAGAACACTTAGAAAGAACCGAGATTTTTCAGTTGGTGGATTACCTCCTGATACTTCACATAAAAGCATGAGAACCTCTAATGATGTTCCCGATGTTATTTTACCACCTTCAAAGCGTCGTGGAAAAAAAGAGAACATTCCTTTTTGAGTTGATTTAATATGGTCTTCCTCAAGGCGCAAATAGCAGGTCGTATGAACGACCCCGAATTTTTAATTAAGTGTCTTATTGAGTATATTGAAAGTGATATTAGAAAAGAATATGCAACATCTTCTAAAACAGACCAAGCCGAATTAGACAGGTATTTAAAGGAAGTTAAAAAGAACAAAAAAATTATAGCGCAAAGAAAGAAAAATAACAAACCTTATAAGAGTTTTGAACTTAAAGTAAGGGAATCTATGGCAAAAATCAAACAATATAAGAAGGAAGAAGAAACAAGACAGGATTCTAATTATAAGGAACAATTTCGTCAAAGTCGAAAAGAAATGGATTCTAGACTTAGTGATTTTAGCCGAGATAAAAATACTAAAAGTATTGATATTACCGGAGAAGAAGTCTTTCTTACCTTGAATAATAAAACTGCACTAAGAGAACTTAAAACTATTTTAAACAAACCTGAGACAAAAAAATACTTAAGTAGATTAAAACAAGTGGCTGTAAAGTTTCCTTATGATGGCTTACCAATAAAAGGTGGTAAGGTAGATAAAAATAGCACAGAATACAAAAAGAAATTAACAGATTTTTTGAAAACTTCTGGTAGAAATACTAGACAAAAGGGCGGTGCTGGTGCTAAGGGAATGGGCGCAACTAGAGAAGTTAATACTTATTTACTAGAGGCACTTAATAAATTAAAGGATGACAGCAAAGATGTTAAGGTTAAGAGAAATGCAACTAACATTATTAGATTAATTAATAATAGAAATGAAGAAATGATGGAACAAACTAAAGAAGCAGAAAGGGCAAGGAATAAATTATACGGCTCAACTGACGATAGTAGTAAAGTTAATAGAGTTACTAAGGCTTTCTGGTCTAAATTACAAAAAGAGTTTAAAGATAATGTTTCTCTTATAAGACTTCCATTAAAAGGAAATGAAGAACATAATGCAAAGGTTCTTAGTGGACTACTTTCATACGGTGGAGATTTCATTGTTGCCATTTTAAGTTTAGTAGGTGAAAAGAGAAAAGTTGGTGGAGTTACTCCAAAGACTTTAGGAATACCAGAAAGTATGGTTCTTATGGAGAAACCAACTAAAGAAAAACAACCGAGGGGAACAACTCCAACTAGAACAACTCCCGAATGGATGAGATTTAGAAATGAAAAAGATACTAAGGTTCAGGTATTAGACCGAGGCTCAACTCTCGACCCCAAATATGTAAAACCAAATTATGCTAGTATAAAAGACATAAAAGACAAAAAAAGGGAAGAAGAAGCAAGGGAAGAAGAAAAATCAGAACTTAAAAAAGCGAGTGAATACATTAGGACTCTTAGAATGATTGACATTTCAAAAGGTAAAGGAGATTATAAAATCATAATTAGAAATCAACCTTATAGTTCACAATCTGAAGGCTATTCCGAAATTCTTAGTAGTGCTAATTCTATATCTAGAACATTCAGATTGAAAAAATTCAAAGATGTTGATTTATTAGATGTTATTAAACAGTTTGCTGAAAGGGGAGATGGTATTACTCCAAGAGCAAAATTAAAATCAGATAAAAAAGAAATTCAAAGTTACATGGCTAATAGAAGAAAGGAAATTATGCAGGGTCTTAAACTTAAAAAGAGAGTTAAGAAGATTCCAAAGGTTTTACTTAAAGAGTATGATGAATTAATTGAAGAGATTGTGGAGGATTTAGAAAAGTATTATGCTTTCACTATGGACACTAAACCATCTAAAAGACTAAATCTAAATAACATGTTTCAAACAGTTATCGGCAAGAATGTGGATTTTACAGTGTTTGGTAAGTCTCATGGTAAATTGTTACAAGAAGCAATTGATTCTGCTTGGGCGGCAGATGAAAAAAGAATGATTGCTATTACAGAAGAAGAACTAAAGGAGTATTCTGAAAATAAAGAAATGCTATCTGAAACAAATAAGTTATTAGATAAAATAGTAGGTGGTTTCGGGAAAAATAAAGAATATGTTACTGAGTTTGAAAGAATCTCAGAATTTATTTATGAAATGAATATTATGAAGAAAAAATATCAATCTGCTAAACAAAAAATTAAACAAGTAATACCAGAAAGTTTTGAACCATACAAAGGGGATAAAACTGTTCCTATATCTCTTAGACCACCACAAAAAAGAAAAGACTTTATGGGGGGTAGAAAAACTGACCGTTCAGGTAGAGTGATTTCAAATGAACCTATACGGCCATATGGCGGTCTTATAAAAAGAGTCAAAAAGGCTTTACTTGCTAAACGAGATTTAGAAAATGCGGTAATAGAATTGTTACAGAAATTTAAAGAAGAAGAAATGTTAAGTAAATATAATATTAGAACGGAAAAAAATAAAGACTATAATGAGTTTATTAAAGAAATAGACTTAGATTTTGAATCGTTAGGAGAAGAATTTATTGGCAGAATGAGGGAATTTGAGTTTGATGTATTGTTTGACGCATTTGATGACAATAAAGTTATCGCTGTTGAGGATTTATATGCCGATATTAAAGCCCTTGAAACTAAAGGTAGAAGACTATATGCGAAGAGTAAACAAATAGAAGAATTCCTAAAAACTGCTACTCAAGAAAGAGAAGAAGTTTCTTTGCTACAACAATTCTTTGAGATTAAAAGAGCAAAAATGACAGGCGAAAAAATTAAAGAAAAGCCAAAGATGCTAGATGTTTTGACTCAAAGTTTTAGAGCCAATCCTATTTTTGATGATGAAGGGAAAAAAATATCTTCAATTGCTGATATTGCTAAGTATTTGGAAAAGAAATATGAAAAAGTAATAGACTTAGATGATGATGACTTAGAAGACTTTATTACTTCTTGGAAAGAGCATTCAAAAGAAGAAGGGAAGAGACTAAAAGATTTGAATGAAAAAATAAAGGGTTGAACACAATGACATGGGATTTTTACGAAGAAGGAAAAGAAATTATTCTCAAAGAGGATAAGAAAGACACGCCAAAAAAACTGCTTGACGGATTAGATGCTAAACAAAGAAAGCGTCTTAAAAAGGTTCTACAATCGGCACAACCGACAGAATTTTTCGGAAAGGACTTTACTCAAATGGGTGAGTTAATTGATGTTCTTAAGGACTTAGACCTAGTTAAGTCCGATAATAAACTCAAGAAAAAAATGAAGTCAATGGATGATAGGAACATTGACATAGTGGCTTCCGCTACTGAACTTCGTAAGGACTACGAGTTGCTGTATCGGCAATTAAGAGATTTAGTTTATCCAAAGAAAAAAGGTGATGAAAAATGACAGAACAAAATGAAGAGTTATTAGCCATTCTTAAGGCTTTAACAGAAAAGATTGAAAATCTAGAAAAAACAGTATATCATCAGGATAATCTATTGATGAAGTCCGGTTTAGTTGTTTCTCAAAGTCCAAGCCCAAACATGAATAATGGTAGCGGTATTTCTTCTCCTATGGGAGATGTTGGAAGTATGGACTGGTCTGACATTCATAAAATGGTCGAAAAGGTAGGTGGACAATAATGCCGGAAAAAGTAACAAGAGAAGAAAAAATAATCGAATTAGCAATTCTTAAAGCAAGAGAAACATTAGAAGCACTACGAGATGGTGAAGACACTAAGCCTATTATTGAAAAGGTTAAACGACCAAAGGCTAAAGCATCTAAGCATGGTATTAAGCAAGACAAGGTTCATGCTAATGCCGGTGGAGAAGAGTTTACAAGTGGTAAAATTAAGAAAGGAAAGACAGAATCGGTAAAATCTATTCGTATGGCAAGAGCATTCGTTCTTCAAAAAGATAGAGAAATTGAAAAACAACTCGCTAAGGGCGTTTTAAACGAAGAAGAAACAAAAGAACTAAAACAAACACAACTTCAAGTAAAGGTTGCTTATAGAGAATTAACCAAACAAATGAATATGCTTGCTAAAAGCAAAGGTGGATTTGGTGACTTTAAGAAAGATGATAGAGATGTCGAATTTACAGAAGAGCAGCAACAAATGGCAAATGAAACTTTTACTGCATTAGAAGCCGCTATGAAGAAAATTACTTCAGAGTATTTAACTTCTCCTTTGAGCAAACAAGGTAAAATGGAAAGCGATATGAAAGAAATAGTGGATGATTTAAAAGAATTAACCATGTATTTCGGTAGAAGTTCATAGGTGAAATAAATGGCTTATCTTCTTGAAAAGGATAAGTCCACATCGGATGAAATTGTTCGCTTATTTGAAAAAGTAAGAGTGGCTTATCTATCTGCTCGCACAGACCCTAAAGAATACGGGGCAAAGTGGCGTAGTGCAATAGATGGTATTACAGAAGCCTATGAAAACAATAATCAACTTTCAAATGAGTTAAAGAACTTTATTGAGATTTCTGATTTAGAAGCAGACGATGTTAAAGACCCACAATCACAAAATGCTGAAAAGGTATTTGAAGGAATAAAGAAACTTCGCTATTCTTCCGAATCCATAGATGACCCTTTCGCTAAAAGATTCAAAGGTGAAGTCTTAGAAGCATTGTTATCTTCAACGGGTAACATGGTTAAATTCGTTCACTATGCTATTAGAGAAGACAGTAAAGCACTATCTCCAGACATTTACGCTGTTAAAGACATCGAACCCGACGATATTACGGAGGGTCTTAAGGGTCTTGACCTAGAATCGGATGACATAGACCTGTATATTATAGAACATTATGGGGATGGAAAAGACTCAAACAAAGTCAAATCTAAAGTGAAGGCAGCGATGAATCTATTAGAGTTAATATTCTTATCTAAGAATGATAAGGGTGAATGGAGTGAATTAGAAGAAATTGAGGGCTTGCCTGTTAAGAAAGCCGAAGAAAAGAAATCTAGTGAAGAGAAATCTCAGTCTGATTTTATCGTTCCTAATAAACCAATGTATCGTATTTTTGAAATAGATGATATTAAAGAACTTAAAGGTTTTAGTGGCGAATATTATGTTCAAGAAAAATATGACGGGCTTCGTATTCAAATGCAAAAAATAGATAAGAAGGTTAAAGTGTTCTCTTTTGATGGTAAAGACATTACTTCTAAGTGTAAAAAACAAGTAGAAGAATTAGAAAAGAAACACTTCGGTGATTGTATTTTAGATGGTTCTTTGTTATTGTTTAAGGGGGATGAAGCACTTGATAGAGCAGAAACTATTTCTCATGTTTTTAATGATAAAAATCCAGACGGTAGATTGAGAATGCACATGTTTGATTTACTAAGACATAATGAAAAATCGCTACTAGAAGATACTTTAACTCAGCGAATGCAATTAATGTTTAATAATTACTCTATTCATTCAAGTGAAGATTTAACTTTCCCTTCTAAGAAAGATACTCGTTTAGCAGATTCTATTAAAGATATTGAAGAATACTCTAGGGCAATAATGGAAATGCCGACAGCAGAGGGAGTGGTCATTAAAGACTCTACATCTACTTACTATGTTGGGACTAAGAAAAACCCTAAATGGATTAAATGGAAGAGTTTTGTTGATTTAGATTTGATTGTTCTTGATAAGAAATCATCTGGTGGTAATTACGCTTATTCTTTGGGTGCAGGGCCAACAGAAGGAGAAGGAAAACACTATCAAGAAATAGAAGGTAAAACCTATATGCTTGTTGGTAAGGCTCTTAACACTAAAATCAGTGCTGACTTAGGAAGCATAGTGAGAGTAAAAATAGACCATGTTAAGAAGAAGGGCGACATATACAGCGTTCACTCCGCTAAGGTTATAGAATTACCCGAAGCAAGACACCCCGACAAATTGATTACTCTTGAGATGCTATCCAATGACGGAGAAAAATCATTAAATTATAATGTTGAAGCCCTTAAAAAAGGGATTACAATAACCGACCATATTCACGGAGAAGCCTCTATTCTAATTAAAGGAGACATGGATGGGTTTACTATCTATGGTTTCGAGGAAGACAATTTGATGGCTAAAAACGCTTTAGTAGATTTGGATTTATGGAAACACCAAGCGGAAGAAATTATGAAAACCAAGCAATCTCGTTTAACAGTGGCAGGTTTTCAGTTTATGAAAACGAAAGGCCCACAAACTATCAAAGCACTACATAACTTCTTAGTTAAGAACCACAAGGATTTATACGAAGATATTCTAGAAAGTAAATTAGATAAACTTAAAGACTGGATGAAGCAAAGAGATGGCATTTCATATGATGAAAAGACCAATAAACTTTATTCGGAAGATGATAAAATACTACAAGAAGAAAATATTCTTAAGGAATATAAAACCCCAAAGGAATACAGAGATGGTAAGTTTAAGTTATATCTTAGAGATGATGATAATTTAAACTTAGTTATTAAACTTAAAGACGAAACATTGAATTGGCTTATTGATTTAGAAGATGATGGCGATATATTTGAGTTGTTTGGTAAAGCCGGAAAATTCCCTGCTATGATTGCTAATAACATTTCTAAGAGAAAACTTCTAGATGAAGGTAGCATAAGATTAGGAATACAAAAGCATGGTTATCACGAATATTTCTTAGAAGGGAATAAGTTTGAAACTAAGTTTAATATTAGAAGGCTTAAAGTAGATAACAAGGAAATGTGGCTAGCATGGTCGGGATATAAACAAACTCCTGCTGATGATGAATCGGATGGGGGAGTGTGGAATATCTATGAGGATAGGTATAAAGAATTGACCCTCCCTACTAAATAGAGCCGTGTCTATTATATACTCAAAGACAATAGGAAGGTTTGAGCAACATGAGTATAAGCGTCATGGCTACAAGGAATGATGAGTTCAACATTCTCAAAAGCAACGACGATTTAATGATTGGTGGATATGCGAGCATTGAAATTGTAGATAAACAAAACGATTTGATTACATTAAAAGCATTACAAGAATCAGTTAAAAAATTCATGGGAGATTCAAAGTTTAGAAATGTAATGACTAATCATTCAAATGTTCAAGTTGGAGAAGTCGTAGATTCATATAGAGATAAAACTGGAAAATTATGGAAATCCGAAGTAGATGATGTGGGATTCTTTGTAGTGATTAAACTAAGAGATGACATTGAAAAAGCAAAGGAAGTAGGAAGAAACATTCGCAAAGGGTCATTAAGGTCATTTAGTATTGGTGGACAAGCATTACAAAAAGTAAAGAAAAGCCACAATGAATTAGGGGAATATAACGAAATAAGTAAGTTAGAACTCCATGAAGTAACAATATGTGAAAAAGGCATAAATCCCGAAGCGAAATTCGATATTTTAAAACAAGATATAGGAAGTGAAAAAATGAGTGAAAAACTAGAAAAGGCACTGAGCGAATTGGACACCCTTTTGGAAGAAGTTAATATGCTTCGCAAAGAGGAAGAAGAGGATGAAAACATGATGGAAAGGGCTTCTATGTCAGAAACCGCAGAAATGGCTGATGAAGAAGACATGGATATGGATGATGAAAAGATGGAAGAACAAGAAGAAAATGCAGAATACTCTTCTTATGAAGAAGCAGACAAAGCATACCTTCGTACTCTTGATGGCGCAGGAAACCAAATTGGTGAACCTGCTGACCGAATCGTAATTAACAATGGTAAGCCGACTTCTTCGGATATGCCTGTTGTTAAAGCATTCAGTAACAATGAATTTGATTCTCTTGATTTGAGTAATTCAAACATTGAAAAGGCTTACGCCGCTTTCCGTGAAGAACAACTCGAAGCACTTGCTTACGACAATCTACGAAAGTCTTTTGAAACACGATTTAACTCCGAAAGAGCAAACCGTGAAAACATTCTCGCAAAGTCTCAATATGACGCTGCAAGTGAAATTTCTTCTCTAAAGGAAGAATTTACGCAATTGCGAAAGTCTTTGACCGCTGAGAAGGATTCAATCATTAAGGCTCAAAAAGAAGCAACAGTTACACTCCCATCATTAGAAGACATTTCAGAAATGGAGTGGTCGGATATTCATAAGATGGTGAACAACATTTGAAGGTGATTTAAAATGACAGGATATATTAACACAATTAGAGACTTAGAAGCGCAAACATACGGAATTAACAATCTACCTGCCGGTAATGCTTTATTGAAGCAAGCCGGTATGGTTGGTGGTATTCACACAGGACACGATGGTTCTCCATCATTGTCCGGTAGTGGAGTTTCCGATGTTTCAGCATTATACAACATCGTTTACGGACAAAAGGTTTGGTCTATGCTAAACCGAGAAGTCAATGCACTTTCAATGATTGCAAAGCGACCTTATTCTTCAAGTGGTTGGAGAGTATTAAAGAGCCGACCTGCGGGTGGAAGTGGAAATCTATTTACCGTTGATGCAAGCGGAACAGAGAACCTTGCTGAATTAGGTTCGGATTCACCAAGAGCAGATATGATTGGTGGTGTTCCTGAAAATGCCGGTCTTTCAACTGCCGCAGATGGATTAGGCCCAATTGCTCCAACTTATGCTCAATTAAACATGAGTCCAAAAGTTGTTGCACATCAATTCGATTTCAGTGAATTGGCTATGGAAATGGCTCAAATTGACGATGGAATCGGAGATATTCGAGCGCAAATGCGTGAAGACATGGGTAAGCACCACGCTGAAGTCCAAAACAAGATGCTAGTTATGCCATTAGAACATTACGGTGAATCTTCCGCTATGCCTAACATTGGTAACAACTATTCATCATTGTTGAAGGTTATTACATCAAGAGCAGAATTACTCTTAATTGATGGTGGGGTTCTTGCTACTGATACTACTACTGCTTCAAACGCATTAGGAAAAATTTACGGTAGTGAGCGATTTACTGCCGCTTCTTTCCTTGATGCAGAGGTTGATTTCGGAACAGACTATACCGCAGGTAATGTTCGTTCTTTGACTTTAACTCTTCTAAACAACATGATTCGCAACTTGCGACTTGCAGGTGGCTCTCCAAAGGTTATTCTTACTGGATATGACACTATTCAAGCCCTTGCTGACCTATTACAAAGCCAAGAACGCTTTATGGATAGAAAAGAGATTGTTCCTACCGTTAATGGTGTAAGAGGAACAAAGGGTCAAGAAGTTGGATTTAGAGTAGCAACATACTACGATATTCCTTTGATTCCTGTTAAGGATATGACCGCTACTGGTGCGGCTTCATCCAAACTAAGTGATATGCTTTTCCTTGATACAGACCACCTTTGGTTGTCCGTTATGAAACCAACTCAATACTTTGAGGATGGTATCGCAAACGGAAATCCATTTGGTGTAGGGACATTGGGCAATCGTGCGCTTTACCGAACAATTGGTGAAGTTGGTTGTTCATTCTTCAAAGGACAAGGAAAAATAACAAACATACAGTGAAGGTGATTAAGAATGGCATGGACAACAACAACATTATTTGAAATGGCGATTGAAGGAAACCGTAAAATGGTTTTTGGAAAGACAACGACAGACTCGGCAGATGACGACATAGTAACCGGACTTTCTTCGGTTGATGCTATGTTATTGACTCATTCGGGTAGTGCAGTAGAAGCGGCAGCAGCGGTAATTAAAAGCACATTACCATTAAGCGCAAGTGGTTCTGTAAATGTAATCCCGACATCGGGCGATGTATTATATTGGCTCGCAATTGGGCAGTAAGGTGATTTAATTGGCACATACATTGACATTATTAGGCGACCATAAAGGAATTGCTAGACCAAAGGTAGTTGGCGATGAATATGTCGTTGATGCTTCTATTATCGTAACTGCTTATACAGCCGGTGGAGAAGTAATTTCAGCAAGTTCTTTAGGGTTATCTAGCATTACTTCTGTATCTGTTACGGGTAATTCTTTACCTGCAACTTTTTCAGCAGTAGCCGAATGCACAGCGGCAGGGGCTTATGAAGGTGGATTTCACTTATTCATGGTTGCTATGGATGGCACTAATGCACAGGCTTCGGGAGATATTACCGATACTACAATTAGAATCCGAGCATACGGAAACCTTTGAGGTGAATTGAATGGTAACAGTTCGATTGAGTGATAATTCATCAATTCGTCGGCTTTACATCAACCCAAAACAAGAAATTACGAGGGAAGAAGGGGTAGCCGTTCCGGTAAAATGGGCGGCTATCCGTCTTTCTGACCCAAATTATTTCTTTGTTTTTGGTGAAGAAGATAAAGACGAATTGTTAGAATTAAACGAAAGGTTTTTACAGGTATTTTCTACGGAAATGGGTAAAGAAATTTCATCAAGTAAGCAATTGCTTGAAGAATTACTTCCTGCTCCTAAGAGAACAATTCTACCAAAGACTTCTCTTAAGAAAACAAAGGCTGAAACCAAGCCTAAGTCTTCTTCAAAGAAGTGAATAGACCGACACATTAAATAGGAGGGGGCGACTTCCTCCAATTAGCGAAGTGGTATTATGGCGGCAGGTTGTAGAAGTAGCGGTGTTTTAACAGAAAATAAATTGGTTGTAACAGGCCAAGTTAAACTAATTAGCATTCATGCAACAGAAGTCGGTGGTTCAGCGGCAGTAATTAAAGTATATGACAATACAGCCGCTAGTGGTAAAGAAATCGCAAGAATGACTTTATCTGCTAATCAAACGGTTGAATTTGACATGCATGGTGTATTATGCACTAATGGCTTATACTTTGAAGAAGTCAGTGGTGCAGTAGCCGTGTCTATTGAGTTTGCTTGAGGTGATTTAATGGCGGCATTAAATAACGATACTCGATTAGTTATGACAATTTTATTTGTCGGAACAGTCAGTGGGGCAAATGTTTATTTCTATTCAGCATATGGTCTTAATTTTCCTTATGGCCCATTAGCACACTCGGTCTTATTTGGGCTGATTACAGTTGGTGGCATTATGGTTATGAAAGCACTATTCGACTTATCTCTTAACGATAGAATTGAAATTAAATTACTAGATAGGCAAATTGAAGCACATTTTCAAAGGGTTGCTAGAGAACAACAAATTAAACAAAAACTTCGTGAAAGCATGAAACAATACGGAGTAAATAAGCGGGATTCATGGAACAATGTTTATCCCGAAAATTCAACCGCTTCATTTGAAGAGAGTCAAATACCAAACGAGTTTTTGGCTACTATTCAACAATGAGGTGATTTAATTGGTTCTTGGAGACATAATGGGATTCTCCGACTCGGATTACGCATACAATCAATCAAGGGCGCATTCTGCTGATATTTTTTTTATGAGAATGAGAGCATGGTTTTGGGGCAGTTGTGCCACATTATCAGCATTACTTATAGGAAACATAATGGGTGTCTTCGATGTCAATATTATGGGTTCTTTGATTTCCTTTTTTAAGTCTATATTTGGAGGTCATTAAATGTCAGTAATGGCAGGATTTGCCATCTTGATTACAGAAGCAGTAGTAGCCTTTTATAAAAGAGTACATGCTATTAATTTTGGAGTTTATGGGGCTACTATGGTTGGTAAAACAACATTAAGTTACCAATTAAGAACAAGAGGAGAAGTCCAACAAATTAATAAAAGAACAGTTGGTTTGGAAAGAGCGAGTAGAAAAGTAGTTAAGTTTGATGGAGATTCTCACACATTAAAAAGTGCAGACATTGGCGGAGAAGCGATGTATTGGAAAGAATGGGTTAAAGATATGAGAACTCGTAAAGTAAAATATGTTATTTTTATGATAGACCACAGGCATTTAGACTCACCATCCAACTTAGACCACCAATTAGCATGGAAATTTTTAGTAGATACAATTACATCTAATGTTTGGCCTAATGGTAAAAGAAAAAAAGAAGTAGATTATCCTATGGCAGTAAGTATTTGGGCAAATAAATATGATATATGGGGAGAAAAATACCCACTAAGAGAAGGACAATCAATTGATAAGCATGATATTTACGAACCATTTAAGTATGGAATGAGACAATTAAATGATAAAGGAATACCCACATTCAAATATATTGTTTCGGCAAAGTCAGACCCCGAAATGGTTTACAAAGGAATTACAACTCTAATAAAAGATTACTGAGGAATAACTATGTATCAACAACCGAATTTAATAAATAGCCCACAAGCAAAGAATATATTTTTACCTAAACTACAACAGTTTAGGGCCGCAGGTTCTATCGCAGAATACTCTTTTACTGCATTAAAACCTAAGAAGCAATTAAAAGAGATTAAAAAAGTATTACTACCTGAGAAGAAAAAATTTATTGTAAAGTATGGATATAAGTTTAACCTAAAGGATAGATGCGTCGTTTGTGGAATGCACCATATTTGGGAAGCAGGAGACTATTTGCGCCCACCTATTCCATTAGATAATGTTACTAAAGGAAGACCGATGAGAGGAACTTATTGTCCTAAACATGCTAGTCTTCATAAACAAATGGAGATGTTACAACAACAGATATTAGCAGACGAACATGGATTAGATTTCAAAGCATTCATTCCTAGACCTAAAGTGCCACAAATGCTAAAGAGTGGCCCATTACAAACATTATCGAGAGAAGATGTTTTGTCGCTGACATCAACCGGATGGATTATAACGCCCCCCGTTGTCAAGGATAATGAGAGCGAGATGGCGGAAGTAATTCGCCTAATAGCCGAGATAGAGACTAATACCAAGAGACTACAATCAATGGTAACTAATAGTAAAGGAGAGGAATAATCATGGTATTTGGAACAAGCAATAAAGCAGTTATGGGTGCAGTACAGGCACAAAACGACCAACAGTTTAAAAATGTGAATAACTTATTATCTTTACAGGATAATCATGTTGAAGAATTTTTTCAATATCACGGCGAGCAATTTTTAACTACATTTGAGAAATTAATGGAAGATGTAGTAGAGAGAGTAGTTAGCCAAATGCTAGCAAAATTATCTTTTAGCACTACTGGTTCAAAAATAACCATTGATGCAGATGCTATGAGGGAGTACGAAAGAATCACTCAAGAGAACATTGATTTAGATATTCAAAGGATTCTTCAATCAGCCATTAACTCAGAAGTAGTAAATCAACGCAAACTTGCGAAGCAACAATATCTCGAATCTCAAGGATTTGGCGGAGGTGGAAACATGGGAGGAATGAACCCCGCAGGGCCAACAGCAGGTATGGCTATGGCCGGATTAACCGGACAAACACAACAATACCAACAAATGCAAGGGGCTGTAAATAATGGTTCGGGTTATCCTATTCCCCCATCGGGAACAGACGGATATGGAAGGCCATATTGGATTGATGCTCAAAATCAAATGAGTTATGAGCCACCTTCAAGCGGATTACATTTAGGTTCAGCCATTCAAAAAGGTGCGGCTTGGGCTAAATGGTTAATGTGAGTTGATTAGCCTTGCAAATCAAATACTCAAGAACGGGCCAAGAAATTTCTTTAGATAAAAATACTATTGAAAAAGAAATGGTTCTGTTTTTACTTCGTGGGTATTTAGTAAATAAAGATAAATCACATAGGAAGATAGCACAATTGTTATCTTTAGATGAAATGGAACAAGTTAATATATTAAATTGGGAAGGTAAAAACAAAAACCAATACATTAAAATATATAATTCAGCAATAACTTCAATAGAAACCACTCCCCTTGAAGAAATAATTGCTACCCATAATATAGAATTGAGTAGTTCTGGGAAAAAAGCATTAGAGCGACTAAAAAACACTAAGGGTAACTTCACTGTTAAAGATTTAAATAGTAATCTTTCTCTTACCTTAAACAATCCTGATACTTCTAAAGAAGCAAAAGATGAAAAAAGAAAAGGGATGCCCGATAAAAAATTCCAAGAATACAGTAAATATATCGGTAAAAAAAAGGGTAGTAGTACCGAAGTAAATGTTTTAGGCCCAGACAAAATACAAGGGAAAAAAGGAAAAGTAACTATTGTTGAGTTACGCTCTATACGATTTAAAGAACTAGATTTTAATAATCCTGAAAACCCTATGCCTAATAGCAAGATTGCTTACCTTAAAGAATTAGGATATGCCCCTATTTCTTTGATGGAATCTCGTTCTGTCAAAAGAAAAGGAAGAGGTGGAATTGAAACTACTTCTATCAAAGACAAAAAACAAGATAGTTATAGAGGGCAGGAAATATCGGGGGGTTCTTTAACTGCTGAAAATTATAATTCTGGAAATCAAACCTCCAATATATTTGAAACTCAATTTTTAAACAAAACCCCAAATAAAGAAGTATTAAGTGCTAAGTTTAGTGGTGGATTATCTCTAGATGCTACAAAAATGACAGGATTAACCAATTCCAAATTAAATGATACAATATCTTCATATATTATGCTGTATTCTAATAAACTAAAAGTGATAGATACCGAATTAACGGTTGGAGAAATACAAACAGCAGATAAATTTGAAACTCAATACAATAAAGAAGAACAAAAAATAATAAATCAATTTTTCTCTCCATTCGGAAAACCTCAAAATCCAAAATGGAGAGAAAATAAAGTTACTTATAAAACTAAAACTGGTGAAAAAAAGACAATTGAAAAACCAAAAGGCACAAGAAAAAAAATAGTCTCTAGGGGAGAATACATTCTTCCTAACTTTAATCGTATTAATGATTTAGGGATAGTAGATGGAAAAAAAGTAACTCTTCTTAATATGGTTGCTAATACCGAAATGTTAAAAGTAGTAAAAAGAATTAAAGCGTTAAGCGATTCTAGGAAAGAAGGTAAAGCCTTTTATAAAACATATATTGGTGAGGTAAAAAATCTCAAATCATGGATGAAGTCAGAAATAGAAAAACTTAAACAATGGCGAAAAGAAAGTGTTACTGACCCAATGGATGAATATGTACAATCAAAACTAGAAGATTTAAAAGAAAAAACTAATGTTACTGTTACTTCGACTGCTTTTAGCAATAAAGATGCAAAAGAAGCATTTAAAAGGAAGTTGAAACCGTATATAAAATCTACTTTTTCAGAAGCCCTTAGAGACTATGGGGCTTTATACGAAATAGAAATAAAAATAGAGAAAATTATAACTAAATATGTGGAATATAAAACTGGAAAGAAAGACAAAAAGGGAAACGAAATAATGGATAAGCAGAAAAAAAAGGCGACCACTACTTACACTTTTCAATCTCCTTCCTTAGTCAATGCTACTCATAGAATAGAAACAAAAGCCGCAAATATTGGGCTTGACACTAAAGATAAACAAAGGTCTGTTTATGGGCAAAAATACAATAGCGGGGATATTAAATCCGTAAAATCATTTATAGACTCAACTAAAAGAGCATTTAAGACTTTAGAGAACTCATTAGCATAAGGTGATTAAAAATGGCAATTGCATCCTCCCCAAGCGACTATACAGCAATCAATGTTGATTATTCAACAGGTAGTGGATATTATACTGATAAAGATGCAGTTTCAAACATGTTACAAATACCTGCATTTTCAACTTCTACTTATCCAACTCAAGCGCAAATTGGCGCAATCATAAAGAACATTGAAGGTATTATTGATGACAAGGTAAAGCGTTCTTATCGGCCAATTATTTACAGAAATGAATTTCATAACTTTGAATTTATTAGACACCCTATGCAATCATACTATGGTGGATATGTAGGTTTTGTTCAATTAGATACTTTAAAATTAAAGAAGGTAATTTCATTACAAGTTTGGCAAGGAAATAGTTATCAAGAACTTGCTTCTGCTCAAGCCAGTTTAACTTTAGATACAACAGGATATAAAGACTTAAGAAGTATTACATTACAATTACCTAATAGTGGAGATTCTTGGGTATTGTATCACCATGCTGAAGGTTCATTATCAGCACACAATACTTTCCATAATGGGTTTGGTTCTAAAACAACGGCTCAAGAAATATGTCATTTAATCAATGAAGAATACCCATCAAAGACCGCACAGTTTACAGGTGCAACAAGGGACAAAGTATTGACTTCTTCACCTAATGGGTTAAACATAAGTGATTTCTTTTATGCTAGCACAGACCCCGATAATGGCAACAAAGTGAACATTTCTAGCCTTTTAGCGGGCGAGGATGGCTCATATTGTACTATCACACTTGCTGATAAGGCGGGTGAAACCTCAAGCACCCAGTCGGTTGCGTTCACAGATATGCAGGATATGAAGAGACTTGGTTCTTTTTGGGCAATAGGGGATGAAGGGCGTATTTTCTTTTTAAGAGACTATCCTTACCATACACAAAATTCAATCATTTGTACTTATATTGCAGGTAGTAATCGTGTTCCGTCTGCAATACACAAAGCCGCAACAATGTTAGTAGCGGCAGAATTGCTTAGACATGACGACCAAACAATTCTAATCGCTGAAACGGGTAGTAATATTTCAACGAAGGAAAAGTATGATATACTCAAGAAGGAAGCAGATGATATACTCAAGGGCAAGGCCGACTTGGTTTTCTTAATTGATTGAAGGTGAATGAAATGGATTGGTTTGATTTAATAAAACAAACAAGAGTAAAAAACATGGAAGGTTTGATTAGGGAACTTTACAAAGTAACTGCTGACCCAAATGCACACATGAAGATAACAGGACAATTAACTGAAGATAAATTAAATGCTGCTATTGCTGCTGCCAAACAAAAACCAAATCAAGTACCACTACCAGAACAATCACCACCACCACCGCCACCACCTAAAAAGAAATTACCTTCTCAACAGCCTCCAAAATTACCAGCAGGTGTAAATAATGTTGCTACTACTCAATCAACTCCATTACCTGCTAATATTCAACAACAACAACAAACACCACCACCACCACAACGACGAACACTACAAGGTTACAAAAAACCACAACAACCGGCAAATGCCCAACAAAAGAAAAAACTTAGTGATAGAGTTAAGGCTACACTTCAAAGAAGAAAAGAAGCAAAAAACATTAAACGACAGGGCAAAAATCAAGCAATAGTTGATAGAACAAGACAAGAAATGATGAGAATGATGACACCGGAACAAAAAAGAGAATATCAATTAGAGGAAGCCCGAAAAAATCCAAATAAACCAGTTACTCAAGGATGATAATATGGACAATACCTTAGCCTTACTTCAAATAAGCGAGTTTAAAAAGTATTTAAAAATCCAACAAGAAAGACAAAAAGCAACTCAAGAACTATCTGAAATTTTAGGCATTGATATATCTTTAAGTGATGAAGAAGTAATGCAATATGCAGAAGAAAATTTCATTAAAGCATATAATAAAACACTTAAAAACGAGGTGGATGAATGGATGAAGTCAGCCTTCTTATAGATTTAGTAAGTAGTAATTGGGCTTCTTCCGCTACTACTTTACAGCAAGCAGGAACGATTACAGCCGACCATGTGGCTATTCCTAACTTTGTTGATGTAAGAACCTTACAAAAGAATAAAGGTGTTCGTTACGATTTAACTGCAAAAGATGTCATTATCTTTTTTGAAGACTCTCAAAACCTTGAATATCCTACTATTAATTTTGATGTTAGAAATGAAACATACTCATTTACTATGCACATACGGACAATTCACGATGAAAGAGCAGGAACAGATGCCAATTTCGGGAGAGATAGGCTAAGGGCTTTATACTTGGTCGCCCGTCATGCACTTGAGCGTAGCCGAACCGGATATACAGCGAGTGATGGGTCAAAGTTTAACCAATTATTCGTAGGTTCAAGAAGTGAAAGTAATGACCGTAGTAAGCGTTTATTCGGCTATAAATTAACAATAGAAGCAAAAAGATTCGCATTAACACTCCCTTAGTAAGTTTGTAAAGGAAAGGAGAGGATAACATGGTAGATAACAGTATATTTTTAGGAAGCGGCGCATCAATGACTTTAGTTCCAGAAGTGGACTTTTATTTTCAACCCGCCACTACAAGCACGACAGCAATTCAATTTTTACAATCAACATTAGCACAATTTCAATTAGTGCCTGATATGTATGTTGGTTGTTCTTTAGATTGGTATGATAACGGAGTATATACTTCTTCTCACATTATTACTACAAACGACCATGATACTTTCACTATTACACCTGCTACTGGTAGTGCTGTGGTTATTGCAGATGATTCTTTCGTATTGCGAGCATATGGCGCACCTTGTCCTGCACCCGATTCCGATGACGACGGAACAGGAAAAACAAGACTACATGCTGATAATTGGTTAGGTTTAGTCGAAACTGCTTCTTTCCCAAACATTGAAGTTGAAATGAAACAATTAAATCTTTCTCTTGGAGGAACAAGAAACTTTACTCATCAATATAAGGGCATTGAAACTGCTTCGGGAGGAAACCTTGCATTAGTATGTAATCAGGTAACTTGGCTTTATTACGCTTTAGGTAAATGTACTCAATTGAGTTTTGGTGGAGGCACTTCGGATTCTGAACACCCAACTAATTACCACACCGGAACAGCCGCACATAAATTATATTTTCACGGAACAAGCAATACTTCCCATATTGATGAAGGCCCATTCATTCATAGAGTAAATCCTGTTGGTGATGGTAGCACACCTTCTGTTCATATTGTTCCTCCTATCAACCCACTTGTTGAATCTGCACCGGAAACAAACTTCGATTCTGCTTCTTATCCGGTTGCTGCAACTGGACAATATATTACATATAAGTTTGAAGAAACAAATGGCGCACATTTGCCATCTTTTGCTTTAGAATATTCATTAACAAAAGATGTAACAAATAACTTTTTATCTGATAATGATGCTGCTTCCGAAGATATTAACTTTGTTCGTGTAGCAAGAGGAAATAGAGTTAATACATTAACAATGACGGCTAATGAAAATGAAGAAATTAAAATGACTTTAGATTTGAATACTAGAGCAGTTACCCCAATTCCTCAAGCATTAGCGAGTCCAAGCACCGGCTATGAATCAAGAGGTGGACAAAGTGCTAATTCTAGCCTATTTAATTTTACTGCTGAACCAACTCATTTAGAACCATTCTTTTTCTCGGATGGAACAATGAGTGTTTATGGACAACAGTTTTTAAAGATTACAAACTTTACTTTAACTATTAACAACAATTTACAGGATAAGCGATTCTTAGGTGTTGGTAATAAAAGTATCAAAGACGGTATTCCTGCACAGCGAACCTATGAGATTGCTATTACTGCTTTAGTTACAGATGATACACTATTTACTGAATTATTAAGCCAAGATGAAAATAATGATACTTCCCAATCTATTGATTTAGTCTTTACTAAGGATAGTGGAGAATCATTTACACTTGCTTTTGATGATTACTTTACAAGTGCTAATACATGGACTGTTCCCGAAGATAAGGGTGCAGTTACGGTAGAAGCAACTCTTATGCCAAGAACATTAACCAATTGCACTACAACTACCCATTGGGTATTACAGGGGTGATTTCAGATGGCTTCTTATCGAGATAAGTATTTGGCTGAAAGAGCGAAAATAGAAAAGGCTTCTAAGAAAAAGAAGCCAGTTAAGAAAGATACTCCAAAGGAGACTCCAAAAAAGGATTCTAAATTAGAGTAATCATATTCCACCAACACACCGTTTGTTTGTTTGTTGGTTTTTGAAGGTGGATAATATGTTAAATAATAAGAAAATTGTAACAGATAAGAGTGCTTTATTTGCACTTGTAGCAGCGAAGGAACATTTTATTAGAGTGTCTCCCGAATCAGATGAATATTTAAAAGTCTGGATTAAAGAACCGACTTGGCTTGAAGCCGAGAAAGCACTTAATTCAGTAATGAAGATAGACCAAAGAACCCAGTCTTTTGATATTGACTTACAAGCCATGTATAGATACATGATTGAAAACTTTATTGAAAAGACTGAACCATCACTTTCAACTCTCGATATGCTTAGAATAAGCCCATATGTCGGGAATCAACTAAAAGAAATCCTGCCTAATCCAATGGCGATGATGCAGGAGGATGAAGAAAAAAACGAAGAATAAGAGATTGCATGAAGGGTAAAGAAACTACCCCTGATATAATGTCTCTAATTACTGTTTATACTTTATCTAAAGCATTAGCAATAAGCCCATTAGAAATATACAAAATGCCAGTATATCTAGTTAAAGATTTACTACAAGTTCATATGACCTTTGAAACGCTAAAATCCGAAGAAATGGAAAAAATGCAAAAAGACATGGAGAGAAAAAGTAGGAGTAGATAGTATGGCTCAAGATGTTATTGATTCCCTAGATACTCTAAGGACTGGAACAATTAAAGCAGGTATTGAGTTTAAGGGATTAACTAAAACTCTTACTTCTGCTGCTGCAAGTACAGAAGGCGCAGGTAAGGCTTGGACTACATTTAGTCGTTTAGTTTCAGGTACTCCTTTATGGAGTACACAAAACAAAATAAGAGCATATCTTTCTATTTTGGCTGGTTTTGAAAATCGCTCAAACGCAAATGCTAAGGCACATGAGGAAGAATCCGCAGCGTTATTAAAAAAAATAAAAGGCTATGATAAAGTAGATAAACAAATGAAATCTATATATGCTAATTCTAAAAATTTAATTAAGTATGGTGTTGAAGACAAGAAATTGACAGCACAATTGACAGCAGAAAAGAAAAAAGCAGAAGCCCAAAATTTAAAAAATTTAACATTGGCAAATTCATATAATGATGATTTACTTAGAGTAAATGCTGCTACGGGTAAAAGTACCATTTCTACAAAAATGCATGCTAAACTCATAAAAAAATTAAATAAAGAAACAGAAGCCAATAATAAAATTATAGCAAACCGTAGTAAAAGACTTGCTGATATTGCTAAATTAACAAGTGAAGTTAGTGAGGAAACAAAAGAAGCATTAACTAATACGGCTGCTTATCAAAAGGTTTTATTAGCAACTGGTGATGAAGAAAGAGCCATGCAGCGTTCTATAAAATTTTTCCATGAAAGAAATAAACTCTTAGATGAAGAAAGATTAGCACTTAAAAAGAATGCAAAAATGGCGTATGCTTTTGATAGTAATAGAGTAAAAGAAGCAAAAAAACTAGCGAGAGTAAAAGCCGAAGAAAAAGGTAAAGGTTTTTTTGGTAAAAGAATGGCTTCAATTACTGGCGGTCTTAGTGAAAGATTTTCTCAAAAGAAAGACCAGTTGAAAGTAGGTAGAGCAGTAAGAAAAGATGCGGCAAGAGCAAATGCAAAAGGAGTAACTGATAACTTAAAAAGCGCAAAGATGCTTTTAGCACCGCTACTACTAGTTACTAAATCCACTAAATTAATCTATACTGCCTTCAATCCTTTTTCTACTGGTGCAATTAAGTTTAGAGCAAAAATGCGAAAGTTTACAATGAGCCTTCAACCTATCATGTCTATGGTATTTAAATACTTAGTTATGTCAATGTTGGCAATAGCAGCATTCTTTGTTATATTAATCTACTTGAAAAGATACTATGAGATTTTGGAAGAGTTTGGTGTAATTGATGACATTAAAGTATTAGGTATTATGGTGTTCGATTGGCTTAAAGTTGGTTGGAAAATGGTTTCTGCTTTCCTAAATGGAGACTATGAAAAAGCATTAGATTATGCCGGAAAATTTGTAGATAAAGGAATTGCTGTTCTTATTAAAACCGGAAAGATTTTATTAGAAGCAGGATTCTTAGCGATGGTTGCAGGATTTGATTTATTGATGGATGCCGCATATAAGTTCTATAAAGACCCCGAATTTAGAAGAAGAGTAACTGATATTCTTATGAAGGTTGCTCTTGTTGTAGTTGCTTTGATAGTAATACAATTTTTAATTGGTTTAGCACTATCTCTCGCTGCTGCCGCAGCATTACCTATACTAATTGGTGTTGCAGTATTAGCGGCCTTATTTACAGTAGGTTATTGGTTAAATGATAATTTTGATGAAAAATTCCAAAATGTAGAAGACTACATAAATAATTTCTTTTACGGACTACAACATTATGCTGAAACAATATATAATGATTCCATTAACTTTTTGATAAAAACTAAAGATGATATAATATTTGGTTTTAGAGAAATGCTTGATGCAGTCCGGCAATCATTAAGTATAGAAATGAATAAAGAAAAACTCTTGGCCGGAATAGAAGCCGCAGGTGGAAAGTTAATTACTTTGGCTACTTCGATAAGAGACTTCTTAAGCCCTTCAAAGAAAACAAGAGATAGGTATAACAAATTTAGAGATTCTTTAGAAAATGAAGGAGTATTCGGAACACTAGGAATTAAAGGAAGATTTGCCAAAGGAGGAACTTCTCATGGTGGATTGTCTCTCGTTGGAGAACAAGGGCCGGAATTACTACAATTAAATGCAGGTTCTAAAATCTATTCTAATTCACAATCTAAGAGAATGATGGGTGGAAGCACCAACATTTTTAATATTACTATTAACGCTAAAGACACTTCCGATGCCGAAATGAGAAGAGTAGCACAACAATTAGGAAAGATGATTGGTAATAAACTTAATCGGCAAATGCCATTTGGTAATTTAATTTGAGGTGATAGAGTGACATATGTATATCTTAAAACACAAAACTTTTCCGGTACTGACTTATCTTTAGATACTATACCGCTAAAGGTGAATACCGTAGGAATAAGTGTGTCAAAAGACATACCTTCATTACCTGTACCTTTTACTACTTTTATTACAGGTGAATCAGAAAGAGTAGCGTTGGATTTAGCATTGGGTACTAAAAGTATTAATTTAGGAGGAACAATAACCGACACAGTTATTAAAAAAACTATTGCCGGTGTAGCAACTTCTAGAACATTTACAGCCCATGAAGTCGCACAAATGATTGCTTCTTCGGTAGATTCTACTAGTCTTGCAAGAAATCAAGCAGTTGCAGAATTAGTTATTCTAATGCCTTCATTTGTAGGTAATGACTATGAAACTAGAAGTGGAGTAGATGTAAATAATAGAGATACGGGAGTTTTAGTTCCATTAACTTTTCATTCGAGAGGTGGTGCTAATTTACTTGAAAATGAATTAGTGCCACTACCATTAAATCAATTCCCTGATAGTTCCACTGATGAAGGCTTGGTCGGATTTATTAGAAGTTTTACTTGTAATTTTGAAGCGGAGTCTTTCGATTTAACCTTTACTATGGATTTTGATATTGCTAGAGTATTCCCTTGAGTTGATAATATGTATAAAATATTGACCGGAAAACAAAGAGGGCTAGTATTCCCTGTTATGTGCAACGGTCATCTTAAAATTGATTATAGTGACAATGTTCCAAACTCTACATATGATATAGGTTATGGTATATTTTCACATGAGAATTCTTTCACATTAGAAACTATAATAACACCCTTTGACATTAATGGAGATGGTAGGACAACTAGAAGTGAACTGTTTGATGGTAAAGATAGACCTAGCGAAATAATTAAAGAATGCACTTACGGAACAAGCAATCGAAATATATTGGATATGACTTCTACTTCGGGACTTTCTGTTGGTATGAGAGTAGTACATTCTGGAGATTTTTCTGATGAAACTTTAATTACTGAAATAACAAGCAGTACAAGAATAACTATTTCTAGAGTAAACTTAGTTAGTTCAACTCAAACAAACCAAAGAGTATTTTTTGTTAAGCCCTATTCTAAAAAAGTAATGCCATCTCCGCCAACAGTAGATGTAGCGGGAACTTCTGTTACGCAATCAAATTATCAATCGTCTAAGTATTTAACAAACGCTGATAGAATTAGTCACGAAATGATGATTTTTAACAGTAGTGGTATAAGCCTATCTTTGTTAAATAGCACATTCACAAATGTAAATCAACCTGCTGAATATAAAATTAAAGCAGCAATAACAATAGGTGGCACTACTACCACATTGACATCTGGACATATAATTAAATCAAATAGCGGAAACCAATTTTTTTATACAAGCGTTGATAACAAGACTGGATTTGACACAAACGGAATGGTGCAATATAAGAAAATTACTACCTTTAGTAATTTTAGTGGCAGTACAATATCTACTGTGGCAACTAATGGTACTAAAAAAATAGCAATTGGTGAATTAGTATATATCAAAAGTGGGGATGCTTTTGTTCTTTTGGGTCGAGTGACCGCTACCGGCTCAAGCACTTTAACGGTAACTGGTGGGTCGTATGGTTCAACAATTAGCAGTACGACAACTGACCTATACCTCCCCGTTGAGCGTGATGCGTCTTACATAAACCAACAATTTCACATAGGTTGTTCTTTCAACTCTTCAAATAAAACACTAAATGTGTATTTGAATGGAAACAAACTAATACTATATGATAGTAGTGAAAGTGCTTCTAATTCTATTTCTGGAACAGGTTCTTTTTCTTTTGGTGATAGCGATATTTATATTGGAGCAACTGGTGGTGCTGTTGGGGAAGGCAGTACAACTACAAATAAACAATTTATGGGAGTGCTTCACGAATTAAGTATTACTAATATAACTAGAAAAACTTTTAATATTAGAAATTTATTACCTAGTTATGATGATACTTTACTATTTTTAAGATTTGAGGAGATAGACATATGACAAAAATACTGGCTATTTCTCGAAGTCCTTCAACTTTGACTCTTTCTAGTACAACTGCTGGTAGCACTACATTAACATTAAGTTCCGATAATGTTAGTAAACTTTGGGTAGGTATGATAGTGTCAGGTGATGGAATCCCCGCATTAACTAGAATTACAGCAATAGCAACTTCAACAACAGTTACGCTTAGTGCTAGTGCTAGTGATTCAAGCACCACAACTAGGACTTTTGAGAAAGTAGCCTATAATTGCCCAACTAATCCTAAATTTAAAGTAATTGAAGCCGCTACTTTAAATGATAACTTTACTGCTATTTATCCTAATTCTTTCAATACTGAACTCCAACCTACTTTTACTGCATTAAATGTTACTACATTAAGTGGGGCTAGTTTTCAAACTACTGTGGATGGTGGACATACTGTTACTGTAAGTTCTAGTTCGGGAATGTTCATAGGTCAGTCTATTCAGACTACTGCTAACAATTTTCCAGATAATACTATTATTAATAGAATAATTTCTTCTACTATAATAAATACTAATAATGGTGCATTGTCAACAAATACTAATGCTACTCTTATATTGGGGCAACAACTATCAAACTTAGAAACCACAAGTGGATTTAGAATAAAATGCCATAGTGATGATTCTAGTACTGGATTTAATTTTAGTACAACTCAAAGAGATGAAGTAAATAATAATACTGATAATTATTATTTTGTACTTATTCACTCGGACAATTATTTAAAACATCATTTTGCTAGAATTACAGAAGTACATAGTGATGATTCATTGGGAGATTCTTTTGACTTTGAGCCAAAATTAGGTAATGAAATACCAATTGGAGTTAAATTTAAACTTTATTCTTTCCCAAAAAATACATACATTTACCCACATGCTATTTCGGCAGGAATAAAATCATCGTTAAATGATTCTCTAATCTGTGCTAGACCTTTGTTTTATTTCTTTAATGAACATTTAACTGAAAAAAATCAACTAAATCACAATGAAAAATATGCAATTAAATTTAATACTGGCACTACTTCTGCAACTATTTCTTCAGATAGTTACTTTACAACAATTCCCGAATTTGGTACAAGTGTAATAGACAATAGTAGGTTTTCTATGGTGGTTCAATTAATTGATAGATTAAAAGACCAAGATAGCCCATTAACCCACACAAGTAATGAAGGTGTTACTCCAGATACATTTAATCCATTTGTTAGAGATTCTGCTTTTATTAACGCTAGGAGAGATTCCGAAGGAGAAGATGTAGAATCCGATAGTGCAAACTTTTCTACACCTGACTATACTGGCCCTAAAAGATATTTATATTATGATTATTCGCCCACTATTTCAAACTCCACAGAAAATACTATTGATTGTTTTATTGAAGAATCCATAGGAGCAAGGGGAGGATATGCAGAACTTACTATAATTGATTCTTCAAGAATGTTAAGTACAAAAATAGGAGACTTTTCTCCAATAAAAATTAGACACCAAGTACACAGGGCAGACTTTTTCGGTTGGATGCCTTTACCTCTTAAAATTACAGATATTACTTCTCACCCAGAATATACTCTTAGAACTGAATTTGATGTTTCTTCTTTCTTAAATGTGGGGGATGAAGTAAAGGTAGGTGATAGAATACTTATAGTTAAAACAATAGATTCTTATTCTGCATTTTCTCAAGATATAACATTTGAAGACTTTACAAGATTAGAAAAAGAATCTGCATTTACAACAACTTCATACAGTTTATCTGTAAATGATATTATTTACCGCAGGGCATATAATCAAACTGATAAGACACTACTTACTGATTATCCAATCATAGACGGTAGAGAGTCAGTGCTATATGTATCATTGGGTAATGCTAATTTAGAATCTCTTGAAGCAAAGGTTATTTCTTCGGATGCTAATAAAAAACTTTTGACGCTTGATTTTAATAATTCTTCGTATAGTTTTAATAATGCTCTCCGTTCAGCAATAGGTGCTTATTCTATTGAAATAGAAAAATTAAATGGAGAAATAGAAAGTACAGAAAACGATATAGAATCTAATACTAATGTTATGAAAATTGTTGCCAACAGCAAATCAAGAATTCTTGTTTCTAATATTGTTGATAAAAATACTTTATTTACTAAAGATGTTATTTATTCTAGCAATAGCCCATATAATAATTTGGCTACTCTTTTAGACACTTCCGATAACGAAATAAAAGCGGTAATAACATTTGATGCTTCTAGTAAAACAATTAATCTAAAAACAGCAGCGGATATAACAAATGCTGCTACTGCAACTATACCGGCAGGTACTATATTATTTGGTAAATATGATAATGGTATGCTTTCTTATATTGGTAAAACCACAGTTGCTACTTCTTCTGCAAACACAGTAGTAATAGGAGAATTTCCAAGAACAGAAGGAACTGTAACTTTATACAAGTCATCCAGTAAAAACTATATAATGAATAAAGCGTTAGCCTCAAATTCATTAGTCGAGTCTACATCAAGTTTAGACGGAGTTTCAAATAAAGGATTATATTTTAATAGTGGTAAAGATATAAGAGTTGCTGGATTAGGAACAGGAGCAGCGCAAGATGGTAGCGAATCATCTTCTTTGGTTTCTACTTCTTTATCAACTAATTTAGAAGCGAGAGGGTACTACCTAAGTTCTGCAACTAAAATGAAAAGCGATTCAGCATTTCAGGCTAGATTAGATAACATTACTCACACCACCCATGCAGACTTCGATACAATCAATACTCTTATTGATTTTACTGTAATTAGCATAAAAAGAAATAAATTTGATACTAGCGTTATAATAGCACCTTATGTTCCTTTGACTTTAGGTAGAGTAGATATAAATTACGCTAATCAACTAGATACTAACATATCTACTGCTATTTTAATGACTTGTAATGCTATTGGCTCAACACCTCAAAATTCATTAACATCTAGTTTAAGTGGCTATCATGTTGCTTTAGGTGGAATAGATACTCAAAGAAGGCACTATGGAAGTCCAATTTATGTAGATGGAACATTTGCTGGATTTTTTGTTGGTGCTTCTAATAGCGGCACTTATACTACATTATATTTAGATAGAAAAATAAAAAATGTAGCGGCAGATTCAGAAGTAACAATATTAAATGTTGATGAAACTACTAGGGAATCATCTAAAAAAACTCACGAATTGAACTTTTTGAATGCAGGTCATTTACATACAGGAAAAATGGTCGCATTACTTCACCCAACAATCGGTGCTGCTAATACTCCTGATACTAACATAGTTTCAGATAATACATTAAGCGTTTTTGACTATCCATTGAGTTATGATAGTGATTTAGGTAAGTCTTCTTATGCTCACAAGTTTGGTAGTCCATACTATAGGCTAATTAGTATAGAAAAAGGTAATTTTAATTTAGTGAATTCAAGCATTACAGGATTTACTGAGTCGGAAGAATATAATTTTTATGGTGAAAAATTAAGTAAAGTGAAATACTATTCTACTGCATATAGGTTTAATCCGGGATTTTATGTTGATGGAATATTAAATGATAATATTATTGGAGTAGGGGCAACAATGCCAAACTTTACTGATTCAGGCTCTAATTCAGAAGGGCATACTTTAATCGAATCTAGGGGATTTGATTCGGTTTTAGGCTCAAGATATTTAAACGAAGTCAGATTTAGTAAAGGTATAAGTACTGCTACTGATAGTATTTATATTCCCCCAAATCCAACATTATACTCAGATACCTCTTTAGGTAGAAGCCCTTATATCGCTGAAGATGTTTTAGACAATAAAGACCCTAAAGTATCTAGAATGTTTTTATTTTCTAATTGTGATTTGTTACCTTATTCTGGAAGTAGAATAGACAGTCTATTTAATCCAAATAATACTAGGGATTTAAGTGAGTATAGCATAATGTTAATTGATGAACCTATCATAACGGATTCATTTGATACTAAAACTAATGTTTTAGGTGAAACTACAAGAATATCTTCTAATGATTCTTCTCACACTTTTGCTAAAATAAAATCATCTAGTAAATCAGTAGGTTCGGAAAATACTACCTTTACTAATTTTTCTTTAATGAGATTAACTGAAGTTGTCTATGATTTTGCATTTAATCAATTTGACCCTGAAAACCCACCAAGTAGAAAAAGAGTAGTGCCTAGTTTTCAATATGCTGTTCATGGAAAAAGTAGCGTTACGAATAATACAAATCCAGTTTATGCTCGTTCTATACCTTCCTCTAATGTTATACGATGTAGTATTTCTCCCGATAATCTTTCGGCAAATGATGTCATAGTAGATGGAGCAGGTAGGTTTATGGGAATTGTTTCTAGTGTCTCTACCACTGACATTACTTGTGATAGTGCAATATTTAAAACATATAGAGATACTAGTAATGTAGCACAACATTATGTTGCTTCTTCGGGAACAGATACGCAATTATATTTTATTCCTGTTGAGCAATTAACTAATGCCGATGGTGGAGTTGGGCCAATAAAAGGACACGGAAAACAAGACACATTTATTAATTTTGATGAAGATATTCACCTATTAAAAAGTGCAATAATGACAGATGTTACCACTAATACATACGGTAAATCAGGTAGTGATTTTTATACCAAATATAGTAACAATACATTAGCGGGAACAATAAACAACAATTCGAGGCAACCTAATCTATGGCTACCTATTGATATTGACTCTGACTCAAAGGCAGCAAAAGGGGCAGGTGGTGGGCAACCGTCTTTAGTTTTAGAAAGATTAAGGGCTGGTTTCTTAAGAGGATTAAACGAAGGAAATAATTTTGGGGCAAGTGGCTATACAACCGGAGAATTAACTTATACTAATTTTATGCCTGTTATTTTCGATAGATTTAATATAGAAGATGGAACAACAGCCAATGCTGATACTGGAATGTGTTGCCCAAGAATAAACGGAATTAGCCATAGAACAGTAGAAGACGAATTTTCATTATATGGAATTGCATTAAATGGTGTATATGCTAGTCTAAAAGATACCGGTACGGTTAGAAGTAATTTAGCAACTGACGCTGATGGAGTAATTTTTGGATTTAAGCCACTACTTAAAATACACAATACTAATGATTTGATGGGAACTGATAAAGGGCCAAATAATACTACTATTGTAAGAGTATCAATAGAAACAAACAACCAACCCTTTTTAGATTTTGTTGATTTGACTGGGTGTTATTTAGCCCCAGAAAACGGAAAATACTTACAAAATGATTCCGACACTATTTCTTTAGGTACACATTCAGATGGGGAAAGTTTGAACGGTATGACACCGGACAAACTATTATATGTTATTTCCCATGAATTAGATATTTCTAATAATACTAAAACTCACATACTTACGCTTGATGATACATTAGTAGCCGCAGATACTTTTTATAGAATATTACAACCAAACCATACTTGCCTGTATGATTTTAGCCCAAGCGATATTAAACTTAACGAAATGTCTTCTCGATATACTAAGAAACCTTATTCTAATTCTATGTATGATAGTCCAAACAGTTACTTTGTTAATGGAGGTTCGGGTAAAAGAACATTAGCGGGTGAAGGAGAAGCAGTATTATCTATGTATGTTATTGCTGACCCTAATGATGTTTCTTCTTCCGACCATGTGGTAATAAGAACACCTGATAAATTAGATGCTATTTGGAATATAAAGGATGATAAATCATCTAAAGAAACTTTATGTATTGCTGATGGGGAAAACTTTAATGTTACTGGTGTTACTTTTACCAAAGACAGTACAAGCATTGGATATTATATGTCTATTTCCGAACAAGAAACAATGTTAGGCATACCTTCTTTTTCTGAACTAATTGAACTAAAGGTAGAAGGGGATGTAAGTTCTTCTGCTAAAAGAGCAATAATAGGTTCGGAAGTTACTATTTGTAGAGAAGCAGATGATTTAATAGAAGAAATGCTACAAGAAAATAATATTGATTTTTCTCTAAGTAAGAATGCAGATTATCCTTTCTTCTTAGCACCAAACTTTAAGGGTGTTAATTTATTCCAAGCAATTAAGTTTATTATGAGTAAGAAAAATAAATCACTATTAGAGGTCAATGGTACTTTAACCATTGTAGATAAGAATACTGTTTCAAACTTCCCAAGTCTTATTATAGGAACAAGAAACACCAATATAGATATATTTAGAATTCAAAAATTAAAAACTATGTATAGTTTTGCTAATACAGTTACAGTAGTAGGTAAAAGCCACAAAGGAACAAGAAAAGACCTTAGAAGCGTCAAGAAAGTAGGAGTAAAATCATTGAGAGAAACAGATAGGCAACTTGTTACTCAAGAAGAAGTTAATTCTAGAGCAAGTGAATTATTAAAATTGCATGGCAAGTTTAACTTTAAAGTCAGTGTACAGGTTGGACACAAAGGATTAGGACAACTAAGGGCAGGAGATATTGTTACATTAGATTTTCCCAAAGAAAATATTGAATTTTCTGAATTTTTAGTACTTCAAATAACTCACAGTATGAGAGGAATGATAACTTTAGAATTAGGCAGATATAGTAAGCAATTAGAAGATAGGTTTGCTGAAATACAAATTAAACAACAACAGATAGAAGAAGAGAATTCCGAAGAAATTCCAGATAACATAGAATTAAGTTTCCTAGATGACATTAATCTTAAATTAATTAAGTTTGTGGCTCAAAAGCGGTCATCAATAGATGGCACTAAATTAGGATTTGGCGGGCCTTTAAATACAAGTACTTACACACTTGGGTTTGTAGGGGCGGGCGGCACAACAACAACTCTATTGGAGGAAGAATTTTGATAACTGACAAAATGAAACAATTAATCGCAACTCATATACAAAGTAGTTTAGCCAATAATGGTAAAATAGGCTTGGGTGGTAACTCAACATATTCTACCCAAACAGGATTAGATGTAGATTTAGGAACAAGTGTTTCTTTTTCGGCTACTGTATCAGATGAAAATGTAATAGAAGTCCACTTAAGTATTTCTGGAAATGCTTCAGGGATGTCAAATTCAGTTATTAGAGAAGCAGGGATATTTGATTCAGCAGGTAATTTATTAGTCCGACATAATTTTGATGGACTAGGGCCTTTTTCAACAACAGAAAATTTAGAACTCTTTTTTATTATGGAGGTAGAATAATATGAATAATCCACACTTTTATAGTACCCTTTCTGGAACGCCTTCAACTCAAATTACCGACTCAACAGATTATCCCCATTCAGGATTAATAAAAATACTTAGCCAAGCCAATAGAGGAAATTACGCTGTTAAAACTGCAACAGATTTTAATATTACTTTTTCTACTGCTAATAATTTTACAACTATTGCTGTTACCGCAGGTAAAGTATATAGAGATAATAAATTACACACTGTCAATGCGTTATCTGCAACTGAAATGAATACTTCATATAATTCTGGAACTGGGGCAGTAGATATAACCCCCGTTACTACTGATGTATATTTAATGCTTGTAGCAATTGACGGTGGAGGAAGTAACGATACTATGGTATTAAGAGGCGCAAATAATACCACTAACGCTATTCCTGCATTTGTTGATGGAGATGTTCCTATTGCTATAATTAAAATAGTAGGGGGTTCTGCTGATGATGCTACTTCAACATCTACTAGAATGGTTCAATATTTTACAACAAGTAAAACAGAAAACAGTGTGAGTATTGCTTATGAAAACTCAAATGCCTATACTGAAGCAGGTGCAATTACTGGAACTAGCGATGGTTTATTCATTTCCGGCATAGGTACGGCTACTGTTGCAGGTGCAGATAAAGTTTTAATTCAAGATACTGGCTCATCCGATGTTATTAAAACTGTTACTGCTTCTTCTATTGCCGCATTAGCCCCACAGGGAGATATTACATCAGTAGTTGCTGGAACAGGATTAAGTGGTGGAGGAACAACTGGTGATGTTACATTAAATGTCTTAGATATTACAATCGCTGAATTTGCCGGGGGTAGCGTACAAAAAAGCACTGGTTCATTTGCAGACAATGATACTTCTGTTATGACTTCTGCTGCAATTGACGACCATATTATAGGAAAAGGATATACTACTGATACTCAAATAACTACCGAAGCAGTACAAGACATTGTAGGTGGAATGTTGGTTGGAACTGAAACAAGAATAGGGGTTACTTATGACGACACTAATGGTAGAATTAATTTTGTTGTAGATGATATGACAGCAAATGATAATACATTTAGAACTATTACTGCGGGTGGAAATACTTTAGGTGCTACTGAAACATTGGCTTTTACTGCCGGTTCTAATGTTACAATAACTGAAAATGCGGGTGCTGTTACTATTGCCGCAAGTGGTGGTGGTGGTGGTGATATTGAAGGAATTACAACTGCTTCTAATAGTGGTTTGGCGGGTGGTGCTACAACTGGAACACCAAGCCTAAGTTTAGATATAAACAATTTAGCGGCAGAAGCAATAGCAAGTGGAGATACAATAGCATTTAATGACAGCGGAGATAATGGCATACATAAAGAGTCAATTGATGATATTGCGACTTTATTCGCAGGTGATGGCCTTACTGCTTCAAGTGCAGTAATAGCAGTTAATGTAGATGATTCTACTATTGAAACAAATAGCGATACCATACGGGTTAAAGACGGTGGAATAGCCACAGCAAAAATTGCGGATGATGCAGTTACAGGTGCTAAACTGGCAAACAATATAGATATTGCAGGAACATTAGATGTAACAGGAGTTACTACTTTAGATGATAATTTAGTAGTAGCAACAACTAAAACCCTTCTCGCAAGAAGACTACCTGTTGTTGCTTTAACCGCTTCGACTACTTTATCCGAAGCCACTCACGCAGGTAAATACATTTTTGTTACAGGAAGTAGCATTGTTATTACTCTACCGGATAATCAAGGTGCAGGTGTTCATTTCACTATTATTAATAATGATGGTAATGGATTTACTTTACGAACTAGTACTGATAACATGAATGGCGCAACAAGTGATATTGCAGTAGCGGCTCGTAATGGTGTTACTTGTATTTCAACTGGAACTGATTATGTTGTTTTGGGGGTATGAGTTTGTATAATGCTATTGCAGGTTCTTGTGCTGAACAAAAGGCTAATGCTACAACAGCACCCGCTTATACTTTAGATGGTATTGCACTTTCAAGCACTGGTTCGGTAACTGGTACTATCCTTACTGAATTAGTAAATGGGCCGGATGAACTACTTTTAGCGGTTTATTCAGCATCATCTATTAAGTCATATAGTTTTGATGATAGTGCCGTTCCTAGTTTTTCATCAGCAGATGATACACTTAGTATAGGTAACAATAGCAGTAGAGCATTAGTGTTTGGTGATAGCGGAAATTATATCTATATTGGTGGAACAAATGCTTCTACTAATATCGTGCGTTATGCTCTTTCAACGGCATATGATATTGGTACTACTGGTTCAACCCAAACTGTCAATTCTTCTTTGTATAGTTCGGGGGCGCAGGGTTTAGCGTTTAACGACACAGGAACTAAATTGTTTGTAGCAGATGGTAGTTCAGTAATTACGCTTACTCTAAACACCGCATGGGATTTAAGTGCCGGTAGTAAAACAACTAATAATTTGAGTTCAACAACAGATGATGACGGCGACAATATAACCAACTATACTGGTATTCGATTCAATCCTGCCGGAACTAAAATGTTTATCTCTTACAGAAACTCGGCAGGTAATCCTGCTTCGGCAAGTGCAAATCATCCTAAAATAGCCGAGTTTGACCTTAGCACTGGTTTTAATGTATCAACTGCTTCATTTGCTCGTTCAATGAGCGTTAATGATGATATAGGGCAACTTTCTACAACGGCATCTACTTTTATTGGAGGTTTTGATTGGAACTCCGATGGAACAAAATTATTTGTTGCACCGGTTCATGCTGATGCTCTTAGCGGTACAGGCCCAATAGTTTGTAGATATACTTTTTGATGTGATACTATGAATATTAATGAAATGTTATCGAAGGCACTATTAGTAATAATAATAGTTACTTTTCCTGTTGCTATGACAAGTATTCATTATTTAATGTGTGAGGTGTGTGGTTAATGATTCCTTTATTTTTTGCTTTTGCTATTAGTTTTATGGTAGGATTTATGATGGTTTGGTTTTTATCCGAAGACCTATTCAATTAATTGGCGAGCGTGACAGGAATCGAACCCGTATCTTCGGCTTAGAAGGCCAAAATGCTATCCATTACACCACACGCTCAATTAAAAATGAAGAAACTATTAACTTAGTTTTTGAAAAAAAAATCCATAAAAAAAAAGGACAGGCTGACCCGAAGGCCAACCTATCCTAATATTTTTTACTTTGTAGTTACACTCCAAATACCAAAACACTCTCTACATTCCCAAAGTTTCTTTTGGTCGCTAGACCCAACATAGAAACCCAATATACGCTTCGCAAGAGTTTTCTCTCCGCAATACTTACAAGTTTGTTTTAAACTCATTTTTTCTCGCCTTCGTTATTATCTCCAAGCAGTCGCTTAATATATTCATCTACGCTATGTTCAGTGATATTAGAACCACCAAATGCTGCGAAGAATAATAGTGAAACTACTATCAAGAAAATAAATAGGCCAAACCATTCTGCTGTGGACATTACCAATCAACTCCTAAATCCATAAATTCTTCTTTTTCAATAGAGAATGCTTTTACAATACCATTCTCTTTTCCATATCCCCACAAGTTATATACTAACTGTGTGTCTTTCATACAATATTCTACTACTTCGTCATACTTACCCATTTTCCATAACTTAGGTGCATCTGCGCTATCCATTAACTTCGAGTCATCCATAGTACATTTAACTAAGTTTTTAAGTTGAAACCTTTCACCATGACCCTTAAGCAAATCCTTACTTGTATCAATGTATTGGTCGTTGTTCAAATACTTGTGAATACAGTAAATGTCCATAGAGTCTCTAAGTATAGGCAAATCAAACGCTACAATGTTATGCCCAAGTAATTTACCGCCCTTTTGAAAGTGGTCGTCTAAATCATATTTTAGTTCTTGTAATGATTTAACAATATGACCGCTTTTAGCAAAAGTATCAACTGGTTCATCAACATAAACTGTTCCTGTATTACCATCCCAAGTTGCGACGGTTGATACTTGAAACATATGGGTATTGCCAAAGCCGCCTATTTCGTGAGACATGTTTTTAGTCTCAATATCTAATGCTAATACAGACATAGCATCACGAACCATTAGACCAAAGTTTAGAAATCTTTGCACTTTCTTCATCAACGGGTTCTTCTCCGCCAATTCTTCGGCTTAAAAAGGCGACAATGTTTGTATTTGCTACTGATAGCATGGCAACACAAGCCCACCCTTCATCACCATAAGTATCTAAGGTTTCAATTATTACTTTAGGCCCTTTTGTTATGTCAAAGACGACATATGTATTTTCGTATTTCATATTTTCACTTCCTTTAGTTTAATGTAGTTTTGCCTACCTTGTTTTTTGAGTTCAAAATTCATTTGGACTTTATCTTTAAAATCTCTATTTACCTGAGCATTAGATTTCTTAACAACCTTGCACATTTGAGAGATATACAACTTTCGATTAACCCACCCGTCTTCTGTCTTTTTAGCCAACTCTTCGTATTTTTCTTTGAATGGTTTTGAATTGAAGACCGGAGAGGCTACCCGCTTCTCCTTTAGGCTTCGTTCAAGCCATTCTACCAATGACATATAACATTGTCGGGTGATGGCCCCTGCCTGTCTAACATTTTGCCCCGTAACATGAAACATCTTTGATTTATCCTTAATATAAGGTGCTTGAGCAATTGAACACAATACTGCTAGTTTAGAAGTAGTGATATACAATCGGTTAATAAACAAGTTTGCTACCTCTCTTACGAATAACCCACAGTCGTTAATATAACCAACCATGTTCTCATATTCTAAATCTAATACATCGTTTGCTGAATCAGTATAAGTCATCATATTACATTTAGTTTCTATTTCTGATTTGCCTTCTTTCAACTGTTCTTCGTATCGTTCTAATACCAAATCATACATTTTCATAAACTCATCTGAAAACTTGTCCATTGGGCCTTGCCTGTCTTTAAACTTACCAAACTTAGCAATCTTTTTCTTTCGTATGTTATGTTGAATTGCTTCGGGAACTTCTCGAATATAACAAAGCATTCTTTGTAGTAGTCCGGTTTCTGTCATAATTCTACTTAATTCAGTAGGTGGGTAAGTCATAGCCAATACAGAACGCTCTCCAAATGTCTCAACAATATCTCCTTCTTTCAATTGCTTTTTCATTACCCAAGAATCGCCATGTAATGTGTTTAGCATTGTATTCAAGAATACAACCATATCCACTTGATGAGAATTAGGACTAAAAATACCTGACCTTTCAAACTCATCCCAATGTGCTAAACCACTTCCTTCTAAAGCACCATTCATTTTAACTTGAATCTTCTTTCCAGTTAATCGAGAGTTTCCATTATCGTCTGTTTCCATTTCGTCTTGTAGTGCATAATGCCCAACAAGTGCGGCTGATGTTGCTACTTGAACAGAAAATACATCAAAGTGCTTTCTTGCATAGTGCATAATAGGTTGTCCTTTTTTATCATGGTCGTTTGGGTATTTTTCAATATTGCCGTTTGCGTCTTTCAATGGCACTTCAACATTCAAGTTGAAAGGGTGTTTTTGCTTCGCATTTATCTTCTCAAAAACACTTCTCGCAATAGGTTGAACAAAATTAGACAATACAGTTTTACCTGTTCCAGATGTTTGTATTTGTAACATGTGTATTCTAGTATCTTCATATTCCTCTTCAAACGGAATTGCGATAAAATCTTTACATATCTGCCCAAGTATTGTAAAGAAACTCATAACCGCAGGTGTTTCATTATAGTGCGATATATTTGACGCTGACATTTGAAACTGTTGAACAATAGCCGGAAGGCTTTGTTTAAAAACAGCACTCACTTGTTTATAGTCTTCAAAGATTTCATTTTCATATTCTTCATCATATTCATCATTCATATTTTCACCTTCTTTTCTGAATTTAAAGTATTTAGAATGCGAGAGGCTAATACTAAGCCAATGCCTTCAAGGTACTGTAATTCCTCTTCTGTTTGTTCTCCTATTTCCATCACTGAACCAAACTCTTTAATAAGAAGTTTGGCTTTTTTGATAGATACTCCTTTAATACTTGTGAGAACATCAAGTCTTAAATCATCAGTAGTTACACGCTTGAATACTTCTGGGCGTATAACATCTCTTTTTATTGGTTTCATTTTACAAATTGCTGTAATTATCAAGGAGGCCTCTTCTTCGGTTGGAGTCCAAAAAGCCTTTATATCAGTGTCTAATGTAATTCTACCTATTGCACCTAGAAATTTATTATTTAACATAATACTTCTAGCAGGTTCTTGTATGTTTGCCTTTGAGTATTTCTTCACATTAAATATGGCTTCCTCGATTGTGCCATAGATGATAACTACATTTGTTTTGTAGTGCCTATCCATATTATCTATTTGTGTCCAAAGTCTTTTATTTATTACCGAACCTAAAAAATCAGTAGTTGATTTCGCTTCAAAACAAACATCATCAAAAACATAATCTCCTATCTCAAGCCACTTTTTTTCCGTTTGGATATTAAGTGCTTTCGCCTTACTCTCAACTAATTTTACTAGTTTCGAGCCTTCTTTTTCTCTACTATCTATAATTAACATATTAGTCCTCCTTATCTAAAAAGGTTGGGTATCGCCAACACTTCCCCACGCAATACCCATCGGGGATTAGCACAGTCTTACAGAATGGTGTCTTATAATTACCAAACACTGTAAATCGTGCGTGTTTTCTTGTTTCGTATTCATTCCAATCTAACCATATTCCTTCATTAGTTTCTACTAGGGTTTTTATTTCTTCTACTATAATTTCTAAAACTTGTTGCTTTTGTTCTGTCGTTGTTAATTTTCTTCTTTGTGTCAATAAATCTCTATACCATGAAACGAGGTATGCTCTCGCCATATGTGAAGGATTCTCCACCATAATAGCATTGTGCAAACATGGCAACATTGGTAATTTACCTGTATGTTTAGGTACAGAAACCTCGCCTCCAACCTCTTCAATGGGGGGTGCATCGGGAAACTTGGCCTTGTTTTTACCACCCTTACGGAAGGGGATAAGGCGCATGTTTGATGCTAAAGAAAGTATTTCGCTTATGTCTTTAGAAAGGTCTTCTTCTAGCAAAGGGATGCAATAGTAAGGATTACCGTTACTATCAGCAGAAGCCATATTTACAGTATTAGGAACTCTTCTTAGGCGGGTCTTTTGCCCCACCCTATCATCAAGAGTAATGTCATCACCAACCTTTGAAATTAAATACTTTTTAATCTCCCTAAAGAAATATTGAATACTTCTCATATCTTTACTTTCAACAATCTCACCAAAAATAAACATATGAAATCCACGCCCTGAGAAAAATAAAGTGTATTCAAATTCTTGTTCTAATACTAGTTCCATTATTATTTTAACATCTCTAAATGCTTTTTCGATTCTTTCGCCATGTGCGTCAAAGTCAAGAAAAATTCTATCTAATATTACAGAAGAATCTATCTTCGCAGTTTCTGAAAAATGCTCAAAATCATATACTGTTGTATATACATTAGTCCTATTGTTTTGGGCATTTACAAAATCAATATACTCATTCTTCGATGAGACTACTCTTCTTTTCATTTGCGGTGCGTTCTTTATGTGGCTTCCCGCCCATACTTCCCTCGGATATTTCATTTTTATTCCCTCCAAAATCTACGGTTGCTGTATCTAGCATTTCTCTAATTACTCCGGCTATTTCACCGGATAGTTTTATTTTTATAGCCTGTCTCATTACATCTTCAAATGTGTGTCCAACAAACCCTTCATTTATTTTAACTTCTCTAACTAAGTTAAATCTTTCACTTAGTTTAGACTCGTTATATATCTCGCTACAAAGAATATCTATTGTCTTTTTGAGATTAGATATTTCCGAGAATGTCCAAGACCTTGCTAAAACTTTTACTTTAATCATCTCGTCGTTCATTTATCACACCTTCATATCTGTTTAGTAATGCTCTCGCATATCCCATTGTATCTTCATCGTATTTACCCAAGTGAGATAGAATAGTTATTGCATCAAAGGCTATTTTTTGCATATCATCCATAATATCACACCCATGTATCTTCTTGTGCCGCATCGCATATTCCAAAGAAACTACAAAAAGAACAAGTCTTATAATAAAACTTAGTCGGAAACTGCTTCATTTCATATGCTCTAAGAAGTTTAGCAATACCATACATAACCGAAGTCATAGAACGAGTCTTAACAGGTTGAGCAAAGACATAGTTTGAAACCGGATAATACCAACCCCAATGAGTAACGGGTACATTTGGTTGTAAACCATTCTTAATCAATACTTCATCATCAGCATTCTCAATTAGCAATTGATAAAACGCCATTTCTTTTCTCATATCACCGGCCTTGTAGTCTTTCCAAGGCCCAGTTTTGAACTCAAACGGAACATATCCTCCGTTTTCCATAAAAATCCTGTCAATGATTCCTTGAATATGAATCTTATAATCACGCTGTAATGTAAATGGTTGGTAATTAAGAGAAGCATCACCCTTGTATGGGCCTTTAGGTATAACAATTTCGGCATCAAACTTTCCTTCGTTACACACCGGCAGGTATTCATCGGTCTTATTTTCTGTTCTTGCTTGCAAGTAGCGGTTTGTTTCAAACGATGCTATGTTCAAGGAAATATCATAGTATTCATCAATGGGTGTTATTCCCGTTATGTATTCTCCCACTTCATCAGCCGTCATTGAATCTACTTTCTTAATATCAAACTCATTAAAAAAGTCTTCTCTATGATTGTGAAGCACCGTTCCTTTACGCATAGCCTCGCTTTGGTCTTGAGGCAACCTTTGAATGTATGAAAAGTCATACTTTTTATTGCACCAACCAAAAGAACCAAGAGAAGACTTGGTTATTTTCAGTATCGGCATTGACGGGTCATCATAATTCTCCGGCTTCCAATCATAGGTATATTCGCTCATAGCGGAAATCACCGCATTATATTTTTCTTCTTGTTCCATTTTAAAACCAATCCTCTAATTTTGTTTGTAATTTTCCTGTTCTTATGCTTGATAAATCCCAATCCATCGCTCGATAAATTGGCTCGGCCTTTTTCAAGACTTGTTGTGCGTAGTGTTCCCAATCCGGCTCATAATCATTAAAGTCTTCATAGGTTGTACCGGACATATACTCTACGGCTTTTTCTTCCTTAGTTAATGGGTTTATGAAGGTGTCGTTATGTTTGACCTTCATAAACAAATATGAATCGTCAAAACTCATATTATGCTTCTGTTTAGCATACAGAACCCCTGCAATTCCCGACCCAACACTAGGCCGTTTGTTTTGTAAAGTAACAAATTGACTTGTATCTGTTCCGCATTTCAAGCACCATTTAATGTCTAAGCATTCATGTAATCCATACTTAGAATTACATTCATTGCACTTAACGGTAAATCTTTCGCTTTTTAGGCGACTTCTTTTGATTAGAGAAGATACAGGTATTTCGCCTTTCAATACAGAAGCATATAAGTTGTATAGTCTAATATTTATTCTACCCAATGGTTCTTGATTTACCCATTGTTTAAGTGCGCTCGTTTGAATCTCTTTAGCAAAAGGAGTCTCACTCACTCTTTTGGCTGTAAAGCCAGTCATTGTGAACTTAGGTTCTTTTAACCATTCTCCATCATCCCAAGTAATCATACCTGCATTTCTATTCTTTGTCGTTCCAACGCCCAATGCCGAATAATATTTTTCAAATTCTAATACAACAGGGTGTTGTTCAAGTTGCATTACATTAGGAAAATGTTCTCTTACAGATGCTTCTATTTCTTTAATTGCTACTTGCGCTTCTTCTACTGAATCTATTTGAACATAGATTGAATCAGTGTGTCCATATACTACTTTCACTTTTGAGCCTCCATACAATCATCTATCATCATAATCATATCATTATAGCAAGAATGAATGTCATTTATAATAAATTTTATTATTATTTTAATTAATATAAACATTAGTATCATCCCAAATAATATGTAAACTTAGCCGCAGGTGCGTCATGTTGTTCTTGTAATTCTTGAATTGCCTTATACATCTTAATAAGTTCCTTATTGTCTTTATACAATTCGGCCAATTCATCTTCTAGCATCTTAATTTTCTTTTTCATCTCTTTCAATTCGTTCATATTACCACCGTAATTATTGTTATAATGGTTGCTATGTTCACGATATTTACCATCATCAATATCTTATTACTTCTTGCTATCATAGCCAGCAATTCTTCTAATAACTCATTCGTTCTGTCCATCATCATTATTGACACCTCTTTCAATTTCTACAATAATAGCATTACGCTTTAAGTTATTCATCATTTGGAATAATTCCTTTACTTCTTGTAAAGTAACTTCCCATGTTTCTTCTGTGTCGTATGACACTTTAACTGTTACAAATCTTGTTCTCAAGTTATTTCCTCCAATATATATTATAATCTTTATCTCTTTGTTTTGTACAAACCCTACTTAAATACGAACCGACAGAATAAACACTTGTTATGTAGTTTGAGTTTGGTCTTTCTTTCATTATTTTTTCGTATATCTGCCTAGCAGTAAAGGGTTCTTTTTGACCTATTATTGCTTTATCAATCCAACCTTTCATTCTCGAATTCATTTTGCTCATGCACTTTTCCTCCTATATGTCATTGGCCCAACCCTATAACCATACCTTCTACAATAAGATGCGAGTTGAGTATTGCTTCCAATAATAATACTTTTTCCTTTTTTGGAGATAATATTATCTCTTACTTCTTCTACTGTAAATGTTACGCTAAGGCTATTGATTGATTCCATGACCCACTTTTCTATTAATTTCATTTTGATTCCTCCATCTTTTTCTCCCCTTCACATAATTTACAATGGTGCTTTCCTTCAAATTGAGGGTTATGTTTTAATGGTTTTTTACATTTCATACTTTCATCTCCTTTGCGCCTTTCTTTATATTATCTAATGCCCATAAAGGCTGTAAGTTTTCTAAAGCCCAACACTTCTTGAAGTCTTCACTTGTCGGGTCGGCTAATTCCTCTTGGTTAAAAGAGGCTTTCGGTTTAATGTGGTCTATATGCCAAAGGCCCATATTTTCCCAAGTCATGCCTTTAGTAAATAAAGACTCAAAGCGTTCTCTAAACTCATCAATTGTAAAATTAAAGTGAGTCCATATATTTCTTTTTGCGTCTTTCTTAATCACACCATATAATCCATTATGTAGAAATAACGACATTCTAGCGGCGGGAGTATAATATGCTTTATTACGACATTTGATACTGCAATACTTTCCGTATGTATTAGGCTTAAACATATTATCACATAACTTACACTTGATTTCCCTATTGGGGTCTTTGTCTTTCCAATAGTGTTTCTTTTGTTTGTTTGAAACATGGATTTTGTAACAAGTTTGATTACAGGTTAATTGCGACTTAACTCTTGGATTAAATAGTTCATTACAAGCCGAACATTTCTTTGGAGGTAAGAGTATTCTTTTTTCAGCATTTCTTATATTTTCAGCATTTTGCTTACATCTCTTACCACAATACTTCGCAGTAATTCTGTTATTTCTTGATGGCTCAAATTGTTCATTACATATCACACATTCTTTCATGCTTCCATCTCCTTCGCTTTAAATGCTGCTAATCTAATTGCTTCTCTTGCACTTGCAGTAATGCTTGCGGCTAAATTAACATCAGCCCAACCAAATCCTTGAAACGCAACAATGCCATAAAAAGATGCCATTAATCGCTTTACAGCCATTTGATTATTATTCCATTTAACTACTTCCGAATCGTTTCCGGCCTCTCTTGCATCTCGCATAAGACGCTTATATTCATTTCGCAACTCTTTCAATTCGAGAACTGCTCTTGGCAATAAGCCCAATTTATCTGTTTTGTAATACAACATGTGCTTTCTTGTTACAGGGCTAAAGTCTCTTGGAGTTGCGATATTAACTGCAAACTCCGTAGGTTCTTCACTTTTAGTTTCAAAAGAGATATTGCGAGCAATCATCATTGATGGATAAAGACCGGCAAAATCAAAAGCCGCTACATTCAAATGTAATCCGTTTGTTCCTTCACTAAGCGGGTCGTAAATCATAGCACCGTCATAAGTTTCTCTTTTATCCACTTTACTTCCAGTCTTACAAATCCAATCAGCATTACGCATAAAGTAAATAGAACCCATATGGCTAGCATAAAAACACGCTTCAAACGGTGCAACAAGCAATCGTTGTAGTGCAATAATCGCTTCGCTACAAAAGTTTGTTTCATCTATTCTCACAAGCAATTCAACATCTATTAAAGCATATTTTAAATAGGCTTCTGTATCTTCAAGCCAACCTCTACGGTAAAACTCATTCGGGTCTTCAAAAATAGTTTCCTTTGATTTACCTTCACCGAATAATGTTTGAGATACAAACTCAAGACTCATTGATGGTAATGTTCCTCTTTGTGAATCATTCCATTGTCGCTCAAAGGCAAGGTCTAAATTGAGGGTTATGCGACCCCCTAATGGCTGTTGTATCGGGGAGAATCCACTTTCAGCCTTACTGAAAGTAAAGCCGTTGCCGGTCTTTTTAACCCCGTCTATGCGGTTAATTGGAGACATACGCATAGGGTTGATTCCCAATGCACAGCACCTTTCAAGTAATTTAGGCAAATCGAACTTAAGCCCAAACCATGCTATTAACATATCGGGGTCTTTATCTATCATAACATTAATGAAGGATTCAATCATATCTTTTTCATTACGAAAATATAATTCTTCATCACCTTCATAATTAGGAAACCAAGCCCATTGATAATATTTTTTATCATAGTTATCATAAGCAACTATAACTGTAATCTTATCATGGTGTTCTCCACCTTGTTGCCATTCCATATCCCAATACCATTTACGCATTTCAAACTCCGGCAATTTATCTAATTTATCAATTGCATATCGAAAGCCAAAAGAAACATCTGCTTCATATGTTTTATTCCACATTTTACGAGCCTTGTAAATGTCCGTTGCTTGTTCAACAATAACTTTCTTCAAAGGCTTTCCTTGAAGAGAAACCCAATCCCCCTTCTCATACTTGAAAGAACGGGAAATGTATTTCTTTACAGTGTAACTTTCAAACTCAAACTCATCATCCTCAATAAAGAAGTATGGCTCATGTGCTTCAAGTTTAAACTTTCTTTCTCCGTTTTCTCTCCATGCTGTGTAAATATGCTTTTCATCTATACATTTACTAATTATCATTTTAATTTCCTCCCGAATACGGGGCTTTTAATATCATTCTGTTATTGGCTACAATAACTAAAGGGAATTCATCTTTCACATAAAAGTTAAGAGTCTGTCCTTTTTCAAAGAAGTTATGTAGCGGGCCTGAATATTCAAGCGTTGCGTCTTCTCCTATCGCTGATGCTAATTGAATTGTTTGTTCATATTGGTTTGAAGCGTTTGCTCTACTTGAAAAGGTTACATTACCACCGAGATAGTTTAGTTTGTAAACTCCACTCTTAACTAATTCACAAAGACTTATTGCTTCATTAAAAATATCACTATTTAATTGAAATGCACCTTCAAAGGTTTTTGAACCAAAAGACCAAAGTTTGTCTAATGCTTCTTCATATGAAATGTGCTTTACCATTTCTCTAATACGAGAGATAGCATCCATGTTTGGATGATTAACCACCATAGGTAGAGAAGCCTTCTTTGTTCCAGAAGTCAATTTCAAAAAGTCTCCACTCTCAAAGAATACACTTTCACCAAACTTTTTCAAGTAAGGAATAATAAAATTAGCATCACCAATAAAAGAACCATTCGTTACACCTTCTACTGTTAATGTAATGTTCATTCCAAATGTAGCATCTCCGTTCCATATCTCCAAAGAATTATCATTAAGTGTCATGTAAAAGTAAGAACCCATCTTAGATGAGCCAAGTCCTCCATTACCTAGATACTTTCCTTTTCCTTGAATGTCTGTTAATGCTTTCTCCATTTCTTTGTTATTTACAACAAACTTCAAATCTTTCCCTCCCTTAATTCAGGAACACCGTTCCATTGAATATTAGGGGGAGTTCCTTCTCGCACAGTCCATTTCTTTCCAACTAAATTACCATTGGTTCTTGAACCAATCAATTCAGCACTGAAATGCAACTCGTTCTTTACTTTCTTCTTTGAGCAATAAATCTCTTGTTCAAGTTTTCCGCCCCAATCTTTCCAAGCAGGTTGCACACCAACAGGGGTATTATCAACATACTTCTCTGTTTCGTGAGTAATATAAATTACATCACAATTCAATTGGTAAATTGCTTCCAATAGGAAATAGAAAGTCTTATTTCTATTACCATACTGAAATGGCATAATCTTGGTAACTACTCTTGGGTTAGGATTAACCTTTAGAATACAACTATCAAGCCAAGTATCAACACCATCCATGACGAATACAATGTCTTCACCTTCGGCCATTTGTTCTTTAGCAAAGTTAATGAAGTCGAGAGAGTTTTGTTCGCTCTTATCAATATCCATAATGTTGTCCTTTCGCATTACAATTGGGCAATATACATTGATTCGGTCTGTTGCATCATGGTGTTCAAACCAAGTTGATTCAACACCCCTATCCCAATCAAGAACATAAATGTTCTTATCGGGGAAGTCTAATGCAATTCCAGTCTTTCCAGTTTTGGGTTCTCCCCAAATACCTAATACCATTCGTGCTTTTCGTTGCGCTCTTTTTTGAGCCATCAATTCTTTAAAATTCGTTTTTTCTTTCTTAGTCCCTAGCAAGCCAATCACCTATATCATTTTCATTTATATCTACATTTTTACCATTCGCTTGACACCATGCCTTGATGATGCCGAGTAATTCTTTCTTCGATGAACAGACAAACCTTGTTTCTTTTTCTCCAATATGAAACTTAACAAAGTATGTTTCTGCTATCTTATCATTTTCATTCCAAGTTAGAAAATCAACCTTTTGCAAATCTGCAATATAACTTTCTCCCTTTAGAATAAATCTATCTTCTATAATATCATTCATTTATTTTCCTCCTTTAAGGAACGGGCTTTGCACCCATTTTGGCCTACATTCATTGGTGTAAGACTACACACGCACTTTACTAATTAAATATCAAAACCAATCAAATGATTCTTCAACGGGAGCATCTACTTCAATAGGCGCACCACGCTTTTCAGTTACAAGAACAGAAGAAACATTGATAGTTACAGGGTCAGCAACTCCATCAACTAATCGTTGTGATGTTCGACCAACAACAATTACAGTAGAACCGATACCAAAGTCAATATTTAGATGTTCGGGAATCCAACAAGTAGTCATGTTTGATTCATTATCATAATCGAATTCAGCATTCAAGTCTGTAATATTTAGAATGCGATTACCATTTGAAGTTGGCATCATATTCATATTACAAACTGTTCCACCAGTAATAACGAAGCGGTCTTTAGCAGGTAGTGTTTGTCGAGTAATGTGCGCTCGGTCAATTTCTACCAATTCAACCATATGGCTTTCAAAGTTTTCATTAAGAACATTTAACCATTCTACTTCTCCCATATCTCGATAGTCTGAGTTTTCGGGGTCTAAGTCAGCATTACGAATAAGACTGTCTTTTGTTGTCATTGTCATACCATAAAGGTTATTTCCATCATCTGAAGGAATTGCAACAAAGTGAACAAAGTCATAACAATCGGGAGTAAATGCTACTCCACCGTCATTCTTATATGAAAAAGTATATCGTTTCATATCAGCACCATCTACACTTCCGTAAAAAATACCTGTTCTTCGCATTTGTTCCAAAGGCAAAGGCTTACCATAACTTCGGTTATCTCCACCACTCATGTATGTTTTAGTATTATCCAAAGGAATAACCATTACACCATCCGGCATTTCTTCTGCACCGGAGGGTAAATCAGCGACCATTCGCTCTTGATATTCACCATTATGATAACGGCTAATCATCCATTTACCTAAAGCATTCTTTGTAGCAACCGCTACATGTCCTTCATTCAAAGCATTATCCGAATCACGGTTGTATTCTTCTTTTGCTTTATTGCGATTCCAAGACATCATATCTCTTGGTGCTTCTAAGGCAATAAAAACACCAAAACATTTCTTTACTAAAGAATTGCTTCCGGTAGATTTTGGAGATTCGCCTTGCTTTGCCCGTCGAACAACTTGTGCCGCATATGAACGCCATAGCCCTATTGCTAAATCATCACTTACTTCCATGTTATTATCGGAACAAATTTCCGTATATTTCTCAGTTGCTTCCTCTACCGTCATTTTCAGGTATTGTGCGCTCTTTTCTATTTCTGCTTGCATTTTTTCGCTTAACATATTTTCACTTCCTTCCTTATATTAATTGTCCAACCATCCATGATAGTAATACTTTCGGAGTCATGGTAGTTGAACGGTATTCGCTTTCTCCGACTGTTCTTAACAGTTTATACTTGGTAGCATTATCCAAGCCATCCGAAGCAATAACAGCATTATGCAAACCTAAACAGATTTGTTTAACGCTTCTACCTTCATAAATTATGTTATGAAGGGTTGCTAGTGCTTTGTTTGGATTTTTATTTAAAATTTCGATTAATATTTCATTGTATTCTTTGTGAGATGATTCTATTTGTTTCGATAAAGAGAAGCCGGAAGACTTTGCCGCCTGTATCTCGGTTATCGCTCTACGCAAGTCTCCATCTACCTCATATATGAATGTTGCTAATTCATCATCTGCAAATACAGTTACTTGCTCTTTTTGAAGCATTGATTTGATTACATCAAGAATGACTTCATTAGTGAGTGGCTTAAAATGATAATTAGCACACCGACTTTGTAGTGGGTGAATAATCTTACTTCGGTCATTACAAGTAATAATGAAACGAACATTATGTGCATATCTTTCCATAATGCGCTTCAATGCACTTTGGGCATCAACCGTCATTCCTCCCAATTCATCCAGTAGAATTACTCGGAAAGGAACATCTCCTATTGTTCCACTTTGGGCTACATTCTTAATTGTTGTTCTTACAACTTCAAGTCGCCTATCATCGGAAGCATTTACTTCTACAAAGTTATCATTAAAACAATCACCTAAAATATCTCTTGCTAATGCAATTCCAGATGCAGTTTTACCTGTTCCTGCATTACCAAACAATAATACATTTGGCATATTTCTTTCTTCAATCCAAGTAGCGGCATCCATAACAAAATGTTCTTGCCCTACAATGTCTCCTATCTTCTTTGGTCTATATTTTTCTGTCCATAACATATTTATTCCTCCGTAATTACTCCATCCTTTACATTGATATTTTTGATTACAATATTTGGAGTCTCATGTTTAATCTCACTTACTTTTTCTATTGGTAGATTTGGCATAGGTAAATATCGAATCTCTTGTTCTTTACTGTTCTTAAGTAGATTAGTATAGTCTTGAATAAACTTCAATGGGTAATAGAATATCCAATAGACTAAGGGGAAAGCCACTGAATATATTAACGGTAATAAAAGAAGTGCTGCGTAGTTTCTTTGTTCGACATCGCACCAAGTATTGCCGTAACTACTTGTCCAACAATCTACTCTCAAACCATCATCATAAATAACAACATACCAAAACATAAGCCAAATATTTGCCACAAAGAAAAGACCCAATGAAATCCTTCTAATTTTTTCGTAATCTTCTTCCATATTTATTCCACCTTTAATTCCCAAATTACCTGCTTCGTTTCTTTACAAAAGCCTTCTTTATTTGCGACACTTCGCATAATGTTACATAATTGGTTCATAGTAGGTGCATCTAAACGCCTATTAGAACGCTTAACTTTCTTATATCCAATTATTTCACCATTTACAGTAATCTTTCTTGTTCCTCTAGTAGATTCGTCATCTTTCAACCTTGTCATAATTTGACCTGTTGTTTTTGGCCCTTCTTCTAGAATCGCTCTAATTCTTTTTTTATTATTTTTATTTCTACTCATAGGTAATCACCTAATGTTTTTTGCTGAACCCTTATTGGGTCAGTCTTTTTTCTTCTTCTCTTTTCTCCAAGTCCAAGTATTCGACAATCACCATTGTTAAGTTTAGTTTTAGCAAACTCTACAAACTCTTCGTCTTTCTTAAACTGCTTAAATAGTCGTTCTTCTCCACTTTTAATTCCCAACCTTTTGATTAGTTTAGGTTTCTGTGAATACTTGCCTCTCTTTGGCATTGATACTTGCCCGAATGTTTTACCACTATGGGTATATGCCAACATCTCATAAAAATAAGACAAAGGCCATCTACGCTTTACTACACTATCAATGAATACTATTTTGTTTGGGTGCATGTTTTCAACCAACCAAGAAAGCATTTGGGTATCAGATGGTTTATTATATTTCAATATTTTTGCCATCAAGTCTCTATCTGTTTCTTTTAGATACATTGAAACTAAACTGTAAGTATCTTGTTCCATAGACAAAGGCTCACAGGAGCGTGGTGCTATTTCTTGAATAGCATTTAGTAAATGTTTAGTTGAACCTGCTCTTTTAATTTGGCACATACTCTTAATGTCTTTAGGCACTGACTTTTCATTGATAGAAGTAATTACAACCTGTCCTCGATACTTTCTAAGTACATTGAGTATCTCATCTCTCTTCGGTTTAATGTGAATATCCTCTATGATTATACCATTTTCTATTGACATCGAACCCAATTCTCTAATACTCATTTTATTAGCATAAAACAATGCGGCATTTGGCAACCATTCTTTTGCTTTAGTTGTTTTTCCTGTACCCGTTTTGCCAGTTAAAAGTATTGGTCTTTTTATCTCCATTGTTGTAAATCCCATTCAAACACCTTTCAATTCAAATAATTCTTCCAAGCCGTCTAGTTGTAAGTGCCTATCATTGGCTACAATATCTACTGCTTTCCTAAACACTACCCATTCATCCTTTGAATCCGGTAAAATCTCAGGAATCAAAAGACATAACTTATATAAGTTTTTAATTCCACCAATTCTAAGAATTGGTTTAGGGCGACTCTTATGTTCAGTTTCCTTATAGGTTGAGCCTATTTGGTGTTGTTCTAAACTTCGCTGAATTGCCAAAAGAAAATCAGCGTTTGCTCGAAGGTTTACTCTAAGCCTAACTCTATAACCAATCTGCGATTTATCATTTCTATCCAAGTAAATGTCAGTTTTAGACATACCAAGAATAATTCCAATTAACATATCTTTACTAAACATAATCATTCATCCTTCTTAGCATATTCATTTTGCGTGGGCCAATAACCACGAACTTGATTATTAGTCTCAAACCAATAAATATCTGCCGCTTGAATTGTCTTGCCGCCCCTAATCATAGCATTATGTTGTGCATTGATAATAGCATTACGGATTCCTGTATCTGCCCATTCGGATAATAGTCGTATTGCTGAATTACTAATCGGCATTTCTACTTCTTCCTTTGCTACTTTCCTTACACTAATTTTAGTCTTTACCTTAAAGTCTTCAACTGGTTCAGGTTCGGGGGTAATGAAAACACCATTTTCAAAATACGGAACTAATACCGCTTTCATTTTCTTTGGTCTTCCTTGGGTAGTAGTTATGTCTTTCAAGTGTGCATATCCTTCCATGTCAATTTTAACACAAGAATATGTTTTAAAATCTATTACTGTTAATCCTCCTACTTCTATCATATTAATCTCTCCACATCTTCAATTGTATTAATGTCTGCTACAAACTTATCATTTCTAATTCGTTTCATTCTAGGGAATCGCAAACCGATATTCCCCTTTACATCTCGACTAATCAAATCAGCCTTAACTTCTAAAACAATTCGAGGAAGGAATACATACCTTCCATCACTGTAAGACTCTACAATCTTACGCAATTGATTAGTTAGACTAATCAAATCACTATCAGTAAAGCCGCTTCCAATAGAACCAATGTTAGTAAATCCACTTTCAGACTTAACGCCCATTTCAAAAGTTCCGAATACATTTGCTCTACGACCCTCCCCATAAGAAGCCGCAAGAATAACAACATCTAATTCAA
>Ga0316202_10000273_pt1 | contig 66629 bp, 68 predicted proteins | sample 3monrhotite_MG_FD_204934 | JGI IMG/M metagenome (GOLD analysis project Ga0316202, IMG submission 204934) | Microbial mat bacterial communities from mineral coupon in-situ incubated in ocean water Damariscotta River, Maine, United States -... | ecosystem: Environmental > Aquatic > Marine >...
GCATGATTTTTTACTCGGGGCTTCCCTTAAAAAGGATGCCATGAGTGATAATTATCAATACAAATATGCTGACATCACCACCACTGGCCCTGCCACCAACGCCACCGTGACATCCGTTTTTGGCACAGCACGCGGCGATGTCCTGTCCGTCTCAAACAGCACCAACAGTCTGATCGGCGCTTATGGGCAGTATAAATACCAGGCCAGCGATCAGTTGAAGCTGGAAGCTAGCCTTCGGGTTGATCAGGTCAGCTTCAATGTCGATTCCTTCGCCTATTGGAAATTCAATGGTTCGACTGAAAAATACCAGACGGGCACCAATACGCTGGATAAGGCCAGTGCGGATAACTTGCTGTTCACGCCGCGGTTGGCGCTGACTTATGCCGTCAACAGCGAAACCAGCATCCAGTTTTCAGCGGCGCAGGGCGAACGGAGCATCAACGACACACAACTGCTGGTGAATGTGAAAAACGGTTATCCGACCAATATCGCGCCCGCTCAGTCGAGAAATTTTGAAATCGGAATCAAGCACAGCAGCGATAACCTGCTTGTCGATCTGTCGATTTACAAGAACACGATCACCAATGAGATTATTGAGGTGAAAGACCCAGCCGCGTCTCTCAAATATTACGAGAGTGCGGGGGAAATCGAGAAAAGAGGATTGGACCTCGGAACCAAATATAGCTTCGACGAGCCGTTCTATGTGGGCGCGAACTTGAGCCTTATGGATTATCAGTATGTTTCGTATGAGGCGGCAACTGGTGATCATTCCGGCAAAACGCCGCACTCAATCCCTGACTATCGTTATGCGCTTTATGCCGGGTACAAAGATCCGATGACGAAGATAAGTGCAAAAGTCGAAGCGATCACATCGGGCGGATTTTTCGCCGATGACGCCAACACCCGGACCTATGGAGGCTACACAGGTGTCGTCAATACGACCTTCGGCTGGGAACCAAAGGCATCGCATAAACTGATGCTCAACGTGACCAACCTGTTCGATAAGAGGTATGCGACCGATGCATCATACTCATCAACGACGGGTGATACGACGTATACGGTTGCGAGTCCTCGCACCGTCAAGTTGTCATACATGTATAAATTCTAAGGGGGTGAGTGATGAAAAAGCTGTGGATATTAGCACTGGTTATGATGGTTCCGTTCTCTGCTCAGGCCGATGAAGGAAAAAAGGTTTACGACGAAGTCTGTTCAAAATGTCATGTGTTGAAAATGGGCTGGCAGATTGAGGACATGAGCAAACTTTCCGCCCCGCCCTTTCCTGGGGTGGTGCGTGCCGTGAGGGGCGTTTTCAACAATGAGGCCCAATTTGTTGAGTTTGTAAGCACCTACATTCAAAACCCGACGCGCATCAGGTCTCGTGTCAAAGACGCGATTCCGCAAAGATTTGGTTTGATGCCAAACATTGGCGCGGACTTAACCCAAGAACAACGTGAGGCCGTCGCCAAATGGATGTACCATTACGTGGGCAAGATGTAACGCCGTCTGGAACCGCCAGGGGATGTATCGCATAATTGCTTTGGCTTGATAGTACAGAACCTTGAAACCACAGAAATGGGGGAGGGCAATACTCTGCCCATGAGTAGTTTTGTCTACATCCTCGGCAGCACGGGAACGGGCGGGCCACGTACGTACGTGGGGTGGACCACCGATCTCGACGCACGGCTGAAAACCCATAACGCTGGGAAAGGTGCCAAGTCCACGCGCGGGCGCGACTGGGCGTTGCTATATGCCGAGCGCTACGTCAATCGTGGCGAAGCCATGAGCCGCGAATGGCACCTCAAAAGAGATCGCAAGTTGCGCAAGGCGCTGCTGGGAGCGCTGAGTTAAGTTTCGGCAGCGCGCATAATCGCAGTACGATGAACTCAGCCTTGTTAAATATAATATAATTAGAATGATTATGAAATTGCCTTATGGTGAAGGCGTTCGACACGTACGTAAAATTCAGATGATGATTTCACCGAAAGGAATGATTTATATGAGCAATACAACAATGAGCCGCCGTGATGTTCTTGCAGCCAGCGGGGCATTCGTCGTGGCCGCCGGCGTTTCCGGCACCGCATCGGCGCAGATGGATCACGCTGATCATATGGCCGATGGAATGCTTAAGCATCAGGCCGTGGTCGATGCCGCTTTGGATTGCGTCCGAAAGGGCAATCTGTGCCTGGACCATTGTCTTGTGCTTTTTCAAGCGAACGACACCAGTGTTGCGAATTGTGCCGTGCAGGTGAAACAGATGTTGCCGTTGTGCGACACCTTGTCCAAGCTGGCTATGGCAGATTCAAAATACCTAAAGCAATTGGCTCAGCTTTGCATTGAAACCTGCTCTGATTGCGAAAAGGAATGCCGCAAGCACGCAGACAAACATGCAGCGTGCAAGGCTTGTGCAGACTCTTGCGCAGCTTGCATCAAGGCGTGTAAGGCTTTGCTCGTATAATCTTCAACGCGTTTGAAGTTGCAATAAAACGCCCCGAAGATTGCGATCTCCGGGGCGTTTTTGTATGGGGATTACTTGTTCAAGGTTGCTTGGCGGGCTTGGGCCTGAAGGCTCCAGCGGCTTTTGATGAAGCTCAACACCGCCCAAATTTCCTCGTCCGTGAGTTTGGCACCAAAACCGGGCATGTTGCTTTTGAACCCTGGCGGGGCGACGCCCGCGCCCCCCAATTTGGTGTACTTGAAGAGCAGTTGGTCGTCATGGTGCCAGGTGTGGCCGCTGTCGTCGTGGGGCGGGGCGGGCAGGGTACCGTCGGCCTTCGTCTCGCGCCAATTGGGCTCACCCTTGAGGTCGGCTTGATGACATTCGGCGCAGTTTTCCGCATAGAGCGTTTTGCCCAGGGCAACGGCCTCGGAATTGGCAGCATCGGCGCGGTCAAGTCCGTCGCTACAGGCGGCGAGGACACCCGCGAAGGCTACGACAGCGGTGATGGACAGTAGGGAGTGGCGTAATGTTTTCATAGTTGTTCTTCTTTTGAGATGAGCAAGAGTAGAAGACGAAGAGTTCTTATGCGACGCGGATCACCGAACTCATGCCCCCTTGGACATGGGACAGGACATGACAATGAAACAACCAGTCGCCGGGGTTGTCGGCGACCAGAGCAATTTGGACAACCCCGCGTCCAGCGACCAGAACGGTATCGGCCCACGGTGTGTGTGGAACGGGTATGGCGTCTTGGGACAGAATGCGGAACGAGTGACCATGCAGGTGCATAGGGTGGGGGAACACGGTGTCGTTCTGAATGGTTACGATATGACTTTTGCCTTTCGCAAAAGTCAGCATGGGCGCCATGTTGGTCGTGTGGGCGGCGACCCCGTTGAGCGCCCAGATGCGCAGGTCTTGAACCAGTTCGTCGATGGGCCGGTATTTGCCCTTATAGACGGCGCCTTGCAAGCTGCCCATCGCCCCACCACTGATGGTGATGGTGTGGTGCTCTGCATCGTCCAGGCTGGGTTCCACCAAAGGGTTTGGCGCAAGAGGCATAATGGGGCCGCGCGGCGTTTTGCGTTTGGGCGTGCCTGCGTCATAGACGATATTTTGAAAGAGCGTAGCTTCGTCCTGGTAAACGGCATCGACGATGCGGTGGCTGGACCCGGGTTCAGCCGTGCAGTCTAAAATGATGTCGGCGCGTTGTCCGGGGGCAAGCAATACCATACCGTTTTGCGGCGCATGAGGTGTCACAGGCTGGCCGTCCAGGGCGATGACTTGCACGTCGTGGTTTTCAAAATTCAAGCCGAACAAGCGCGCGTTGGCGACGTTGATCAGGCGCAGGCGGATGCGTTCATTTTTACGCACTTGTAACGGCCCCGGCGCGCGTCCGTTGAGGGTTACAAAATTTCCGGTTCGCCCGCCGTGGCTGATATCCATGCCGCGGTTGAAATCATCGCTGATGGTGCCGTCGCGTTTGAGGCGCCAGTCATCAAGCACCCACACCAGATCGCGATCGACATCGGGGGGGCTATGTTCTTCGACGATCAACGCGCCATGCAGTCCGCGACCGATTTGTTCGGAGCTGTTGACGTGGGGGTGATACCAGTAGGTGCCGGCATCGGGAACGGTGAAGTCATATAAAAAGGTCTCGCCCGGTTGCACAGGGGCTTGTGTGACCTCTGGTACGCCGTCCATGGCGTGAGGAATGCGCAGCCCATGCCAGTGCACGGTGGTGGGTTGATCGAGATCATTTTTCAGCAAAACCTGCAGCCGTTCGCCTTGTTTGACGCGCAACACTGGGCCGGGTCCTGTTGCAGAATAGGACCACAGCGGCGTTGCAGGCCAATCGGCGGGTAAAATTTGAGCGGTGTGACGCGCTGCGATCAACTGTGATTGAGCGGATGGTGCAGACCGGGCAAAGCGCGGCGCGAGTGCAGAAAGGGCAAGTGCGCCGCCGCTCATCAAAAGCTGGCGGCGGGAAAGACTGTTTTGCGTGTTGAGTGTCTTCATGCTCCAAATCTAAACCTTCCAGAAGCTAGAAGCTCAAGCGGTAATGTGGAATTTGTTGAATCACATTTTTAGTCTGCAAAAATGCTGGCAATGGCATGTTAACAGAGCCGGGTCATGGGGTTATACTGCGCGCCGAAAGCCACCGTATAAAACCACCGTATAGCCGTTTTGGAGATTTCCGATGGAATTGAACGACACCGCCCTTTTTCGCCAGCAGGCCTATATCGATGGCGCATGGGTCGACGCCGATAACGCGAAGACCTTTAACGTCACCAACCCCGCCAACGGCGAAGTGCTGGGCACGGTTCCTCAAATGGGCCGCACGGAAACGGCACGCGCCATTGCGGCTGCAGACGCGGCCTTACCGGCGTGGCGGGCTAAAACAGCTAAGGAACGCGGGGCGTTGTTAAAAAAATGGTTCGACTTGGTGATGGCGGCGCAGGAAGACCTCGCCCGTTTGATGACGGCGGAACAGGGTAAGCCGATGACGGAATCGCGGGGCGAAATCGTCTACGGTGCATCGTTCATCGAATGGTTCGCCGAGGAAGGTAAGCGCCTCTATGGTGAGACCATCCCCACCAATGCGCCAAACCGACGCATTCAGGTGATCAAGCAGCCTATTGGCGTGGTGGCATCGATCACGCCGTGGAACTTTCCCAACGCCATGATCACGCGCAAATGCGCCCCGGCCATGGCTGCCGGGTGCACGGTGGTGGCCAAGCCCGCCGAAGACACGCCCTATTCCGCGCTGGCGCTGGCGGAACTGGCCGAGCGCGCGGGTATCCCCAAAGGTGTGTTCAACGTCGTGACGGGCATCCCCCAGGATATCGGCGGGGAAATCACTTCCAACCCTACGGTGCGCAAAGTTTCGTTCACGGGCTCCACCGCGGTGGGCAAACTGTTGATGAAGCAATGTTCCGATACCGTCAAAAAGGTCGCACTGGAACTGGGCGGCAACGCACCGTTTATTGTGTTCGACGATGCCGACCTGGACGCCGCAATCGAGGGCGTGATGGCGTCGAAATACCGCAACGCCGGACAAACGTGCGTGTGCGCCAACCGTATCTATGTGCAAGACGGCGTGTACGATGCCTTTGCCCAAAAAATGGCGGCTGCGGTCGGCGAACTGAAAGTCGGTTCGGGCTTTGATGACGGGGTGTCTCAAGGCCCATTGATCAATGAAGCGGCCATCAAAAAGGTTGAAACGCTGGTCGCCGATGCCGTCGCCAAGGGGGCGAAGGTCGTCGTCGGCGGCGCGCGCCATGAACTTGGTGGCACGTTCTTCACCCCGACCATCCTCACCGGCGTGACCCGCGAAATGACCTGTGCGCAGGAAGAAATCTTCGGTCCTGTCGCACCGCTGTATCGCTTCACCGATGAGACCGACGTGATCGAGCAGGCCAACGATACCCCATATGGTTTGGCGGCGTATTTCTACGCCCGCGACATCGGGCGTGTTTACCGCGTCGCCGAAGCGCTGGAATACGGCATCGTCGGCATCAACGAAGGGATCATTTCCACCGAGGTCGCGCCCTTTGGCGGGGTTAAGGAATCGGGCCTTGGTCGCGAAGGCGGTAAGTACGGCATCGAGGAGTTTGTCGAGGTCAAATATCTGTGCCTTGGCGGGATATAAGCTAGAGCCGGGAGCGGGGTGCACACCCCCGCTCTCAGGCCTATATATAGCCCCAATATTTTGTCCCCAAAGAGAACGAGGCTCCTGACATGTCCAAATTCGATTACGACCTGATCACTATTGGCGCGGGCTCCGGCGGGGTGCGCGCCTCGCGCATGGCGGCACGCACGGGCGCGCGCGTGGCGGTGGTGGAAAAAAGCCGCGTCGGCGGCACCTGCGTGATGCGCGGCTGCGTGCCGAAAAAGCTGTTGGTGTTTGGATCAAGCTTCGCCAGTGCGTTTGAAGATGCGAGCGGGTACGGTTGGACGGTGCCCCAGCCCTCGTTTGATTGGGCCACCTTGATCGCCAACAAAAATGCCGAGCTCAACCGCTTGGAAGGCATTTATGGCCGTATCTTGCGCGAAAACAACGTCGACCATCTGGATGGACACGGGGTTGTCAGCGGCCCCAACTCGGTCGAGGTGAACGGAAAAACCTATACGGCAGAGCGTATTTTGATCGCCACCGGCGGGTGGCCGCATCTGCCGGATGTGCCGGGGATAGAACATGCGATCACGTCCAACGAAGCGCTGGATTTGAAAACCTTCCCCAAACGCATCGTCATCGTCGGCGGCGGTTACATCGCGGTCGAGTTTGCGGGGCTGTTCAATGCACTGGGTGCGGACGTCACCATCATCATTCGGGCCGGCAATATCCTGCGCGGTTTTGACGAAGACATCCGCGATGCCCTGGCCACCGAAATGGAAAAGCAAGGCATCACCATCCACCGTGAATGCGTAGTGCGTTCCATCGAACCAGAAGGTGAAGGCTATTCCGTGCGTCTGCACGGCACCGAAACCATTGACTGCGATGCGGTCTTTTACGCCACTGGGCGCACCCCCAACACCAGGGGCTTGGGCCTGGAAGAGGTCGGCGTGAAGCTGACCGAAAAGGGCGCTGTGGTGGTGGATGAGTATTTCCAGACCTCCACCCCGTCGATCTTTGCGCTGGGCGACGTAATCTCGCGCATCGAACTGACCCCGGTGGCGATCAATGAAGGCATGGCTTTCGTGGCGACCCAGTTCGAAGGCCGCCCGACACCGATGGATTACGATAACGTGCCTGCCGCAGTGTTTAGCCAGCCGCCGGTCGGCACCGTCGGCCTGATGGAAGATCAGGCCCGCGAACGGGGAGAGGTGGATATTTATGTGTCGCGGTTTCGGCCCATGAAGCACACCCTGACGGGGCGCAACGCGCACGCCATGATGAAGCTGATCGTGGACCGTGAAAGCCAACGTGTGGTGGGCTGTCATATGGTCGGTGACGACGCACCGGAAATTATCCAGGGCTTTGCCGTGGCGCTGAAATGCGGTGCCACCAAAGCGCAATTCGATGCCACGGTCGGCATTCACCCGACCGCCGCGGAAGAATTCGTCACCATGCGCGATAAACTCCCCGATCATGACGAAGACGCCTAAGAGCATGGTTTTCGGCCTCAATCTGAGGTTTTGGAACGATTGCTCTGGAAAATGAGCCCATTTACGCGTATGACCCTGCGTTCAAGCCTTAGGACCTCCCCGGTTTAGACAAGGCACGCGCATTAGGCTGAACGAAAAAGAGGATAGCCAATATGTCCGAGCAATGGACGCCCGCAAGCTGGAGAAGCAAAAATGCCATCCAGATGCCAACGTATCCCAATCAGGACGCATTGTCCGCCGTCGAGGAGCGCATCAAAGATTTCCCGCCACTGGTATTTGCCGGTGAAGCCCGCAGCTTGAAGGCCAAATTGGCGCAAGTGGCCAAAGGCGATGCTTTCTTGTTGCAGGGCGGCGATTGCGCCGAAAGCTTTGCGGAATTCCATCCCGATAACATCCGCGACACCTTTCGCGTGATGCTGCAGATGGCGATCGTGCTGACCTTCGGCGCGGGCTGTCCTGTGGTCAAAGTCGGTCGCATGGCCGGCCAGTTCGCCAAGCCGCGCTCGGCCGACACCGAGGTTATTGATGGCGTGGAATTGCCTTCCTACCGTGGCGACATGGTCAACGGTATGGAGTTCACCAAAGAAGCCCGCACGCCGGACCCCGAGCGCTTGGTTCAGGCTTTCAACCAGTCTGCAGCCACGCTCAATCTTCTGCGCGCCTTTGCCCAGGGTGGTTTTGCCGACCTGCATAAGGTCCAACGCTGGAACCTCGGCTTTGTCAAAAACAGCCCACTGGGTGAGCGCTACCGTGACATGGCGGGGCGCATTCAAGAGGCGCTCGACTTCATGGCGGCTTGCGGCATGAACGCAGAAACCACCAAGCAAATCCGCGAGACGTCATTCTTCACCTCGCACGAGGCGCTGTTGTTGAATTACGAACAGAGCATGACCCGCATCGATTCCTTGTCGGACAAGTGGTACGACACCTCGGCGCACATGTTGTGGATCGGCGAACGCACCCGCCAGCTGGATGGTGCGCACATTGAATTCCTTAAGGGCGTGGGCAATCCGGTCGGCTGCAAGGTCGGACCCAGCATGGAACCCGATGAACTGATCCGCCTGATCGACGCCCTGAATCCGGAAAACGAAGCCGGGCGTTTGACCCTGATCACGCGCATGGGGGCGGATAACATCGGGCGTGTGTTGCCGGGTTTGATCCGTGCTGTGCAGCGCGAAGGTCGTCATGTGGTGTGGTCGTGCGATCCGATGCACTCCAATACGGTGAAAAGCTCAGTCGGTTTCAAAACCCGTCATGTGGATGCGATTTTGGAAGAGGTTCGTGCGTTCTTCCAGGTCCACAAGTCCGAAGGCAGCCATCCCGGCGGCGTGCATTTCGAAATGACCGGACAGGACGTGACCGAATGCGTCGGTGGTGGTCAGGAAATCGGCGAAGAAAACCTGTCGGAACGCTATCACACCCATTGTGACCCGCGTTTGAACGCCACCCAGGCTCTGGAACTGGCGTTTTTGTTGGCAGAACAACTCAAGGACGAACGTCAGGCCGCACGCGAACAAGCGGTTACCGGCTGAGAGGCCAACAACGGTCATCACGTTTGTACGACACAAAGTAAAGCGCGCCCGGTCAAACGGGCGCGCTTTACTTTGTGTCGCTAATTCAGGCGTTTGAGAATAGCCCTGAGTTTGAAGCGGTCCGCGTTCGGATGATGCTCGGTCAAATGCCGCCAGCCCTCATCATCATTTACGGCTTCTCTGATATCCGTCAACAAGCTGCTGAGCAGCTGATGCAGAACGCGTGGGGTCAACTGCCAACTGGCATCGCCGGCGTGGTTGCCAGCCGGGGGGGCGAGGTTGGAATTGGTGATGTGAATGAACCAGTCCCCACGCCGTGCCGTATCCTCGAAATTCATGGCGATGGTGAATTGCGCGTCGAGCAGGATGTCGTGAATTTTCTCATCCAGATCGACCAAATCCCAATCAATCGGGAGGCGACCTTTCATGATGCGCTCCACCGCCGCGTCGCTCAGTCTGTGAAACCGTTCCAGAGATTCCGGCCCCATCATCATGTTAAGCGCCAAAAAAAAACCAGGCAGAAGCCGCCGGGAAACCGAACCGTGGGGGATGCCGTCCTCGCCGCGGTGAATGAACAGATTTTCAAAGCGCTTGACGATCAGGCGGTCGAAGGCCGGGCGTTTGATGGCGTGCCATTTCAGTTCTTCCTGTTCGCGCGCGGCATCGACGAAAGCCTGCTCGAATACACCGCTTAATTGACCGGCTTTGGCCTGAAATTCGGTGTTGAGCTCATCGATGTGGCGGCGTGACAGAAAGCCGCCTTGTTTTACGGCTTCTTCCTTGAGGCGTTCGGTGAACGCCGCAACCACGGCCTCGGCGATGGCACGAGAGCGGTCGCGTCTAAGTTTATGGCCTAGAATTTCAGGTGGTTGCGGAGACATGTGTGTTCGTATTCCTTCTCAGTACAGCAATCAATCGTATCCGAGAGATGATTAAATGAATAGTGATTCAGCGGGTGTAATTCCATTATTAATTGACGGACGATGGGTGGTGAAAAATAGGGGCTGGTATTGAAAGCACCAGAAATTGGAGGAATTTGTGAAAAACGGGGCGGATCGGTGCTTTTGCCGCGTTGACAGGTGGGGGGGCTGGGCCTACCCTCCGGCTTTCTAAATTCACATAAAAACCCCAGACAAATAGGCCTCATGACTGAACAACCGTCCATCGCCATTGCCCAGATCAACCCGACCGTAGGCGACATCGACGCTAACGTTGAACGGGTACGCGCCGCACGCGTTGAAGCCCATGAATTGGGCTGTGAATTGGTGATGACCGGTGAATTGGTGATTTCCGGCTATCCCCCCGAAGATTTGGTGTTGAAAAGCAGTTTTCAGCTTGCGGTGAAAGACGCGGTGATGGACCTGGCGAAGCTGACGGTTGATGGTGGTCCGGGGCTGTTGATCAGCGCGCCGTGGGTGGATGGCCCAGACTTGTACAATGCGGCGCTGATGCTCGATGGGGGCAAAATTCAGGCGGTGATTCCCAAGTGCGTTTTGCCCAATTACGGCGTTTTCGATGAAAAGCGCCTGTTTAACGCCGGGGGATTGCCCGGCGCGGTGAATTTTCGCGGCATCAAGCTGGGGATCATGACCTGCGAAGATATGTGGGGTGGTGATGTCGCCAAGTCTTTGATGGAAGACGGCGCGGAAATTTTGCTGGTTCTGAACGGTTCCCCGTTTGAGATGGGGAAATCTCACATCCGCGTCGATTTGGCCCGCGACCGAGTGCGCGAAACGGGACTGCCGTTGGTTTACACCAACCAGATCGGTGGTCAGGACGAGCTGGTGTTCGATGGTGGCTCATTTGTGTTGGACGAAACGGGCACGATCAAGCTGCGGATGCCTGCTTTCGAGACCCGGGTCGCGCCTGTAACCTTTGGTTGGGACAAAGACACTCTCACCCCCGTTGCCAGTACCATCGCCGAAGAGTTGGATGAAAACGAGGCGATCTATCGGGCGTTGGTTCTCGGGCTGCGCGATTATGTGAACAAAAATTATTTTCCGGGCGTGATGATCGGTCTTTCCGGTGGGGTGGACAGCGCCATCACCGCCGCGGTCGCGGTCGACGCACTCGGCGCGGACCGGGTGCACTGTGTGATGATGCCGTCGCCCTATACCTCTGCGGAAAGCCTCGAAGATGCCGCGGAAGCAGCGAAGCTGCTGGGCGTTAAGCTCGACACCATTCCCATCAAGCCCGCAATGGATGCGTTTGACGAGGTGTTGAAAGACTTGTTCGTGCAGCATCCGGCAGACACCACCGAAGAAAACATTCAGGCGCGTTCGCGCGGGCTGATTTTGATGGCCATGTCCAATAAGTTCAATCATATGGTCGTGTCGACGGGCAACAAATCGGAAATGTCGGTTGGCTACGCGACGCTCTATGGTGACATGTGCGGCGGCTATAATGTGCTGAAGGATGTGTATAAAACGCGTGTTTATCAGTTGTGCACATGGCGGAACACGCATTATGCAGATGGTTTGTTGGGGCCTAAGGGGACGGCGGTGCCTGATCGTATCATCACCAAGGCTCCCAGTGCGGAATTGAAACCTGATCAGACGGATCAAGACACGTTGCCGCCATATGACAAACTCGACGACATGCTGTATTGCCTGATTGAAAGAGAAATGCCTCTGCCCGATATTGCGGCGCGAGGCCATGATTTGGAAACGGTCGAAAAAATTTGGCGTATGCTGGACCGGGCAGAATACAAACGCCGCCAAGCCCCGCCCGGCGTGAAAATAACCTCACGCTCGTTTGGGCGCGATCGGCGCTATCCACTCACCAATGGTTATACGGCTTAAAGACACATGACGATTTTCCGCTTTGCTCCCAGCCCCACAGGCTTTCTTCACGTCGGCAACGCACGTATGGCGTTGATCAACTGGCTCGCCGCCAAGCACATGGGCGGGCGTTTTATTTTGCGCCTGGATGACACCGACAAAGAACGCTCGCGCGACGAATATGCCGATGTCATCCGTGAAGACCTGCATTGGCTGGGCATGGATTGGGATGTGGAAGAAAAGCAGTCAGACCGCCTGGACGCTTATGAACGTGCGTTCGATCAGTTAAAAACGGCGGGTCGGGTCTATGAATGTTACGAGACCCCGGAAGAACTGGATTACATGCGCAAGCGTCTGCGTGCTCGGGGCTTGCCGCCGATTTACACGCCGCCAAGCGCAGAAAAGCTGCAAAGTTTCCTCGACGAGGGACGCGAAGCCCATTGGCGTTTTAAGTTGACGCCGGGCGCTATTGATTTTGCAGACTTGGTGCGCGGTGCGGTCCATTTCGACGTGGAAAACTTGTCTGATCCGGTGATCCGCCGACACGATGGTTCATGGCTTTATATGTTGCCGAGTGCGGTGGACGACCGGGATATGGGCATGACCCATGTGATCCGGGGTGAAGACCACGTTGCCAACACGGCGCTTCAGGTTCAGATGTTCGAAGCTATGGGCGCCCCGGTGCCGGTGTTTGCGCATCTGCCATTGATGACGGATATCGAAGGCGGCGGGCTTTCAAAGCGCCTGGGCTCTTTGGCGTTGCGCGATCTGCGTGCGGATGGGGTGGAGTCGATGGCGTTGGCAAGCTATCTCGCTCACCTTGGTACTTCGGACGACATCAAGGCGGAAGAAAGTCTCGATGTACTCACCAAGGCATTCGACTTTACCCACTTCTCACGCGCAGCGCCGAAGTTTGACCCGGTCCAACTGACGCGCCTGAATGCCCAGGTTCTACATGCGACCGATTTCGCACATGTTAAGGACCGAATTTCGGATGGTGCGGGCGAAGCGCTGTGGAACGTGGTGCGGGCCAACATCGAACGGGTTGGGGATGTGCAGTTGTGGCTCGATATTGCAACGGCTGACATCGACCCGGTGATTGATGCCGCGGATGCGGATTTTCTCAAGCAAGCTGCCGGACTGTTGCCGGACGGTTCTTGGGACGGGGAAACCTGGGGGGCATGGACCAAGGCGGTCAAAGCGGCCTCCGGGCGCAAGGGCAAAGATTTGTTCATGCCGTTGCGCAAGGCGTTGACCGGGCTGGACCATGGTCCGGAACTCAAAGCGTACTTGCCGTTGATCGAGCGTGAACGCGCCGTAAACCGTCTGCAAGGCCTCAAGGGATAAGAAGCGAGATTAAGTTCGTGACCATTCAGCTGTTCAATACGCTCAAACGCGCCAAGGAAGATTTCGTACCGATCGATGAAAAAAGGGTTCGCATGTATGTATGCGGGCCGACGGTCTATGATTATGCCCATATCGGAAACGCCCGTCCGGTGGTGGTGTTTGATGTGTTGTATCGGATATTGCGTGAAGTGTACGGCGATGAACATGTGATCTACGCCCGCAACATCACCGATGTGGATGACAAGATCATCAAGCGCGCTCAAGACAGCGGTGAGAGCATCTCCGATATCACCAAACGCACCGAACAGGCCTACCTGGACGATATGGGCGCGCTGGGAACCATTCGCCCCGATGTGCAGCCGCGGGCCACGGAACACATCGCCAATATGATCACCATGATCGGTAAGCTGGTTGCCGCCGGTCACGCCTATGAGGCTGAAGGCCATGTTCTGTTCGCGGTCGCAAGTTACAAGGATTACGGTCACCTTTCAGGTCGCAATCGCGATGAAATGGTGGCAGGGGCCCGCGTTGAAATTGCGCCTTACAAAAAAGATCCGGCCGATTTTGTGCTCTGGAAACCATCTGCCGACGATCAGCCCGGCTGGAACAGCCCGTGGGGACGGGGGCGTCCGGGCTGGCATATCGAGTGTTCGGCTATGAGCGAAAAGCACCTCGGCCCGACCTTCGACATTCATGGCGGTGGGCAGGATTTGATTTTCCCTCACCACGAAAATGAGATCGCCCAGTCGACCTGTGCGCATGGCGGTTCTAAATTCGTGAATTACTGGATGCATAACGGATACCTGATGTCCGAAGGCGAAAAAATGTCCAAGTCATTGGGCAATTTTTATACCGTGCATGATCTTCTGGATGAGTTCCCGGGTGAAGCTATCCGGCTGACATTGCTCAAAAGTCACTACCGTCAACCGCTAGACTTCCGCAAAGATGGCATCCGCGAAGCGAAGAAAGAACTCGATGAGTTTTATCTGGCGCTGCGCAATGCCGACGTAAAGGCGGATGTGCCCGACCAGGTGCCGAGCAATGTGATGGCCGCAGTGTGTGACGACCTCAACACCCCTAAAGCCCTGGCGCACCTGTTTGAGCTGAAGACCCAGCTCAACACCACATCGGATCGGGCCGAGAAGGCGCGTCTAAAAGGTACCCTTTTGTTGGCGGGCGATCTTCTCGGACTTTTGGGCCAAAGCCCGGAAGTCTGGCTGCGCGGCAGCAGCGGTTCCGAGGATGGGTTAACTGATGATGCCATCGATGCCTTGATCGAACAGCGTAAGCAAGCCCGCGCAAATAAGGACTTTGAGACCTCGGATCAAATCCGCGATCAGCTTACGGCTGAAGGGATACTCCTTGAAGATGGGGCCAGTGGCACCACTTGGCGCCGTCAATAAAGCGGCGCACTCTTTCGAGGCGGTAATATTACCAAAACTTTCTCTTGTTTGGGGGCGAGCGCACCCCAGATTTATAGCATGAACGCATTGGGGGACTTGCCTTTGTGGCAATGCAAGCACTCGGTGCTATGAGCGAAATTAGGACAAATTTTTCTCAAATTTGATCTATTTTGCCTATTAACATTTTCTTTTTGTGTTGTTTTCCATATAGAATATCGTCTGAGCCATTGCGAAATGGTGGTGAGCCGCCGCATAGGTGGCTATGGTTTTGATGGGCTGAGCTTCTGGGGGGGCGCCGGGCCGTGATAGGTTTCGTTTTGGGCATTAAGGCCTGAGCCGGGGCGATGTTGTGCGGTAGAAATTGGTTCGCCGTGCGAGAGACGATTTCGTAGGAAGCTTGCCGGAAGAGTCATGGGTCAGAACGAAGACCAAAACACAAATGAATCGGTTGTGCCGAACGGTGATGCGCTCGCAAGCGAAGGGCGCGGTGTTTTGCGCACGCTTTCGCACGAAATGCGCACGCCGCTGAACAACATCATCGGTTTTGCGGACATGATGAGCGCCGAGATGTTGGGCCCCATGTCTCATCCTCAATATCGTGAATATGCAGAAGACATTCGTAAATCAGGCCAAAGTATTCTCGATTTGTTGAACGATCTCCTGGAGGATCGCCGTTATGAGACGTTGGCCAAGAGTGATGAGCAGCATGCCAGCCTGATTGATCTGGCCCCAGATTTGATCGCCATTTGTGCGGCAGACGGGACGCTTCGTGTTCTGAATCCGGCGGGCCGCGCGCTGTTGGCCGTGGATCAGGTGCAGGCGCAGCTGCATTCTCTGAAGGACTTCGTTCATCCCGATTATGAAGCCCTTTTGGAGGATCATTTTGAGGTTCTCTTACAGGAAACGCGCCGCACGTCGATGAAACTGATCGCTGAAGACGGCCGCGAGGTGGATGTCGAGGTGGCGGCGTCGGTCTATGACGAAACGGGCGGTAGTCTCAATGAAGTGATGCTGGTGGCGCGTGACGTCACGGAAAAAAACCGCCGCATTCGAGAAGTAATGGAACGCGAGGAATATTTGCGCACCATCATGGATACGACGGTCGATGGTTTGATCACCATCAATGAAATGGGCGTGATCGAAACCGCCAATCCGGCGGCGGAACGTATTTTTGGGTTTACTGCGGGTGCTATGGGTGGGGTCAGTATTTCTGATATCATTCCCGACGCGCGGGGGCGGCGACAATCGGACTCCGCCACCATTTTGAAAAATCTTGAAGTCGATCTTGCGCACTCGGAAGGTGGGCGCGAGGTCTCGGGTATGCGCAAAGATGGCGGCGCATTTCCCTTGGAAGTCAGTCTCAGCGATTTTAACCTGCGTGGTCGGTTGCACTATATCGCCGTGGTGCGTGACATTACGGAGCGTAAAAAAGCCGAAGACAAGCTCAAGTTTCTGGCCACGCGCGACCCACTTACACATTTGCCGAACCGCTACTTGTTTACCGAACGCCTCAAGGAAAGCACCGTCAACGCGGATACAACGGGAACGCAAACGGCATTATTGTTTATCGATCTGGATAACTTCAAGCATATCAACGATGCCATGGGTCATGCTGCGGGTGACGTGGTGTTGCAGTTGGCGGGCAAACGTCTGGAATCGTGTGTACGCGACAAGGACATGGTGGCGCGGCTTTCCGGTGACGAATTTACGGTCATCTTGGAAAATGTCAGCGAAGATGGCGAGGTCGAAGCCGTCGCCATGCGCATGCTGCGCGCCCTAGGCCAACCCTTCCATGTAGACGGGAAGGAGCTTTATAGCTCTGGCTCCATCGGCGTGGTGATTTATCCGGACAGTTGTGACAACGTCGATGATCTGTTGAAAAATGTCTACACCGCGTCACACCATGCGAAAAAGCAGGGGCGCAATAATTTCCAGTTTTACTCTTCAACGCTCAGTGCAAATGCGTTGCGCCGTATGGCGTTGGAACACGGGTTGCGTCATGCCCTGGAAAACAACGAATTTCATATCGCGTACCAAGCCAAAGTCGATCTCAGTACCGGACGTGTGATCGGGGCAGAGGCACTTGCACGTTGGTCCAACCCAGAATTGGGGCCGGTCTCGCCGGTTGAATTTGTGCCGATTTGCGAAGAGACCGGATTGATCGTGCCTATCGGTGATTGGATCTTGGAAAATGCCTGTCGGCAGGCCAAGGAATGGAACGACATGGGGTTAAACGATGTCAGCGTCGCCGTGAACCTGTCTGTGCGCCAGTTCCGCCAAGGGAATTTGGCCCAACGGGTGCAAGAAGTTCTCGACGATACAGGCCTGGAAAGCAAATATCTTGACCTGGAGTTGACGGAAAGCATGTTGGTGGAAAACGCCGACCAAACCGTGAGCGTGCTCAAAGAGCTCAAGGCTCTGGGGGTATCCCTCAGCATCGATGACTTCGGAACGGGATATTCATCTCTCAGTTATCTCACAAAATTCCCGCTGGATGCCCTGAAGGTTGACCGTTCGTTCGTGACGGGGCTTCCCGATAATCCCGATGCGGTGACTATGGCCAAGGCCATTGTCAACATGGCGCAGAACCTTGGCCTGAAAGTCATCGCTGAGGGTATTGAAAATGAGCGACAAAGTACCTTCCTGCATGGCCTTGGCAGCAATTACGGGCAGGGGTATTTGTTCAGTCGACCAATTCCATTTGATGAATTTGTCCGCCTGGCAGGCGGAAACGTGATGCCTTTCCCGATTCAACAGGTGCGCAAGCCGTCCTCGTGACGCGACACGCGTAGCGCTATGGTCACTTGTTTGAACGCGGCTTAATCGAAAAGAGAATCAATATCCGCTTGACTGCTTCCTGAGGGTTGCGCGGTTGCCTCGGCACCGATGAGGTTGTCGATTTCGGATTGGTCCATAGTGGTTGCGGAACCATGAATATTGGCGCTGCACATATCCATGAGGCGCTGGATCACCTGACTTAAGGCTTGGGCATTCGCGCGCACCAAATCCATATCGCCGGCTTCGATATCGCTGCTCAGCCGTTCGACAGAGGTCGAGATCAACTGATTAATTTTTGTGATGTTTTGTTCAAAAGGTGTTTTGAATTTGGGCGGGGCGTGATCGTAAGCTTCGACCGCGAGTTCTTTGTCCGCGATGGTGCTGTCGCGAAAGTGATCCTTGTACGCCTTAGGCGCCCACATTTGGGCTTCTTCGAGAAGTTCCGGCATGTCGGCAAGCATTTCAAGGGTCATCACCACTTCGTTGAAGTGATTTAGATAATCGGTCGCCAGTAGAGTTTGCTCATTGACGTTACTACCCACGCAGCGTTCGCGGAACGCCGGGTATTCGTCGTCATGCTCAAAATCAAAGTCATCACTCATTGATCTGCGTTGAAGCCTCTATCAGTGCGCCGTATCCCTACAAAACCATCAAATGGTGTGATGGTGAATGATGGGCGGGGCGAATCGTTACGCTCAAAGAATATACGCTTGCGTGTGTAACGCCAAGCATAGCATCAAATCAGGAAACCATATGTATATTGAAGATCACTTAAGAGCACGGAATTTCTTGTATGCAGGCGCGAAATTGGGCATTCTCCGCCTCTTCTCGCCTGTACGTATGGGGCGAACCCTAGGACCTGAGGATACGTCAGTCATATGAGCGCCAGCAACCGCGTCTATATCTACGATACCACGCTGCGTGATGGTGCGCAGACTTCGGGTGTCGATTTCAGTCCGGTGGATAAGGACGCCATTGCACACGATCTTGATAGTTTGGGCGTTGATTACATCGAAGGCGGCTGGCCTGGTGCAAATCCGACCGACGATAGCTTTTTCGAAAACCTGCCTAAAATGAAGACCGCCCGCATTGCGGCGTTTGGCATGACGCGTCGCGCCGGGCGCAGCGCCGATAATGATCCGGGTCTGAATGCCCTACTGGATACCGCCGCACGGGTGCTGTGTATGGTCGGTAAGGCCTGGGACTATCACGTCGATGTGGCGCTGGGCATCTCGCACGATGAAAACCTCGCCATGATCCGCGACAGCATCGCATATGCCAGCACCAAGCTTGATGAAGTGATTTTCGATGCGGAACATTTTTTTGACGGCTACAAGGCCAACCCGGCCTTTGCCTTGAGTTGTCTGAAGGCAGCCACGGATGGCGGTGCGCGCTGGGTGGTTTTGTGCGACACCAATGGCGGCACGTTGCCGTTTGAAATTGAAGAGATCGTTGCCAAGGTGTGTGAAATCGTGCCGGGCGAGCAGGTCGGCATTCATTGCCATGATGACACGGGCAATGCGGTGGCGAATTCTCTGGCGGCTGTTCGCGCTGGTGCGCGGATGGTCCAGGGCACCATCAATGGTCTGGGCGAGCGTTGCGGCAACGCGAATCTGGTCAGCGTGATTCCCAGTCTGGTTTTGAAAATGGGTTTTGAGACCGGCGTCGGTGCGCAAGGCCTGAAACATTTGCGCTCTGTTTCCAACGCACTTGATGAACGTTTGAACCGTGCACCGGATCGTCATCGTCCGTATGTCGGCGAGTCGGCGTTTGCTCATAAGGGCGGGTTGCATGTGTCGGCGGTGGAAAAAGATCCCCGCTGTTACGAACACGTCCTGCCGGAAAGTGTCGGCAATCATCGCCAAATTCTGGTTTCCGATCAGGCTGGCCGGTCCAACATTCTGGCTCGGTTTCGCGAAATCGGGATGGAGGTCGACGCGAACGATCCGCGTATCAACGCGGTGTTGGAGCAGGTCAAGGAAAAGGAAAAGCAGGGCTATGCCTATGACGGCGCGGGCGCTAGTTTCGAGCTTCTGGCACGCCGCGCCTTGGGCAGTGTGCCCGAATATTTTCACTGCTCCAGCTTTCGCGTTATCGATGAGCGCCGCTGGAATGCCAACGGTGATCTGGTGACGCTGTCCGAAGCCACGGTGAAACTGGCATTGCTGAGCGATCAAGGCGCTGCCGGAGACGAGGGCGATCAGCGCATGGCAGTCGCCGAAGGTAACGGTCCGGTCAATGCGCTGGATGCGGCCATGCGCAAAGTTTTGCTGCCGCTCTATCCCACTTTGCATGATTTGCGTTTGGTGGATTACAAAGTCCGCATTCTGACGCCGGGAGACGCCACTGCCGCGGTGACCCGCGCGATGATCGAAAGCACCGATGAAAGCGGACGCACCTGGGCTACGGTCGGGGTGTCGGCCAACGTTATCGGTGCGTCTTACAATGCGTTGCGAGACTCGATTGTTTATAAGTTGTTTCGTGACGGCGCATCCGCTGTTTCAGGTGTTTCCGGGGGCTAAACCACATGTCCAAAACAGCGTCTTCAACCAAGCACCGTCGCCCCGCCAAGGAAACCGCATCGGCGGCCGCTCAAGGCGGTCCCGCTGTGATTTTGGTCCAACCGCAAATTGGTGAAAACATCGGTATGGTGGCGCGCGCCATGTTGAACTGCGCGCTTTTGGATTTGCGGCTGGTGGCCCCGCGCGATGGCTGGCCCAATTCGATTGCGTACAAAACCGCATCTGGTGCAGACGTGGTGCTGGAAAATGCCCGCGTGTTTGACACCACGGCAGAGGCTATCGCGGACTTGGGACACGTCTATGCAACGACCGCACGGGCTCGCGATATGTCGAAAGACGTCCTCACCCCGCGCGGTGCTGCCAAGGAAATGCGTGATCTGCGCGCGGAAAATGTTCAGTCCGGGGTGTTGTTCGGGCGTGAAGCGGTGGGCCTACACAACGACGACATCGCGTTGGCCGACAGCATCTTGATGGTGCCGTTGAATCCCGGCTTCACGTCGCTCAATCTAGCGCAGGCGGTGTTGTTGATGGGCTATGAATGGTTTCAGGCTGCCGCCGACCAACCGGATGAAATTTTTGAAGTGCGTCTGGATACCCGCCGCGCCACCAAAGAAGAACTGGTGGCCATGTTCGAACATCTGGAACACGAACTCAGCGATTGCGGTTTTCTGGGGGTCGAGGCCAAAAAGCCCGGCATGATCCGCAACCTGCGCAACCTGTTTCAACGCGCGCGCATGACCGAACAGGAAGTACGCACCATGCGCGGCGTGATTTCGGGCTTGGTGAAAAAACGTAAAAGTTAAAGCCCAATGCAATGGGATACCTGAACTCAAGCGGGCCCTGTAACAAGTTTCGCTAAATCTTTTCCGACAGATTGATCGCCAGCTTGGTGCCGAATTTGATGGCGCGGCTGAGCAGGGGGTAGCCGGGGGCGTTCTCAGCGCCGTGGGCATAGCCGATGTCGCGGTGTTCCAGTTCTTCGTCGCGGAATTTGGAGCAGGTCTCACGTAGCTCCTTTTCATCATCGCCGAGCTTTTTGATTTGCTCTTGATAGTGTTCGTCGATGGTTTCCTCGACCGCGACCGTACATGCCATGGCGGCTTTCTCGCCAAGCAATGCGGTGCCTGCGCCAAGTGCGAAACCCGCGACATGCCAAAACGGCATCAGCGCGGTGGGGCGGACGCGACGTTCGGATACCATCTTGGAAAAGGTTTCCAGGTGAACGTCTTCTTGTTCTTTCATGTGGCGGATCATGTCGCCCTTGGGGCCTTTGCCCAGAACCGCCAGTTGACCCTGGTAAATGCGCACCGCGCCGTATTCGCCAGCTTGATCGACGCGAATGATGCGCTCAATCAGTTCGTCCTTGGTGGGGTCGCCGGGCATGCGGCCGCCAACTGGGGTGGTGGTCGTGGTTGCGGGTTTGGTTTTGGTGCTCATGGTGTCACTTCTCCCATTTGCGGGTGCGCAGCACGTAGAAAGATGCGAGCGCCAGCCCGGCTGAGAATACGATATTCCACCCCGCGATGGAAATGCCGAACATCGTCCAATCCACAGTGTCGCAGGACTTGGCGGGTTTTGTGTTCAGGCTGGCCATTAAATCCGCGACTGAAGTCTGCGTGACCAGTTTGCCGCCACAGCCAACGGCCGACGCCCACCAGTGCTGCTCGACCCCGACATGATAGACCGCAATGCCGCAATTGACGGCGAACGCAGCCGCAGCCAGTGCAAAAATGATTGCCAAATCTTGGGGGCGCCACAAACCTACAGCACCCAAAACAAGGGCGATGGCAAACGGTACGCGCTGGTAAAGGCACAGCACACAAGGCTCAAGGCCAAAACCGAACTGGGCGGTGAAGGCGGTAGCCAAGGCACTGGCACCAACCAGAATCAACAAAACAGGGTAGAGGCGTGTGTTTGTCATGCTCTTGTCTATACCCTGCGCGGAGACGGAAGAAAACCATTCAGAACGCGCTGTCGGCTTAAAGTAGGAACTTGATCGCAATAAAGCCGCCGAGCAGCACCACAAATCCACCTGTGACCAAAAACCCTAGATATTTTTCGATGAATTCGCGGATCGGATCGCCGAAGTACCACAGCAGCCAGGCTTCCAGGAAAAAGCGGATGCCGCGCGATATCACGGAGGCAACGATGAACGTGCCGAGATTCAGCGCTGCAACGCCACTGGCGATGGTGATGACCTTATAGGGAAAGGGTGTCAGCCCCGCCATGGCGACGACCCATGCGCCCCAGGCATTGTACATGTCCTGAAATTCAGTGAATTTTCCCGCTTTACCGTAAAATTCCAGCAGCGGGCGACCGAACTGTTCGAACAGGAAGTAGCCGATACCGTAGCCCGCGATGCCGCCCAGCACGCTGCCCGCCAAGCAAACGGCGGCGATTCGCCACGCCTTGTCACGATTGGCGAGAATCATGGGGATCAGCAAGATGTCGGGGGGGATGGGGAAAACCGAGCTTTCAACAAAGGAAATGATAAACAGCGCCCACATGGCGTGGCGGTGGGCGGCAAAAGTCATGGTCCAGTCGTAGACGCGGCGTAGCAAATCGGTATCTCCCCAGAGTCTGGGATGTTGGTCCAAAAACAAGCGAAAAACACCCCGCTGTCATGAGCGTCATAGCAGGCCAAAGCCTCAGGAGCAATTGCTCGCATTTGGGGGCAAAAAGGATCTTGTCAGATTGGTTGTCTATATGTGTTGACCGCGGCGGTTCTCTGAGTATTATGACGCCCGTTCACCTCATATCCCACAGTGCCCCTGTGGCGGAATTGGTAGACGCGCTGGATTCAAAATCCAGTTCCTGCAAGGGAGTGCCGGTTCGATTCCGGCTGGGGGCACCAAAATTTTATATTAAGCCATTGAGGCCAACGGCTTAATCGCTTTGAATTATCCCGCCGGGTTCACATCCTCTGTGACGGCGGGATTTTTGTGCGGAAATGGCGGAAGAGGTGTCTGCTAAGGACTGGCGGCGCTCGCTGTGTCACGGGCGCGTTGCAGAAGAAATGCTCGTATTGCTTTTGCCTCATTAAATTAGCGTTTGATAATTTATCATTTTTTCATGTAAGCTATTGATTGTCGCGGTCATTCATGCAGCGACCGATTTCCAGAATCACAAGTGGGAGAAATTCAAAAATGAAAATCGTTCGTATGGCATTAATCTCAGCATTTGCTCTTGGTGCGGCGCACAGTGCATCTCCTGCTCAGGCCAAAGAATTTAAGGTTGAATGTTCTTCGTTCTCCGATTGCATGGCGAAAGGCGAGAAACTGACCAAAAAACGTAAACTATCACTGGCCCTAGAAGCATTTCGGAATGCTGTTAAAGCGGAACCTGAAAACAAGGATGCTTGGCGGAAATTCGAAAAAATTGTCGTGCGGATTTCTGAAGAAGGCGGTTGCTAATACCGCCCCTCGTCCTCTCCTAAATTACCCGGTGATAATATGTTAAGTCTTAAAAAGCAGTGGCCCTTCTGGGTCAGCGGCGTTTTCGTCGGCGTCGCAGAGATTATGAACTATGTCGTCATGGAAAAGCCAATTGGCTTAACCACCGGTTTGGTTGAAATGACGGCTGCCTTTGAGCAGCGCGTTGTCCCTGAACTTGATTGGTGGTCACGTGCATACGATCCAAATGTACATTGGGTCATCATCGGCGTAGTGCTTGGCGCGTGGTTCGTCGCACGTGCAGAAGGGGAATCACGAGGATGGATTAAATATCCACCGCGGGAACTTGTTCTGGCCTTTTTAGGTGGATTTGTCTTTAGTTTTGGCACCCGCTTAGCACATGGCTGTACCACTCACCATTTTCTGGGCGGTTTGCCATCCATGTCGACAGCGTCTCTGCTGTATCTGACCACGATTTTACCAACCGGATTTTTAACATTTTATCTGATGGCAAAAATGCGCATTGGGCATGTCTTTAAGGGCCAGGAAAACCGAGAAACGTCTGAGCAAGGCTATAAAAATGGCGGCAAAATGGCCATCGACGGTTTGGCATGTGAGGCGAGCAAAGGCTATCGACCAAATCGCGATTGGCTGCGGATAGCAATCTTGACATTTATGTTCGCTTTCTTTGGGAATGCCATTTTGGGTTCTTTCCTATACGGCACTGCGGACGGCTTAGATGGCTGGGGTTATGCGATCAGTTCCATTGGTTGGACCATGGCCATCTGGTTCTTGCTGATTGGCATTGTCGCTGGCATTGGTATGGCAAAAACCGGCTTCGGCACCGAATGCGCTTTCATGACACCGGAAATTTCGATGGGGTTAGAGCACAAAGAAAACTTCTTCGAAAAACAGTGGAAAATTCCTGGATCAACCCGCGTTATGTTCCGGTCCATGTCCCCCTTTACCGCAATATTTATCGAGATGTTGCTGCTCTGGAGCGCGATAATGATCGGCTGGCAGTTTTTTGACATCAAGTTGCCGCTGGGCATGAACCCGACTTGGGTTCTTTTGCTTGGGGCTGCCTGTCAGGGCTTTGGCTCTGTTGCCATGATTGGCTGCGAAATTCGCACCTATATGCGTCTCGGTCTTGGTTACATGACGGCGGTCGCGGCATTTCCTGGCTTCTTGCTCGGTTACTTGCCTTACACGCTGTATCAAGATTTCTGGGAAGAACTCGCACGTGACACCACGATTACTAAAATCAAGCATGTCCCAAACATTTTCGGTCATGACCCTGTCATCCAGGCCATCGTGGGCTTGGCATACGGGGCCTTGGTCGCCTGGCTGCTGTACTGGAGCATCAAACGTGGCATGCGCCTAACGGGGTTCTCGTTTAAGGAAATGATGACCACGGCAAACGATGATCTGACGTTCAAATACTTTGCTCGCCAAAGCGAGCCAGGAAGCTCAGGCGATGAAGAACGCACATCTTCTCGTTCGCAAAAAGAAGCACCACTTGGGACGGCACCAGCGGAGTAAATATAACATGTACTCAAGACGCAACGTGTTGCTTTCTATTCTCGGGCTTTCACTGTTACCACACGTTTCAGCGGTGGTTGCACAAGGTGGGATCGTGCCGGGCGACAGTCTCGTATTTCGGGACTTCTTGAAGGATTTGGAAGCGTTAGCCGTAGACGCTCAAGCAGGAAAAGCGTCTGAACATGACGTGGTGCGTCGCGGGCTGGATGTTATGCAGCGCCTTAACGTTGATGAGCCATCATTCGCGGCGGTCGTCACCAAATCCTTTGAAAGCGGCAATGCCTTTTGGTTGTGGCAGCGCTTGCATAAGGCACCTGAAATTAACGGTGGAATTCTAACCATAAGCCCATCGCGTGTTGTGCAATTGCACGATCACCCCAGGGCAATTGGCATGGTACGGATTTTGAGCGGTCAGGCCGAAGTCTGGCAATATGACCGTTTGCCTTCAGAGAGCTCAATGGGACAGAACGCCGTTTTAGAACGCGTTTCCCACAAGGTGCTACGGCCTGGCGACGTTGCTGTGCTGACGCCGCATACAGGTAATATCCACGCCCTACATGCCAAAGGGGGCGAATGTCGAATGCTTGATTTTTTCGTGCCGCCTTATGTGCGCAGCAAACGCACATGGTACGAGCCGATTGATCACGATTGGCCCAACCGCGAACTCATCACCTGTCGGGCGATTAAAGAACATGATTTCATGGGGGCCTAGTGTCTTCCTATATTAAACAAGAGGAGATAACACAGTGTTATATTCACGTTTGAAACTTTTCGTCATTCCGGCTCTTGCCATGTTGTTGCTTGGTGTGGCATCGGCCCCGCTTCATGCCGCAGACTGGTCAAATCTAAGCAAGAAAAAAGTAACGAAATTGGGGCTTTATATGGGCCCAAATGACGCTGCAAAGTACGTTGCCGCCCACGGCGACAAAACGCTCTTTGTCGATATCCGCACGGCTGCCGAACTGACTTATTTGGGGACCCCCGCGATCACCGATGCCCACGTTCCATATGAGTTCATGGATCGTACAAAGTGGAATGATAAGAAGAGCATCTACCTGCACACGGTTAACCCAAACTTTGTCGCTGACATCACAGCTCGGGTTCATAAAAAAGGCTTGAGCAAGAATGACACGGTCATCTTGATGTGCCGTTCTGGAAATCGTAGCGCGAAGGGTGCAAACCTGCTTGCCGCTGCCGGCTACTCCAAAGTTTACAATTTGGTTGAAGGCTATGAAGGCGACAAATCAAAAACGTCTCCGAACAAAGGAAAACGCGCTGTTAATGGCTGGAAGAACAGCGGCCAACCTTGGACGTATTCCTTGGACAAAGATATTATGTATCTTCCGAAGTAATGAGATGCACACATGACTATGTAGAAGGGCCGCCTAGTGCGGCCCTTTTTTTGCGGTGTTGTTCGTCATCTGATCAGTAATGGCTATTAAACCTCATAAACTAGAAGAGGTTGTCTCCAAGTTGCGTCAGGTTGAAGTATTTTGAAAGGTTTGGGGAAACGGCATGCAACCCATTGAATTTATATGCATGATTTCTCGCCCAAACTTTTGCCTTACACGTTGATTCTAGATGGTTGCGGCAGTCCGGCTGGGGGCACCATTTTTCATAAAATCAGTTTTGTTGTTTTGTTTTGGGGCGTTATTCCCGATGCCTAACTGCGTGCGCGTGAGCACACCTATTTGGCGTTTGCAGCCGAGCGCTAACCCTTAAAAAGGATCTTTTTACAAAATAAATTGTGAATACTTGATCGCGGTCAAGGAGCGTCTGGCCTGAATATTCCATTAGTTGAATGTTCGGTGATCCTGGTGGTCAAAAATGATTGAGCGACGACCCTGAGGATGCGACCAAGTTAATGTGGGCATAATCAGGGGAAGACTATCTATGCAGGTGTCGGTATCCCGTAGAGCGTTGTTCACGGGGCGTATGGCCAGGCCGGTCGATACTCCGATCCGTCCCCCTTGGTCCATGCCAGAGCAAACCTTTCTCGATGCCTGTACCCAGTGCGCACAATGCTGGGATATTTGCCCCGAAGGTATCATTCGCCGGGGCGGCGGCGGCTTTCCAGAAATCAATTTCTTAGACGGCGCATGCACATTTTGCGGCGATTGCGCGCAGGTGTGCGAACCGGGCGCCCTTGTGGCTGCGCATGTCTATCAGGCATTGCCTTGGGGCCGAGTGGCGCAGTTGGATGCGACTTGCTTGTCTCAAAACGGCGTGATGTGCCGGGTATGTGGCGACCGCTGCGATGCCCGTGCGATCCGCTTTCAATTGGCCGTGGGCGGTGTTGCCCATCCGATCATCGACGCATCCGCCTGCACAGGGTGTGGTGCATGCGTCGCGCCGTGCCCCGTAGGTGCGGTTAAAATCATTGAAGTCAACGCGCAAGTTCAAATGGAGGAACCGTCGTGAGCATTACGGGTCTGGTAGTTCATGCCGCGCCAAAACGTGTGGCATCCGTTCAAACGGCTATTGAAGCCTTGGGCGGAACGGAAGTTCATAAGGTGACTGAAGACGGCCGTTTGGTGGTCACCGTCGATAATCCCGATGACGGCAAGGCCATTGAGGTTTTTGAAGCCTTCAGAGGCATAAAAGGGGTGCTGAGCACCTCACTTGTTTACACCCATTTCGAAGAAGATCACGGCCAAGGGGAGCAGCTATCATGAGCATTTCAAGGCGCGATTTCATCAAAACCCAGGCCGCCCTGGCGGCGGCAACGGCGGCGGGCACCACGCTGTCGGGCGCGAAAATTGCCCAGGCCGCAACTCGGGACGACGACATTCGTTGGGACAAAGGCGTGTGCCGTTTTTGCGGTACGGGCTGCGGTGTGCTGGTGGGTACTAAGCAAGGCCGCGTTGTCGCGACCCAAGGCGACCCCGATGCCCCGGTCAATAAGGGCCTGAACTGCATCAAGGGATATTTCCTGTCGAAAATCATGTACGGCAAAGACCGTCTGACCAAACCGCTGCTGCGCAAAACCAACGGCGTCTATGATAAGGAAGGGCAGTTCGAAGAAGTGTCCTGGGATGAAGCCTTTGACGTCATGGCCGACAAATGGAAAGCGGCGTTGAAGAAAAAAGGCCCGACCTCTGTGGGTATGTTCGGCTCCGGTCAGTGGACGCTCTGGGAAGGCTATGCAGCTTCAAAGTTCATGAAAGCCGGCATGAGATCCAACAACATCGATCCCAATGCCCGTCACTGCATGGCGTCTGCCGTGGGCGCGTTCATGCGGGCGTTTGGTATTGACGAGCCGATGGGCTGCTACGACGATCTTGAACACGCCGATGTGTTCGTGTTGTGGGGCGCCAACATGGCCGAAATGCACCCGATCTTGTGGTCGCGCCTGACCGACACGCGCTTGACCAAACCGGGGTGCGAGGTCCATGTGCTGTCGACGTTCGAACATCGCAGTTTCGAGTTGGCCGACAACGGCATGGTGTTCACGCCGCAAACCGATCTGGCGATTGCCAACTATATCGCCAACTACATCATTCAGAACAAAGCCTACAATCAGGACTTCATCGACAAGCATGTGAACTTTAACGTCACAACCACCGACATTGGGTATGGGCTGCGTCCAGACCATCCACTGCAAAAAGCGGCGAAGAATCCGAACAAAGGAAAGTTCAACAAAGTCTCGTTCGACGAATACGCCAAAATGGTTTCGGAATACACGCTGGAAAAAGCCAGCGAGATTTCCGGTGTCCCCGCCGACAAGCTGGAACGATTGGCACAGGCCTACGCCGACCCGAACAAGAAGGTTTCGTCGTTTTGGACCATGGGCTTCAACCAGCACACCCGTGGTGTGTGGGTGAACGGCCTAGTTTACAACATCCACCTTTTGATGGGCAAAATCTCCGAACCGGGCAACAGCCCGTTCTCGCTCACCGGTCAGCCGTCAGCATGCGGCACGGCGCGTGAGGTCGGCACCTTTGCCCACCGTTTGCCAGCCGATTTGGTGGTCATGAAGGAAAAACACCGCGACTTTGCAGAAAAAACCTGGAACCTGCCCAAGGGCACCATTCCAGCCAAGCCCGGCTATCACGCCGTGCTGCAAAACCGCATGCTGAAAGACGGCAAGCTGAATGCCTATTGGGTTCAGTGCAACAACAACATGCAAGCCGCCGCCAACATGAACGAGGAAACCTATCCGGGATACCGCAACCCGGAGAACTTCATCGCGGTTTCCGATCCCTACCCGACCGTCACCGCCATGGCAGCCGATCTGATTTTGCCCACTGCGATGTGGATGGAAAAAGAAGGTGCCTATGGTAACGCCGAACGCCGGACCCAATTCTGGCGCCAGCAAGTCGATGCGCCGGGTGAATCCAAGTCCGACATGTGGCAGGTGATGGAATTCTCCAAACGCTTCAAGATCGAAGATGTGTGGCCCGAAGACCTGTTGGCATTGAAGCCGGAACATCGCGGCAAGTCGCTCTATGAAGTGCTGTTCCGCAACGGTCATACGGACAAGTTTCCGCTACAAGATATCACCGACAACGCGGGTAACGTCTACAACAACTCTGAATCGAAAGATTTTGGCTTCTACGTGCAAAAAGGCATGTTCGAAGAATATCGTGAGTTCCAGTTGCACGGTCCGAAAAAGGGGCACGAGATGGCCCCGTTCGATGCCTATCACAATGCCCGCGGTCTGCGTTGGCCTGTGCTGGACGGTCAGGAAACTCTGTGGCGTTTCCGCGAAGGTTACGACAAGCACGTCGAAGCTGGCAAAGACGTTCAGTTCTATGGCAAGCCCGATGGGCGTGCGGCGATTATTTTCGCACCCTTTGAACCGGCCGCAGAAAGCCCGGATGATGAATACAATCTGTGGCTCAGCACCGGGCGGGTGTTGGAACATTGGCATTCGGGTTCCATGACCCGGCGCGTGCCGGAACTGTACCGTGCCTATCCTGACGCGAAAATCTACATGCATCCCGACGATGCGAAAGCCCGTGGTCTTAAACGCGGTCAAGCGGTCAAGGTGCAGACACGTCGCGGCGAGGTCACCACGCGTGTCGAAACGCGCGGTCGTAATAAACCGCCTATGGGGCTGGTATTTATGCCGTGGTTCGACGCGGGCCAATTGGTCAACAAACTCACCTTGGACGCTACCGATCCGTTGTCGAAAGAAACGGATTATAAAAAGTGTGCGTGCCGCGTGGTGAGAGCTTAAGCACACAAGGTCTGTAAAGGGCAGGGCTACGCCATGCGCAAAACGTCCACATCCCAAAAGAGCGCACTGTCGCGCCGTCGGTTCCTGGCTAATGTCGCCAGAACCGCTGGCGGCGTAGGTGCGCTCAGTTTGGTGGTGGGACTGTTTGCGCGTCAAGCGCAGTCGCTACCTGCACAGGCCTTGCGTCCACCGGGGGCGGGACCTGAAAGTGATTTTCTCTCCGCTTGTGTGCGTTGCGGTTTATGCGTACGCGATTGTCCATATCCCACATTGGGACTTGCGGGCGTTGGTGAGGACGTGCCAGTGGGCACACCCTATTTCGTCGCGCGCCGTGCGCCGTGCGAAATGTGCGACGACATCCCATGTGTTAAGGCCTGCCCGACCGGGGCGCTGGATCCAGAACTGACCAGCATTGATGACGCTGATATGGGGCTGGCTGTCTTGGTCGATCAGGAAACGTGCCTCAACTTTCAAGGCTTGCGTTGCGAGGTGTGCTACCGGGTTTGCCCGTTGCTTGATGAGGCCATTACGCTGGAACTGCACCACAACGTGCGGACGGGAAAACATGCAGTCTTCATTCCCACGGTGCATTCGGACAAATGCACCGGCTGCGGCAAGTGTGAACGTTCGTGCGTGTTGGAAACATCGGCTATTCGCATCTTCCCCCGTCACTTGGCAAAAGGCCGCATCGGCGCGCATTACCGCTTGGGATGGGTGGAAAAAGAACAAAAAGGTGAATCTCTGGTGCCGGGCCTTGTTGATTTGCCCGACCGCATGCCGGGTCTTCCGGGAGGTCGCCGATGAGCGTAAAACAGTACCCCGGACAAGATGCCGTCAGAGCTAAGGGCTGGTTGCTCGCGCACAAGTGGTTGTTGCTGCGCCGCGTCGTACAGCTAACCATTCTGGCTCTGTTTTTGGCGGGGCCGTTGGCGGGCGTGTGGATCGTCAAGGGCAATCTGACATCCAGTTTGACCTTGGGCGTGTTGCCGCTCAGCGATCCGTTCATCCTGTTGCAAAGCCTGTTGTCAGGGCACTTGGCAGCGGCGAGCGCTTTGATCGGCACCGCCATTGTTTTGGCTATTTATGTGCTGGTGGGTGGGCGGAGTTATTGTTCGTTCGTGTGCCCCATGAACATCATTACAGATGCGTCCCGGTGGTTGGCCAAGCGTCTCGATCTGCCTAAGGGCTGGCAGCCTGCACGCGAAACCCGGTTGTGGGTTTTGGCGGCGGTCATGGTCACGGCGATGGTTACCGGGGTGATGGCGTGGGAAATGCTCAACCCTGTGACCATATTGCACCGCGGACTGGTTTACGGCGTTGGTTACACATGGACGGTGGCGCTGGCGATCTTCTTGTTTGATTTGGTGGTTAGCCGCCGTGGATGGTGCGGACGTCTGTGCCCCATGGGCGCATTTTATGGTGTGGTGGGGATGTTCAGTCTGGTGCGGGTATCCGCCGCCAAGCGCCAAGATTGTAACGACTGCATGGATTGTTTTGCCGTGTGTCCCGAACCTCATGTGATTACGCCCGCGTTGCGCGGCGCGGATACGGGAACAGGGCCGGTGATTTTGTCCGGAGACTGTACCAATTGTGGGCGCTGCATTGATGTGTGCGCCAAGACGGTGTTTTCGTTTGATGTGCGTTTTCACAATGCCGCGCCTAAAGGCGAGGACGAACGTGAACACGAAACAGATATAACAGGTCGGCACGCCGCGTGAGTAACGTGGAGCCGTGTCGGAGACGTTTTGCCTGTAAGGCTTGAAAGGGAGACCGGTCATGAAGACTTGGATCAAAATAACGGCAGCGGGGATCGCCGTGTTCGCCATTGCGGTGATTGGCAGTACGCAAGTGTATGCCCAGGATGGGATCAAGTCGCTGCGTGGCGATGCGACACTGAGTGAGGGGCAGGGTGCACCCGATATCAACGCACAGCAGGTCGGCAAGCGGTTCACCCGCAATTACCGCCAGCAACCGCCGCTGATCCCGCATAAGATCGAAAAATATGAAATCGATCTGAAAGCCAACCAATGTTTAGGCTGTCACGACTGGCCGCAGAACGTAGAAGCCAATGCGCCGAAAATCAGCGAAACCCATTATGTCAGCCCAACAGGCATCCGCTTGAACAGGGTGTCGGGTAGCCGTTGGTTCTGCAACCAATGCCATGTTCCGCAGGTCCAGACCGAAGCACTGGTGCCAAATACGTTCACGTCCTCAAGCGACATGAACTGATGCATAGCGCGCGAACATTTAAGATGACGCCCAAGGCTGGGGTCAGCACACACTTGCGAGAGGGGATTGAGCCATGAGCGCCTCGAACGAAGAACAGACATCTTTCCTGGGACGGATGTGGAAAGGGCTACGCCGCCCAACCGCCCGGTACGCCATGGGCACGCTTCTGGTGGGCGGTTTTTTTGCCGGTATCGTGTTTTGGGGTGGCTTCAATTGGTCGTTGGAATTGACCAATACGGAAGCCTTTTGCGTCACATGCCATGAGATGAAGGACAATGTGTACCGCGAGTACAAGCAAACGGTGCACTATTCTAATCGTACCGGTGTGCGCGCAACGTGCCCAGACTGTCATGTCCCGAAGACATGGGTTCATAAAATGGCGCGCAAAATTCAGGCATCTAACGAATTGCTGCACCATTTCCTCGGCACCATTGACACGCGCGAAAAATATGAAGCCAAACGTCTTAAGCTGGCGAAAAATGTGTGGAAGGTGATGAAGGAAACGGACTCCCGCGAATGTCGTAACTGTCACAACTTTGAATACATGGATTTTGTGGTGCAGGAAAAACGCTCGCGCAATCGCCATGAAGAAGCGATCGACAAGAACATGACCTGCATCGATTGCCACAAGGGTATTGCTCACGAACTTCCCGCCGGGATTGTCGGTGTGGACGGTATCCCCAACGTCGGCAACCCAAATATGGGTAAGTGAGGCGCAACCCTTTCAAGCCGTCTCCTGAACCTGCCGGGCCCCGATGTGCCCGGCAGGTTTGTTTTTGCCTATAAGGTTTGATTTGCTGTGGGGTTCTCCGTCATACTCCGGCCAAGACTTTACACCACTCATGAGGCCCCAAATGTCCGAACGCCGACCCGGCCACCTGCCAAAAATTATAGCTCACCGTGGCGCGCGTGCGCTGGCACCGGAAAATACCATGAGTGCTTTTATCAAAGCGGCAGATCTTGGTGCGCGGGCGATCGAATTCGATGTCACCGTCAGCGCCGACGGCGTCGCGGTGTTGATGCACGATGCCGATTTGGACCGTTGCAGCACGGGCACTGGCCCCGTTATTTTGAAAACCTTGTCCGAGCTTCAGGCACTTGATGTTGGCAGCTGGTTTCACAGTGATTTTACAGGCGAACGCATCCCGACCTTGGAGCAGGTTCTGGAGTTCGCACTGGCCCGCAAACTGGCGCTTAATTTGGAAATCAAGCCTGCGTTGGGCTGGGAAGAACCGACGGTTGCCGCTATTACTGAAACGCTTGAACGGGTTTGGCCTAAGGATGCGCCCTTGGTGGTGTCGTCGTTCAATTCGCTGGCGCTGGAACAGTTCAGGGCTAAGCTGACGGATGTGGATTTGGGGTTGCTCGTCGATGCGGTGCCTGACACCTGGGTAGACCGCATGAAACGTTTCGATTGCGTCAGTCTGCATTGTCATGCGCCGTTCGTGACCCGTGAACGGGTGCGTGATGTTCATGACCGGGGTTATCTTATACATGTGTTCACCGTGAACGATGTGGATCAGGCGCGTGAAATGTTCGCCTGGGGCGTTGATGCGGTGTTTACGGACCACCCCGATGTTTTTTTGGAGGCTTTTGGCGATGAGCGTTAGTCATTTTGCATCGGTGCTTGTTGTCGGCGCCATGATTGGCGCAGCCACCCTGAGCCACCGGGCCGAGGCGGGCGAGGCGGATGTGCTCGACGTTCGCGTTCAGTCGGGTGCTGACGGCACTTACCGTTTTGACGTCACCGTCCGCCATGCGGACGAAGGCTGGGATCATTACGCTGACGCCTTTGAAATCATCGGCCCGGACGGAACGGTTCTGGGCAAGCGGGTGTTGTTGCATCCGCATGTGAGCGAGCAGCCTTTCACCCGGTCACTCAGCGGTGTGCGGATTGCGACGGGTGTGACAACGGTGAGTGTACGCGCACATGACAAGGTTCATGGCTTGGGGGGCGCAGTGCAAAGCATAGCGCTTCCAGGCCGCAAGCCCTAAGACGACTACGCTAGGTTCACCCGGTTTCGATGGAGTCTGTTTTGAACGTTTTACTCACCACCAACGACAGCGTTCACCCCGGTGTGGTCGCGGCCCGGCTCTATGTGATGGCGATTGATCCGCGCGGAGCATGCACGGTGGAGGTCTTCGATGCATGAATTGTCATTGGCCGAAGGCGTGCTGCATATTTTGCAAGATCAAGCTAAAGCCCAGGACTTCACCACGGTCAAAACCGTGTGGTTGGAAATCGGCGAACTGTCTCATGTAGACCCACATGCCATGGCCTTTTGTTTCAACGCGGTGACCAAGGGTACCTTGGCCGACGGCGCAAAACTTGAAATCGTTCGTAAACCCGGCCGCGCGTGGTGTCTCGATTGTGAAGAGCAAATCTCCATCTCCAGCTTGGTCGATCCTTGCCCCAAATGCGGCGGCCACCGTAGCGAAGTGACCGACGGCGACGACATGCGGGTCAAGGAATTGGAGGTCGATTGAGATGACGGGTTCCGACGTGCGAGAGGATGAGGTGATTGAAGCCGTACTCGACCTTGGCCGTCTCTGTCCAACTGTCTTAGGCATGGGCGCGCACCTTAAGGCCAGTTTGTGTTTGGTCCAGGGCACGCAGGCGTTCATCACGGTGCCCGCCGGGGACATGGAAACCCTGGAAGCGGTCGAGCTGTACGAGCGATTGTTAAGCCGCATGCTGGACCGTGCGGGCGGGGCAGATCACATTACCGTCGCGGCGCATGACCTGCATCGGGATTTCCATTCCAGCCACTTTGCCGAAGCGCTGGGCTGCCCTACCGTGGCGGTGCAACACCATCATGCGCACATTGTTTCCGTTGCCGCCGAACACGGCCATGACGCCCCCTTGTTGGGGTTGGCATTGGATGGTTTTGGTCTGGGGCCGGGCGACGAGGCCTGGGGCGGTGAGTTGTTGGTGGTGGACGGGCACGCTTATGACCGTTTGGGGCATCTGCGGCGGTTGGCCCAGCCGGGTGGTGACGTGGCGGCGCGCGAACCGTGGCGCATGGGGGCGGCGGTGCTACATGACTTGGGGCGAAGCGCCGAAATCGCTTCACACTACGCTCATCACCCCCACGCAGGACTGCTGGCAGAGATGATGGATCGCGACCTCAACAGCCCTATGACGTCCAGCTGTGGGCGATTGTTCGACGCCGCATGCGGGCTTTTGGGTGTGCAGGAGCTTGCCCAGTTCGAAGGCCAAGCGCCGATGGCGTTGGAGGCCCTGGTCAACACACCGACGGTTCTGGATGGTGGCTGGTCCATCACCGCCGATGGTCAACTGGATACGCGTAATCTTATGGCGGCGTTGGTTGGCATGGAGCCGTCGGCAGGGGCAGACCTGTTCCACGGTACGTTGACTGCAGCACTCGCCGATTGGGTGATGCAGGCGCGTGAACAGACCGGGCTAAGTACGGTTGCCTTTGGCGGCGGGTGTTTTTTTAACAACGTCATCAGTTACGGGCTTGCTCAATCGCTTGAAGATAATGCCATGACGGTGTTGCGTCCCATGCGTTTGTCCCCCGGTGATGCGGGGTTGAGCTTTGGACAGGCCATGGTGGCGGCGCTGAACGTATAGATTCTAATCACCTAGGCGTCACCGATGCCCGGTGAAATGTTATGGCCGCGTTTGTGCTGCGTTTCCAAGGCCTGCGGTGGCGGCGGGGCGGCACGTTGCCCGCAATCGAGGCGCTCGCACAAACGGCACGCTACCCCCACGGGCACAGCGGTGTCGGCGTGGTCCATGTCGATGCCGTCGGCATAAACCATGCGCCGCGCGTCGCTGACCTCGCAACCGAAATTTACCGAATAATGACTTTGGGGTTGGCCGTAGCTCAGCACCGGTTTGCTGACCGTGCGCGCGACATTGAAATAGCGTGAACCATCCGGCATGCGGTCGAGTTGACGACAGATTTGTCCAGGCGTCAGAAAAGCATGATGCACGGCCCAACGAGGACATGCACTGCCATATTTGGGGATGCGCAGTCCCGATGCGCTGAAGCGTTTGGAGATGTTACCCGCCACATCAACGCGGATGAGGTGCAGGGGGATGCCCGATGCATTGGGGTTGCGGAGTGTCGTCAGGCGGTGACAGGTTTGCTCGTAACTCGTGGCAAATTGCTGGCGCAGTTGGTCGACGTCGTAGCGGCTCGCTTCTGCGGCGCTCAGGATGTCCTTGTAAGGCATCAGGCATGCCCCGGCGAAATAGTTCGCCAGCGCTGCGATGCCGCGTTTCCGGGCGGCTTCGTTGGGCAGCTCCGGTACGTTGACCAGCCGCTCGAACTGTGGGCCGAAGGACAGTTTGCCGGCGAACAACGCCAGATGAAAATGCAGGCTGGCCTGTGGTAGGGCGCGCGACACCACCAGCTGACGGCGCTCATCATCATAGACGGTGGCGGCGGTTTCATGGATATCGGGGGGCGAGGTCTCAATGCTGACGCCGTGGCGTTCCTGGATGTATCCGGCAAGGCGCATGTAGGGGGCGGAACTGTCCAGTCCGGCTTCGCGGCGCAACTGCGTGGCGGCTTCTTCCAATTCTAGAAAGTGGTTGTTGTTGGCTTGCATAAAGTCGGTAACGGCTTCGGTCGGGGACAGGCCGCCAGCGACGTCCATCAAGCCGTCCCCGGTGATCAAACCCAGCATGTCGGTAACGGCTTCGGACAGATTTTCAGACTCATTCATCACGATCTTGGAAAAATCCTGGCGTTCACCCTCGCTGAGGTCTTGGGTGTCGTGAAGGATTTCGGAAAAAGATAAGATCGATGTCAACAACATGCGCAACCGATATCCTGCGTTGGAAATTACCGGGTCCTGGGCTAGACGTTCGCTGACCATCTGAAGATCATCATGAGCCTTGCGGTATGCGCCAAAGGCCTTGAGTACCGCCTGACACAATTCAGGGGTGTCGGCCACCAAGGCACCGACATCGGTGTTGCTGAGTTGTAAATCCTCAAACATGGGGTCTTGCAGGACTTCTGTGATTTCGGCGCCAAGCAGGTTTTCATGCTGGGGTGAAAAGACCTGCGGGTCGACTTCGAGAATTTGACTGAGACGTAACAGCAGCGGCACGGTGAGTGCGCGGCGATTGTGTTCGATGAGGTTGAGGTAACTCGCCGAGATCCCCAATTGGTCTGCAAGTTTAACCTGGGAGACGCCGCGGTCGTTGCGCAATCGCCGCAAACGCGTGCCCAGCATGATGTTTTTGGCCATAAACTGCGCCTCTCAAAAAATTTACAAAATTTACACCTTTACAACAAAGTAGTTTTCAAAGTTAACATAAAAAAGCATGAAAAAGCAAAATGTTGTCGACTTTGGCGGGCGATTCGTGAAAATCCTTAACTGTCACTGTGACAGAGGGTTTCGGGGCTGAAAAATTAAAAACACGGACCTCCCCATGGCTTCTCCCTCGCTAAATCACAGCCGTACCCCCCGGATTGGGCTGGGGGGCGGAGACGTAAACAATCAGGGAGTTAAAACATGTCTGATAATACTCGGGGTAAAGCCGGAGGCGTATCGCGCCGCGGTGTACTGAAAGTTGGTGCGGCATCCGGTTTGGTTCTGGCAACGCCGACCATCCTGACCAGCAACGCTTGGGCTGCGGGCTTCCGCAACGATCCAGGCAGCGCCAAATCCGTCAAGTTCGGTTTCAACGTTCCCCAGTCCGGCGCATACGCTGACGAGGGTGCCGACGAACTGCGCGCTTACAAGCTGGCCGTCAAGCACATCAATGGCGAAGGTGACGGCGGCATGATGAACACCATGCAGCCACTGTCGCTGAAGGGCAACGGCATCTTGGGCAAGAAAGTCGAATACGTCACGGGCGACACGCAGACCAAGTCTGACGCCGCGCGCGCATCGGCCAAACGCATGATCGAAAAAGACGGCGTGCTGATGGTTTCCGGCGGTTCTTCTTCCGGTGTGGCTATTGCTGTTCAGGGCTTGTGCCAGGAAATGGGCACCGTCTTCATGACCGGCCTGACCCACTCCAACGACACCACGGGTAAAGACAAAAAGCGTTATGGCTTCCGTCATATGTTCAACGCTTATATGTCCGGCCGTGCCTTGGGCCCGGTTCTGAAAAAAGAATACGGCACGCAGCGTCGCGCTTATCACCTTACCGCCGATTACACCTGGGGCTGGACTCAAGAAGAGTCCATCAAAGCCACCACCGAAGGTCTCGGTTGGGAAACCGTCAACACCGTCCGCACCCCGGTCGGTGCTGGTGATTTCTCGCAGTACATCACCCCGGTTCTGAACTCGGGCGCTGACGTGCTGATCCTGAACCACTACGGCAAAGACATGATCAACTCGTTGACCCAGGCCGTTCAGTTCGGCTTGCGCGACAAGCAGGTCAACGGCAAGAACTTTGAAATCATCGTTCCGCTGTTCTCGCGTCTGATGGCGCAGGGTGCAGGTAAGAACATTCAGGGTATCTTGGGTTCCACCAACTGGAACTGGCAGCTGACCGATGCGGGTTCGCAGGCATTTGTGAAGTCGTTCGGTGCCGAATATGGCTTCCCGCCGTCTCAGGCTGCACACACCTGCTACGTTCAGGCGTTGCTCTATGCAAACGCATGCGAACAGGCTGGCACGTTCAACCCGATCCCTGTGATCAAAGCGCTTGAAGGCTTCAAGTTCGACGGCATGGGTAACGGCGCGACCGAATACCGTGCTGGCGATCACCAGTGCTTCAAGGACGTGTTGGTGGTGCGTGGTAACGCGAACCCATCCAGCCAGTTCGATCTGTTGAAGGTCGAGCAGGTTGTGCCACGGGCACAGGTTGAGTATCCCGTGGACATGTTCCCCGGCGAGCTTGGCCCATACAAGGTCTAAATCGTTTTAGGCAACGATATGATACCGGCCGCGGGTGCGGCCGGTATCATCGCCTACAGTCGTAAAGTACGGCCTATTCTGCTCCTTAAATCTACAAATTCTGCACGCTGAAAAGGCGGTTGGTTGATCATGGACGATATCGTTATTCAGATTCTCAATGGCTTGGACAAAGGCGGAGCTTACGCGCTGATCGCCCTGGGCCTGACACTTGCTTTCGGCACCCTCGGCATCGTCAACTTTGCGCATGGTGCTTTGTTCATGCTGGGTGCCTTTTGCGCAGTTTCGCTGCAAAAAATTCTGACGATTTCACAGAAGGTGCGCGACCCAAGCATTACGTTTTTTGAAGCCTATAAAGAAACGCCCTATCTGGAAATTTGGTGGGGCGATGCAGGCTTGAAGATTATCGAGTATTCGGTGCCGTTATCGATTTTGTTGGCTATTCCGGTCATGATGCTGATCGGTATTGCGATGGAACGCGGCCTGATCCGGTTTTTTTATAAACGCACACACGCCGAACAAATCTTGGTGACGTTTGGTCTGGCCATTGTGATCCAGGAAATTATCCGTCACTTCTTTGGCGCGAACCCCATTCCGCAGGCAGCACCCGATTTCGTTTCAGGCAGCGCCAATGTTGGGGCTCTTCTCGGGTTAGGCGACACGCTGGTATATCCGTGGTGGCGCATGATTTACTTCGTCTTCGCCATGGTGATCATTGGCGGTGTGTTTGCCTTCTTGCAATTCACCACGTATGGCATGGTCGTGCGTGCAGGTATGGCGGATCGCGATACCGTTGGCTTGCTGGGCATCAACATTCAGCGCCGGTTTACCATTGTGTTTGCCTTGGCTGCTGTGGTCGCGGGCTTGGCAGGCGTAATGTACACGCCGGTTCTACCGCCGGATTATCACATGGGCATGGACTTTTTGGTCCTGTCGTTCGTGGTGGTCGTGGTCGGTGGTATGGGCTCATTGCCCGGCGCCGTCGCCGCGGGCTTCTTGCTCGGCATTTTGCAGTCGTTCTCTTCGATGAACGAAATCAAAGACATTTTACCAGGTATCGATCAGATCATTATTTATCTGGTCGCCGTGGTTATCTTGCTGGTCCGTCCGCGTGGATTGATGGGCCGCAAGGGTGTGATGGAAACCTAAGATCATGAGTATTCAAAGCACACGTAAAGATATTCTGCTGATGGTGGCCTTCACGGCTGCGGTTCTGACCATGCCGATCTGGTTGTCCCCGATTGGCGCGGCGTATCCTGACCTTTTGCAGAAGTTCGCAATTTTCGGCATCTTCGCCATCGGCTTCAACATTCTGTTTGGACTGACGGGCTATCTGTCGTTTGGTCATGCCGCCTTTTTGGGCGTCGGTTCATACGCGGCTGTGTGGTCGTTCAAGCTGCTGACGATGAATGTTTTGCCTGCGATGTTTTTCGGCATCATTATCGCCGGTCTGTTTGCGGTCCTCATCGGCTTTATCAGCTTGCGCCGTTCCGGGATTTATTTCTCGATCCTGACGCTGGCGTTCGCGCAGATGTCGTACAACATGGCCTATTCGGTTTTGACCCCAATCACCAACGGTGAGACAGGGTTGCAGCTGAGCCAGAGCGACCCGCGTATTCTCGACGCAGCGATGGAAGGTACAGGCTTGCCCTCGACAGACCTGTTCGGCATGTCGTTGAGCGGATATCCGGGCTTCTACTTCTGCGGCGTTTTGTTGATCATTGCGTTTTACATTTCATTGCGCATCTTCCGTTCGCCATTCGGCTTGAAATTGGCAGCAATCAAATCCAATCAAAAGCGAATGAGCTACACCGGGTTCAACACCCGCCCGTATTTGTTGGCGGCCTTCGTCATCTCCGGGATGTATGCAGGCTTGGCTGGGTCATTGTTGGCGGTGACCGATCCGCTGGCAGGGGCGGAACGTATGCAGTGGACTGCATCGGGCGAAGTGGTTTTGATGACCATTTTGGGCGGGGTCGGCACATTGTTCGGCCCGTTGCTTGGCGCGGGCTTGATCAAGTATTTTGAAAATATCTTCTCGTCTTACAACGAACAGGTTTTGCATCAGATGTTCGGGTTTCTCCCGGATTTCCTGGAAAACATCATGGTGTTCATCGTCAATCCCTTCGTGGGTGAAGGTTGGAGCCTGACCCTGGGCGCTTTGTTCATGGTGGTTGTGATCTTCTTGCCCGGTGGAATTATGGAAGGCCTCGGACGTATCTGGACTTGGATCAAAAAGGATCGATCCAAGTCGGCAGGTGACAGCGGACCTGTCATCAAAGAACGAACGAGCGAGGGCTGAGCAGATGGATAACGCGGAAAATATCGTTCTTAATGTCTCCGGTGTGCAAAAGACCTTTGGCGGTCTGCAAGCGCTGAGTGACATCAACTTGAAGATCGAAGAAGGTAAAACCCACGCCATCATCGGCCCCAATGGGGCGGGCAAGTCGACACTGTTGAACGTGTGCGTGGGCCTGCTGCCCCCGGACTCCGGTACGGTGAAGTTCGGTGATGTCAATCTCACAGGTAAAACGCCGTATGAGATCAACCAGCTGGGTGTGGTTCGGGTGTTTCAGACGCCTGAAATTTTCCCGGCCTTAACGTTGCTGCAGAACGTCATCGTGCCCGCTTTGGCGAAGCGTGATGGAGCGTTCACGTTTAATCCTTTTAAGTCGTTGTCGGCTGAAAAAGAACTCATCGCAGAGGCGGAAAGCGTGCTGGAAGACCTGGGACTTGAAAACCAGATGCACGATCTTTCGGCCAGTATGTCGCGTGGGGACAAACGTCGACTGGAGCTGGCCATGTGCCTGATCCAGCACCCCAAACTTTTACTGTTGGATGAACCCACGGCCGGTATGGCACGTCATGATACCAACCGTACCATCGATATTCTCAAACGCATCAAAAGCCGCGGCATGACCAAGGTGATCATCGAACACGATATGCACGTCGTATTCAGCCTTGCCGATCATATCAGTGTGTTGGCGCAAGGTGCGATCATCGCCGAGGGTTCGCCTGACGAAGTCCGCGGCAACCCGAAGGTTCAAGAAGCATATCTTGGTGGAGCGCACCTATGAACGACGAAGCACTCGGCATCAATTTGGGCAATGTGGGCACCCGATCGACGGCGGAAAAACCCGTCAACGAAGGGTCGGCGACGGCTTTCTTCTCAGCCTGGGACATGCACTCTTACTACGGCGAAAGTTACATCGTGCAAGGCGTCAGCTTTGACGTCCACGAAGGCGAGATCGTTGCCCTATTGGGCCGTAATGGCGCGGGTAAGACCTCGACGTTGCGTACAATCGCGCGTATGGGCGATCCAGAGTTGCGTCATGGCGAAGTGTGGCTGGACCACCAACCGCTGCACATGATGGAATCGTGGCAAGCATCCCGTCTGGGTGTCGCCCTGGTGCCGGAAGACCGCTGCATCATTCCAGGCCTGACAGTGGAAGAAAACCTCAATCTTGCGCAAATTGCTCCGCCCATCGGCTGGTCGCTGGAACGCATTTATGAACATTTTCCACGCTTGGCGGAACGGCGCACGCAGGACGGTGTCACGCTGTCTGGCGGCGAGCAGCAGATGCTTGCCGTGGCTCGTGCGTTGGCGCGTGACATCAAGTTGTTGTTGCTTGATGAACCCTATGAGGGCCTGGCGCCGGTGATCGTGCACGAGATCGAAAACATCCTTGAGGGCGTTAAAAAGCTAGGCATCACGACCATTATCGTGGAGCAGAACGCAATCGCGGCCCTGCACCTTGCTGACCGCGCGATCATCTTGGACATGGGCGAGGTCGTGTTTAACGGCAAGGCCCAGGAAGTCCTCGATAACAAGGAATTAAGAGACGAATATCTGGCGATCTAATGTCCATACCGCATTTGCGGGACTTGGGCGCTCATCACTCCTACCCCCCCTTGATCGTCAGATAGCACAAGGCCCCGGCACCCCCGGGGCCTTGTTGTATTTAGGGTGGATGATGACAAAGATGACAATAGAGGTCCGAATGGCTAGGATGCGGGCAGAGGCACTTTACCTGCCCCAAGACGATCACAAACAAACAAGTGTGACGCGATGGTAAATCGAAAGAGCAGGGTACAATAGGCCGCAATAGGGGAGGCTGGGCACAATGACATACTCGGTGCTGGTGGTGGAAGACGAACCAAACATCGTCCTATCACTTCAGTTCATTATGAAACGTTCAGGATATGAGGTTCGCATCGCTGGCGATGGCGACGCGGCGCTGAACGCCATGGCGGATAAAACACCTGATGTCGTGTTGCTGGATATTATGCTGCCCAAACGTGACGGCTTATCCGTGTGCGAAGCCATTCGCGCCAATCCAGCCTGGGGCGATGTGAAAATTCTGGTTCTCAGCGCGAAGAGTCGTGACGCCGACAAAGAAAGGGCTTTTTCCTTAGGCGCGGATGAATACCTGACCAAGCCTTATTCAACGCGCGAGGTTTGCGAACGCGTCAATGCCATGTTGGGCATTGAAGGCTGCCCTCAGCCATAATGGGCCGTCACCGTAAGGGGTGGCGCAAATTGAACCTTAATATGTAACAAGGCACTCACCGATGAAACGCAGCGGGCGCAAACAGGAATGGTCTTTGACGTTGTTCGCCTTTGCTATGGTGCTTTTTTTCCCGCCCGTGGTCGGCCTGATTGACAAACCGACTTTGGTGCAAGGGCTTCCGCTTTCTTATTTGGTTATGTTTGGTTTTTGGGCATTGGTTATTTTTGGCATTTGGATCGGGGCGCGTCGCTCGCCGTTGCGTGGCGAGTTGCCGACGCCGGATGGGGGCAGTCCACGTCAATCAAGTTTCGATCAGGTCGAAATGCGAACGGGACAAAGTCAAATAAGGCGGAGCTAAATCATGCAAGGTGGTTTTGTCGCCATAGCATCCATTGCCTACCTGGGGACCTTGTTCGCCATTGCCTATTTTGGCGATAAGCGTGCAGAGCAAGGCCGCAGTCTCACGCAGAACCCTTACATCTACACACTATCAATTGCGGTGTTTTGCACATCGTGGACGTTTTACGGCTCGGTTGGTCTGGCGGCTCGGTCCGGGCTGGATTTTCTGCCGATTTATTTGGGCCCGACGTTGGTGTTTGCGGTGTGGTCGGTGGTGTGGGTCAAAATCATTCGTATTTGCAAGGTCAACCGCATCACCTCGATTGCGGATTTCATTTCGTCACGGTACGGCAAAAGCTCGCTTTTGGGTGGCTTGGTGGCCTTGATCGCGGTGATCGGCACGACGCCCTATATTTCTCTGCAGTTGAAATCCATCGCCACCAGTTTTGAAATCATCACCAATTATTCTGATGAAACCAGCGGCATCAACCCTATGCTGGGCTTGTTTGGTCTGGACAGCACCTTCTTGATCGCTTTGGCACTGGCAATCTTCTCGATCTTGTTCGGCACACGTCATATCGATGCCAGTGAACATCATGAAGGCATCGTCACGGCGATCGCATTTGAATCCATCGTCAAGCTGTTTGCCTTTTTGGCGGTGGGTTTGTTCGTGACGTTTGGCGTATACGGTGGGTTCGCTGACCTGTTCGACAAGGCCGCGGAAGCCGAACTGCAAAACCTGTTCACCATCAGTCCCAATGGAGGGTACGCGAACTGGGTCACCATGATCTTACTGTCGATGCTGGCGATTATTTGTCTGCCGCGTCAATTTTATATCACGGCCGTCGAAAATACCGACGAGAACCATTTGCGTACGGCGGTGTGGTTGTTCCCGCTTTATCTGTTGGCCATCAATATTTTCGTTTTGCCCATCGCCATCAGCGGACGCATAGCCTTTGCCCAGGGCGGTGTTGATGCGGATATGTTTATGATCACGGTACCGATTTTCTACGGTCAGAGCGCATTAGCGCTGTTGGCATTTATCGGTGGATTGTCGGCGGCGACGTCGATGGTGATCGTTGCGACCATCACACTCAGCACCATGGTGTGCAACAACATCGTGGTGCCGCTGTTGGTGCGTTGGCGCTGGGTGGTGCTGGAAGATCGGGGGGATTTGACTGGGCTATTGCTGTTGACGCGTCGGGCTTCCATCATCGGGATTCTGATTTTAGGCTATGGATATTTTCGTATTGCATCGGGGTCATATTCCTTGGTGACCATCGGTTTGGTGTCGTTCACGGCCGCGGCCCAATTTGCACCGGCCATCATCGGCGGGATGTTCTGGAAGGGCGGATCGCTTAAGGGCGCCATGAGCGGTTTGGCGTTGGGGACGCTGGTTTGGGCCTACACGCTGCTTTTGCCATCATTTGCCCAATCGGGCTGGTTGCCCATCAGCTTTATCGATTACGGTCCATTTGGCTTAGCCTTTCTCAAACCTTATGCGCTATTCGGCATGGAAGGTTTTGACAACCTGTCCCACGCATTGTTTTGGAGCATGCTGACGAACATTGGCGCCTATATTGTGATGTCGTTGATAACCAACCAAAGCACCATTGAGCGCATTCAAGGCACGATGTTTGTCGATGTGTTCTTGTATACCGAAGGCCTCAAGGATTCCCGCTTCCTTCAAGGATCGGCCCTGATCGGCGACTTGCGTGACCTGGTTGGGCGGTTCGTCGGTGATGAGCGTGCCGAAAAGGCATTTCAAGCCTTTGCCGCCGATCAGGGCGTTTTACTGCGCCCCTCCCAGATCGCTGACACCGCATGGCTGGACCGGGCAGAAAAAATGCTCGCCGGTGCCGTGGGGTCTGCTACGGCGCGTGTGATGATCGGCTCAGTGGTTAAGGGCGGCATCGTCAGCCTGGATGAAATGTACAAGATCCTGGATGAAACCTCGCAGGCCATTCAGTATTCGCGCATGCTGGAGACCAAGTCGCGAGAATTGGAACAAACGACGACGCAGCTACAGGCCGCTAATGAACGGCTTAAGGAACTGGACTCCCTCAAGGATGATTTCCTCAACACCATTTCTCATGAACTGCGCACGCCCTTGACATCGATTCGGGCATTTTCGGAAATTCTGTCAGAGACGCCGGATATTTCAGAAGAAGAAAGCTCTCGTTTTTTGCGGGTCATTCGTGGGGAAAGTGAACGTCTCACCCGCCTGATTGATCAAGTGCTGGATTTGGCAAAAATGGAATCCGGGCAAATGGATTGGACGCTCGCCAACGTGGATTCTCGCCCGATTATCGAAGGTGCGGTCGCGGGTATGAGTGGGTTGATGCACGAGCGCGGTGTGACCATGAAAGTCGATTTGCCCGCTGGGATGCCGATGATCAAAGCCGATCATGACCAGTTGATGCAGGTGTTAATCAACCTGTTGTCCAATGCGGTCAAGTTCTGTCGTCATCCGGGTGGCCTTGTCAGGGTTGAGGCCAGGGTTGAAAATGGCCAAGTCAGGGTCAGCGTCAGCGATAATGGGGAAGGCGTTCCCGATGATAAGAAAGCAGAAGTGTTCGAAAAATTCCACCAGTTGAACCGAGGCTCCGACAAGATGCCACGCGGCACGGGCTTGGGTCTGGCCATCTGCCGCCAGATCATCACGTTCTTGGGTGGTGAGATTTGGGTGGATGAAAACCCCGCGGGCAGGGGGGCGCGTTTTTCCTTCACCGTGCCTTTGGCCAGGGTTGATGGTTATCTCACCGCCGAAGAAAAGCCAAGCGCCATTGTAAACCAGGCCCTGTGATTTAAGTGGGGTTACCTGGGTTTGTTCAAAACAGATTTGTCATTTTTATTGGGTGATTTGCAATAGGGTGGGCGTATGGCGACCTGGAACCCAGGCTCGCCATAGCGCACAATATCTACCTTCTGAATAAAACCAATTTTGAAAATTTGATTGAGCACGTTGGGGGCGACACGCTCCAGTTTCGTCAATTCATCATCTGTCGCCGCACGGTCTTGCGGCAGCGTGTGATTGAGCAATTGATACAGGGTGTCCATGACGTTTGAGACACGGATACAAACATTGACTTTGGTATCCCAATCTTTGACGTAAAGAATTGCGGCGTAATACTGCGGACGGTCCTTGGTGCTGAGTGAAGACAGCGGCCAACGCATGGTTTTGAGCCAAATGAGCACAGGTTCTGCTTTTGGTTCCGCTTGTAGCGGCGGTGTGCCATCAGGGCCAGGCTTCGGCATTTGTGCCTCTGGTGGCGTGGCAGCCTCTGCCGGTTGGGTTTGAGATGATGCAGCCTCAGTTGGGGCGGCGGGGTCCGTTACTGCCGGAGCTTCGGCCACAGATAGCGGGCGGGATGCACCAATGGTCGATTGCAGCACGGTGTAGACCGCACCGGTCAGCAGCAAGACGAATGCAAGTCCGACGGGGATCAAAACCTTTGGCTTGAGTATGAAATCAATTTTCCACAACCACCCCGCACGGCGGTCGATGGCGGCACCGGCGCGTTTGCGCTCGATATATACACGGGCTTTTTCGACACGAACATTTTTGATCTGGCGCAACAAGCCGCTGACGCCCGCTTGTTTGGCGATGATATCGCCGGGGGCGGCCAGGATCGTTTCAAGTTCTTGCTTAAGACGCGTGACCTCGACTTCGTCACCACGGCGGGTAAATAGCTTGTCGATGACGACGGTGGTGGTCAGCCGCAATGTTTCCGCTGACGGCGATTGCACGATCAGTTGAATGAAGCCCGTTTGTGGGTCTTCGAACACCACTTCCCAGTCTGTGGTGCCGTCCGGCGTGCGCGGCCAGGTGGGTTTGCCCGTATCAGCCATAAAGTAAAAAATCCAAACCTATTAAAGGCGTAAACTATGCTACAGGGTTATGTGTAATTCCCAAATAGATAGGTAAGCCTTGCGTTTATTTCCAGTTTCCCGTCATAGTCTACGCACCAAAGGTTGATGAGTTCTTAGGGAGCCTGACATGGAATTTACAGGATTTGCCGGTTTTGCAGGCGCGTTCTTGCTGCTGGCGCTGGCGTTGGTGTTTATGGGTGTTAAAGTCGTGCCTCAGGGTATGGAGTACACGGTGGAACGTTTCGGTCGTTACACAAACACGCTGAAACCGGGTCTCCACCTTATTATGCCCGTGGTGGACCGTATCGGTGCCCAGCTCAACATGATGGAACAGGTTCTCGACGTGCCGAGCCAAGAGGTTATCACCAAGGATAACGCCATGGTTACGGCAGACGGGGTGGTGTTTTATCAAGTGCTCGACGCAGCGTCCGCAGCCTATGAAGTCAGTGAATTGCAACGCGCGATCTTGAATTTGACCATGACCAACGTACGTACCGTGATGGGTTCGATGGATCTCGACGAACTGCTGTCGCAGCGTGACAACATCAACGCCAAGCTCTTGACGGTGGTTGATGAGGCCACCACGCCATGGGGCGTGAAGGTGACACGCATCGAAATCAAGGATATTTCTCCACCACGCGATCTGGTAGATGCCATGGGTCGCCAGATGAAGGCAGAGCGCGAAAAACGCGCGCAAATTTTGGAAGCCGAAGGCTCTCGTCAGTCTGCGATTTTGCGTGCCGAAGGCGAAAAGCAATCCGCGATCCTCGAAGCCGAAGGCCGTCGTGAAGCCGCTTACAGGGATGCCGAAGCCCGTGAGCGGGAAGCCGAAGCCGAAGCCAAGGCAACCACAATGGTCTCAGAATCCATCGCCAACGGCGACGTCCAGGCGATCAACTACTTCGTGGCGCAAAAATATGTCGAAGCCTTGAAAGATATCGCCTCGTCGCGCAACCAAAAGGTTATGTTCATGCCGATGGAGGCCACGGGTATTCTCAGCTCGCTCGCGGGCATTGCGGAATTGGGCAAGGGGGCGTTCTCCGGCAAAGGCGGCGGGGGTAATGATAGCGGGGGTGGCAGTGTTCCTTCTTCCCGCTAGTGTTTTGGTCAGTCCTCCGCATCCGACAGAAAGACAGCTCGACATGACGGTACCGATATTTGATGAAATCACCTTTTGGCACTGGTTGATTGCGGGTGTGATCTTGATCGCGCTTGAAATGGTGGTGCCCGGTGTGGTGTTCATGTGGGTGGGTATCGCGGCATTGATCACGGGCGTTCTGGCATGGGCGGCACCTGGTCTTAGCATGGAATGGTTGTTGATTGTGTTCGCGGCACTGTCGGTGATCAGCGTGGTGTTGGGGCGCATTTATCTCAAACGAAACCCGCTGCAAAGCGATCACCCAACCCTCAATCGGCGCGGTGAACAATACGTTGGTCGTCACTTCACCTTGTCGGAACCCATTGTCGGTGGGTTCGGTAAGATCAAGGTCGACGACACCACTTGGAAGGTTGCGGGTGAGGACATGGCCAAGGACGCAAAAGTTCACGTCGTCGCCGTCGAAGGCACGGTGTTGAAGGTCAAAGCGGAAAGCTAGACCTACTTGAAGCTCACCCTACTTGGCCTCGATCCGGTCCAGCACATCGCGCAGCTTGTTGAGGGCGCGGTGGCGCATGTGGTCACTTTTCTGAGCCCGCAGTTTGTCGGACAGGCTGACCAGGAACGAAGCATACTCGTTGTGCCAGTCTCCGCTAAAGAGTTCGTTCTGTTCAATACGCGGTCTTTCCACGCTGTGATTGATTTTGCCCTTGAGGCTCAGGACAAAGGTTTCGTCCAGCCGGGGGATAAAAATGTGTTCCGCCTCGCAGCCATGCGCAACCAAGTGATCGCGCAGTGTCGCACGGGCCGGGTCTTCGCCGTGGGTGAGGAAGATGCCGCGTTTGACCGGTAAACGCTGGCACGCCCAGTCGACCAATTCTTGCTGATCTGCATGGGCTGAGTAGCTATCGATTTTGCGAATACGCGCTCGTACCGCGACCTCACGGCCGTGGATGCGTACGGTTTTTTTACCGCTCATCAGCATTGCACCCATGCTGCCGGGCACCTGGTAACCGACGAACAAAACCGTCGCCTGGGGCCGCCACAGGTTTGATCTGAGGTGATAGCGAATACGCCCCGCGTCGCACATGCCGCTGGCGGCGATGATGATTGCACCCGACGTGATCCGGTCCAGCGCCATGCTATCGGTGGCACGGTTGACGAACTGAAAGCGCAGGTTGCGGAACACGCCGCCACGGCCTTCGATGTCGTTGAGGTCGCCGGTGTGGTTCTCGAACACTTCGGTGGCGCGGATCGCCAAGGGACTGTCGAGGTACACGGAAACCGGCGGCAGGTCCTTGTCTTTCAGCAGCAGACCGATGTCGTATAAAAGCTCCTGTGTGCGCTCCACCGCGAACGCCGGGATCAACACATTGCCGCCCGCGTTCAGCCCATCGAGCAATTCACGCTTGAGTAAATCACGCCGTGCTTCAAGCGTCAGGTCCTCGCGGTCGCGGTCGCCATAGGTGCTTTCGACAAACAGGTAATCAAGGTCCTTGGGACTGTTCGGGACCTCTTGAAAGGACTTTTCCTGGGGGCCGATATCGCCGGAAAACAGCATCCTCAACGGTCGTTTTTCGGTATCGACCTCCACCTCAATCGATGCGGAGCCGAGAATGTGTCCGGCGTTCCACATCCGTATGCGTACGCCGGGGGCGGCGTCGAACCATTCGTTGAAATCACGGATCATGACGCTGTCCAGCGACGCTTCTGCCTCGGCCTTGGTGTAAAGGGGCTCGACGGTGGGCTGACCGCGTTGCAGGTTGCGCCGGTTCAGCCTTTTAACTTCGGTTTCATGAATGTAGCCACTGTCGGGCAGCATATAGGTGAGCAAATCGCGGGTGCCCGCCGTGGCGTAAACCGGCCCCTTGAAGCCATGCTTGACCAGCTTTGGCACCAGACCGGAATGATCCACATGGGCGTGGGTCAGCGCGACGAAATCAATGCTGCTGGGGGCAAACGGAAAGCGCTCGTAATTCAATGCGCGCACCGTCTTGGAGCCTTGAAATAGCCCGCAATCGACCAAAAATCGGCCGCCTGGATGGCTGACCATATAGCAAGACCCAGTCACCGTCCCGGCTGCGCCCAGAAACTTAAGCTCAACATTTTTAGAGAGTTGTTTGTTCATGACCGTTCCCCATCGTCCCCATAATTTTACGCCTTTTGAGGGATGGGGACAAATGAAAGCAGGGGGGAGGGGCGGTGTTTATAATTTGGAATCCTGAACGGCTTTTTGCAAATCACTTTCAGCCTTTGCCGTAACGATTTTAATATCGTTTACTGCCTCAAGAATTTTAGCCGAACGCGAAATGCTTTCTCTATCAGTATCGATACCCCCAAGCATGTTTTGCAATTCGTTTAAAATATTTTTTTCAAGTGGTTCCAGTAAATAATGGAAACCTGCACTGCCATGCTCATCCACATAGCCGTCCATATATGGCAAAGCCTCCTTAATAAGTTTTGACACCCTTTCTGTATTCAAGAGTTTGGAGGCATCTGGGACACCACCTTCTAACAGTTTTTGTTGTACAACAGCGTAATAAAGAATTGCTGAATACGCTTCATAGAAAGACCATGCGAGCGGTGTGATGAACAGTCTTTCTTTTGAGGCGCCAGGACCAAGTTCATCTAATTTCACTGCCCCACCTATTGACTTAAACATAAGACTTGCATTTGGGTTTCGTGCCGCTTCTTCAGCGGCCTTATCAAAATGTAAGATAGACATTTGCTGCGATAAGAATTTAATTTTTCCCAATTCTACAACCGCTGTCCACACGTTTTCTGCAGCCTCCATGCGTCGCCTATCAAGCAATGCCTGTCTATTTTCCCGTCCACTTAAAACTCCGTTTCGAAGCGAAGAAATTTCTGCTTCATTTTCTCGAAGTTCAGATTTTAAGGTCTCAATTTTTTTGTCAAAATTGTGTTGCACGCCCTTAATGATGCTGGCCTTGATGGTATTTCGAAGCAAATACAGTATGCCCGCTAATGCAAATGTCCAGATGCCAGGAGAAATCAAATTATTTAATTCCATTATTGCTCCATTCGTGGTGCTCGGCCTTAACGCACCGAGACACTGTCGGTGGGGGCGAAGCCTGTTTCAACTGGGGGCTTGTGGCGGCGATCGACGAGAAGGTCTGTGATCCCGCCGCCGATCCACATGGCCACAAACGCGACCCATGCGGTGAGCGAAAACACCGAACCGCCGGTCATCACGGCGCCAACGGCGCAGCCGCCTGCAAGCATACCGCCAAAGCCCATCAGCACCGCCCCGATCACGTAACGTGGCATGGGGTTTTGCTCAATGCTGAAACATTGGAATTGAAAGTCTCGCCCAATCAAAGATGCGAGGAGGGAACCCACGAATACACCCGGGACAAGCCCAAGTTCAAACACCAAAGGCAAGCTGGTGTGATTGATGAGGCCCATCAAGGTGTCGGCGGAAGGCCCGATGAAGCTGACGCTTTTCACGGCCACGGGGTTAAACGATTGGAAGGAAATATTATAGGTGAGCAGCCACCCGGCCATGATCGCCAATCCAACGCCGGTGGTCCCTGCGATCACCCAACGCCCGACCCCTAAGCGGAGAGCCAAAATGAGGGCAACCACAAACAGCAGAGCGCCAAAGATCAAGGGGGTGTTGTCAGACAGGTTTAGAACGTAGGACAAATCACGACCTGCCGCGCCGTCGACGGTCCACAGGTTGGCGATCCAATTGCGGAACGGCGACAAAATCCCGCGTAACGAGGACTGCGCGATGATCGTCAAGATCAAGCCCGTGACCAAGGCGCGCAAGTTCCCTGTCGCCGCCAAAATTAGAATGCGGCTGGCGCAACCGCGCGCCAAAACCATACCCGAGCCAAACATCAAGCCCCCGATGACGGCGCCCGATAAGCTGCCCAGGCCGGTCAATTGGCGGGCTTTGGACACATCAAGCAGGTCCGCTGCAATCAGCGCCTGAGTGCCCGCGATGGCGGCGGCAAAAGCCAAGACCCAGATTGCCGTCTTTGGCCCTACGCCCATGCGAAAAAATTCAACAACCGCGGCACGCATGCAAAACCGGCTACGTTGCGCCAACGCCCCGAAGGCAAGACCGACGACAAGACCGCTGAGGGACACAGTGCCCCCCTCGCCAAAGAGTTCAAACAGGTATTCGAAGGTCATGAGCGTGCTTTCCGTTCCTTTTCCATGAGAGCTTGCCCGGTATGGATCAGCTTAGCGTGCCTATCACGGAAAATATCATAGTAATACAGTCGCCCCTTGAAGAAGGGAATACAATATTGGCGTTACAACTTCAACGTACAAACGCATCGGTCCTGGGTTGAGCTGGGCGCATGGGGGCTTAACAGGGGCGCTTATCAGCGGAGATGATATTTCGATGTAGCGCGGTGTCTTTGGTGGCGGCGAGGCCCATGGTCACGGCCAAAATTAGGCTATGGGTTACCACCGGTTTTCACCTGGATCGTGCTCTGTGCATGGGAAAGGTCATAAAGTTCATCGCCGCGGACCGGATCAACATTGATTTCCAGTGACGCAATGCGCTTGATCGCTATACTCTCGCTGGCGCAAGCGCCGTGAGTGTCGAGTGTGAATGAGCACCGTTGTTTTCTGGCATTGCGCAAAGTCTTGATGAAACGGAATTGAATGATGTCCACAACACCAAAAAAAATCGAACAAGAAGACGGAAGCGTCGAGTGGCGCCTGGGTGGTGAGCTGCACCGTGAGGACGGCCCCGCGGCAGAAAGAGCCGATGGGTCAAAAGGGTGGTTTCTCCATGGGAAGCAACATCGCCTGGATGGCCCTGCCGTTGAGCTTTCGGATGGAACCAAAGAATGGTGGGCGAATGGTGCATTGCACTGTGAGGACGGTCCGGCCATCGTCCAAGCTTATGGAACCAAGGAATGGTATTTCACCGGCAAGCTTCACCGCGAAGACGGCCCAGCCGTCGAAAATGATGACGGATCCTTGCAGTGGTGGGCGCATGGGGTGCGCCACCGCGAAGATGGTCCCGCGGTTGTCGACGAAGACATGCGCCAATGGTGGGTGCAGGGCTTTTTGCATCGCGAAGATGGTCCTGCCATTGAATACGCCGATGGGGCGGGGGAATGGTTTTTGCTTGGACAGCAAGTGACGGAAGAAATCGTCTTTGATGAAGAGCAGCGCAAGGCGTTGTATAAAAAACTCGGCCGGGCAGAGTAGGCTGGCGGTAAAAGGTCTCGGAAAATGAATGATCATATGGCATACGGGAATTTTCGCGCCGTGTTGGGCGATGGGGACGATAAGGTCTTCGCCATCGTCACCGTGGACCAATTTGGCTCGATTTCCTGGTTGATCGTGACCGAACAGGAATTCAATGAGGCAAAATTTGATGATTTGCCGCAAGACCTGTTCAAAGGGGTCAATGACTTCTACGAGCAACTCAATTTTTCCATCGACGACCCCGCCGTTACCGCCGACGGCACCGACGAGTATAGCTAGGCCCCCTTGAGAGGCCGATTTTCGGACGTATCCTTTTCGCCCTGCACGATTTTTTCTACCCAAGCCTGCATGGGGCATAGGCCCGTGCGGATGGCGACGCTTGCCTGCGCAGTGTGTTATATTCACTTTTTATAATTTTCGTTAGCTAAGTTCCCAATTGTTTTGGTAAAAGGCTTAACGACGCAATTTAATGGCTTAGGATTGTTCTAAAGAGCAATTTCAAAAGACACACAAAGGGGAGGAATAATGGCACATTTGGTACAACCCCATGGGGGGCAAGGCTTGAAGCCGCTGCTGGCGCCAGAAACAGAGCGTGCAGACGAAGCGGCTCGCGCTAAAAATCTAAAACAAATTCCGATGTCCAGCAAAGAGACCTCCGACGTCTTGATGCTGTCGATGGGTGCCTATACGCCGCTCGACGGCTTCATGGGCCGTGCGGATTGGAAGGGCACATGCGCCGACATGAAGCTGGCAAGCGGCTTGTTTTGGCCGATTCCCGTGACCCTGACAGCCGCCAAGGCGTTGGCCGATACGATTGGGGACGGCGAAGAAGTGGCCCTGGTCGATGCAGAAAACGGCACCATCATGGCCATCATGACGGTCACCGAAAAGTTTGCCATGTCTGCCGAAGACAAGGCGTTCGAGGCTCAGCACGTCTATACCACCACGGACGGCGAGCACCCGGGCGTGCAAAAGGTCAACGAACAAAAAGACATTGCCTTGGCTGGTTCGGTCAGCGTCATCGACGAAGGTGAGTTTCCGTCGCTGTTCGGTGATTTGTATCAGCGTCCCGCCGATGCCCGCGCCGAATTCACCGCCAAGGGCTGGTCCAAGGTCGCGGCGTTCCAAACCCGCAACCCGATGCACCGCAGCCACGAACATCTGGCCAAGATCGCGGTCGAAGTCACCGACGGCGTGTACATTCACCAGGTTCTGGGCAAGCTGAAAGCCGGCGACATTCCCGCCGAAACCCGCACCAAGGCCATTCAGGCCATGATCGACAATTATTTCGTCAAGGGCACCGTCATTCAGGCAGGTTATCCGATCGAAATGCGTTATGCGGGTCCCCGCGAAGCGTTGTTCCATGCGCTGATTCGTCAGAATTATGGCTGCTCGCACCTCATCGTGGGGCGCGATCATGCCGGCGTGGGCGATTACTACGGTCCGTTCGACGCCCAGCACATCTTCGACAAGCTGTGGGACGGTGCGCTGGAAACAGTGCCGTTGAAAATCGACATCACCTTCTATTGCAAGAAGTGCATGGGCATGGCAACCGCCAAGACTTGTCCGCACGACAAGGAAAACCACGTCAGCATTTCCGGCACCAAGCAGCGTGAAATGTTGGGTGCGGGGATGGACATTCCGCCCGAATTCTCGCGTCCAGAAGTGGTCAAAATCTTGCAGGACTACTACAAAAGCCAGGGCTGATGCCGCTTAGGCTCTTATATGGAAGGGGAGAGGCTCAACGCTTCTCCCCTTTTTCTTGAACGAAAGTGGGCTGTTGCGTCGTTGGGCTGACCCCTAAAATTCTGTATATTTCTTGGCATTTCCGCGGGCTTTTTCGACCGGGTATTTGCTGTCGTTTAGGTCGATTTTACGGTGTGCTTCTTCCGCCAGGTCCAGTCCGGCGCGCTCCGCCACCAGCAAGACATACAAAAACACATCTGACAGCTCTTCGCCTAAGCGGATACGGAAATCCGGGTCGGCGATGGCGTCATCGACATCTTGCGTTGTTTTCCATTGAGTTAGCTCCATCAACTCGCCCGCTTCAATTCCGACCGACTGAATCAGGTCTTTTAAGTTATGAAATTTGCGCCAATCACGGTTGTCGCGAAATTGCATGAGACGCTGCGTCAGGGACACGATTGAATCGTTCATAAAATTACCTTTTCAATTATACCATGTTGCTAATAAACAAATTATACAGCTCAAATAACCTTGTTCATAGTGAGTCTAATATAAGAATTATCTTAAATATAATTTCTCGAATGAAGAGGTTTGACTTACATTATAAGCCGTTATATGTCTTACATGAACGAATAATAATATTCAGGGGAAAGCCCTTGAAGACAGGAACGTAAGTTCCGGCAGTAGGGGGCGGCAACGTCGCACGGGATCGTTCGGCGACGGATGATCTGGAATCAAGGGGGGGGGTAATTCCCGCAAAATCCCTTGAGGTAGCCCACTCCCTTGGCCGAGCTGACACATGTGTGTCGAAACAGGGAGGACGCAAAATGCCAGCATTTGTACATATGGACAAATGTGACGGTGGTTGTAAGGGTGACGATGTCACCGCTTGCATGTGCATCACCCTGAACAATCATAAAATGGAATTTTTTGTGGGCTTATCGGTAGCCCACGACTGCGACAGGGGAGGACTCTATGTTCGCTAGCAATCCGTTCGCTGATCTTGCGACGAGTATTCCGCTCAACGTTATCCAAGGGTACGTCATCTTGATGGCTATCTTGGTCGTTGGCGGCACTATTATTGACATGATTCACAAAAAAAGCGCCCAGTATTTTTTCCAAAAAGCTGAGGCAGCCAAGGCTTCGCGCACGCGCACACCAAGTGGTGGTGAAATGGTCGGCATTGCCGTCAGCACCGTTGTCGTCGATGTGGCGACTTCTGGTGAGTTTTGCAATCCAATGCGTCGCATCTCGCACCTGTTCACCATGTACGGGTTCATCACGTTCGTCGTTTCGACCATCGCGTTGGTGTTCGCTTACACGGGCCACGGTGCACCGGCCATCGTGTCGCAGTTGTGGCACCTGGGTGCAGCAATGGTTATGTTCGGTGGCTACTGGTTCTGGTTCTTCATTCGCGTTGATGTCTCGGCCGAAGGCGTTCCTTGGTACCGCATTGTGAAGGCGGATATGTTCATCCTGTCTTTGCTGGGTACCACGACGTTCGGCCTGCTTTGGTCGATCATGCAAGCCAAAGGCATTGCGCCTTGGACCACCGTGTTCCTCGGTCTGTTCATCATCGCCGCCACCGTGTTGTTCGCGGGTGTTTTGTGGTCGAAGTTCGCTCACATGTTCTTCAAGCCCGCCGCAGCTTTCAACAAGCGCGTCATCAAAGCGGACGGTTCTCGTGAAAACCTGCCCGAAGTGCCCGACTTGACGGATCCCGAGTTGCAGAAACGCTTTCCTGATATTCCTGAATACATGGGAAGCAACCCACCTAACATGGGGCTCGGCATCAAGCGCGAGAAGCCCCGGCACTATTAAGACTCAACCCGTATTGTTCGCAAGAACGAACAGGAGAGGAAACGAATTATGCCTACTTTTGTCTATATGACACGATGCGATGGCTGCGGGCACTGTGTTGATATCTGCCCGTCGGACATCATGCACATCGACAAGACCTACCGTCGTGCCTACAACATCGAACCGAGCATGTGCTGGGAATGCTATTCCTGCGTGAAGGCCTGCCCGCAAAACGCGGTTGATGTACGCGGCTACGCTGATTTCGCGCCGCTTGGCCACAGCGTCCGTGTTGTTCGCGATGAGGAAAAGGGTGTTATTGCTTGGCGGATCAAGTTCCGCAACGGCAAAAAAGACCTGAGCCTGATGGCTCCGATCACCACAAAGCCCTGGGGTAAGCACATCCCGCATCTCAAGAACGCGCCTGCACCTTCTCAGGAAATGCGCAACAGTCAGCTGTTGTATAACGAGCCGAAGTACATCCGCATGGATGACGGCGATATCCATACCCTGGAGTCTAACGGTCTTAAGTTGAAGAAAGGGGTGCAGTACTAATGGCTTGCAAAACTATCGTCGAAGACAACATCGACATTCTCGTAGCCGGCGCGGGCCTTGGTGGCACGGGTGCCGCTTTTGAAGCCCGTTACTGGGGCCAGGACAAGAAGATCGTCATTGCCGAAAAGGCGAACATCGATCGTTCCGGTGCTGTGGCTCAGGGCCTGTACGCAATCAACTGCTACATGGGTACCCGCTGGGGTGAGAACAACCCGGAAGACCATGTGCGTTATGCGCGCATCGATTTGATGGGCATGGTGCGTGAAGACTTGCTGTTTGACATGGCTCGCCACGTCGATTCCGCGGTCCACCAGTTCGAAGAGTGGGGCATGCCGATCATGCGCGACGCGGAAAAGGGTTCTTACCTGCGTGAAGGCCGGTGGCAGATCATGATCCACGGTGAATCCTACAAGCCGCTGGTGGCCGAAGCCGCAAAGAACTCGGCTGATAAGGTTTACAACCGTGTTTGCATCACCCACCTGCTGAAGGACGAAGCCAAGGAAAACCGCATTGCGGGTGCCGTGGGCTTCAACGTTCGCACCGGTGACTATCACGTATTTAAATCCAAAGCCGTGGTCTGCGGTGCTGGTGGTGCGTCCAATATCTTCAAGCCACGCTCCGTGGGCGAAGGTGCCGGTCGCGTGTGGTACGCTCCATGGTCGTCCGGTTCCGCTTACGCGTTGATGATCAACGCTGGCGCGAAGATGACCCAGATGGAAAACCGCATCGTTCTGGCTCGCTTTAAGGATGGTTACGGCCCCGTTGGTGCATACTTCTTGCACCTGAAGACCTACACCCAGAACGCATATGGTGACGAATACGAATCCAAGTGGTTCCCTGACCTGCAGAAAATGGTCGGTAAGGAATACCTGGATCCGGAACTTTCCCACCGGACCCATCGTCCGATCCCGACCTGCCTGCGTAACCATGCGATCATTAATGAAGTGAACGCTGGTCGCGGTCCGATCCACATGGTCACGATGCACTCGTTCCAAGATCCGCATCTGGAAGAAATTGGTTGGCACAACTTCCTCGGCATGACCGTTGGTCAGGCTGTTCTTTGGGCCGCTACGGACGTTGATCCGAAGAACGAAAACCCGGAATTGACCACGTCAGAGCCGTACGTCATGGGTTCCCATGCCACGGGTTGTGGCGCTTGGTGCTCCGGTCCGGAAGATCTTTCTCCGCCGGAATATCAATGGGGCTACAACCGCATGATGACCGTCGAAGGTTTGTTCGGTGCCGGTGACGCAGTCGGCGGCACGCCGCACGCGTTCTCGTCCGGTTCGTTCACCGAAGGCCGTATTGCTGCGAAGGCTGCTTGTAAGTACATCGACGACGGCAAGGCCGAAGGTATCCGCGTTTCCGACGCCACCATCGCCAAGCTGAAAGATGAAGTCTTCAAGCCGATGGAACATTACAAGGTTCATCGTAATGAAATCGTGGCTGGTGACGTAAACCCGAACTATCACAACCCGCGTCAGTTCCTCGACCGTCTGCAAAAGCTGATGGACGAATACGGCGGTGGTGTGACGGTTAACTACATGACCAACGATAAGCTGTTGAGCATCGGTCTCAAGAAACTCCAGATCATGGAAGAAGATCTTGAGAAAATTGCGGCCAAGGACCTTCACGAGTTGCTGCGTGCCTGGGAAGTCAAGCACCGTCACCGTACGTCCGAGTGTGTTTTGCAGCACACCTTGTTCCGTAAGGAAACACGTTGGCCTGGTTACTACTACCGTGGTGACGCCATGAAGCTGGATGACGAAAACTGGCACGTTCTGACCGTGTCGCGTCGTGATCCGCAGACTGGCAAATACACCATGGAGAAGGCGCCATTGTATCACTTGGTTGACGCAGACGAAACTGCTGCAGCAGCCGAGTAATCGTCAGGACCCCGGTCGGAGTTCACGTTGAGCTTCGGCCGGGAACTTGAAAAAAAGATCAGCATGAACGTGTTGATCTTTTTTTATTCCCCTTTACGTTTTCCATTCCAGTGCGACCGAGGACATACATGAACATTATCGAACTCACGGACGATGAAATTCTAGCCGGTGCCGAGCCGATGTGGACGGAGCTCGTCAGGGCTTCCAACGACGGCGAATATGGTAAATTTATTCGCAATTTCCACTACAGCCTGATGGAAGGCTTGAACGAAATCGAAGTCGGAAAGCAATTCGCAAAAAGCGAACTGACCCGGAGTCTGTCCGAAGTCTACGACTATCTCGGCATCATTCGTCGTGGCGAACATGTCTCGGTTTTGTATCGTGTCCGCAGCACCAAGAAGGAAGGCGAATGGCTTGGCCGCTTGGTCCTCGGTTATGATGAGAACGATGTGGTTAAGATTTATGGCGCTTCCGTCTTTTAAGACCCAGGGTATGACTTGATATGAGCGCAACCATTCGAGATAACAAATTCGTCGAGCTCAGCTACAAAGTTCTCGACCAAAAGTCCGGTGAATCCCTGATCGCGGTTGAGTATCCCATCGGCTACGTGCACGGCAAGGATTGTGCACTGGACGAAAGCGTCACGAAAGAATTGGAAGGCAAGAAAGCGGGCGAGGTCATCGAGGTGCCCATCGATTGCAATATGCTCTACGGTCCGCGCGATGAAACTTTGGTCTTTACCGACAGCATCGATAACGTCCCCGAGGAATACAGGGAAGTCGGTATGACCATCACGATGGAGAATGACAAGGGCACGCCCCGCAACTTCATCGTAACCCGTATGGACGACACGACCCTCACGGTCGATGGCAACAACCCGCTTTGCGGCCGCCATGTGATTTTCAAATTAGAAGTTCTGAATGTCCGTGACGCCACTGAGGAAGAAATCGAAGTCGGCGGCGCGGTCGTCGAAGAGCCGGAAATGATTAAATCGCTCAACAAAGTTCCAATTTAAATATTTCTATCGACCAGTGCCCGTTTGATCAGAAAAAAGCCCGAAAAGAAGGCGTGTAAGTAAAACCTAGATGCATCATGAAGGCTGATATTTCCATTTGTGCTTAATTTTCTTATGATTATTGAACGAGGATGATATCGGTCACTAACGAAAGCGTGTGTAAGGGCAAAAATTAGTTTCCTTCAGTCGCGCTGTCCTATATATTTGACCCCTAATACAGGGGAAGATTTTCATACTGAGGTCCGTTGATTTACAGTTTTGAAGATAACCGTCGCAGTTCCTATCAATACAACAGGTGAGTTAAATCATGGGTAACGTAAACGCTAAAGATCCGGTTCCTGATGGTCACACCAAGTACTACACAACGAAGCAGCAACCGGTAAATGACAAGGGTTACGTAGGCTACAAGACCGAATGGGTCGAGTGGCAAAAGGAAGTTCCCTACGAAACACCGAAAAGGCCGTAAGGCTTCCGGATTATTCCGTAAGAGATCATGGCCGCGCGCACCTTTGTGGGACGCGCGGCTTTGCTTTGCTACCCTTTTGAGGCTCCCTTTATTCGTGGCACATGGTCAAGATAAGGCGAATTGATACCGATGCTGATCGCACAAATTTCCGATACCCACATCACCCTGCCGGATGACGAAACCCCCGGGTTTGCGGAGCGTATCAAGGCGTTGGAAACATTCGTTGCGCACATCAACGCGTTGAATGAAAAGCCCGACCTGGTGCTGCACACGGGTGACGTCACCCATGGCGGATTGCCGGAATACTACGACACCGTCAAAGCCGTAATGAAGGACCTTGCCATCCCAACCTATTTTGCGTTGGGCAATCGGGACCTTGGCGAAAACCTGGTGAACGGACTGGGGGATTTGGGTGGTGCGCAATTGGTTGAGGGGTTCCTTATCTACAGCATCGATGGTTTCCCCGTGCGGTTCATCGCCATGGACACCCAGCATCGCGAACAAAATATTGGCACCACCTGTTCGGTGCGGCTTGGTATTTTGGATGAATTACTCAAGCAACAGTCCGACAAGCCTACCGCGCTGTTTATGCATCATCCGCCGTTCGAGGTCACCTCATCTAAGTATCCGCTCCAATTCGATGACCAGGTCCTGGCCGATACTTTCTTAAGTTTGGTTGCTCAACATAAGCAGGTCGTGCATATGTTTTGCGGCCACATGCACCGCCAATACAGCGTGCAGTTGGAAACCTGTCGCGCATCGTGCGTGCCCAGCTTACCGCCGGACAACCGTCTTGGTGATTTTGAGGCTGGCTTCGCGGACCAACCGCTCTATCAACTGCATCGGTGGAATCCTCAAACAGTCAGGTTCGAAACCAGTCTGCATGCCGCCGTTTCGAAACTGTAAAATTCCTTAGCCTCAAAATGCCGAGGCGCATCTTCATATGGTTGTCATGGAAGTGTGTTTGCTTGGGGGGCAAGAATGCACAGATCCGCTGGATGATCGGTTGAACCATGCAGGCAATATCCCGTCCCATCCCCAAACCGCTGGATGTGGCTAAGTACGATCCGCTCCTCGCCGCGTGTGATGTCATCGATTGCAACCATCCCGCCATTCAAGAGCGTGCCGAGCTGTTGTCGTATGGCGTGGACGGCGACGACAATATCGCGAAGGTCTGCTTCGAATGGGTTCGCGATGAAATCGAACACAGCGTTGACTATGAACGTGGCCCAGTCACCTGCAAGGCTTCTGACGTGTTGGAACACGGAACTGGTATTTGTTATGCCAAAAGCCATCTGTTGGCGGCTTTGTTGCGCGCCAACGGGGTGCCGACGGGCATGTGTTATCAGCGTTTGCGCGGATCACATCAGGCGTTCGTCTTACATGGTTTGAATATTGTGCACTTGCCCCAGTACGGCTGGTATCGCATTGATGCCCGCGGCAACGCACATGGCATCGATGCCCAGTTCTCGCCGCCCCACGAACGACTGGCGTGGACTGGTAAGAAAGAGGGCGAAATTAATTTTCGGGAAATCTGGGCCACCCCGATGCCGCAAGCGACGCAGGTATTGCATCTACACACCGCTTGGCAAGACGTGTACGAAAACCTGCCCGATGTTCGGTTGATATAGGCAGTACAAAAAAAGGCCCGCTCATATCAGCGGGCCTTTTTGAGTGTCTAGGGTCGTTTAGAACGCAAACGTCATCACATCGGTGCCGTCGCCGTGTTTTTCGTTCATATCGATGTCCACCTTGGCGAGTTTGTGGAAAGGCAGCTCGAATTCGTCCATGAACACCTGCACGCGTTCCGCATCCCAATCGAGGATCGGGTTCACGCGGACCAAAAGTCCTTCGCGCTCAACCCGTGAACGGGTCGCGCTGTCTTGGTCGAAGTGGTAAACCGCGCTGATCCAGCAGTCATACTCAGCCAGCGTTTTGTTCAGGTGCAAGGCTTCCTGGGTGGCACCGTGGTTGCGGTCGTAACGCGCCTTGACCCATTCGATATGATCGCGGTCGCCGGAACGGATTTTTGTTTCATCGACACCCACGGGGTTGAGAACATTGGTGAAGCCAAAACGGGCGATCATATCGCGCTTATACTCTTCACTCTCTGGGAACACCTTACCTGCGTTGCAGTAAATGATCGGAACGGTGGGGTCAATTTCTGACAGCAAGTGCTGAACGATGATAGAGCGCGCACGTAGCGATGCGGTCACGGCAATTTTGCCGGGAAATTTTTCTTTGATCAAATATTCCAAAAGTTCTGTGCAGGCTTTCTTTTCACAGGCTTCTTTGATCTCTCCGCATTCGAGAGCGGCGCATCCGTCCATCGTCGTTATCCCTTTTGTTACGGGTCTGATCCAAGCTCTGGAGCAGGGTATTTGATTAACTCTCGAAAATATTAGATCAAAAGGCTAAGTGCTTACAAAACAAAGTTTCTAAGAACATTAGAGCAAGTAGTAACATTGTATTAACCCATTGATTTTCTGGCGAGATTTTTTTATAAAATGGGTAATAATGTTATCGAAAGCGTGACTTGATTTGATCTTTGATTAGCGCCCAGTGCACAATTTTAGGCGTTTTTCCTGGGCTGAGGTGGCGGGAATCAGGCCTTGGACCGGGGCTCCCTTCATTATCTGGCATAAGTCTGCAGGAAAGTGTTTTGCTAGATTTTCAAGTTTTTCGTCGAACAAGTAGCTTTCCCAAATGACAGTGTTGGTTTCATCGCGCTTACGAATGGCAATTTCATATATATGGGAACGTCCAAATGTTTTTTTGGGACCTATGAATTTGGCAGCCCGCACGTCCCATAGGTATGGCCGTGTGGACGTTGCCCGAATTTCAATGTGTAGATTGAAGTCCTCTGTCCCACCCTGCCCCGAAGGGGTTTCTTGAACGTCCACGGACGTGCCAGGTTTGGTGTCTTTCCATGCGCAAAGCCCCTGAAGAAGAACCTGCGTCGGTTCGACGTCCTTAGCGGTGAAGGGGACACGGGTGTACGGGCCTGTACAGTGTGACATGAGTTACCCTAAGACGTTACCGATCGACTTGACCAAAGCTGCGGTTTTTGCATGGTTTAGTGTGTAATAAATACGGTTGTGCTTGCGTCTGGTCGTTACGATGGATTGATCGCGCAGACGTCCGAGATGCCGTGACAAACTGGCGCGGGGGGCGCCCAATATTTCGACCAAGGCGTTGACGTGCATTTCGCCCAATTCATGCAGCAGGGCTACAATCATTAACCGCTCGGAATTGGCCAGCTCACCAAGAAGCATGCTGGCCTCGTTAGCTAGGCTTGAATGGCACAAGCATTTGTTATTGTTAATTTTTTGCCCCATACTCTGTGTCCTAAGCTCCTGTTTCACAACAAGCATGACGGTAGCGACCTTAGTAAAATCCAGCACCGGAACTAAAAATCATACACCCAGCGCAAGATGGGACATACACCTAACCCGTGCTATCCCCCGCACACACACACGGTACTTTCGCGATAGAGAGGCGTATCGCGGTCTGTGCGTGGGCCATTGGCTGGCTCTGTGTGGGGCGGTATGCTGTCGGATGGCACCAAGCCTGAAAATTTACAAATGTGAGACTTTAAGCACCAATGAATCGTTTTTCAGTATCAGGGTTTTCCTTTACACCGCTCTTGGCACTTGTCCCGGGACTTACTTTGTTGGCCGAATTTGCCACGGATAAGTCCGTCACGCTCAGTGAAGCGGCGATGAGCGCCGGGGTGATCGCGGTGGGGGCCGCTTGGGCCGGGCTGAAACAGGCGCGTGCTTTTCCCGAAACGGTGACCAAGGTCGATACGACGCTGGCATCAACGATTTTGAACGCTTTGCCTGCTCCGGTGTTGTTGTTGGACGCACGCAGGCGGGTTGTCGCAGCCAACCGGGCTGCAGATGAGTTGTTGGGTGAAGGGACCCATGATCGCGATATTGGCCTATCACTGCGCCAGCCTGGAGTGCACGACCTATTGCAAAAGGTCGTCTCAGGGGCGTTGTCACATGCAGAGATCGATGTCGTGTTCGAGGTCCCTGTGCGTCGTTTCTACCAATTACAAGTGATCGCTGTGCCCAAGGGGGAGGCATTGTCCGTGCGCGCCGTTGTAACCCTGCATGAAGTGACGGACTTGAAGAATGCTGAAACCATGCGCGCCGATTTCGTCGCCAACGTCAGCCACGAACTACGTTCGCCGCTGTCTGCATTGAGCGGCTTTATCGAAACCTTGCAAACCGCAGCAGAGGACGATCCGGATGCTCGCAAAAGGTTCCTCGGCATTATGGAAGGCGAAGCTGCCCGTATGGCGCGCCTGATTGATGATTTGCTGTCCTTGTCGAAGATCGAAGTCAATGAGCACATCCGCCCGACGGAACAGGCTTCGCTGGGTCGGATCATTGTAGATGTCGTGGAGACTGTGCACCTAACGGCGGCTAAGAAGGGCATATCCATTGCCCTCGAAGTCCCCGAAGATATATCCCCAGACATGATCGTGCCGGGGGATGAAGACGAACTGCGCGAGGTGTTTCAGAACCTTGTTGATAATGCGGTCAAATACAGCGCCCCCAATACCCCCGTGATCATACGTGCCTGCTCGGTTGCGTCGCTCGTCGATACGGGAACCGCCGGGATTGAGGTTTCCGTCATCGATCACAGCGATGGCATCGCGCCAGAGCATATTCCGCGGTTGACGGAACGCTTTTACCGCATTGATAAGGGTCGTTCGCGGGCCATGGGCGGGACGGGGTTGGGACTCGCCATTGTCAAACACATCGTCAATCGCCACCGTGGCCGCTTGCTTGTAACAAGCGAAGTGGGCAAAGGATCTCGATTCTGTGTCCAGTTACCCATTGCGGGTGGTTAAAACCCGCACAAATGCTCAGTTTGTCGATAGTCACAAACCTGTAACACAATCGTCATAAAACAGACCCCGCCGGGCACTAGCTTTCGCGCAAGACGACGCATGATGATAACGCGTCGACTACGCAATTTTAGTGCCCTTTGATGGAGTTTTAGCGATATGTTCAAGAAGACCCTTACGGTTGCGGCTCTTGCCGGCGTTTGTTTTGCCGGTGCGGCCCAAGCCCGTGATCAAATCCGTATTGTCGGTTCG
>Ga0316202_10000275_pt1 | contig 66467 bp, 69 predicted proteins | sample 3monrhotite_MG_FD_204934 | JGI IMG/M metagenome (GOLD analysis project Ga0316202, IMG submission 204934) | Microbial mat bacterial communities from mineral coupon in-situ incubated in ocean water Damariscotta River, Maine, United States -... | ecosystem: Environmental > Aquatic > Marine >...
GGCCACACCAAACGAATTCGCGAAATCCTGTTCCGGGTTAACCCGGAACAGGATGGACAAGGTTGCATGAGCCTGTCATGCATAATTCACTAACTTCTAATTGGTACGAAGTTGGGGAGAGGGTCAATGTTTTTATTCTCCACAAAAAAAAGGGGAGTGGGATAGTAAAGGTAAAATAATCAGTTTAGTGACGGGTGAACCCAATTGGTTCGTTTCGGAACTATTCAGACAATGATTTATCCACAAAATAAGCGCCACACCAAAATCTATGGTGCGGCGCGCAATGTAACGTTCGTTATTTTACCGGTAAATCTGCAGGGCTGAAGATTTTTACTGCATCTGGTTGCTTCGAATAAGCAATTCCGTTTCCGTCATTCATAAGAAAGATTTGTTGACCCCAGGCAGCGCGCACGTAAATAAAGCTGCGACCCGAAAGAGGGCCTTCGCCGACGCTAGTCACTCCGCCGAGAAGAGCTCCCCCCGCCGCCTTGACCTGCTTGATGGAATCATTGAGATCATCGACATAGAATCCAAGCGAAGATGCGCCCAGATCATCGCGATCAGGGAATTTCTTATCCTGGCTTGGAGAACTGATTTCCATGAGTTCAATATTCGAAGCGTTACCGCATTGCATGACGCCGATATTCATGACGGCACGCGGATGGGTTCCGATAAAATCGGCCATCCAGCTTCCATTGTCGTCCTTGAACGGGCCGAGCGTCAAAACAGATTTGCAGCCAAGACCATCAGTAAAGAAAGTCCTTGCCTGTGCCAAGTCCGGAACGGTCAATGCAACATGTTCAAGTCCGCGGACCCCGCCATCGGCCATCGCCGACATTGGTAACCCTGCCGTTAATAGAGCCATTGCTAACAGTTTATTCACTTTTATTCCTCCCGTTGAGTGGTGATAATTAAGCCAGTTGCTCTTCAAGGGCTGATAACGTGATTAATTCCCCATAATGATGAACAACATGCTCGAGAACGTGCGTGCGCTGTTCGGAGGTGAAAGCCGACACGGCATCCTCGACGACAAGGCAGTCGTACCCCAAGTCGTGGCCATGGCGTAGCGTAGATTCAATACACACGTGAAGGGCAAACCCAGCAATAAGAAGGGTATTCAACCTGTTTGCCCTCATGAAAGCATCAAGGTTTGACCCAGCAAATGCTGAACCGCCTGTGCGACCGTAGGCGATAAACTCACCTTCCCGTGGCTCAAATCCATCGCCCCACTGGCTGCCCTTGCCATCAATTGGGAAGGTTCCGAAACGCTTTATCGCTCCGCGCAGGCCGAGTCCATCATCACCGAGTTCGGGGTGGCCGGGCTGAAAGCGAAGCCCGGAATGGATGATCTGCATGTCCTTGTCGCGACCAAGCTTCAACAATTTGCGACCGCCTTCTATTGCCGACTCGAATTGCCCACGGTCTTCCATCAAGTGATTGATCTTTCCGTCGCTGTCCAGCCACTCCTTTTGAAACTCGATCAGTAAAATGGCTGTGTCCGATGGATCAATCTGCTTGGTTTGTTCGCTCATCACGGTGCTCCGTCTCTTGATGGGGTTAATAGTTTGGAGTCTTACGCAATAAAATTCTTGACGTCAATAGATTGTATGACAATATGCTAACATTGTGACGGGAGATCACTATGATTGAACTTCTCGCGGCGGCAGAGTTCGCTCGCACATCGGCTTTAATTGCAGTTGCGATCTGGCTCAGCATCGCAATAGGAAATAACCGCAAGGATCGCCCAACCAACATTCAGTTGCTTGGCGTCATGATGCGTATGGAGCTTTTGAAAGATGAACCGGTTCTTGGAAAAAATCTCAAAGACCGCTGTATCGACAACACAAAATTTCCGGGCAAAGCATTAACGGCCATTGTCCACAGCCAGATTCTGATTGCAGGGCTATTGTGGATAGCTGCCATATTCTCGGCCCTTGATTGGTTTCACTTGACCGATCCTATTTATGCCAAGGCCGCCATCAATGTTGCCGTCGGTTCTTTTTTTGCTTTATGGACGTTTTTCCTTTGTGGTGGCCTTTGGTTTGGTTACTGGATTAAGACGAGCCATGTCCAGCAGGTTCATTTTACCCTGTTCATCATTTCGCTGCTTCTTTGGCAATTGGCAAGTTAAGATACTTACAGAAATGCCTATTTTCGTCGACCATGTCAAAAACCAGCATCATGAACACGTCTTTATCTTGTATGATTGACTGATAATTCTATTGAGTGCTGTACCGGCTGTCGATAAACTGCCGCTATTATCATTAATTAGGAAATTTCCCGGACAATGCCCAAGCCCAGTACCTTGGACCACAAAATAGGCCGCATCAAACCGGTCGCGGCACCCATTCGCCAGCAGGTTGCCAATACGCTTCGCCAAGCCATTCTCGATCTCGTTCTTAGACCGGGGGAACGCCTGGTGGAACGTGATTTGTGCGAACGCACGGGGGTCAGCCGAACGTCGTTACGTGAAGGGCTTCGGGAACTTGAATCCGAAGGACTGGTTAAAAACGTGCCTTACAAAGGGCTCGTTGTGGCGACGGTCAATGTCGATGAGGCGATTAATATCTATGATATTCGCTGCCAGCTTGAAGGATTTCTTGGGTATCATGCTGCATTAAAACGATCAGACAAAGATGTCGCAAGACTGAAGAAAAAATTTAACTCTGTTCGCGCGGCGGTAAAGGCCAAGCGGTTTAACGATCTGATAAAATTAAAATCAGGGTTTTACGATATCCTGATGCAAGCGGCAGACAATCCGATTTTGTCCGATATCCTGACCAATCTTCAGGGGCGTGTGGCGCAATTTCGGTCGACAGTGATGACCCACCCGCAACGAGCAAGCGAAAGCATCGAAGAGATAGAGGCCATTATTGCTTCGATCGAGAAACAGGATGCAGAGGCGGCGAAAGTGGCCTGCACTGCACATGTGCGCAATGCAGGCAACCTCGTAATTGATCTTCTTGAAGAAACAGAATCTAATAATTCAGTGCAGGCGTAGGCCTGTCTTCTCCTCAAGCCAGCGTGCAATTTCCGTGTGATCGGCGCCTTGTTCCAAAGTGTCGTTCGCTGCATTGGCGATCTCGATGGCATGCTTTCCCAGGGGCATGTCGGCATCAATCCGATTCGCAACGGAGGCCGCCGTCCTTAAATCTTTGGCCATATGGGATAACCCAAATCCTGAATTATAGGCCCCGCTAAGAACGAAGGCCTCTATCTTGCGGTCTGTAGAATTGTTGCGGCCGGTTGAGACATTCAAAATCGAATTGACCAGAGAGGGGTCTAAACCCGCTTTTGTAGCAATGAGAAGAACTTCGATCGTCATAATCAGCCCGCCGGCCGACAAAAGATTATTGAGTGCCTTCATCATTTGACCGGATCCAAGCGGTCCGGTGTGGAAAGTTTTCTTTCCCATTGCATCAAGCAAAGGAGCGGCGCGGTCCAGGGCCGGAGCTTCTCCGCCCGCCATAATGGTCAAGGCTCCGGCAGCGGCGCCGTCAACATTTCCCGAAACGGGCGCATCGACTATGTCGATACCATTTATCGCCAGCTCCGGAGCCAATTCCTTGTATACAGCAGGGTCCGAAGAACTCATATCGATGACAAGACCGTTCTTGGGAATGTGTGAACAAGCATTTCCTGAGCCAATGAGCACATCGCGAACAATATTTCCATTTGGCAACATGAAAATCAACGCATCGGTGGAACACGCCTCGGCAAGGTCGGCGGTGGTCCTAATGCCTGCATCCCCGTTGAGTGCCGCGCGGCAGCCCTCCGAAATGTCAAAAGCCACGACTTTGAAGCCCGATTTTGCCAGTGAACGCGACATCGGCGCCCCCATGTTTCCCAGTCCCACGAATCCAACTGTCTTGATCATCTTTTTTCTATCCTTCTGCATTAATTATCTATAAGTTGCATGATAGCACTATCGTATTATTGTATGACAATACAAATGAGGATGAAATGCAAATAAAACCTGCTGCTATCGATGAGCTCGCAAATGTGAACGAAACTGTGAAAGGCCCCGATAAGACGCCATACTCGATTCAAGGATTTTATGCGCCGCGCTTCGAAGGTGTTCTGGAAGCCTTTGTGGAAAATTTGCGCCTTGGCGAAGAAGTGGGTGCAGCCGTTGCAGTTTTTCATGAAGGCAAGCCTGTCGTCGATTTGTGGAGCGGTTATACCGATCAAGCAAAAACCAGACCTTGGCAGGAAAATACGACCGTCAACATGATGTCTGTTGCCAAAGGCTTTGTCGCCACAGCGGTCGCCATGCTCGTTGATCGGGGCATTCTTGACTATGACGAACCCGTCGCTACTTACTGGCCTGAATTCGCCAAGAACGGCAAACAGGACATACCCCTACGTTATGTCATGGATCACAGGGCCGGGCTGCCCGTATTGCGCCCTTCCCTGCCGCCGGGTTCGATTTACGACTGGCAGGCCATGACATCGGCATTGGCCGACATGTCCCCCCTGTGGGAGCCAGGGAAAGAAAGCGGCTATCATATCTTAAGCATGGGGTTCCTTGCCGGTGAGATCATCCGCCGGGTGACCGGCAAAATGGCCGGCAAATTCATCCGCGATGAAATCACCACCCCCTTGAAGCTCAACTACAATATCGGCCTTCGGGACGGTGAGTTTGATGCCGTTGCGGAATTCATTCCGGCAGTACAAGGCACAATTTTCAAGGTTGACGAACTTCCGGATGAGGATCTTCTTAAATACGCTTGGGCTGAATTGCCGGATGGGGAAGATTTCAATTCCCGGATATGGAAGGTATCCCAAATTCCAGGAGCTTCCGGTCACGGAAATGCACGTGCTGTCGCCAAGTTCTATGCCTGTTTGTCCATGGGGGGGGCACTGGACGGCATTCGCCTGCTTAGCCCCGAAGCCATTGATGTCATGGCAAGCGAACAGCACAATATGCAAGAGCAGGTCATGAAGCGGTTTTATCATCAAGGCCTGGGGGTTCTTTTAAACTCGCCGCCAATTAGCCCGATGGGTCCCAACCCAAAAGCGTTCGGACACCATGGAGTCGGCGGTTCCGTGGGCTTATGTGACAGGGACGCACAAATTGGTTTTTCTTATTCGATGAACCAGATGCATGCCCGCGTGGACAATGGGCCGCGTGCAGGCCGGTTGAAAGACGCGGCTTTCGCGGCCGTTTATTGAGTTTGGTGAAATAATGACTGAGCGGTTGAAAGAAAAGGGACTGCTCAGGCAGGCCGCCTTTACAAATGATCAGTGGATCACCTCCTCGGAGACTATCGACGTAGAAGATCCGGCAACTGGAAAGATAATAGGGGCCATTCCAGCCCTTGATGAAGCGGCAACGATAAAAGCCGTCGATGCGGCGTTTACGGCACAACCTCATTGGGCGGCGCTTGTTGCAAAAGAACGGTCGGATATCTTGCGTCGTTGGTTCGAACTGATAATGCGCCATCAGGATGATTTGGCAACAATACTCACCCTTGAACAGGGAAAACCTTTCGTCGAGGCGAAAGGCGAGGTTGCCTATGGGGCATCATTTATTGAATGGTTCGCCGAAGAGGCACGCCGCATCGAGGGTGAAATTCTGGCCGGGCATGGTCCTGACAGACGCCTGATGGTGTTGCGCCAACCAATTGGGGTCGTTGGAGCAATTACGCCTTGGAATTTCCCCAGTGCAATGATTACGCGTAAAGCGGGGCCGGCACTTGCCGCCGGCTGCACAATGGTTCTCAAGCCAGCGGAGGAAACGCCATTTTCGGCACTCGCACTCGCTGATCTTGGCAAACAAGCCGGCCTTCCGAAGGGTGTTTTCAATATTGTAACAGGTCAAGCCCGTCCGATTGGTTCTGTGCTTACCAATGATCCACGTGTTCGCAAGTTGACCTTTACCGGGTCAACGGAGACCGGACGAACGCTGATGAAGCAGTGTGCCGGAACAATCAAGAAACTAAGCCTAGAACTGGGGGGAAATGCTCCATTCATCGTATTTGATGATGCAGACCTGGATGCGGCCGTTGAAGGCGCGCTGATAGCTAAGTTTAGAAACAACGGACAAACTTGCGTTTGCGCTAATCGTATCTATGCTCAAGCGGGCATATACGAATCGTTCGTTACAAAATTTTCGCGCGCTGTCGAGGGTCTAGTCGTCGGACCAGGCTTTGACGAGGGCGTACAGTTGGGACCGCTAATCAATGATAGTGCAACCGAAAAGGTAAAATTACATATCGTTGATGCGCTCAATCTTGGAGGAAAAATTGAAACCGGCGGTCAGCCACATCGACGTGGCACAATATTTTTTGAGCCAACTGTTATCTCGAATGTCAGTGCCGAAATGCTGGTGGCGCGAGAAGAAACTTTTGGGCCGTTGGCACCGGTTTTCCGGTTTGAGGATGAAGCTGATGTTATAGCCCAAGCCAATGATACAGAATTTGGTCTTGCATCGTATTTCTATGCAAATGACCTTTCCAGGGTCTGGCGCGTTTCCGAAGCACTTGAATACGGCATGGTCGGGATCAATACGGGTTTGATTTCCACAGCCGAGGCGCCGTTTGGCGGTATCAAGCAATCCGGCCTTGGGCGAGAAGGGTCGCGTCACGGCATAGAGGAATATCTGGAAATCAAGTACCTATGTATGCAGACAACCGCCAAGGGTTAGTAACCTTTGTTAGGTGGCTTAAAACCTTGTTCCCCAATGGGGTACTTTAACATCCCAATGCACGGGCGCTTTCCCTTTAACCGGTGCTTTTGCGCTTACTAACTTGTCGCCAAGCAGGCAGCCGCAACACAATTGGTCAAGGGCGGAACCGTGAAAGGCGACACTTGCGATGTTACGCAGGATTGATGTCGGTGCATGATCGAAATGGGTTCGATCCATCTCTTCCCGATTGAGCACCTGTTCAACTTCATTAACCCAAGATGGGTTCCGTTCGCCGAAATAGACCTCGGGTATTCCTCCTTTGGGAATATGATACAGCTCATTCGACACGATGCAGGCTGCCCATAGCCCGCCGTCCTCGTCCAACGCTATGCCATCAACAAAGGCCCCCTTTGGGAAATGGGCAAAAACCTCGCCTTTTCCTAACGTTCCGTCTGCCCGCAAAGGGAAACGTGAAATAAGCTGGCTGAATGTTTCACTGACATAGAGCCACCCATTTTCGATGTCAGGACGTATTTCGTTTGTATAATGCAATCCTTCCAGGACTATCCGGGCCTTGCCATCTTCGACTATGCCCACATATCCATTTTTCACATCTCGCCGATAAGCCAGATGCCGGGGACTGAATGTGGAAGAAACGGAAAACCAGATACGATCATCTTCATCAACTATGACAAAATTAATCGGTGGGGAAGCATCGCCATTCACCTTCGTGATAAAAGGGCGGACACCCGCTTCGTTAAGTTCAAAGATTCCACCTGCATCGGAAATGTTGGCGATCAGGAAGCTTCCGTCATTGCGAAGGGCGATCCCGTTCGGAAGAAGCGGAAAGCCGCCATGACTTGTTTCCGGCGCAAGATGAAGTTGTGTCCCGTCGGCGCATATTCTGGACACACCATGTCCGCGATGCGAGACAAAAAAATCACCATCGCTTGTTGAGAGGACACATTCAGGGCGGTTTAAATCGCGACCGACGGTTGTCAGGTCGGAAAGTTCAATCATTTGTTCTCTTCCTGATATTTGGCGATTGCCGCTTTGGCGCTATGCATACTGTCCAGGCCAGCGGGAAAACCGCAATAAACCGAGACTTGCAGCAGAATTTCCTGAATTTCTTCAATGCTAACACCGTTTCGCAACGCTCCACCGACATGCAGGGCCAACTCGTTGTTTCGTCCCAGGGCGCTGATCATTGCGATATTGATCATTGATCTTTGTTTAGGGTCAAGACCAGGTCTGGCCCACACTGCACCCCAGCAGAATTCCGTAACAAGTTCCTGCATGGGCTTGGTAAAATCGTCTGCGGCGGCAAGAGAGCGCTCAACATGGGCTGGGGATAAAACCTTCTTCCGCATTTCCATTCCGCGATTATAGTTTTCTGTTGTCATTATTTAGGATCCTTAACTAATGAAAAAGGGCGACGCCTTGCGACGCCGCCCATCCAGTGGGAGAATATTGTAGGCTAGAGACCGATCGTCCAGTCCCTAACAATCGGGCCACCGCGTTCACGTACCTGAGCAATAAATTTGCGCACCACTTCCTTGGCCGGTAATCCTTTTGCTTCAAGTGGTTCCGCCCATTGTTTAGCAATTTGCGGCAACGAGTTAGCCCATTCCTTACGGGCATCATCCGTCATTTCAATGATGGTGAGTCCCTCTTTAACCATTTTTTCGGTGCCTTTCTTCTTCGCGGCTTCTTGGGTGACGATCATTTCGGCCTGATATTCCCTGCCTACCGAATTGATAACGGATTGCACCGGTTCAGGCAGTCGTGTCATGCGCTTCTTGTTGATCGCCAAAGCCCCCCATGCCATAGAGCCAAAATTAGCTGTCAACATGAACGGTGCGACTTCATGGGCCTTGAAATTGGAGCCCAGACCTGCTGGCAGCAAGCAGCCGTCGTACACACCGGTCGCCAAATCATTGTAGATAGACGGGGGGTCCACTTGTACAGGGGTAACACCGGCGCCTTTAAGCCAGCTAAGGTTTGGTCCGATGCCGCCAATCTTGGCTCCCGATAAATCACTTAAACCCTTAGCTTCGCGCTTCATGAATAACTGGAAGTTATCAACACCGATACCTCCAAGATAGTGCAGCCGGTTCTTATCCCAACTTTGCTGCATCTCAGGGATGATGCTATTCAACGTATCTACGGATGGAATGATGACATCGGTGTTTCCGGATGCAAACGGTGTGAAATAACTTACAACGTGGAGGGGCAGTTTTGCCGGATTAAATGAAGCGCCGACAATCGCTATATCCACGACCTGTTGTCCGACTGCATCAATTTCACCGCCAATCTTGGCTACGGTCCCGCTATAGGCTTTTGTCCATTTGATTTTGTATTCGCCGGCTTCCTTCAGTCGACGATCAATTTCGGGAATAAAAAATTTATCCAATTTGCTGACCCACGTGACAACGGGGGCATGCCCGGTAGCCACAGATAGGCGGATTGTTTTCGGCCCGGCCCTGACGATGGATGGCATGGCCAGAGCTCCGGTAATGCCGGCACTTGTTAAAAGAAACTTTCTACGATTCATTGTTGCCTCCTTGGTTTGTTAAGTCGTTACGATTATGGGGTGAGCCAGCCAAGTTTCTGGAACACGTGGGTCTGCTCGATTACTGTTTCCTTTTTGGCGATTTTCCCGTCACGAATAGTGTGAACTGCGACCCCCTCCCATGACAGGTGCTCGCCGCTGGGCGCAAAGCCCATCCATTCACCCTTATGGGTTCCTTCAAAACGAATGCGTGTCACGACCTGATTTCTTTCCGCCCATTGACCGGTGATCGTGTCTCGACAATCGGGAAAAATGTCATGAAAAGACCGAAGCCATTTTTCGACGCCTGCATATCCTCGCAGTCCGCGAGGAAGAATTTCTGCATCTTCGGTAAATATCTTCGGAATTCTGTCGTACTTGTGTTCATTGATTAGTTCTACGAAGAATGCTTTCGCAATCATCTTGTTTTCTTCGAGATCATTTGAATCCACAACGCTTCTCCTTTTTGATCTATACGATCTTGCCAAAAGAGAATTGCCATGTCAATAAATTGTATGACAATCATTCAAAACTATAGTATGTTAAAAATTATAATATAAAACTTGGAGGTTGTTTTATGCGTGGTCTTTCGACGTGGGGAAAGCCGTTTAACTTGTTGATAAATATGATGAATGCGATTGGCACATTGGGCATTTTTGTTCTCATGATACTGATATGCGTGGACGTATCCATGCGAGCCATATTCTCAAGTCCGCTTGTTGGCATTCCTGAAATTGTCAAATTAGGAATTGTGTCGATTGTTTTCTTGCAGGCTGCCCATACCTTGGCCGTAGGGCGATTTACCTCGTCCGACATGTTTATCAACTGGCTTGAGAAGCAATCCCGCTTCGCGGCGAAATGCCTGCGGTCATTTTTTATGTTGTGCGGGGCCCTGCTTTTTTCATTTGTAGCACTCGGAGCCCTCGATCAGTTCAGTTACGCATATGAGACTCTGGACTTTATCGGATCTCAAGGCATTTTCACCATTCCGGTCTGGCCTATGCATGCCGTGATCCTTTTTGGCACCATCGCTTTATCTATTCAGTTTTGTATAAGCGCCGCCGCCGCCTGGTTTCCCAGTGTAGGGACTGAACAAGTGTCCAAGTTGGAAATTATAGAAGAGGAGGTAGTTTGATGGGTGCACTTGAAATCGGATACGCGTCAATAGCGGGTATTGTTATTAGTCTGTATATCGGTGTGCCGATAGTCGTGGCGCTGGCGGGGGCTTCATTTCTTGGCATTTATTTCATTCGAGACGATTTTGAAATTGCAACAAGCGTAATATCGATTGCGGCAAGCGAAACGATCGCCTCGTATGTATTCGGGGTTATCCCTCTTTTCGTTCTCATGGGTATGCTGGTCAACGCCGCCGGGGTTGGGCGAGACACTTTTGCGGCCGCCAATCAAATATTCAAGCGTATCGCCGGTGGCTTGGGGATTGCGACTGTGGCTGCAAATGCGATATTTGCCTCCGTTACCGGCGTATCGATCGCCTCGGCGGCGGTGTTTACCCGTGTCGCTGTACCGGAAATGGTGAATGCCGGTTACGACAGTCGTTTTGCGGTCGGTATCGTCGCGGGATCTTCAATTCTTGGCATGTTAATTCCGCCGAGTCTGCTGCTCATTGTCTTTGCCGTCTTGACGGAACAATCCATTGGTGCCTTGTTCATTGCGGCGATAATCCCGGGCATCATCATGGCCGTCGTTTTCAGCATTGGCATCGTGGTGATGGTGTTGCGAAATCCAAAACTTGTCGGCGGAAATTTCCACTCCGCATCTTCATTTGAAAGCTACTCAGTCGGTGAATTGCTTCGAATGATGTTCCCGATCGTTATGTTGGTAACGCTGATTATGGGCGGAATATATGGCGGTTTTTATACCGCCACCGAGGCCGGTGGGATTGGCGCGTTCGCGGCCCTTGTTCTTGCCTTTGCCAAACGGGCGCTGACGCCACGGAAGTTCTGGCATATCCTGGTCGAGACGGGGCACATTACGGCGGCGATCTGCTTGGTTGTGATCGCCGCTGGCATGTATAGCCGCATGCTTGCCTTGTCAGGCGTTCCAATGACGATTGGCAATTGGTTCGTGGAAACCGACATGTCCCTCCCCTTGAGCTTGTTCTATTACCTGTCCATCATTGTCCTAATGGGATCGATTCTGGACAGCATGTCCATCATGCTGATTATCGTGCCGCTTGCCTTCCCGGTATTCATGAACTTCGGTGTCGATCCGATCTGGTTCGGAATTATCACCATCGTAGCCGTGGAAATTGGAATCATCACGCCCCCGTTCGGCATTGGTTGTTTCGTAGTAAAAGACAGCCTGACGGATAAATCAATTTCTCTGGAAGACGTGTTTCGGGGAGCTATCCCCTTCGTGGCGTTGATGCTTGGGGTTTTGGTCCTGCTGGCCATGTTCCCATATCTGTCGTTGGCCCTGCTTTAGGGGTGTCCTCTCAGATGGAAATTAAATATCCCCACAGCTTGGGACCGGCTTCGTAAGGACGGCCTGTTTCGGGTTATGCCTCGAATCGGTATTCGCCTGTGGTCAGCTTAGGCTGCTTAAAAAACCGCAGACGAGATGGTTCGTTTCACGAGGTTTCTCAATAAATGGAATATGTCCGCCACTTTCCACTTCGGCGTATTGCGCATTTTCTATACCGTTCGCGATGCGTTTGGAAAAACTGGCGGGGATGAAATAGTCGTTATCACCTGCAACGACCAGCGTCGGGCAAGAAATTTCCGAAAGCCGTGTTGTGAAGGGTAATTCTTCTTCCTGATCTGGCAGCTTACGTCCCCACCATAGGGTAGCGTCAAGAAACGCCGTGTAGAGTTCTGGTGAATTGTTGCGAATATTCTGCTGATTGGCTTGCATGGCGGCCATACCGTCCTCCGTTTCCATGAAATCTCGAGTCATAGTCGATAGGCCCATGAAATCTGCCAGTTCCTCACCCATACCGAGTTTGGCGATCATCTTTTTGCGCAATTGAAAATTCATCGCCATGGCGCGATCCATATCGGCAAAACCACCAATCACAATCAGCGAGCGAACCAGATCGGGATGCCGCAAAGCCATGGATATCCCCATAGCCCCGCCAAGAGACGATCCCAGGACGTCGATCTTTTCCAGGTCTAAATGTCTCGCAAGTGCTGCAAAATCATCAGCCCACAATTCGGGTGTGTAATGAACTTTGGATGGATCATCCTTGGCGGAACCGCCTATCCCGCGGGGGTCGACGAGAATTGTTTTTGACTTTTCTCGAAGAAGAGGTTCACCTAGGCGGTAGTAATTGTGATCTAGTCCCAAGCCAGGTAGCAAAATTAATGGGTGCCCGGAGCCATCTTCGGAAAACCAGATCGTTGTCCCGTTCACATCAGCTGTAGGCATAAATTACTCCTTATGATTGAGGTCGCTAACAATACTCGGGATTATTCAGCGAGGTTGATACATGCCATCAACGCATCGGCAACCTGAAGTGCACTCTCAATGATCGGCAAGTGCGATGCTTCCTTGATAATTTTCAGTTGAGCGTTGGGAAGTGCCTCCACTATCCGTCTGGCCGATTCCACAGGGGTCGATGGATCCATTTCCCCGACGATCACACACGCCGGTTTCCGTATAGATTTCAGCAGCTTTTCCGTTTCAAGCTCGGCAATGGCTCTCCACATCGCTGCGTGAACTTCAGGGTCTGCAGCCAGAAGGGTTTTGACGCATCGGTCTATGATGTCTGGCCGAAACCGTCGGAAATTAGGAGAAAACCAGCGATCCAAAGTCGCTTCCACAATGGCATCCATACCATCATGAAGGACCAAATCGGCTCGCTTACGCATGGCATTTCGGGCTGCTGGAGACAGAGTGCATGCTGTATCGATCAAAGTGAGGGTTCTAATGTCGTCCGGCTTTCTTGCAGCATAGACCTGCGCAATCATTCCGCCGACAGATAATCCGACGAGATGCACGGGCTGTGAGCTATAGTTCTCATCAATCACTTCATCCAAATGTTCGGCTAGGGATGACAGTGTTATTGGGCCTGTAAGCGGATGAGAAAGCCCATGCGCAGGAAGGTCATAGGCTAACCACCCCCGGTTTTGGGGTAGCGCACCAATTACCTCTGACCACCATCCAAGATCCAGCCCCACCGCGTGCACAAACACAATCTGGCAACCATCGCCTTCTTTTTGAACACAGTTTGTCACCGGCAACGCCATTTTTCGCACGTCTCTTTGCACTAGGAAATACAGACAGCTTTATTGTATGACAATAACACATTCCACTGCAAGAGCTGTAGAGTCAAAATCCGAGCATTGTCAGACAAACGTATACTCGTCTGTAAAACTTCATAAATAGGGAATCGAGGCGAATTTCTGTAGCTGCTTTTCATTCTAAATTAACAATTGATTGCTCACATCACCAGAATAGTAGAAGTAAATCATCGACCCGGTTTGCCTATCCAGCTCTCGTGCCACTTGGATTTTTGGAACCTTTCTTCAGGTGAATTAGTTAACTAGACCTATTGCAAAAATCGGGTGAATTTTTGTTAACCCGCATGTGATTCAAAGAAGGAAGAGCAAAGGAGGCTCTTCCGATGGCGAATTTAACAGCGCGTGGCTTCTTTCTAAACGACAATTTCGACCCCTAACAGGCGTTGAAGCAGGTACATTCCACGGGTTGGTGGAACGTCTGAGGCCTCATTGGCAAGAGCGGATCGTGTCTGCGAAGAACCGTTCCGGGCGTCCGTGGGGTGTCGGCGGACTTGAGGATCACCTTCTTGTTCTTCTGATCCTGTACCAATACGCCATCACGCAAGATTTCATGGCTTGCTTGTACCAAACCGACAAGTCGACCGTGAGCCGGTCCTTGCAGCGGATCGAAGTTCTGACCGCCCGGGTTCTGGGGGTTAAGCGCACAAACGGCGATATAATCCTGAAGCTCGAACATGGCGCAGCGACCGTTCAGGTGAGGATCAAAGTCGCGAAATCATTTAATGAATCATCCGGACTGACACTCCACCTGCCATTGGACCTTCGATTACCGGTTCGCCTTATACGGAGTATGGACCTTTGGAAAATAGCGGCGGGTGAACGGTTTAAAAAAACCGAAAATCTGACAATACAAATTATGACGAGCTTCTCCTCGTTCTTGATGGCATCCTCAACGGCAAAAGCCACCGCAAGATAGCTATCGACCTGTTCGGCATAAACGAAGTCGATGCCGAATGGTATGACGGCAGCAAGATTCGCGGCCTGGTCAGACGCCGTATTGCTAAATCCACAAACCTGATGAACGGCGGATATCGTGATCTTTTGATTGACGACGGATAGTCACGCCTATTGCTGATAGCTCCAGACAATCTCAGGGGGGACGTTTTGATGATACATAATTTCGGCCCTATTTTCTTAGGTTTTTCAGTCCTTCATTGCCTCCACCAACTACGGAGAGTGAAGACATGCAGCTACGGAGAGTGAAGACATGGCTGACAAAACCGAACCACGATACTGGAACACAAAACATGCCGCCGACTATCTGGGCATTAGCCCGACAACGCTGAACAGAATGCGCCTTACGGGCGAAGGCCCCCGCTATGCCAAGGCTGGAAGCCGGGTGATCTACGCCCCTTCCGACCTTGATGCCTGGGTGGAAGCAAACAAACACACATTTACCACGGAAAAGATCAAGTCATGAGGTTGTTGCCGCTATCTGAGCGGCAGCAACTCGAACTGTTTTCATGCAATCCGGCCCCAACCGGGATTCGCGACTACCAAGACCTCATGGCCTTTCCCTTCTTTTCACTGGCCAAGGGACGGCGAATCAAACCTCTGCTCTATGATCGTGACGGCGTGAGCATCAAAGTCGAGGCTGTGCCGAAATACGGCATGGCGACGATCTGGGACGCCGACTTGCTGATCTGGTCGGCGAGTCAGATCATGGATGCCCGAAACCGGGGGGAACCAACATCACGACGGCTGCGGTTCATGCCACACCAATTCTTACGCTTCGCCAACCGCCCCACCGGAAAACTCGGATATGAGCGGTTACGCGCTGCACTTGATCGATTGCAATCGACCACGATTCAAACCAGCATCCGCAGTGATAGTTTGAACCTCAACCCGATCCGCAAATCCAAACGCCTGCACCGCTTTAGCTGGGTCAATGAATAGAATGAACTGATCGTAAAATGGCAGATACAGCCGAGGCATGGAAATTGTTCTGCCCGACTGGTTTTATCAAGGTGTCGTTAACGAGAACTGGGTGCTGGCCATCGATCCGGCATATTTTGGTCTGACCGGCGGCATCGAACGCTGGCTTTACCGCCTCGCCCGCAAGCATGGTGGTCGCAATAAAGACGGCTGGGGCTTCAGCTTTAAGGTGCTGTATGAAAAAAGTGGTAGTTTGGCCCGATACTCGAACTTCGCAATAGACTTGCGAAAACTGGCGAAGAAGCAAAACCTGCCAGGGTATCACCTGTCTTTAAGAACTGATCCCAAAGGCAACGAATGCCTGCATGTGCAACGGATGATCTTTTAACCACCAAAATTTATCTTAACAAAGCCTGAATGTTTCGCAGCCCATGGAAAATGCTCTTGATCCTTATCTCATGGTCGCCAATTTTGCAAAAAATCAAGAAGTTCCCATGTACGACCACTCGCACGCCGGGCATAAGACCATCACGTAAGGGCGCAACCTATGGCACCGACGTGACTTTCTAGCAACGATCCCGCATTTCCCGGATATACGATACGGTGCGGTGCGGATTATCGGCAGCTATAAAATCGCCAATCTCTTCCAGATCACGCTCGGAGAGCGGAGAAACCGCAGTCATCACCCTGTATTTGTTCTCAAGACGGTTTAAAACAGCGCTGGCGGGGTTGCCGGGGCCACTCTCGGCTCCCTCATGGATCAAATGGCGCAAGTCTTTGAGGGTCAAAGCCGCCGGTTTTTTCATCTTCCTTTAAAACCTTACTCTCAACGTTACAAAAAAAGAGATAATTATTATCAATAATTATCTAATCGGCCACGAAACACATGCCGGATTCGCCAGTCCTCTTCCTTGTTTTCCATCTCATCTGGTCACTTTCCAGATAAAAACACGTCTTCACTCAAAAAATATGCCTGTGAATAACTGTTGCGATTTCTGTGGACAAACCTGTGGATAACCGCAATTTTGGATTCGAACTATCAAGTGCAGAGATTCATACTATCACATGCACGACTTCGTACTATCAGGTGCAACATTATTCATAATACATTGATTTTACTCGTGAAAAATCGGGTTAAAAACTTAAAGAAACTTATAAAAACTAAGTTGTTGTTGGTCCCTGTAAATTTTTGATTTTTGCCGACCAAACCGAAAAACACGAAAACTTTTTTTTTGGATAGCAGGGGATAGCAGTGTTTCTCTGCACATCTCTTGTGTAGGCCACGCATATCTTAACCTGTTGTTTTAATTGTATTTTTCAATTTGGCAGGTCAAATAATCTGCGCTTACCCTCCGGCAACATTCATCAACCAGGGGGAAGGCGCAGATGCTCAAAGGTTACAATTCTACTCAGCAAGCAAACCAGTTGCAGGTACATCGGTCGAACCCATATTTCGGACAGAACACTACACAGTTTGTCACCACCATCGGCCTGGCCCTTGTGCTCGCCGTTGTTGCGTCTGGAGTGGCCCACGCGGGAACCGGCGGCACAGAGTTTGACGCTGTCAACAACCGCATCATCGATATGGTCGAGGGTGGTGGCGGCAAACTAGCCGCCGGGCTTGGCGTGGTCGCGGCACTGGCGACCTCGGTGATCCGCTTCAACATCTGGTCGGTGATCGGCGCATTCGGCGTCGGGGCCATGGCCGGGTATGGCATCCCCATCGTCACCTCCTCTATCTCCGCCATCATCTGAGGCGCAGGTCATGGAGGCTTTCATCATTCCCCGCCGCCTGGACGAGCCGGAACGCTGGATGTTCTGGACCGTCGATGAGGCCCTGACCATGCTGGTTCCGGTGATCACCGGCATGATGACCGGGTTTTTGCTGGTCGGCGCGGTGATCGGGCTTGGCGGGTTTGTCACACTTCGCCGACTCAAAGGCAATGGTCAGGCCAACCTCGGGCTTTATGCCCTCTACTGGTTTTTCCCCAATATTTTCAATTTCAAGGCGACACCACTTTCCGCCATTCGCAGGTATGTCTGATGGAACACGCCAGCCACAACACCCAGCTTCACGTCGCCACGGTATGGCGCAATCTGTTGTTGGTCGGCTTAGGCTTGAGCCTGAGCGCCAATCTGGTGCTTGGTCTCGCCATTCTCAACAAACGCCAAAGCGTGATTGTCGTTCCCTCACCTGCCGGGAAAACCTATCAGTTGGGCGAGAACGTCAACGCCGCCTATCTCGAAGACATGGCGCGAGACGTGGCCCTGACGTTCCTCAACGTCCATCCCGGAACCACCGATTACGTTCGCGATGCTATCTTGAAGATTGCCCATCCGGCGTTTTACGGCGAGTTCAAGCGCCATTTTGATGGCTGGTTGGCCGACATCAAGCGCCGCAAGCTCTCGACCGCCTTTTACCCCACCACCATCACCGCTAACACAACGACCCTGAGCGTTCGCATCACCCGTGTGCTCAAAAGTTTCATTGGTAAGGCCCAGGTCGATGCCGAAAAAATCGCCTACGTCATCGGCTTCAACAACGCCGCCGGACGCCTGACACTCAGCCGCTTTGAAGAGGAGCAAAAACAATGAACAATAGGATAATCCTGTTAGCAATAACATTGGCTGTGCTTCCTTTCAGCGCCCATGCCTTGCAGATCAAACAATCCACCGACAATGGGCAGATTACCGCCATTGTCTCGGCCCAGGAAATCAGCCGGATTAGTCTGACCAAGGATCGTATTCGCATGGTCAACGGCGACCCGGAGGTCGATATCACCCATGATTCCGAGACTGGGGATGCTTACCTGAAACCATCTACCACACCTTTGACCAAACCTCTGAACCTGTTCATCTCAACCGAAAAAGGCTTCACCTATCAACTTCTTCTAATGCCTGAGAAGGTGCCATCCGAGCAGATCATCATTCGCAACGAAGATGCCTTTAATGGATCAAAGGAAGCGCAAACCTGGGAAAGCAGCACCCCATTTCACGCGACGATTGTCGACGTGCTGAAAGCAACAATTGGCGGGAGTGCTTTGCCCACAGGGTACAGACAAGAGGTCTTCAAGGAAGAGGTCAAACACCGCCAGCAACTGAGTCTTCGCCCCATGTACGCCATCTCCGGCGCGGCCCTGCAAGGTATCGCCCTTGAAGTTCGCAATACTGGCGAAACCGCCACAACGTTTACCGAGCGCGACCTTTATAGCCCCGATCAAGCGGCTATCTATCTGCCTCAGCGCAAGGTGGGGCCGGGGCAGAACGTTACAGTGTATCTAGTGCGCCGTCGCACGGGGGGCAAATGATGAAAACCCGCGCCAACGAGCTTCTGCAACGCACCACCAACCAGCAAAAAGCCGCCTTTGGCGTCTGTGCCGTCATCATTGGTGCCGGGCTGATGTGGTTCTTCGACAGTGGCGAACCCTCCAATCGATCCGTTCATACCGGCAACAGCCAGACCACCCGCATCGTCGCCGATCTGACCCGAGGCGCGCGCGCCGAACGCTCATGGCTGGACATCTCCGAGGATCGTTTCTCCGACATGGAAGCGCGCCTCAAACGGCTGGAACTGGAACGCCAGAAACTGGAGAGTGACAATGCTGAACTCGCCCAACGTAACACCGACATGGCTGCAAACGCCAATCAGGCGATTGACGCGCAGGCTCAGGAAATCGAACGCCTGCGCCTTCAAGTCGCGGCGATCTCGGAAACCCCGCAGGGGAAAACAGAAAACAAGCAGACAACCGAACAAACGGCAACGCAGCCGGGACTAGGCAACCTGCCAGCCGCCATTACCAAAAACCCGTTTGAACGCGCCCGCAACGACCTGGCTCCAAAAATCCGTTCACGCACCGATCTGCGCTCAGGCCGTGACGCCAGAACTGGTGAAACGCCTAAAGCCGCAACATTAATTCATTTCAATCTCGGAGAACGTGAGGGCGGCAGCAAAGACTTGAGCCACTATATCCCAGCCGGAACCTATGCCCCCGCCGAAGTTATCAGTGGAGTGGACGCCGCCGTCGGTGTCAACGCCCAAGCCGATCCGCGCCCGGTTCTTTTTCGTATCACCGGCCCTGCCGTCACCGCAGCTCTTGGTTCCACCCGTCAAACCGCCGATATCAAGGGTTGCACCGTCACGGGAGCCGCATTCGGTGATCTCTCATCGGAAAAAGTTTACGTCCGCCTGCAAACCATGACCTGTTCACGCCGATACGGCCAGGTTTTCGAGACTGAAGTTCAAGGCTATATGGCCGGAGCGGGCAAAGCCGGAGTGCGCGGTATCGTCGTCAGCCGTGAAGGTGATCTGGTCGCTCACTCCTTCATCGCCGGAGCCGTCAGCGGTATCGGCGGAGCCGCCGCCGAGGCCATGCAGCCGTCAATCATCGACACCGGTGCGGCCGGCGCGACCGGTGTCGGCGTCACCACAGGCCAGCAACAAATCACCGACATTCTAAAGGGCGGCATCGGCCAGGGCCTGGATAATGCCGGCGGCAAAGTCTCCGACTACCTGGTCAAACGCGCAGAGCAATACCAGCCTGTCGTCGTCATGCAAGCCGGAACCCGCGTCGAACTTGTCTTCATCACGGGTGTCGATATGAACCCTGGCGGTGAAATTAAAACAATCAAACGGGAGACGAAATGATGAATTTTTCCAAGTTAGTTGTGGGCGCTACTCACGCCCGCCAAGGCGCGCGGGCCTTTGTATCCCTGTTTATTGGTGCTTCGGCCCTAACTGCTATGTCTTTCCCAGTTCAGGCTGGAGATATTGATGCGCTGCGTGCGGCTTTAAAAGAGAAGATGCCCAGTACTGAGATTACCTCGCTGCGGGAAACACCTGTTCCCGGTTTGTTTGAGATGGTGACAGGTAAGAACCTGTTCTATGTCGATCAGTCCGGCAGCTATTCAATTATTGGTACACTTTATAATCTGACCACACACGAGGATATGACTGCCGGGCGACTGGCCGAACTGGGTTATGCCCCCAAAGAAGAAAAGGCGATCGAGGTTCCTTCGCAATCCATCCCCTGGGGCAAGCTGCCCAAGGATGTGGCCATCGTTGAGAATGCTGGTGGCAAGTACAAGCTGGCTGTCTTCACCGATATCAACTGCCCATACTGCCAGCGCCTTGCCGACATCCTTAAAGGTATGCCGGAAGTCGAAGTTCACACATATCTGATTACTCTTTGGCAGAGATCCATCGCTCCCACGAAGGCGGTCCTCTGTGCCGAGGACAAGGCGGCAGCTTTACACGCTGCCTACAAAAATGATGCCCCCAAATTAACCGAGAACTGCACAGCGGATGTCCTCGACCTGACGACTTCCTTCGCCTCCCTGCATGGAATTTCCGGCACACCGTTTCTGGTTCGCTCCGATGGTGCGGCCTCTGCCGGATTGCGCAGCAAGGCGTTTCTTATTGATTGGCTGAAGGAGGCGGAGCAATGATCCGCCTCTCCCCCGCCCTGCTCATACTTGTCCTTTCAGGCTGCGCCGCCACCAACACCAATGTGTCGGGCGAATGGGACTGTCCGGCTCAGCAAGGTCGTGCCTGCACCACCATTGAAGAAGCGGATAATCTCTCCAGCCGCTTAACCATCTCCCCAGCCACCGTCTCGGTCGCAGCGATTGCACCAGCCGCGCTGCTCGCACCAGTTTCTCTCCTCCCGGAAACTGGCGCGGCCAGTGCGACTGGCATGACCGAGGCGGTGGCACCCTCCACAGGTGAAGACATCTTCCCTGTAAGAGAAGTCAGCGTTCGTCAGGCCGAAATCTTAGGCAGGGTCTGGTTCTATCCATTCGTTGACAACACCGACCATTATCACGAGGGCGGTTTTGTCCATGTGGTGTTGCGTCCTGCCGATTGGCAGACCAATCCGGATCATATGTTCCCGAACCTCGATAATTCCAGGGGTGCGGTTGAATGAGCTTCATCGATGCCATTAACCGCAAGGTCAGCGGACTATTCGCCGACAACCAGCTTATGGAGCCGCACGGGCCGCCGCCTGTTGACGAGCCGATCATCGACCTGCTGCCTTACCGGGCCTACGATGAACAAAGCTGCCTGTTTGTGAACCGGGCATCCTGCGGCTTCATGCTCGAAATCGCTCCGCTGACCGGGGCCACCGAAGAAACCATCAGCCTGCTGACGGCTGCATTTTCCGACAACATGCCGGACAAGTCCTCCTTGCAAATCATGTGCTGGGCCTCCCCCCATGTCGGCGGCATTCTTGATGACTGGCGCAATGCGCGCGACAGCGCACCCGAAGTTTACCAAATGCTGGCGGCTAAACGCACTGATTACTTTGCCGGAAGCGGATGGAAGTCTCCCCTGCAAGACACGGCGCATCTGTTGAGGAACTTCCGTATCTTCATCGCCGGATCATTGCCCGGATCGCTGGAAAAGAACAAAGCCATCCTGTCCGCCTCCCGGCGTAATCTGCTGGGGGCCATGACCGGCCTTGGAACGCCCGCCAAGGCTCTTGGAGCGGATGAGTTTCTCGCCATTGTCGATGAGTGGATACGTCCGCTTCAGGAAGACCGGCGCGAGCCTCCCGTCTGGCGCAGCATTGATCCGTTGCATCATCAGTTGAGCCACGGCGAAAACTCGATCTCGGTTCATCCGTGGCGGCTGGTGTTCAACGGCACCCATGATGTGCGCTGCCTGTCCGTGCAGAACTGGCCCGAGGTCTGGGCGCAATGGCAAAGCGCCAATTTGATCGGTTCGCCCTACAGCGACTTCCAGCGCATCCCCAGTCCATTTCTGGCTTCCCTTTCCTTCACCGTTGGTACAGACAGTTCCGACAGCACCCGCGCCAACCTCAAAGCGGCCCGCGCCACCCAGCAAGCCGACACCGATCTCGCCCGCTTCATGCCGATGATTAAGGAGCAAGCGCAAGAATGGCGCTATATCGCGCAAAAGGTTCGCGAAGGTCACAAGCTGGCCCGGTGTTTCTATCAGGTCATCACCTATGCGCCATTACGTCAGGGCGATGAAACCGAGCAAGCAGTGCGCTCTTTATATAAGGCCAATGGGTGGCGCATGGCGTGTGATCGATATGTTCAACTCCAGTCCTTCCTCAATGCCCTGCCGTTCTTTCCCTCCGAAGGGATTACCGATGAACTACAACGCTTGGGCCGCACCAAAACTCTTGTGACGTGGACATGCGCCAACATCGCCCCAATGCAAGGCGAGTGGAAGGGTATGGATTCACCTTGCATGTTTCTGGTCGGGAGGCGGGGACAGCCGTTCTACTGGGACCCGTTCGCCAACACCGAAGGCAATTACAACGTTGCGGTGATCGGCAAATCGGGCTCCGGCAAGTCCGTCTTCATGCAGGAAATGGTCTCCTCCATCGCCGGAAGTGGTGGTCAGGTGATCGTGATTGACGACGGTTATTCGTTTATGAACTCGTGCCTGCTTCAGGGCGGTGATTTTGTCGAGTTCTCCGGCGATAGCGAGATTTGCCTTAATCCCTTTTCTATCGTCGATGCCGAGGCATTCGACGCCGACCCGGAATACCGCGAGGGCGCACTGTCCATGATCTGCGGCCTGGTCCAGCAAATGTGTCGCACCAAGTCCGAGACCGATGATTTTGAGAACTCTCACATTGAACACGCCGTCACCGAGGTCTGGCAAGCCAAAGGCATTAATGGAGAGATCAACGACGTCGGCAAGGCACTCGAAGTCAATGAGGATGATCGGATTAAAGACCTGGGCCACATGCTGCACCCGTGCATGCGCGGCGGGGTTTATGAGCGGTATTGGAACGGTAAATGCACCCTCAAAATCGGCTCACACCTGACCGTGTTTGAACTGTCGGGCATCAAAACCCGTAAAGACCTGCAAGGTCTGGTCATGATGATGATGATGTTTTTAGCCTCTGACTCCATGTATCACGGCGACCGCCGTCGCAAGAGCGCCATCTTCATCGATGAAGCCTGGGACTTGCTGCACGGCCCGGCGTCCAAGGTGTTCATCGAAGGGCTGGCCCGGCGTGCGCGCAAATATAACGGCGCACTGATTACCGGCACCCAGACGGTCAACGATTATTACAAGAACGATGCCGCTCTGGCGTCTTACGAAAACACCGACTGGATTTGCTTCCTCGCCCAGAAGGCTGACAGCATCAATTTCCTGAAAAACTCAGGCCGCATATCGGTGGACGAAGCAATGGAGCGGGACATGAAGTCGCTCAAACGCTCCGGCTCACACTATTCCGAAGTGATGATCCTTGGCCCCGGCGGCTACGGCATCGGCCGTCTCATGCTCGACCCCTTCTCGGTCAAACTCTTCTCCTCCACCGCCGATGATTTTGAAACCATCAAGCAGCTTCAGGCGCAAGGAATGTCCCTGGTGGAAGCTGTCGAACATTCAGCAAAAGGACAAAACACATGAACGAATTATCATCGCAACCAAAGTTGCACCCTGCTCTGCGAAGTCTGGTCAGGGGCTTCCTCATCGCCCTGCTGCTGGTTGGCGCCAACATCGCCGCTAACATTGTATGGGAGATGTACAATCCTACTCCGCGCCTCGTCACGGTTGATTTGGGCGGTATTGTGCGTGGTTTTGTTGCTGAAACCGCCAAGAGTGAGTTGCCCGACGATCAAAAGCGCGCCCGGACACAAGCCTTCGCCAAGGAGCTAGATGGCACCCTGCAAGGCCTGGCCGCAAGGCAAGGATCGATCATCCTCACAGCACCCGCCGTCATTGCCGGAGCTGAAGACATTACCTAAGCCGTCAAAAAAGGCTTTAACGAGTGAACCCCCGTTTCGTCTTTTCCGGTCTTCTCGCCCTCACACTTATGGGAACCGGTGTTCACTGGCTCAGAGGGCATGTGAAACTGGCATGGAACGAAACTGAAAGCCTGCCCCAACATCTGTTCTGGGTACGCACAGACCAGAAGCCAAACCGTGGTGATTACGTTTTGTTTGAGCCACCAAAAGACGTGAACAGCCGCTACGCTTTCATCAAGCGTGTCGCCGGAGTTGCTGGCGACAAGGTGGCTGTTCACGACCAAATTGTTTTTGTTGCCGGAGAGAAAATCGGTAGAGCCAAAACAATTTCGCGCAAGGGAAAGCCTTTGCACACCACCCCCGCCGGAGAAATCCCACCGGGACATTATTTTGTTCATACAAACCACAGGGATAGTTATGACAGCCGTTACCAAAGCATCGGCCTTGTGCCTGACGCTCGTATCATTGGCCGCGCTACTCCCTTGTTCTGAGGCTCAAGCCAAAGATTTAGGCGTGCGTGGACAGGTTTGGGAAATCCGTGAAACAGATCTGCTTGTCTACATCAAAGGCAAGGCAGCGGAGTTTGAGAAAAATGGCAAGCTCGCAGCCTGGCAGAACGATGCCCAGACCCGCGCCCGGACTTACGTTGAAACTCCGAACCCGGTCTCTGGCATTACCAACGCCACCACTGAACGCAGCCGCCTGTTCGATCCAACCATCACCGTGCGTAAAGACATCCTCGATCATCAAAGCCGTGTCATCGCTAGAGCTGGAACCTCGGTCAACCCGCTTGATTACCTGCCCCTCACAACATCCATAACCTTCATCAACGGCAACGATCCGGCGCAAGTTAAATGGGCCTTGGGAGTGGAGACAAAGAACAAAATCATCCTGACCAGCGGCCCGGTCGCGAGCCTCATGCGTGAACACAAGCGCGCACTGTATTTTGATCAAAAAGGACTGATAACGAACCGCTTCGGCATCACCACAGTCCCGGCAACCGTCATCCAGGAAGGCCGCGCCTTGCGTATCCGCGAGTTTCCATTGACCGGGGAGAACGACCAATGAAATCCCTAAACCAGATCATCCAGATCAAGGCTCAGAGCCATCGCCAGCGCCTTCATGGTCGCAACAGAACCTTCACGACTGCCGCCTTCAATCTGGGACAGATAAGCCGCGCTGATCTCGGCCTTTTCGGCCAAAGCCTTGACGCTCAAGCCGCGATATTCGCGCCATACCCGAATTGGCTTTTCGCCATCAAGAATACGGTTGGCGAACGCCGCCGGGATCAACTCATCTTCACCTATTGCCAGTCGCCGTTTAGCTTTGTCAAAAGCCAGCACGTCAATATTCACGATGCTTCCTTATGGCCAAACACAGAATCTCGTAGCGTATCGTTGAGCCGCGTTTGCCACCCACTGCCACCTTCTTTGAAATGCTCAATAACATCGGCATCAATGCGTAGCGTTGTCTGCACCTTGGTAGCTTCTTTCTGTGGCCCTCGGAAACGGCGGGGTGGATTGTTTTGCAATTCACCCCGTTCATACGCTTCAACAATATCAGGCGTAACCTCCGACGCTGGACGCATTTGTCGAAGCATTTCATCCGGCAAGGGTTCATCCTCAATACCCGGAGGCGGTTTTGGTAATTTTTTACCCATAAATTTTCTCCTCTCTACTATTGGCTTTACGCAAGCTAATCACCCGAACAGCACTTTCACGCCGGGTAAAAGTCAGCACATAGAGGCGATCACGTATCCGGCCAAATGCCCACAAACGCTGCTCACCATAATCAAAGCGCATATCTTCAATTTCTTGAGCGGTTTTCCAATCAAACCCAAGGACAGCATCGAAATCTACCTTATGCTTTTCAAGGTTAGCCTCACGTGTCCGTCATCATACAAATTGGAACACGTAGCGGCCTGATCTAAGAGAGGGTCTGGCCCATCTGGTTCAAGATATTAGGCGGCGTATTTGCGGTATTGCAAGCGCCGGGTCTCTATGGTTTTCCGTTTGATCCTTTCTCGTTGTTTTAAAATTGCTTGGCCTCGCCCGAAGTAGACGTCCGCAGGGGTAAGGTTGTTGATGCTCTCGTGATAGCGCCGATGATTGTAATGATCGACGAATGTCTCGATTTGCGCTACCAGGTCTGCCGGGAAGAAGTAATTCTCCAGCAAGATGCGGTTCTTCAGGGTTTGATGCCATCGTTCGATCTTGCCTTGAGTTTGCGGATGATACGGTGCTCCCCTGACGTGTCCCATTTTCCTGTCGCCCAGCCATTCAGCCAGTTCGCCAGAGACGTAGCTGGAGCCGTTGTCCGATAGCAGTTTCGGCTTATGCCCAACATGGGCTTGATCACATCCTGATGCTTGCAGGGCAAGGTTCAGCGTATCGGTAACATCGCTCGTCTTCATGGTCGTGCAAAGCTTCCAGGCAATAATATAGCGCGAGTAATCATCGAGGATGGTCGATAAGTACATCCAGCCCCAACCGATAACCTTCAGATAAGTGAAGTCGGTCTGCCACAGTTGATTGATGGCTGTCGTCTTCTCCCGGAACTCATCGGCGGCCTTGATGACGATGAATGCCGGGCTGGTAATAAGATCGAGGGATTTGAGCATGCGATAGACGGAAGCTTCCGAGACAAAGTATTTTTCTGTGTCCGTGAAGCGTACCGCCAGCTCGCGAGGAGACAATTCCGGCACATCCAGTGCCAGATCAACGATGCGCTGACGAACATCATCAGGAATACGGTTCCAGACCCGGGACGGCCGGGGCGATTGATCTTCCAGAGCCTCTGGCCCGCCCGTCTGATAGTGGTCGTACCAGCGGTAAAACGTGGTGCGGGGGATGCCCAGCTTGTCCAACGTCTGTTTGACAGGCAGATAGGATTGCTCAACGAGGCGGATGATCTCAAGTTTTTCAGATGCGGGGTATCTCATTCGTCGTCTCCCCCATCCGCAGTCATGCTTTTTTTAAGAAGCCGCAGTTCCAAGGTTTGCTCGGCAACGACTTCTTTCAGATCACGCGCCTCGCGGCGCAAGGCCGTCACCTCGCCCGTTGAAGCCGCCCGAGCCGTATCACCGGCAAGCCGGCGCTTGCCAGCCTCCATAAACTCCTTCGACCATTTGTAATAAATACTCTGGGCAATGCCCTCACGACGGCACAGTTCAGCGATGGTTTCTTCGCCGCGCAATCCGTCCAGTACAATGCGGATCTTTTCTTCCGCTGAATATTGCTTGCGTGTTGCCCGGCGGATGTCCTTGATTGCCTTGGCTGCACCCGTCTGTCGTGTCTGCGATTTCTGTCTCATCTTCGTTCCCTTCGGTCACTACGATGAACCAGAAATCCTCTCTTATGCAATTCCGCTAATCTGTCCCAGAGGCGCTGACGTCAAACACCCCTTTTGCATCAACACCAGGCTATTTAACGGCAGGACCGAGGCGATGTTCGGACTGTGGGTAGTAAGAACAATCTGAATGTCGTGATCTTTTTGGGCCGTCTGTTCTTTGAGAAACTGCATCAATAACAATTGCCGCTGTGGATGCAGGTGGGCTTCCGGCTCCTCGATCAACAATAGAGGGGAGGCCTCGGTTTCATCACCCAGCAACAACAGCTCACAGGCCATGAACAAGAGATTGTTCGATCCAAGGCCGTGCCGGACATCGCCGTTGGGGGCACCCTCCAATTGAAGCTCAAGCTTTTCCAAAAGTTGGCGCAGACGAATCTTATCGTCACCTCCGCTCCCAATGGAGATTTTTCCGGCGGATACGTCGCCAACAAATGACAAGGGCTTTAGATAATCGTCACTGAGCTTGGTTTGTGCGCCTGTGATCGCACTATGTTCACACAACAAATCATTGGCATAATCGCCAAGCCCCAGAACGCTTAGATTTCGCACATCCGTCGGAGCCGCCCCCTTGACATAAACTTCGCCTCCGTCTCGATTGACATCCTCAGTATTCAGGAGAATTTGCGACAGGCGGGAACCTCTCCCCGCCGACATTTCCCGCTCGGCATCGCGCAAAGGGCGCAAGTAAGTTGCGGCCAAGAGACTTCTTGCGTTCTGGTCGAAAGCTGGCCCATCGGCCTTTGCCCCGGATTTCACTTCGGTGGTGATAAAGGGGCGCCCATGCCGGTGAATTTTGTGATTTTTTGCGGTGAAGTTGGTATAGAGAAATGCCCGAACAACTCCTTCTTCACCCCCATATTTTTCGTAGGTGAGGTATTCTGCAAACGCCCCCCGTTCGTGGACGCTCAGATCGTCGAACTTGCAGCGAATCCTAAATTCCCTGGCAGTCACATCTCCGCTGGCGCTTGAATGAAAATCCGAAGGAACGACACGCATATAATCAAGGTCGCTTGTGCCAAGAACCAATCAGATAGCATCAACAACCGCAGTCTTGCCGTGATCGTTTCCCCCAACAATCACAGTCGCCCCTTTTGAAAGAGAGATTACGCCCCGCGCCTCACCTGCACCAAAAACTCGAAAATTCTCAAGCTCAATTCCCTGCAGATACATAAAGCCCCCGTTATTTCTGCACACCCGACACGTAAGGTTAGCAGATCAACGCAATCAATCCACCCTGACAGGAACTCCAATTAAAATTAAGCACCAAGAATGGCCCGCAAACTTAACCGCACCGTGTTGACTCGGTGTTGACTTTATTAGGTTTTACAATTTTCTTGATTTATTTTAGATGTAAAAAAAGTCCTAACATATTGATGTTAGGGCTTTAATTTGGTTGCGGGGGTAGGATTTGAACCTACGACCTTCAGGTTATGAGCCCGTTGTTAAACAGGTCTTTTCAACAATCTTCAACATACTTTCTATATATTTTCAATGGTTTATAAAATATTTATTGTTGAAGCTAATTGACAAATAGGGGCATTTATTGGTATCAAGTGCCCCTAAAATGCCCCCAAGGAGCATTTCCGGCTTTTAACCTGAAGGTCCAACATGGCCACCATCGAAAAGCGCGAGCGTAAAAACAGAACGGTATATCTCGCGGACGTGCGCATCAAAGGCTTCCCTCGACAGAAGAAAACTTTCAAGCGGCTCACCGACGCTAAAATGTGGGCACAACAAACCGAAGCGGCCATCCGCACGGGTGAATTCAAGAACGTCATCAAAACAGCCAATGCCCAAACCCTCCAGGATGTGATTGACCGTTACCGGGATGAGATATCCCCCCACAAGGCATCGACCACCCAGCGGGCGGAAAAAAGCTATCTTAATTACTGGGAACGTGAACTTGGAAAATACGCCCTCTCCTATGTCACGCCGGAACTGGTGACCGGAAAGATCAGGGAACTTTCCAAGGCCGGTGACGCCCGACGAAAAGACAAAAGTGACGACACTCCCCATCGACCCAAGAGCCGTAAAACCCTCAAACACTATCGCGATACCCTGAACGTCCTGTTCGGGTTTGCGCAGAAATGGGGTTGGACCGCATCCAACCCCCTTGATGGGGTCAACCGTATCACCAAAGCCAATAACGAGCGTGTGCGCTACCTGAGTAAGTCGGAACGCAAAGGCCTGCTCGATGCCTGCATAGCCAGCGACAATGATCAGCTCTACCCTATCGTGGTATTCGCTCTGTCAACGGGTGCCCGCAAGGGAGAAATCCTCGGCCTCACCCTGGACGACGTAAATCTGGAGCGCGGCGCAGCCATTTTGCGTGATACCAAAAACGGCGAGACCCGCGCCGTGCCAGTCGTCCATCACCTGAAGGATATTCTCAGGAATCATATGGAAAAAATGGAAATCTTCTATGAGGGATTAGAACAACATCCTCCCAAGAGATGGCTGTTCCCCCGCCGGGACGGGATGGACGCTATTGATATTCGCAAGGCCTGGGAGAACGCCCGCTCTGCGGCAACCATTCAGGATTTTCGCTTCCATGATCTTCGTCACACTACTGCGTCATACCTCGCTATGCACGGAGCCAACCAACTGGAAATAGCGGAAGTCCTTGGCCACAAGACCTTCCAAATGGTCAAACGCTACGCCCACCTCTCCGACAGCCACGTCAAGGATTTGATGCAATCCTTGAATGAAGAAATTTTTTAGTGGTTAGAATACAGGTACAGCTTCGTTCCAAAAATTTCAGATAGATTTCTTGATGGCTCACGATTTGCGTTTCTGCTAATTTCGCCCAAGTGGCCTGTGTAACCACAACACTACTTTTAGACGATTTTTGTAATTTTGAGAGGGTCGGCATCTTGAGAATCGAACATCGTGCGAGAAAAATTCAGACACTCATTGATTTGAAGAAAAAAATTCATCTCAACCCCTCTTGGCAACGAGGCCCCGTTTGGTCTCCAGCAAAACAAGCACTCTTAATCGACTCAATCTTGCGTGGGTACGATGTGCCTATGATCTATCTGCGTGAGTGCCCGCCAAGCGCAACATACAAGTACGAAGTCGTTGATGGACAGCAAAGGCTACGATCCATATGGGATTTCATTGATGGAGCCTACGCTCTATCAAGCGATATGGAAAAGGTTGGCCAAACGAGCATTTCCGGATTGGAATTTGATGATCTTCCAAGACGGTTACGAGACAAAATAAAGAACTTCAAGGTCATCATTGCTTTTGTGAAAAACGCAAGGGAGCCAGAGATATCAATACTATTTTCTCGAATGCAAATGGGGGTGCGCCTAAATCCAGCCGAATTACGAAACGCAATACAAACAGGTTTACGGCATGCAATTGACGGCCTCGCCCGTCTTCATCCCTTTTTCATTGAGTCACGTATCATCGCATCTCGCTTTAAACATCAGGACTATTTGGCACATGCAATATCAGCCTGCCTACACAATGGTCGGCGCGATTTAAAAGCACCGCAATTGAAGGATGATTACGAAAACACCTTAGATGACTCGATTTATGCTCCAGTTATAGCCGACGCTTACGACGTATTGGATTTTCTAAAAAAGGTGAATGTCAGACTGAACCGGCGCATCACTCAAAAATGGCTATTCGTTGATTTGTTTTTTTTGCTTTATCGGAACAAAGAAAAATTAGGAAAAATCAACATCAAGGAATTTTCAGATACCTATGCTCAATTTGATGATGATCGGCGGGAATACAACGCTGACCCCGGAGAATTGTTAAAAGGAAAAACGACAAAAGATCAGCGTGATCTATACAACTACATTATGGCATTTAAAATTTCTGGTGGTGAAAAGGCCAACCTCCAACAACGAAACCAGATTATGGCCCGTCGTTTTAAACAGGCATTGGGGGGATAATATGGCAATTTCTATCGATGATATTCCTGACGATCTAATCAAGGATTACCTTGATGGAAAATGTGGGTTTTTTGTAGGTGCGGGCCTCTCTCGCGGTGCAGGTTTTCCTGATTGGAAAGACCTACTGCTAAAAATGATTGATAAGGCTGTCGCCGACCGCCTACTCGACGAAGCGGCTGCCAAAGATTGTCGAACTCTTTCAGAGAACTCTAGTAAGTACCTCACGCTTGCTGGTGAATTACGAGATGTGTTGGACGCGGATTTCAAAACCGTTCTTGAAGATGTGTTTACCGACCCGGACATCAAGCCAACGGATGCACACGATACGCTCGTAAAGTTACGGAAAAACAATTTTGTTATTACAACAAATTACGACCTTCTGATTGAACAGGCTTTTGTGAACATCAGAGAATTACAAACCTCATACAAATACTATGAAGCCAATGCCATTCAACGCCAACTTTATCAAAGACATTTTTTCCTTCTGAAAGCGCATGGGGACGCCAAGAGCGCCGCTAATAAAATAGTTCTGACCGATAGGGATTACCGAGACCTGTTATATAAAGAGCCGGGTTATCAAAGTGTTCTTCAATCCATATTTACGATGTACTCGGTCATCTTTATAGGCTGCTCACTTGACGATCCCGAGCTGCGCTTGCTTCTAAATTATATCAATTCGGCTTTTCCCGATGGAGGTATCCCACACTACGCACTCATGAGCACAAACTCGACAGGCGAGGCGGAAAGAAACCGTTGGAAAAAAGATTACAATCTGCGAACAATTTCGATTTCTGCCGATAACAATTACGAAGACATTAATACCTTTCTTGGAATTCTACGAGAACAAGAAGACGCTCAAGGAGCTGCGGCATCATAAAGAACCCTGCCGAATACGGGACAAAAAGGCCGAATTCTTGAATTGCGACGTAATTTAGCCTATCCTTTAACTGTCTTAGGCTAACGCTTAAGGCACCTTTTCTCCTTTTTTCAACTCTAAGAACGGAGGCTGCTATCGTCGATTACACCGAGCTTCGAACGGTAAGGCAACTTGCCAAAGAAGCTGTATTCGCAACCGAAGGCAAGCTGAGATGGTGGATATTCCACGCGGAAACAAATGGAATGAAATCTGCCCTCATAAAGGTAAGTGGTCGTGTTTACATTGACCGCTCGGAGTTCTGCAAATGGCTGGAAGGCCAACGCATGGCTCCTAAATTTGCGGCTTAGGCTGCATAATACGATAAGGGTCTCGCTCCTTTGGGGTGAGACCCTTTTTTTCATTTGAAAATTTTGTCATTCATGCGGGCCACAACGTTAGTCGTATGCTGTTCGCTAAGATGCGCATATCGCTTTACCATCTGTAGCGTCTTATGGCCCAAAATTTCAGCAATCTCCGCCAAGGTTGCGCCATTCATAGCGAGATAGGATGCTGCGCTGTGTCGCAGATCATGAAATTTGAAATCTTCCAACCCAGCTTCAGCTACTGCCCTCTTCCATTTTTTCACGATTGAAACGTGTCTCTTCCCGTCTGGACGAGGGAACACAAGCTGAGTATCGCTTCTGCGTGTAGCGTATAGCTCCTTCAAAAGGTCGTATGCGTACCCAACTAATGGTAAGGCGCGGCGCTCATTGTTTTTTGTGTTCTCTAAGCGAACGACGTTCCGCTCGAAATCGACTTGCTTCCAAGTGATTGAAAGCACCTCCCCTTGGCGAGCTCCAGTAGAAAGCGCAAAAACGACGATTGGATAGAGATAACAATTTTCACTTGCTTTACATGCTTCGAGAAGGGCCATTCTTTCATCATCAGATAAGAATCGAACGCGGCCTCTCGGCTCTGTAGGTCGCTTAACTTTCTTGGCAGGGTTTTGTTCAACCCACCCCCATTCATTGATGGCTGTCGTGTACATAACGGAAAGACTTGCGAGATAACGTACAACTGTTGACGGGGATTTTGTTTTCCTGGCTTTCCCCTCTTCCTTCGTGAGAGGCCTTCCAAATGAATCGGAAGTGGGAGAGACCATAAGCTGGTCTCTCAGTTCCGCGATTTTGGCAGGCGTAATATCTGCGAGGGCATAAGGTCCGAGCATCTCCTTCCACCATCCGAGGTGGCAGCATATTGCATTCTTGGCTAATGGCTTCTGATGACGGAAAGGAACAACAGTTTCGATATATCTATCCACCATGTCGGCAAAGGTTCGCCTCTTGCCTTCCGTCGTTTTAAAATGTCGGCCTTCCCGAATTGCAGCCTCAGTCTGTTGTACCCACAACTTTGCATCTGTTTTGCGCCGAAACGTTGCCGTTTGAGTTGGAAAACCCTTTAGGCGAATCACGGCTTTAAAGCGAATTTCACCCCCATTAGTCTTGCGTTCCTTGATCCAAGCCAATCCATAACCCACCTATTTATTTTTTATGATATAGTGTATATATAAGTATTTATGCGGGTTACAGCAAGTAAAAATGGTGCAATAATGGTGCAATAGCAATTAACATCACCCATTATTACTATATTTACTATTGTATACAACATCAGTAACTTATTGTTTTTATTGAAATCATATTTTTCATGACTATTTACAGCTACATGTTGATAGATTGAAAATCCTTGTGTCGGCGGTTCAAGCCCGCCCCCGACCACCACTTTAGATGCCTCTCTCAGAAAAATGGTGCAAAAATGGTGCAGTAGAAATTTTGGTGCCCTGAACATTTTTTAATGTCAGATATTTAACTTTCCGGCACGAATACCCATAACAATTATAGATTGCATACAATTTGAAGGGAGAAAAATATTAACGGGGCCGATATATTAACTGTCAATCAGCTTGTCGAAAGGTACCCAGCCTTTCCGGAACCTACTATTCGATGGTGGATATTTCATGCTGATACTAACGGCTTTAACGAATGCCTTATCCGCATAGGGGGACGGGTTTATATCGACCATGTCGCATTTTCTGAATGGCTCGATTCTCATCGCACCTCATAAACCCTTATCAGAAGGGAAGTCCCTTCCGGCCTGCCCCCAACGAAATAATCCTAAAGTGATAAAATAAAACACTAATAGATTGTAATTTTATAAGGTGGTAGCCATATATTTATGAGGAATAGTGCGTTGCCAGCCCATGTTTTGATGAAACAACACCTTGGAAAAAGTGTATCTTGGGACGTGTCCCAAGCAGGACCGGCAACTATGCTAGTATAGGTATTATTTCTTAATTCGTCCACCTGTCAGTTATTTGATTTTACATAACAGCCATAAGTAGTTGATGAAACAACTTATGGAGACGGTGTTATTATGGGACACTTACGCTTGCTGTGGCGGCTATTCAGGCTGGCCACATTTGAATTACCAATTTTAATTCTAATCATAGCCGTGGTTATGGCGGCTGTCGAAAACACTTCTACTGGCTGGATCAGTGAATCTTTCATCTGGATTACAGGATCGCTCATTGGCTTTGCTGTTCTTGTCTGGCTCTTTGTAGTCTGGCGAAGGCCAAGGCATACCTACGGGTCCGCGTCATTTGCCGATAGCAACGATGTACGCCAAGCGGGGCTACAAAAAAAGGGCTTTATCCTCGGCAAAAAAGGCGGTCGCTTTATCCGTTTCGATAAGCCGGGACATTTATTGACTTTCGCCCCCACCCGTTCAGGCAAGGGCGTGGGCGCTGTTATCCCAAACTTGCTGGATCATCCCGGTTCCGTCGTAGTGACGGACATTAAGGGTGAAAACCACTACATTACCGCTCATCACCGGGGGAAACTCGGGCCAGTAATGGCCATGGCTCCGTTCGATACGAGCATTAGAAGTTCCTACTATAACCCGGTGGACTTTATCCGCACGGGCACGCCGCACGATGTGGATGATGCGCGATTACTGGCAGAAATGATTGTCTCGCCAGAAGGGATAGAGGCAAACCATTGGGAAAGAGAAGCTCGGATGATAATTTCCGGGCTTTTGCTTTATATGGCCACGGAACTGCCCCCTGAACGTCGAAACCTGCATGAATTGCGCCTGTTATTGATGCGCAATAGGGAAAGCTTCAACGGCGTGCTGACCCATATGGTCGGCGCGACACATCCGGTGGTTACCCGTATTGCTGACGGCTTTTCTCAAAAGGAAGATAAGGAGCGCTCGGCAGTGATCTCCACGGCACAAAGCAAGACAGAGGTTTTTGAAAGCCCCCTGCTGGCGGAGCTTACGGCCAAGTCCACCTTTAACTTAGAAGACCTGAAGAATGCAACGATGACACTGTATCTCATTATCCCGCCTGAATATGTGGGCGTGTACCAGCCATTTCTTAGGTTGATGGTGGGATTGTCCACGGCGGCCATGACGCGCAATAAACGGGTGCCACCGCATCCGGTACTATTCCTGCTCGATGAGCTCCCTGCCCTCGGGTACATGCGGCCTATTGAGGATGGCATCGGTTACCTGGCCGGATATGGTGCATCATTGTGGTTGTTTGTTCAGGATTTGGATCAGTTGCAGAAGACTTACCGAAAATGGCGTTCGATGATCGCCAACTGTGCTGTGCGCCAAGCCTTCAACGTACAAGACCCTGAAACGGCAAAGCTGCTGTCGTCCATGTTGGGTCAAAGAACAGTGCGTATTAAAAGCGAAGGCCATGCCGGTCGCTTACAATGGTTAGGGCTACCTAATAGCTTTAACGTAAGCCAATCCGAAACGGGCCGTCCGCTTTTGGCTCCGGATGAAGTGATGATGCTGCCGGAAAGCGCCCAGCTTCTATTCGTACAGGGGTGCAAACCGATTCTCGCGGAGAAGCTCCGGTACTTTGCGGAGCGTTTCTTCCGTGGCCGATGGACAAAGCAGCAGAACGGGGCGGAGGACGGCGGCTATTTATTAGAAATCCCTAAATTGCTGAGCGAGTAGCAAAGCAAAAGGTCGCCCGGTGGGGCGGCCTTTTGTATATTTCGCTTGTTACGCACCCTAATATTCGTGAAGGTCTCACATCTTTGGTCAAAGCATGCACTCCTACATAATTATTACTTCGCAATAAGCTCAATCTCATTCAGACCGATATATTGAGATACCCGTGACATCCTAAAGCGATAAGCACTGTAGGGAGCATCGGTGTTGAACGTGTACTCAACCCAGCTATTGATAGGCATAAATAACAGGCTTCGAGTGGGGTTGCCGTTGGCCCAGCCGATACTTGTCCACGTCCCGTTAGAGCCATTGGTAGTATCATTGGAGCCTTCAACATAGACATCGTACCACCGCCCTCCAGACCCCAACGCGCCAGTCATGGTGCTTGAATTCACGTACCCGCGTAGCGTGTTAAATGGTTTTTTTGGACTGATGTTATAGATGACAAAAGTCATAGCCGAATTCGAGCCGTAGCTGTCGCCAACTTGCGTAGATAAATTGCCATCAACGAGATTATTGAAGTTAGTCATGTTGCCACCACTGACCCCACCGTTGAAGGATATGCCGGAAAACCTGTTGCCAATTGCGCCAATAAATCCACTCTGAACATTCCATGCCACGGCAGAGGTACCTACAGTGATGGAGCCTGTATGGGTAACTTCAGAACCTGTATCCGTCGTCAGGCGCAGTTGCAGTGTATCACCGGGGTTTACGTTGCCGCTGGTGCTCCATGCACCTGAATTGATTGATAGTTGAATCCCTCCCTGCCCCGCGACGGTAACCCCAAGAGGCCCGTCAAATCCGGCGAGAGTCACGCTGTTTGACGTAACAAGCGTGCCGAGCTCTTGCCCTGTTAAATCCGTAAATGTAAACGCATCCGGCGTGGCGTCCTGGTCTTTTGTGGTCACAGTCCAGCAGGTGGTGTAGGAGCTACCAACTTTTAGGCTCAAGTTAGTAGACAAGCTGAAATTTGAGGCTGCAGTAACCCGTATGCCGATTTTGTCAAAATTTTGCACAGATACGCTTTGGCTGCCCGTATTGGCGCCATTCTTCATAATTGTCGCCGTTGGATCTCCTGTTAAAACCGCATCCAAACTAGTGGTAAACCCGTTTAATGTTGGCTGATTTGAGGTGTAAACAGTGCTCACATCCGCACCTGAAACCTCAGCAAAGTTATAGTTACACCCGCCACCGCTCCCTGCTGCGGCAAGGCCTGCCCAAGCTGTGCCATTACAAAGCTCAACAACTTTATCCACGCTATTATAGCGGAGTGTTCCTTCGGCGGGGGCATCGCAGGTTGTGGCGGTACCGATTTTGATGCCGCCACCGCTTTGGACAGCAAAACTGGAGATACAGTCATTAGCATCCGCATCCGCATGACCCGCGCCAAACATCATGCCGCTATCGCCGCAGGATTTAATACTCGTTATGCTGACATCTTGGGCCGTATTAATAGCTTCAAGCACGGTAATGCTGGCGTCCGTCGCTGCTTTGTTCGCGCTAATTTCGGCAGCCTGAGTGGCGGCTGTATTAGTCAAAGAGCTAATGTGGGCTTGTTGCCGTGCGCCTTCCGGGCCGCGGGAGGGGGTAACGAAGAATTTTTGTTGGGCAAATGCCTCAGCGGCAAAAAAGGCTATGAATAAGAGAAGACACAGAAAAAATTCTGACCTGACCTGACCTGACCTGACCTGACCTGACCTGACCTGACCTGACCTGACCTGACCTGACCTGACCTGAAAATTATATCAAAAAATCTAAATAACAGCAAATAAAAAACCTTAATTTAATTATTCTATATTATATTATGTTATTGGTTATTAATACCATACTGACATAATATTTACATAACAAAATATAAAAACAATATATTCTTGTTAAATCAGCACAGATCGCCATAAATAATTTACTGAATAGAACTTGAGTTAATCGTCAATCAAAATCGATACCAAGGCCTTTGTCCCGCGCCCGTTTTTTGGCTCTCTCTTTCTCTCGTATCTTCTGCCCCCTTTCCCCCTGTGACGGAATGTGCAATTTTGTAACTCAGGTCAAGCCTAATTTTTCCAGTAAATGAGCCAGTTTTTTAAGACCAAAGGCGGCTTGCAATTTTTCTCTCTTCCGCGCCAACTGCTTCTGCGTAAATCGCTGTTGTTGTCATGCGAGCGTGTCCAAGCCACTTCTGAACAAGATTGAGCGGAACCTTTTTTTCCAACGCCGCGATGGCAAAACCATGCCGGAGTCCTTTGGGAGAGGCGTGTGGACCGACGATTTTTGCATGAAACATCACTTCTTTAACGCGTCGGTAGCCTGTCATACGGCACCAGGGCCAAAATCTGGCTGCGTCATTACCTGCATAACCATGAACTTCCTTCAACTTATTTAGGAAAGCTGGCGACACAGGAACAGCTCTGTAAACGCCGTTCTGCCTTTTCTTCAGGCTTTCAAAAATAACAAGCCCACTTCCGAAATCAATTTGGTCCTCACGTAACGCAAGCCCTTCAGAAAGGCGGCACCCTGTTTCCTGAAGCAACCAGCATAGCGTATGGACATGAGGTTCCGTATTCGCTGCTGACTTTAAAAAAGCATGGCGCTCTTTTCCCGTTAGGTATTTGCGATGCCCACTTTGGTCGTAGAGGCTCCAATCCATATTCCGTCCTGTATTTTCGAAAGCCGTTCCTCCAGTTGCTGTTGATACCACTCTTGGAATCGTAACAGCCGGACGGCTTGCCTGTGACAGAATTGCACATAGTGTCACCCCTTTTCACAACCTACTGTGGCGGTTCCGCTACAGCCTGTCGGAGTTTGATCCATGAAAAATCTAAAAGGCTTCAGTGCACTATTTGTCATTATTCTACTGGCCGGATGCCAGACAACTAAACATACAGCAGCAACTGCGGATGAAGCTGTCGCACAACTAAATGGAAATTGGCAAGGGTACTTCATCAATACGCATGGAACGCGCTATCCGCTCACTTTTCAGGTCATCGCCCAGTCGGGCGAGATCACTGGTTCTGCCGATATTCCGTCGAGCACCTACGACAAAAACCCATCCATAACCGGAACATATGCAGGTAATAAGGTCACATGGACCACCTCTTCCGATTTCAAATATGACATGCATATGTCGAAGGACGAAGCGGGGACATTTCATCTATCTGGTGACGTCAGCGGACCGAATACCGGAAGAATCAAGCTTTCACGCTAACGGCTTGAAATCACTATTCTGAACTGCCTCAGAGGGGAGGGACACAGAAATGAAAATAATCATTTGGGCGGCGGTTATCGCTATAAGTTTTATGGGATGGCATGCGGTTGCTGCGGAAGAAGTTCCCCACCAGGGCTTTAAGGCCAGAGATCATTATTCCGGAAAATATAAAAAGGCCAGCAGGCACAAAGCTTTTGTCATCGCCCCTGGGGGTGGGTGGCAATGGTATAACGGCAAGCCTTCGGCTCAAAAAGCCATTAAAGCGGCCATAGACAAGTGCCAGAAGAAGAGTGAAATTTGCGTTCCCTATGATGTGGATGGGAAAAAGGTTTTCGATGAAACGAAATGGGCCTCGGTCCTGGCACCGTACCCTGCCCCATCGGCAGCGGCTACCGCCAAGATCGGCGGAAAGAAGGGCGATCTTTTCCCGGATTTAGCCTTTAAAACACAAAGCGGCGAGAAAAAATTTATTTCAGATTACCGGGGGAAAATTCTGTTCGTGAATATCTGGACCTCCTGGTGTCCTTCATGCCAGACAGAAATGCCGTCGCTTAACACCCTTTACGAAAAATACAAAAATAATCCTGAGGTCGAATTTTTAATAGTCGGCACACGGGAGTCCATGGCAACGTCCCTTCGTTTCGTAAAGAGAAAAAAGCTCACCATGCCAATTTACCACACCGGGGTGAATTCAAAGAATGATAGGGACGTGCCCCTTAAGGACGGGAGTGAATTTAACATGAAAAAAATGAGTCAATGGATCCCCTCAAGCTATCTGGTAGATCGAAACGGTGTGGTGATCTGGAGAGAAAAAAGGGGTGGCTTTGATTACTGGGATCAATTTACCCCACAACTCGAACATGTCATCCGACACGCAAATTAAAATCCAAAATTAATTGGGAGCACACCATGAAATCCTTACTTAAAGTACTGACGCTCATTGCTTTGCTTTTTGCGCAAATATCCTACGCTCATGCAGACGCCGCAAGTGATATGAAAAATGCAATCAAGAAAGGTAATATTGAGAAAGTGCAGGAAATTCTATCCTCCGGCTTTGACGTAAATGCCAAAATTACGGGATCAAAAAGCACACCTTTGATCGTGGCCGCTGCACACCCCAAAAGCAAAACACCGGAAATAATGAAGTTGCTGATTACGGCGGGGGCGGATTTGAATTACCGCAACAATAAAGGCAAGTCGGCTCTAAGCTATGCAAAGGGCAATAATTCCCGAACCATAATCAACTTACTAAAGGAGGCTGGTGCAAAGAACTGATGTCGGGGGGGGCGACGGAGATTGACGCCTTTTGATTGCTTCTCAATTCTCAATCGAAGTCCATATCCAGACCTTTGTCCCGCACCCGTTTTTTGACTCTCTCTTTCTCCCGTATCTTTTGCCGGGCCTGTTGCATGTCGAACGCTTTGACGAGCTGTTCCTGTCGTTCTTTTGTGAGTTTGCTCTTACGGATAGCCTTATCTGTCACATTGGACAGGGTGCGTGTGCGGATGCGGATTTTTTCAAGAATGATTTGCTTTAACCGTTCGTCGTCTCCGACGATATTGACGAAGTGTTCGTATTCCCTAAATGCCAGTTGAGTTTTGTGCTTCGCTTTGTCGAGTTTGTTTTGAGCGACCTTCAGGGACTCTTTCGCATCCTGCCATTTTTGACGACGTTCATGCAGGTAACGAACCATGCGCTTGGCCTTTACCTGATCGGATGCACGGCCATTGAAGATATCCACGCCACTCATTTTACCCAGTACCATTGGATTGTTACGGACAAGCCTGTCCGCGTCTCCAATACCGTGTTTTTTCTCTAGGACGTTCCATTTTGAACTGGCCGTTTGCGGATCGCTATAAATGTTAGATAGCGCCTCCATGAAACTTGTCTCTCGGCGATTGAGCCAATCCTTTTGTTTGTCCTTATATTGATGAGCGCGTTGCTCGTACCTGTCGGAAGTTTTTATATTCCCTTTGGAAGTCCGATAAGACGACTCCACCTGCGTCCAATAACGATAATCCATATCGGCGATATCGGCCCTTAATACTGGGTCAAGCTTGCCGGTATCGTTCTCGGAAGCATCCATCGCCTCGATGGTGAGACGTTCCGCATCAGGCATTTTGTCCAACTGGTTGGAAAGTTCTCCGGCCTGACGAACCACATAGCTGTCGAATTCCTCGCCAAAGCGCTCTTCCATTTCAGAAAGTCTGATACCTTTGCCCATGTCGGAAAGCTTGGCATACCGCTCCCCATCCGTGAGCACCAGGCCCTGGCCTTTGCACTCAAGGGTGAATCCTTTGCCTTGAAGTTGGCCGTTAAGTTGATCCCAGTTTTCCGCGTCATAAAAATGATCACGCAAGTTAGCTCGCACCTCTTTGGCCTGGTCTTTCGTAAACGGCGTATGGGCTTCACGCCCTTCCCGGCGGGCACGCCAATATTCCGCATCGGATGGTGCGGGGCCTAAATCGGAAAGATCGTCAACCCGTTCCATATCTAAGGCGCGCTGACGGTCTTTGAGGACGTTTAGACCGTACTCTCGGGCACGCTCCCGCACGATCTCTTTTAAGCGCTTACCATCGTTGTGGCGGCTATAGGCAAGATGCTCGGTCGGGTGAACCCGGTTAACCAGAAAATGCAAATGGGGATGATCCGTATCCTGATGGGAATAGACCAGCGCCTGGTGCTCGGTCAGCCCCATATCCTCCAGAACATGTTGAGCCACATCCCGCTTTAATTCTTCGGTGACTTTACCCGCCTCCGCGTCCTTCGGGTCAAAGGTGATGATGAAGTGATATTGGGGCTGTTTACAGCGGACGGATTTTGACGCCACCGCGTCCATCATGCCGCTGGCAATACGGGGATCGGTAGTAGGCAGATTGCGTGCTTCAACGAACTCGACCCTGTGGGGTGACTTCCCCCGAATGAGACCTGCAAGATACAGGGCGGACGCTTTAAAGCTGGCGGGCTGTTTTGCGGGCACTTTAAAGCGCATCGCCCTACCCTCTATCTGGGCCGTCGAAGTCCGCCGAAGGATCAGAAATTCTGGCGATGCTTCTGGCCGCTTCATGCAGGGGTTCGAGCACCGCTTGTAGCGTGGCAATTGTCTCGGCGATATTTTCCTTTTTTAGCTCCGAACCGCTGTTGGCTTTTCGAGCAAGGCTGTTGACCATCTGCCCGGCGGCATTGATCCGTTCCATATTATCTTCAATCAGCGGCACCAGCTCGTCCCGATCCAGAATCTTTCCGGCTAAATCGTCGCCCACATACGAAGCCCATTTTCCGAAATTTTCATCCCCGGTCGCGGCTTCCAATTGGGTAAAATTTGTGGCGATGGATTGCAGCTCGTAAAAGAGCGCGTTGAAAACTTTGTCCCGCTTCGGGATCGCCTTTGGCTTACGCCCTAAAAGGGTCTCCCGTGCGTATTCGCCGTAAGGCACACCTGCATCCAGGGCGGCGCGTTTGACCAGATCGAACTCACGATCATTCAGTCGAATGGTGAAAATGTTCTTCCGCACATCGGCGGGGTTTTTACGCGGCCTCGCCATGTGACCCCCGCTCTGCTATACTAGGCTCCAGCCAGACAAGATGCCGCGCACTTGAGACCTCCCCAACGGGGACGGTCGAATGTGACGCGGTTTTCGAAGACGAAACGGCACCAAAACCACCGGAAACGGGCGTAAGTCCGTTAGGTGGGTTTTGACGTTTTCGTATGCGAAAATACATCTTGCCTCCCTATGGTATGCGCTTAATTCATCCTACCTTTACTTATGTACATATCCATTAGCCCAGACAAGTCTCAAACTGCCAGCAATTCTGCGATTTAACGACCAGTACGCCCTATCCGACACCAGATTTTTACCGCTGCCGGAACAGCGATTCGCAAAAACGTAGCGTGGGCTGAAAATAAATTGCGCTTCACATAAACAAAAAACCGCCCCCAATAAAGGGGGCGAAGTTTGATTCGATTGTGCTTTACGTTAAGTTCTCAGCAGCACTGTGGGCCAAATCCACAGTGTCAGGTCCGAAGGCCGATTCTTTGTCATTTTCAAGTCATGGAAGGAGATGCCTTTTGGCTATCCCGACAGAAAACTTGGACGTGAGAAGGTCTCCAACCATGCTTGTTGGGGACTGGACATATGTTCAAGTTTTTCCTGAGACTTGTGATGAACGCCAACTTCTGGCGTTGCATCGAGCTTATTCTCCGAATTGTTTTGGAAATCGTTAACGCAATTTCCTAAATGGAGAACTAAAACAGAGGTGTATACCTCACCTCGCTGAAGACCGATACGGGCGGGCCTTACTTTGGTCCGCTCGTTTTTTTGAAACGTAAAGGTTGGTAACACACAGGTTATTGGTATGGTCGCGAATCATTTCAAGCCCCTTGGGTAAGAAAAAGCCCCACCGGAATTCCCGGCGGGGCCTTTTACGTTACTTGCGTTGCCAGATCAGGGCGTACTCATCACCCTGTTCCACCAGATTAGCGAGGACGGCGGCGTTGAACATGGGGTCGTCAATCTTGACGAAAACGTATTCCCGCTTCTCTTTGCTCACCTTGTTCCAGGCGGCACCTACTTCTCCATCGCCGCTGAAAACGCGAAAGTCCGGCTCACTGTCGCTGCTTTTCTCCATTGGCTTCAAGGTAATTTCAGCCGCAACGCTCAGTGTGTTAATCGTGCCGATGTAGGTGTCATCTTGTTTAGTAAAAGTTCCGATTTTCATTTTTCAAATCTCCATTTGGTTTTTGAGTGACCGCGCCTGTCGCGGCCTTAACTGGGATACAAATGGAGGGGGCATAGACGGGGTCGGCATCCCGCTTGCGGGACTTGACGGTTGGATGGCGATTTTTTGAGAGCGAAGCATCTTGATGCGGAGCGGCCGCGAGGAATGGCGGCTTGCCGTCAGGGGAAAAAACCGACTGGCAACCGTTGCCGACCACGGCGACACCGCCATGTTGCCCAGTGAATTAAGGCCGCCGATAGGTGTGGGCGCATACCAAAACGGAGATGAGAAATGCCAATCAAACACTAAACAGATTGACGACGATCTCTGCCCGCCCTTTATACCTTAGCGGGTGGGTGCTATACCGAAGCCATGTCAAAATCCGACGAGAGACGACTTACCAGATTACAGAAAGCGATTGATAGGCACGCCAAGCGCGCGGACTATTTGCGCCAGGTAGAAAAGGAAGTGCGTTTTTCAGCCATTGAAGCTTCGGAACAAGCCAATGCCTATCGTGGCCGATTTTTGGCGGAGCTCGGCGTCGCCTTCGAAGACCCTGGCAAGGCGTTTACCGCATGGGAACGCCAAGAATGGCAGGTTAGCAATCTCACATTAGAAGACCGCTCGGTGTCTGATGTGGGCGAGAAAACACAAGCGGCTTTCGAGAAGAGCCTGACAGTGGGCGGTCTAAAACTTCGTGGTCGCCGTATCCTCGGTCGGGATAACGGGCTTCGCCAAGCAGCCCGATTGTCGTTAGAGAAATTAGGCAACCTCCGCACCTCATGGCTGGAAGCGGAAAAAAGGGCGGGCGGTTATCGTGAGGCCAAAAAGGGCCTCGAAAAAGACATTACCCGTTGGTCTACGCGGCAAGCTGGTTTGCAAAACCGCCGCGCCGGAATATTTGAGGCCATGAGGGAACGGGAGCGCGAAGAACGTTTGAAGAAAGATGCAAAGCAAGAGCTTGCGCCGGAGAAATCTAAAGACAAAGGCATAGAGTTAGACCGATAACGAAAACCGCCACCGAGATTTCGGGGGCGATTTTATTCAGATTGCATTTATGAGTTAAGCGGCAACGACAACCATACGGCTTGTTTTACGATTTTTCGGCCTTTTCTTAATGACGATTTCAATATCATTGTCCAAGGCCATGAGAAACCCTAACAAACGGTCTATGGAGTAGCCACGAACACGGCCTCTCAAGAGCTTAGATAAATCAGCTTGTCCAAGGCCAATAATTTTAGAGGCCTGAATTTGAGTATACCCACGGTCTTCAATGATGGTGCCCAGACGACGGATAAGCTCGGCCTTCATTTGATGTTCTTCAGGATTGGGAAAACCGAGGTCTTTAAAGACGTTGCCGCTACCTTTTGTAATTTTGGTATCTTCACTCATTGTCTTTCCCTTTCATTCTTTCCTTATGTTTCTTTTCTGCCGTTTTAAGACGCTTTTCAATCTTATCCATATCGGATTTAGGCGTTTTGATTCCAGTTTTCGATTTCTTTTGGAAAGCGTGCAATACATAGACCACTTCATCAAACTGGACGGTGTAGACGGCTCGGTATGTGTCTTTATCGTATCTATCGACAATTTCCATAACGCCGCTTCCTAAACCCTTAAGGGGTTTTGCAGCGGGCGATTTACTGCCAACTTGCGCAAGATGAAGGGCATAGCCCATATCGTCTTGTACGTCCTCTGGAAATGTTTTGAGGTCTTTTTTACTCGACCCTATCCAATCCAATTCTTTCACGTATTCCGTTCCTATTTATTTAATATGGTAATAATACCATAATTTTAAACCCCTATGGGAAAGTTTTTTTGGTAAAAAACCCAAACGGCCAAGATAGTTGACCGTTTGGGCATCCTCACGTTAGGCGGCTAAGGCGTTGGCTTCTGGTGTCTTCTCCCCTCCCCGCTTCTTTGGTTTGGATTTTGCTTTTTCAGGAATTTCGGGTTTTGTTTCAACTTCTGAAAACCGCATGGCATCGGGCAACCACGTATTTTTGGGTGTCTGCTCAAAGTAATTTACAAGGGCGGTTACCAAGTCGCCTTTTTTATACTCATGCAGGATACCCAGTTTTTTAGCGGCTCCGCTCTCTCTTGCAATTTTAATGAGCTGCGTTTTATCTCGGCGGGATAGAAAATCCCTATCTGGTCGCCAAGTGTCTTTCATATCAATTGCGAGGTCTTGCGCAAGTTGGGCGAACACGCTGTTTTTGCATTCCAGTTCCTCCATATCTGATTTACCGAAGGCGAGAACGGTCAACAGGGTGTGCAACTGGTCAAGGTCTGCATCTGAAAGCCCTTTGATAATCTCATACATTTTGAGCGGGTCTTTATTGTTTTCCAAAAGACGCTCAAAGGCATTTTCAGGTACAGTTCCCCATCTGGGCGTGAGGTCGATAGCATCCTTTAGAATATTCTCGAAACCCTGTGCGACTGCATCAATGGCTTGAAACGTAGCTGGTTTGGCTTCCGATTTACGGAAACCCCACAAGCCCGCATGGATTTTGGGTTTTAGCAAGCTGCCCATGCCGTCAAAGCCATCCATCATTTGTAGCACGGCCATTTCTTTCGCCTTGCGGGGATTGCCTAATAGGGCAACTTGCAAGGCAAGGCTTTTATGGGCGTTGATATTCTGCACGAGAGGGCGAGAATATTCAGGCTTTTCCTTTGGCTCTGTATTCGCCTTGGGCTGCTCCTTACGGATAATAAGCCCCGTATGGATTTCAACTTTTCCTGTCGGGGCAAAGTGAATGATAACCCCCATAGCGTCTTCATCATCCATTACGGTGTTTTCATCTGCTCTGTCATATTCCCACAGGGCGCAATGATGGTCTGTCACCACGTCCACCCAATCGGCGGCTTCCTTGTGCTGTTTAACGAGGTCTTCAACGGCTTCGGTTTGCAGTTTTACAAACTGCTCGATGTCGTCAAAGAATGAGGTTTTGTCTTCCCCGAATAGGTCGCTGGTTACGGTGCCTTTGTATTTTTCCATTGGGAAAATGGCATCTGCCACACTCGGTTTGTCGTCCAACAGGATATCTCGAATATGTCGGGTTGAACGGATTTCATCCTCTCTAACGAGTTTAACCACATCCCTTTGTTGTTTATGGGTACCAAGGGTTAGGGCTTCAGCGGCGGCAAGGGAAAGCGTTCCGTCCCGCACCATTGCCTTTGCCTGTTTGCAAATGCTGGCGATTGCAAGACGGCGGGTAACGGTGCCTTCACTTACACCTGCCTTTGCGGCGATTTCAGCAAGTGGGCTGCCTTCGGTTGCCATATTTGCAAAGGCTTCCGCTTCATCCATTGGGTTCAACTGCTCCCGTTGGATATTCTCAACGGTGGCGATGCGAAGGCCGTCCTTATCGCTTAAACCCTTTTTGATTTCCACGGGCACGGGGAAATCTGGTTTAAGGTCGCCGTCCTTGACCAATATTTGCATGGCTCTAAAGCGGCGTTCGCCTGAAATTATCTCAAATTTTTTGCCACCTTTTAGGGGGCGTACAACGAGATTTTGCAAAAGGCCGTCTGTTTTAACCGAGGCGGCAAGTCCAGCAAGGGCGGCTTTATCAAGCACCTTGCGAGGATTGTTTTTGTTCAGGGTAAGGGTGTTAAATTTTACTGTTTCGATAGTCATTGTATTAGTCTCCATATTTGATTTTAGGTTATGCGTTAATGCGTCCGTGCTGCCGTGCTTCATCGGCATAAGCACTTAGGGTTTTGTCTGCGGAAAAATGTCGGTCACGTTCGATGCCCAAGGCACCGCCCATAAGTTTGACGCTGGCAAGTTCTGAAATGCTGACACTGCCGAGTTCTGGGCACTGCATACCGAGGTCACAAAGACCAAAAGCAATATCTGGGTTTTCCGGGTCTAGTTCTGTGATGAGCCATGTTGCGGCACCACACGGATTAAAGAATTTAACCACAGGGCTAAAATCTATTTCCTCGATACCTTGTGCTGTGCGTTCTGCATTCTGAATACCGTTTTCCAACAACTTTTCAGTCTGTGTTTTGGTCAATAACTTCATTTTTAGTGCTCCTTACTTTCTTAATTAATGGGGCAACACCCCGCGCTATTTTCCTTGCCCAGCGGCGAGCGACCCTGAAGAAAGGAACGAAGTGAACACAGTGAAAAGGGTCGTAAGCACACCAGCTAAAGAACGGCTCCAAAGGGCTGCCCCTTGGGGCGGCACGTTCCTTTCAACACGGGAGCGAAGCGAATGGAGCGGGCAGAAAGGTACAGCCCTATTGGAAACGCCGGGCTGGCCTGGTGTACGCTGACAAGGTGGAAAAAAGCGTCGGAACGACGCGGCATTAGAAAAATTCTTCAGGCGAAGCCTGTCATTATTCTTCTGCCCGAAGGGCACTGAATTCTTATAACCGCTAAATCTTCATCGCCATTCGAAAAAAGCCGAAAGTTCACAGCTTCACCTCCGGTATCAGCCATCCCGTAACCGTCAATCGGATTAGATGGCAGTTTCATCCCTGCCGGCAACCGCCCCGCCACAATTTGGCGGGCAGTCAGGGTCCAAGGCTGCCGTAGGAATTTAGGAACTACCGAGCCTCCAACCGAGACGGTCACCAAGGGCGTGACCAATAAACAAACGGAGGTTTTTACCATGACAACGATCGGTACATTTTTTAAAGACGGCGATAGCTATCGAGGCCTGATTTCAACCGCGACACTGCAAGGGCGTGCACGCATCATCCCGGACCCGTATAAGGGATCGGACGCTTATCTACTTCTCATTAATGAGCGCGCCTGCGGGTACGCAATTGCGAACGCAGATGGACTAACAGTTACCATCTGCCCTTCCCTTTCCCCGGCTTTTGGTCGAGCAAGGCTTGTTGAGTATGATGGATATTTTGTCCTAAAGGCCTAGTATGTAAATATGAAAGAGCCCCGCTAATGCGGGGCTCTTTTTCGCTAAAAGTCTTCCCCTTCATCGGGGAACAGGTTACCTGCAGCATCATATTTGATAAGCAGTATACCATCCGGGTCTTTTGGATCGCGATCTGCCGGATCGCACCACCCACAAAGCTCCAATCCCGTATAGACTGGCATCAAGCCGGGTTTTGGCGGGGGTGGCGTGTTTTTCAACATCCACCGATTTAGCATATCAAACAAGTTTTCTTGTGAAACGGAATCATGGTTTTCAATCATTTTGATCTCCATAAGTATTTACCTATGGAGACTTATGGAGATCAAAACAAACTGACGCCTGACAGTCAGTTTTAATCTGAAGCAGTAAAAAACTCTTGTGTATATTTTCGTCGCTTAAATACCATTTCCGCAAATTTGTGCGATGCAAAGTCCGCAAACACAAAGCGCCTTGCTGTCAACGCAATATTTCGTCGGAAATCTTTTGTCTGCCGTTGGTTCAAATTATTGATAGGAATAGCATTCTGGACTTCTGCCCCTGGTAGGCAGGTCAATGCCAAATCTCTTCTGAGAGGGAAATACACTTCTTGTTCAGGGTTCCACGGCGCGTCTATTCCTTGATGGGGAGGATTATTTCTCCATTTATGATGAACAGGGGTATCTGATGTCACAAATGACATTCCTGTGTATGGGGTCCAGAATATCCACCGTTTGTTAGCAATATTGGCTGCTATTTGTGGCACGAAATTTATGAGCGCATTAGGGTCAGTTGAAGCTAGGAATTGTCTAAAAGAGTCGTCTGTAAGCTCACGCTGATGCTGTGCTTCTGCAGCTTTTCTAAACGGACCAACTAGCCCTTCCAAAAAACTCGGCGTTCGTACATATGACAATGCTGTAAATGTTGATAGCAATGCTCGTTGCTCTGCTGAAATTTTCATCAAGCCTTTTGAAGTTGAGGGCAAGGCATCAATAAGCTCAAAAGCATTCTTCTCTGTGTTACCAAAGGATTTTTCCAATACATCATCTTCCGACACAAATTCAAGTGTAAGGTCTCCATCTTTATTTATTACTGGGTTAAAGGTACGAGTTATGTAGTAATCATAGATTGCCGCAATAGATTTCAATGATTTTTTTCTCGGCTGCTTGTGCTTACCATCATATCCAGGTTCCTTGTCATACATATGGACAAAGCTTGATCCACGATTCTTAGAAATGTCATCCCGAATGGAGAAGAACCGAAGATAACTCTGGGCAACAAAATGGTTATTCCTACTGAGGTTTCCACCCTCCGCACTATCCTCTAAAGATGATTGTCCCAATTTTTATCACCGTTCAGCCAAATAGAGATTGGAATTAAAAGGGGGCGTTGCGGGGTTTCCCCGCTCGAAGGGGGTGTGGCGGAAACCGCATCAGCGGGTTCCAACCAGGGGGAAGGCCTTCCCCTACCAACTCATTCAGCAAAACAACAAACAACAGTCACCCTTATTTCAAACAACTTAGAGAACCCGGTTTCTGATTTCATCAATTAGAGAACGGCACATTTTATCCGGCGCATCTGAAAGTACCGCAACGTTCCTGTCCCAACGATGCAAAGTGGCAATTAAAAGAGTCCCGGCCAGCATCCAGAAGTCGCTATCTGCCGATGCTTGAATTTCCCCGATAAGCGCATCAAATCTGTCCGCTACGGGTGGATAGTCCGAGTTTCCTCGCAGTCCATGATCCGGCGTCATTTCATAGACGATGAAAGCCCCGAGAGCTATTCCCATTGCCCGTTTCATCAAGACTTTGTCCGCAGGGTCTCCGCTTTCCTCCGCATACTCCAAATATCCATCAAGGATAAAATCACGGGCGAAAGTGTCGCAGACGATTTCCTCATCTGCATCAGACGGTCTGTTTCCGTCTTTGTTAAACATCACATGTTTGATTTCGTGCAGCATGGCGTAGGCCGTGGCAATCATGATTAAATCGAACGTGGCCTGTTGCTCGACCGAAAAGCCTTCCTTATCAGATTGAGTTTGGGGTACATCGTCCGGCCAGGTCACATCATCAAGAGACGGCGCACTTATCAGGTCGGCAGCAACGGAAAGTATTTCGGTAAATGCACCTTTGGCCTCATAGAGACCATCGTCACTTTGGAGCATATCGTCATCAATTTCCTGTCCTGAGACAACGCTCAGGAAAAGATGCGGGCTGTGGCAAACAAAGATTTTCCAGGCTGCAAAACCAAGGAGCCAGAAAACACTCATGGTTTTCGGAGAAAAGGATATGGAAGATTTTTGAGCCTTTAATGTGATGCCTTTCTCATCAGCAATACAAAAAAAGGATGGATCGTACTTCTTCCAGATATCTTGAAGGTCACTTTTGCGTTCCGGCGCTGCTGCTTCAATCGGATACTCTACGATACGCCGGTCGATAGGCTGGGTAGGGTCAACGAATACTGTCATAGCCTCCTTCCCCTAACGCCTACGTCTTCGGTCTTTTAAAAACCAGCATCTTAAAGACGGTTATTTTCTGTCCGCCCGCTCCCATACACCCTTGCGGCTCGGATGTTTGGAACTCGTCGATGCCCACGTATTCCCAACCATCGGATGCTTCATGATTAATAATATCCTGAAATTCGGAAACAGCCTTGGAACGTTGATCCAGATTTTTAACCGCGATCACGGTCGGACCGGCGACACAACGATATTCATACATATCGGGCATGGTGGAAATTCCCCCTGAAATGAATTCAATTAAGGGTAGTCTATGCCGCCATTTGGGTATCGGCAACGGTGTAAACGCCCTGCAATCTTTTTTAGGGCCGGAAAGATTGGATATTTTTCCAAGGCAAGCAATGCATAGCCGGAACAACTGGGATTGAAACGGCACCGCTCTCGCACAACGGCGGGCGCAACCATCTGATAAATTCTGACAAAACGGATTATGATCCGAGCTATGAATCCCGGACTGCTTTTCGCTCCTTCTGCAAGGTTGTGCTCAGACATGTGTCTCCGAAATTCCTAAAAATACCTCAACGAAGAATACCAACGGTAAGGAGAGTCTGATGCTTTGGCAAACAGTGCCTTGCCGATCAACATAAAAGCCGCCCCGGTTAGAGGGCGGCTTCGGTCATTTAGACCAATCGATTGTCACGAAGAATGTCCCAAAGTAGATCAGACATTCGTTCATCTTCGGCCTTGCCTGTATCGTCCCAGAATCCAGCCCATGGAACACTGTCGCAATGGCGACCGAGTTCCTTGGTAATAGCCGAGTTCATGGACAGGTAGACGGCCTGTTTGATGCTTTGAACAGTTCCAATCACGTTGCAATGCCACTCAGTACCTGATGCATATTCCAAGGCCTTATGAGCCTCGTTACGTGCCTCTTTGTAGGCATCGCCTTGAAGATTAAGAATCCATTCGACGCGCTTAACCGCACGACGAGAAAATTCATTCGTCACATGATAAAGCTCCAAATCACGATGGAGAAAGAGCAGTGTGTCGAACAACCCGATTTCATGACAGATACGCCAATGCGTAATTGGCTTCCCATCATGAAGAACACGTTCGATGTTGCCCTGTGGAACTGGGGAGGAACTCCCCTGTTGAAGGTTTTGGTGCATGACTGCCTACCCGACTGGTTACCCAGCGAGTTCCCTAGCTAGAGATTTAAGAAAAGGCAGACCACATCCGCTTACGCCGGTCTGTGAACCGGGGTGATCGTTCAAGCGTTATGCACAAATTCGTGCAGATGTTTCGGTCTGTAATTACTTATGGAGTCGGACCAAAACCTACAGCGAATAATACTGACAACAAGGGGGCACCTAAGGGATCTCCTCGCTTGAAGGGGTAGCGGAAAACCGCCTATACCGGTTGAAGCGAGGGGAAGGCTTTCCCTACCTTAAACCTGATCTTGGCAACCTATATTTTCAACCCTATGGTGAAAGACACCTTTCTGCTACTCGGGGGAAACCATGGATTTTATTACACTCATTGTCATGGCTATTATTGCATATGTCGTCTATTTCGTCTGGCGTCTCAAAAACGGTGGTCCTATCGAAAAAGACCCCGCTTATATAAAAGCCCGCCAGGAAACTGTCGCCGCACATATTGCCGCCGGTGGCAAACCAACTGGTGAACCTTTAGGCGGCGCATCTCACGGGGCTTCATATTTTCTCAACACCCAGCAGCTCATCGATAAAAAACTCGCCGAACCGGTAGGCCAAAGCCCCCATAATGACCGGATGTGGCTGGGGGGACATTGCACAGTTACCACCCGGGGCGGCAAAGAGACAAAGTGCCAGGCGGCTGACATTTACGCACCTAATGAAGGGCATATTCTAACCGTCGCCCCCACCCGCACCGGCAAGGGCACTTGCCATCTCATTCCCAACCTGCTCACCTATTTTGGCTCAGCGGTGGTCAATGACATTAAAGGCGAAAATGCTGCTATCACGGCAAATTGTCGTGAGAATTTGAATAACACGGTATTCCGCTTCGCCCCATTCGGTAAGAACAGTGCGTACTGGAACCCATTGGACTTTATCTCTGCCGGTGAAGACGCCTGGGAAGATGCCGCCGTGGTTGCTGATATGCTGATCGACTCGGGCAAGGAAGTCTCCGAATTTTGGAGCGATGAAGGCCGGAACTTTTTGCGCGGTGTGATTTTGCATGTGGTCACCTCCCGCCGGACAGAAAAGCGCAACATGGCCGAAGTTCGCGATATACTTACCCAGTCCGGAGACGAATTCGATCTCAGCCTGGATGAAATGACAAAATCCGATATCACGCTGGTTAAGCGGGCGGCAAATACGTTCATCAACGCGGATGAGAAAGTGAAGGCGGGTATTCTGTCTACGCTGAACAGTCAGATGGGTATATGGGATAGCCCACGTCTGACCAAAATTATGGGCAAGTCCGATTTTAAATTCGAAGATTTAAAAACTGACTTCATCACGGTCTATTTTTGCATTCCGCCTGAGCGGCTTAGCGTATATGCACCGTTGATGCGGTTGTTTTTCGGTGTCGCACTTGCCTCCATGACCCGAGATAAAAACAAGCCGCTTTTTCCTGTCACGTTTTTCCTCGATGAGTTCCCACAACTTGGCAGAATGAAACTTATCGAAGAGGGCATAGCCTATCTGGCCGGATACGGCGTACGCCTATGGCTGTTTGCCCAGGACCTTGGCCAAATTAAATCTGCCTATGGTGACATGACACAAAGCATTATTGCCAACTGTGCCTGCCGGATTTTCTCGGCGACTTCGGACTATTACACCGCACAACTTGTTTCAAACATGTGCGGGAGCATGACGGTTCCTGTTGCCAGTTTTGGCAAATCACAATCAACCGGCCTGGATGGAGGCGCGCCCAGCCAGAGCGAAACCGTTGCACCGACCGGTCAGCTGCTCATGACACCGCAGGAAGTTATGGCTATGGATCGGGAAGAAGGTCAGCTTATTTTTTATCAGGGAGAAAACCCGGTAGAGGGCATAAAAGCTCCTTATTATGAAGACCCTCACCATGAGGGCATTTATGACATTTGGGACGAATCAGCCCCGGAGCCGGACGCGCCCGAAACAGAACCGGGTACCGAAAGCCCAAACGAACCAGAACCCGAGATACCAGAATCTGAGAAGGCTGCGCCACCGCCATCGTTGAGTTAGTGCCGAAAAGTAGTTTAAGTCTGATTTACTTTATCTTATTTCGTCATCTCAATTACAATATCAGACAGGTAATCAAGGGCAGTGTCATCCTCTCTTTCTCCCAAAATAGATATGAGGCGGGGCAGGCCGACAAGCGCATATCCGTTTACAATTCGCATCATTTCGTGGGGGCGGTCCGCCACCTCCATTCCCCCGGTATGGGCAATAGCAATGAGCATGAGGGCATTGGAACGCCAACTATCGCTGCCGAATACGTTCCCTTCAATTGCCTTGTATGTTTTCCCTTTAACGTCAAAGTCAGGCTTGAGGCCTTCTTTCACAGCGATGCAGAGTGCGAGGAACCACATATCAACCATCCTTGGGAAAGGGCTATCCTCAGGGTTGTTCCTCGATCCTTCAGTCCGCGTTAAACAGTAAGCGTGGAAGTATTCCTGATACTTTTCCGGCAATTGAATATCTGACGAAGCAAAATTGTTCATTTATGCCTCCATTGCCATAAGGTTTTCATCAAGATTGACTGCTTCTCGGCGCTCACAAATTTTGCAGTGCTCACGATGATTACATCCGCATAGAACTACCCGTGTATCATTAATGCCAGGATCGTTAACAAGAATTTTGGGATAGTGAGCTGGGTTAGTGATCGTAAATATCTGCCCTGCACGCTCGTCCAAAATTTCCTCACATCCATTAATTTCCGAATGGGTCAAGAACAAGATCAATTGTGAACTTTGACTTGACGCAAGTTGAAGGACTGCTTGTTTGACGTAGCCGCTCATCATTCCCAGAGGCGTATCGATTACATTCGGTGCTTCGACCTCGCTGACCTTAGTCAATGCTAGAATGAATGCAATTGTAAGAGCCCGGCGGGAAGCTCCGTTCAAATCCTGGGAGGGGTCAAGAGGATGGTCGTATCGCCCAAAAACAATAATTCTAAAATCAGGCGTTATAGATGCGCTCGTGATAATCGCCCCTTGATCTGCATCAGCACCGATCATTTCAAGGAATAAAGAATTCATATGCTGACTGACCTGCTCTAGTTCTCTTGTTTTCATAGTTTCAAGAGCGTTTGTCAGGATATCTTGAAGGTCTTTTGCAACCTCAAGTTCGGATATGAATTTCATTCCCTTTTCGTCTTTTTGTAGAAGCTTCTCCCTGTCAGATTCAGCTATTTTGACTTCCCGAAGTTTAGCCTCGAGAAGTGAGTTCAGCCTAATTTGTTTATCACGCGCTTCCTTCGACTGATTTCTATAATGATTTCGCGTACTGCGTAGCTGTTGAATATCCACATCAGGAAGCTCCGCAATCTTCGCATCTATCGCCCTTTCTTCTTCACCATATTTTTGACACCGAGTATTTGCCCGTTGACGACGCGCAAAAACATCACTGTACTCGTCCGCCCAAGTGGAGCCATCCACAGGTTTCAAAAGATCTTGTGCACTGTAATAGAGTGCGGTTACTTTCTTTTGAATTTCATCTGACTCACGACTGCCGTCGATCAGATTCCGAATTTTCTCCCGGCGTTTCTCCCCACCTGGATCATCGGGGTCAAGACTTTCTCCACAAATACACGCCGGTTGGCGGAGCCGGTCCTCAAGCACCGGAATCGTCTCTAGTGGAAGTTTACCCTGTTCGTGTAGCTTATCTAGAATAGCCTTTGCTTTTTTAAATTTATCAGCCAGCAATTGCTTCCCTAGTATTTCGCTCTTAAAGAGATTTGCGTGGTCACGAGCGGCTTGCTGCGCATCCTTTTCGGCAGACTTTCGTCCCTGAATAGCTGATTTTCCCTGCTTCTCCAGCTCTTCCTTATTGCCTTGCTTGAGAGCCCCGGATAGTTTGTTGTCCGCTTCCTGTTCCAGGTCTTCTAATTTTAAATGTGCTTCTTTTGCCGTCTTCACCTGCTCTTCAAGTTCCGGGATTTCTCCCTGAAGGGAAGTCAGACGTTTGGTGGCCATTTTGAGTTCATTTTGGCTGCCGGCCTCTTTTCTTACCTTTTGATTGAGGTCACTACTCACCTTGCGTGTATGACCTAGAGCATCTTCGACAACGCCGAGCCCCAACAGAGAACGAATGGCACCTTCCACCCGTTTCATTTGATCCCCCTTGCTCCCTTCGATAAAGCTCAGAGCTCGATCACCATCGGTGAAAAATACCTCGCGAAGTTCTTTCGGTAAATGGGGGCGAATATGCGCCTCGGCATTGTCAACCTGATCTGCTCCATTGGGAGTAAGATGGAACAAGTTCACGTTTGTATTGCCACGCTCCCATTTCCCTTCGTTGACAGTCTCGCTCGCAAATCGAATTAACCTATACTTTCTCATGCTGCCGGTGCGAGACGGGGTTTCATAGTCAATCTCAACCGTAACTGTAACTAATTCTTTTCCACCATCTGAGGCATCAAGGGGGCTAAGGCGAAAACTGCGGCCTCGCTCAGGCAACGCCTCGTCGCCAAAAAGTCCCCATTGCAGGGCGGTTAGGAGAGTGGTCTTTCCGCTCTCATTTTCTGCGCGGATTATTGTAAGGTTGCGATCCTTGTCCGTCGAAAAATCAAACTCTATTTCTTTGAGAAGTCTATAATTCTCAATTCGGGCACGGAGCAACTTCATAAATCACCCCCCTTTGCCATACTCGAAGGGGCCCGGTTTTTGTGCAGGAACATACCTACTGTATTTACCTGGTCCGAGATTTTCTTGACGACATTCGTCTTGGCAATCGTGTGCTCTCGCTCCAAGTTCAATATATCGCCAAGAAGCTGCCCTAATTCTTCCCGATACCCCTCGCATCGTTCCGGCATATCTCGAAGCTCACCTAGCAGAACCTGTAGGATTTTCTTGTCATTGTATGCCATTACCCAATCACCTTTTCATTCGCGAGTTCTTGCAAATGCTGCACGGCTTCATAAGGGCCGCCCTTAAGAGGTCCGTTTCTGCTCAGGCGAGCAAATTCCCATACCCGCTCCAGCTCGGAGCGTACCAGTTTTCGAGCATCCGGGTCGAGACTTTCAACCGTTGACGCAGAAGTTCCAGGCGGCAAGACAACAAAGTCGTGGATTATAGCGTGAGTTTTGCCGATAGCCTTGCACATGCGCAGCAACCGCCCCCGTCGCTGCACCCACTGTCTTTTAACGGTTGTACTTGCCAGAACATATGCTTGTTTAACTTGCGGTATATTTACACCTTCATCAAGAACTCGTTTAGCTGTGAGGACTTGAATTCCCCCATCTTGGAATGTTGAAAGTATCTTTTGTGTTTTTTCCCGACTTTTTGTTTCTTCGCTCGTTAACTGTCTAAACAGAATACCCCGGCTTTGCAGAAGCTGATTTACCTGATCTAGCTGCTCTGGTTTTTTATCGGTAGCATATACGAGGGTGTATTTGATCGTGCGTGTCCCTTCAGCATCCACAAGATCAGCAAGAATGCCAAGTTTCCCGTTTGCGGTTTCAAGAACCAGTCGTCTCAAACGAAGGAGATTTTCGAGGTACGGATCACTTTTCCCTGCCTTCAATTTCCATGCATTCGACGCAATTTTATCTGTCAGCTCAATCCACTCATCCATCTCATCGTCAGTAAGCTCAACAAAATAAACATGGTAATCGTATTCTGTAAGGCACTTCCCGATTGCCTGCTCCAATGTGAAGGAAAAACAAATATCTCCGAAATAGGCAATGAGGGCATCCGTTCCTTCCTCATCATACTGGCGAACAGGTGTCGCGGACAGGCCAAGTCTGAAGTCAAATATTTGTGGTGGATTGTCGATAAAATTCTCGGCCCCAAGATTATGGCACTCGTCGGCAATAAGTAATTTTTCTGCCTTCACCTCAGAAACTTGTTTGATAAACGCTTCGGTGCAGAGCGTATTGTTACTCACAACAAGAACCTCGACACGAGAAAGACCCATGCGAAGCCTCCTACCCGCCTGCTTGATTTCTCGTCCGCGTTTTTCTGGTCCGCCTGATGTGGTGAGATTGATTGGCACAACGCCAAACTCCTGTATTTCCCCACACCACTGTTCAATTAAGGGGCGGTAAGGCGCGGAAATAATCACGAGAAGGCTTTCGGTCTCATCTTGCAATTTGGTAGCGCAAATCATTGATGTAATCGTTTTACCGGAACCGGTGGCCATCTCAAGAATGCCCCTTCGCCCATTGGCAACCCACCCTTCAACGGCTTCCCCTTGGTGTGCAAATTCCCCGGTTTCATAGACTAAATAGTCGGGAATTATGAGTTCGGCCTTGCTCGGCGGCATATCATCGATTGGCTCTTCCAATCCGTGAGCTTTTTGCCAGAGAGAAGTGAATTTACCTTCGTCCGGCATCACCTCGAACTTGTACTGCTCAACAATTTTTCTCTCGATGGCATCTGGGAGCGGGACAACATAACAATCTCTGTCACCTCCTGACCAAAGATCGTCAAATTCCTGACTCAGACGTTCGATATGGAAAATAGCTTCATCGCCTTTCCAATCGCGAGAAAGTGTGAGTTGTTCCTTGTTTCCAGACAGCCCGGTCTTGGTAAAATTTGTCGACCCGTGAAGTGCGGCACGGTTTTGGCCGTCTTGGAACAACCACACTTTAGGATGAAACAACGCATCACGCATGACCGCAATCTTAATTAAGAGACGCCCCTGGGTAATTAACCAGGCAAGGCATTCAAGGGTATGACGTACAAATTCATCCTCATCCGGAATATCTTCGATAAGAATGCGTTGAGCCAAACGGGTCAGCTCTTCATCGTTTTTTGTTAGAGTAAAAAAATCTCCCGCAGTAAGGAATGGGCTTACGATCATTCGAAGCGGCGCATCCGAATTCCTCAAGAACGTCGCTAGGCCAGGAGCTATTTCGGCAAAGGAGCCGCTCGAAAAATACCCCATCATTACGTCAAGTGAATGACTAGCCCCGAGTGCGGGAATGAGAACGTCTTTTGTTACAGGATCCTTAGGTAAAATATATAGCGGATGTGCATTTGAAATTTCGGTCATTAGGGTAGGTGTTGGCATATCAGCTATTTCAGCTTGTTGTTGATCGTTATCCAAAACCATCTCACTTTTTTTCTACTTATGACACGCGACACAGACCTTGGCTTGACCGTACAGATCATCGACATCAATTGGCTCTGCATCCGGTCTCAGTGGATTGGGTTGAAACTTATCACGCATTCTTTCCATTCGCTTTGCATGATCGGATTTTATCTGCGCCGTCCGCTCATCCTGCTCCAAATCAAACAAAGACTCTCCCTGGCTCCAGGTAAAGGGAGAACCATTATCGACTGCCGTCTTCTCATACCGTTTCGCTTCTTCATATGCCTCAGGATGCTGTTCCTTCAGACGCACCCATTCTATTTTTTGTTGGAAAAAGCAAAACGTGCAGCCGCTACGTGTTCGCCAAGAGTAGTATGATGGAAGCCCGAGCCCTGAGGTGTCGAGGATTTCCAGTACACCAGCCTTGTCAATGCCTATTTCTTTGAAAGGTAACTTGATAATTAAATTGTCGTTTTTGGAGCTATACCCTTCCCGGTATTCCTCGTCCGCACGTATGGCGACATAGGAATAGACCGTTGCCCCTTCTTCAAGCATCGGGCGAACCCATTGTTCAAAAGGGCGGAGTTTGAGTTGGCGGGTACACCACCGAGTTTGTGGCGATGGCAAAAAGCTGTTGTATTGTTTGAGCCAGAAATCAAAATCTCGGTCAGGATTCAACCGATTAATCGGGTTACCCAGAACACCCTCCAACTTGCCAAGAAATTCGTAGACCTCGGGTAGTTCTTTGCCGGTATCTGTAAAAAAATACTCAATATGTAGTTCCGGGTGATGATGCCGCATGTAAACAGCCAGCGCCGCACTATCCCGTCCTCCCGATAGACCAAGCACATGCCTCTCAATAACAGCCATTTAGGAAACCTTCCCACGTTTGGAAGATGAACGCTTCACTATTGGTGGTTTGACGTTCATATAGCGGACACTAAGTTCAGCAAGCGCGGCTAGAATGACATTTTTTTGGCCCTGACTACCCACTTCCAGCGCGGACTCGATCCGTCCAATGATTTCATTGACGGAAACACGGTCAGCATTAGTAATGTCAAACTCTTCAAGAATAGGTGTCGGGCGACCACCTATTCCCACAACAACAGCCATAGCATGGCGCTTGTCAGGCCGTCCCTTCACACGGGCAAAGGCTTCCGATTTATTGAACCGCTGAGCTAAATCTGTAATTTCAACAGCAGCGCGGTCCAGATCAGTATCAATCCAAGCAACTGGCGGCTTACTAGCAGCAAAACCCGCAAGCCCCTCTATGTCTTCTATCGACCCTGAGAAGGTGGCAATGTGTCCGACAAATGCATTAAGCCCAAAATCACCTGCAAGTTCACGGATATTTTCTGCACGATCCCTTAGGTCAGCCAACGCTTGTTTTGAAGTATTTGGCACCTGGAGCTCGGCAAGCATATTATCAACAAATCGTTGGAGCATGGTCGGATATGCCGCCACCAACTCTGATAGGCCTTCTCTTACATTGCCGACAATTGCGGTAAGCCCGGCTTCTGAGGACAAGTCCTGATCATTCCCGACCAGCGCTGGCAAGTCATTAAATAGAAGCCGGTTTGGGTCGTTTGCCTTCTTGAAAATCCCCCGAATGCGAACGGCGTTACTCGACAGGCGCATGGTTCGTTTCGTCCACGGTTGCAAACCGTCAAATATTGTTATCAAGCCCCGACCAACGTCGATGGGTTCCAAGTTCTCAAGAGTATTTGAGTGGTCAAGGTCTCTAACAATTTCGGCCATACCGGAAAGCACCCGACGGGAAGCCTCTGTAAGGTTCATCCAACGCAGTTGAATATCTCTCGGGTCTTTTGCCAAGTAGTCTACATCCAAGTCCTTGAAGCGTGCCTGGAATAAACCTTGTCGATAAAATGCCACAGCATTCTGACTTGATAGGATGTACGCGACGGCAAGCACCGGCATGATCCCATCTTTAATGCCAAATGGTGAAGAGCGCCAAAGTTCGTAAATTTCTGCAAGAGAAACAGAACGTCCCTCGCGCTCACATAAGTAGTCAGAGGTCGCTTTCCACACTGGCGCTAAATTAGCGGTGTCTTCCCCCTTAGAACCGGGAACAGCAAACCGCCAGCCCTTTGCCGTGTTGATGTAGAGGTCCGTTGCCTCCAAAACAGAAGCGAACAAACCGCCCTCTGCTGGGAAGCCCTCAATACCGAGCCGTACATCCCCTTCGTTTTCAACCATCCGCTTTAACAACATGTTTTGCGCGGCGACAGCACTACTCGACGGCTTAATCCTGTTCAGGAGTTCATTGTGAAGGCGGGGCGTTTGTGGGAAACGTTTGTCTGCCAAGTCAGAGGCAAGACTATTAAGTTCATCCTGCATTAATGGTTTTGGTGAATGATTTTTTTGGAACCAGTTTGCTAGTTTAAGCGCTCGGTGAAGCTCCGTCTCAAGCTGTGCTTGCAGCGTTGCCAACCTTGCTCGGACTTCGCGGCGGGCAACAGGATCACCCTGAAGTTCAGTCCGCTCGTTTCGCACACTCTCCAAGGCAAGGAGTTCTCGCGCAAGATCAGTAATGCACCAGGAACGCTGGGAAAGACCAACAACAATATCCCAGTCTCCAGAAAGACGTGCGGCTTCGCGGCAAAGTTTATTCACCTGCTCTGATTCCTCGCCGGATGTCGGAATTGCAAGTAAGAACTGGCCGATTGTTCCAGGTCCGGGTTCGAACGCTGCTGCAACTTCAACAATTTGATCCAGGGGAGCTATGTCCACATCGAACCAACGAAGTGCCCCGTATTCATGATAATGTCGCTTGGCAAGGATCGGATGGAGACCGGCAAGAGAACGCAAGGCAGAAAAATTTATTTCATTCTGCTCTTCTAAAGCTGTTTCTACGGCTTGGTCGATATTGAAATCACTTCCTGCGTAAATAGCATAGGCATCCAAAAATTTCTTAAAGATGACTAATGACCAATCTTTGAGTTGGCGAAGGGCATCTTGCAGGGCCTTCTTGGTATAACCGGGAACACATGCTTGCAAGAGATCGACACTAGGCACAATGCCGGAACGATCTTTGAATAGGTCAATGAGCGCGATGCTTTTTAGAAGCTGTATATGAAGTTTATCTCCCCCAATGGCGTCACACCGCTCTACTGCTTCAGCAGCAAGTGCCCAACGATGCCCGTCCGGGGAGGCAAGAATGGAGGGCTCCAGGTTGGTTTTCATATAATCCCAGAGTCGCGCAGGTTCAAAAAGGTCCTTTTCCTCGGCATGCTGTATAAAATCCTGGAACCCATTCGGTTCGGCTGAATTGAGAAACCCAAAAATACTTCTCTGGTTTTGTCCAAAACGACGACGAGAGATAGGTCCGAGCAGGGCGGCTGTCACAGGGTGCAACGGCCAACATTGGTCAAGTGCGTTGGTGATATGTGTTGAAGTTCCGGATCGTCGATCCTGAATATGTTTGCCTACGATTGCAGACAGCTTCTCTTGGAGCGTCGATTTACAGCGCCCTTCTATGGCGCGAGAGATGAGTTCGATCTGTTCTTCACCTGCGGTATTAACCGACAAATCAATAAACCGCCCCTGAATTTTTGACCATTCGTCTCGAAGTTCGCGGGAAAGTCGGTTGGCGTATTCTTCAAACGCCTGATGTAAAACCCCGACAATGATCAATCTGCCGCCACTACGTGAAGCGGCTTCGGCTAGTTGCTGAAAGAAATATACATCCCCATATTCTTGGGCTGCTCCCTCAAGGAATTTGCCCATCTCATCAACAAAAACAATGAGCCCCCCATGACTACGTGGATTGTCATGCGCAATTCTGGAAAGCTCTTCGATCAGGCGCGTTTCAGACCAAGGCTGTTTCTTACCCTTGGCGTACTCTGAGATATCGATAGCATCACCAATGACCTGAACCGGATTATCTCGCCTGCCAACGACTCCGAGAACCCGCCACCCCTTGGTTTTGGGCGGGAGTTTATTCCATACCTCATCTGCAACTGACTTCCCGAATGTTTTTGCTGCACAATCTCGCAACCCCTTGTTTCCATTTAGGAGGGCACTGAGCGCGACAACCAAACTTGACTTCCCGCTACCGTATGGTCCCGTCCATGTAAAAGCACCCTGTTCCATTTCTGAGACATGACGCGCCATTGATAAAAGAACATCCATTGAAGATTTTGGACAAATGAACCCATCGAGATTTTCAGGTTTCCCCAGGTCAGTATCTATACGGACTGAGCGCTGAAACCGACGGGCAATATGAACATGCTCAGATAGGCTCATCACGCCACCTTCTTCTTGGAACGCGCTTGATAGTCTAACTCAATCAAATTTAATGCCTGCTCAGGATCAATACTCTCTTGCCGTATGAGTTGCTTAAGTCCGGCGGTCTCAGACCATTGGATAACACCACCGGTAATATCCTCAATCTCTGAGAGACGGTCAGCCAGATCATTTTCATCCAACAGAAAGACCTTTCCTGGAGAGCCCGGCTCATGCGCAACAGCCTCGAAAGAAAGCGTGTTGGCCTTGGTAAACCTGGACCAGAAATCAATAAGAGCGAAAGCAAATACCCCATCACCTAAGGAAGTTTTGGCACCTTTAACAAATCGGAAGCCGTCTTTCTTACCAACGGCCCGAAGAAGTCCTAGCTCAATAAGTGGGGATTCTAGTGCGTCTTCATGGGAGGCTTTACCAGACGGTATTCGGGCAGCATAGGTTCGCACGAAACACTCCACATCGCGCTTAACAGTGGCATCGGATACGCGAGTCCAACTCCGACCATCCGCAAGTGACATAAGCCCTTTTACAAGGTGCTCACGGTCGAAAGTCATGGCAGGAAAATGATTAAAAGCCCAATACCAAGTCGTCCTATCCGGTCTTCCGCATAGTTGCCAATGTACCAACCAAAGTATCGCTGGATTTTCCATAAACGGATCAAGTCCGTCCGCACTAAATATTTTCAAACCAAGCGGCGTGGGATCGATACGATTTGGTTGTTCGGCATCAGATATAACTCCGGAAGCAGTCGCCCAATAGCGCATTGAAGAGACCATATTTTTGCCCACACCAAAGCGAGCAATGGAATCTTTACTAAGAAAAATTGATTTATTTTCAACACCTTCATCAGCTTTTGAAATTGCATCAAAAGCCTTCTTCAACCAACCATAACGCATTGGAAATGTTTCGTGCCCCGAAAATTGGGGTTTATAATTTGGTTGGTATAATTCTCCTCGCGCCATCACTTCCCACCTGGACTGTTGCTCCAGGTCGACATTAGCCTGAAATTTGATGTATGGTCAAATTTGAAAACTGGATGTACGCTCCAGCTCAAAAAGTATCTACAGCAAACAAATTCTGACGGCACATATTTCGAACAACCTATTGATTTAACATGATAATTCGAAATACTTTATATTTTGACCATCAAGCATCCGCCCCCACAGACCCTCGGGTTTTGCAAGCGATGGAACCGTTTTGGTGCGAATCGTTCGGCAATCCGCATTCGAGCGAACATTCTATAGGATGGGCAGCAGATAAGGCTATCGCGGATGCCAAAGAACTCATAGCAGCCATGATCGGTGCGGATGCAGATGAAATAATCTTCACTTCGGGGGCGACGGAGGCCAATAATCTCGCGCTTCTTGGTATCGGACGTGGCCTAGGTCTTAAGTCAGACCGTCGGCGCATTTTAGTCAGTGCCACTGAACATAAGTGTGTCTTAGCTGCGGCACATGCACTGCAAGAGAATGATAGCTTCAAGGTAGGTATCGTTCCCGTTGATCAAAAGGGCAAGCTCGATCAAGGTGAGTTGGAAAAATTGATTTCAGAAAATGTCCTGCTTTGCTCATTCATCCTTGTAAATAACGAGATTGGCTCAATTCAGGAAATATCCGAAATTAGCAAAATTTGTCGTGCATTCGGTATTTTGCTTCACTGCGATTGTGCCCAGGCACCGGTAGCGATGGATTTAGCTAACATTACAGATCATGTCGATCTATTGAGTCTCTCCGCTCACAAGATGTACGGCCCTATGGGCATTGGCGCATTGTACGTGCGTCGTGAAGTCCAATCAAAAATAGAACCCGTGATTTATGGTGGAGGACAACAAGGAAACTTGAGGTCAGGCACTCTACCTTTGCCACTTTGCGTTGGAATGGGAGAGGCCGCCAGATACTGCATTGGGGGTGAGGCAGAAAAAAACCGAAGACATGTCCAGCATCTGCGTAATATCTTTGTAGAGAACCTTATGAAATCACATTGGGATGTTCATCTGAACGGTCCCGACCTAGATGATCGTCATCCCGGCAATGCAAATTTGCGTTTCGACGGTTTCGATGCTCAAGACATTCTTGGGGCCTTACAACCCAAACTCGCTGCATCCTCCGGTTCGGCCTGCACGTCCGGCATTCCGGAACCATCTCATGTTCTCCGCGCCATTGGTCTTAGCTCTGAACAATCTGGGGCATCTGTACGATTTAGTTTAGGGACGCTTACGACGGAAAATGACGTACTTAATGCAGTTGAGCTTATCACTCAGTCATTGGAACGTTTAACATCGAATACAGTCCGCATTGCCAATACCTGATTCCAAAGGTGTTGAAGGCTGTTGAAAGCAAGCGCCCCTATAATGCCCCTGATGGCTATTTTCAAAAGGTTCCATAGAATCAAAAAAACCCGTAACCTATTGAGGTTACGGGTTAATTATTGGTTGCGGGGGTAGGATTTGAACCTACGACCTTCAGGTTATGAGCCTGACGAGCTACCGGGCTGCTCCACCCCGCGACAAGCAATGATCAAAGATCATTGTCTTGATAGTACCGTGGGTCTTCCG
>Ga0316202_10000278_pt1 | contig 65713 bp, 65 predicted proteins | sample 3monrhotite_MG_FD_204934 | JGI IMG/M metagenome (GOLD analysis project Ga0316202, IMG submission 204934) | Microbial mat bacterial communities from mineral coupon in-situ incubated in ocean water Damariscotta River, Maine, United States -... | ecosystem: Environmental > Aquatic > Marine >...
CCGTCCCAAACCGAATGCGGGGAGGGGCCAAACATTGCAAACCCGGTGGAGGTTGTTGGATCGCCCACGGAATTGCCCCAATTGTAAAAGGCCGCGGGGGCCAGTTGATCGGCGGCGCGCAATTCAAAGTGTTTGGCGATCTCGTAGACCTCAATCTCGGCCTCGATTCCGACGCGGCGCCACAGGCCGACAATGGCTTGAACCATCTCGTAATCTTTGGGCTTGAACCCTTTGGTGGTCTGGATTTTGAATTTGACCGGATTGTCCGGGCCATAGCCTGACGCCGCCAACAATTCTTTGGACTTTTCCGGGTCGTAGGCCACTTTAATGCTGTCATCATAAGCGACGTAGTCAGGCGTTTGCAGGGTGTCGATCGCCACACCATAGCCCGACAAAAGCCGTTCAATAATCAGGGACTTGTCGATGGCGTGAGCGGCAGCCATCCGAACGTTGGGATCGGTCATAACGTCGATATCATTGAGGAAAATCATACCGATATCGGATATCGGCGCGGCGACGCCATCAATGCCGTCCTTGGCTTTGAGGCGGTCGAATTCTTCATAGGGCACCTCAAGCGTGACATGGCTGTTGCCCGATTCCACCTCGGCCACACGGCTCGCGGCGTCAGTTACAAACTTGATCGTCACGGTTTTAAACTCTGGCGCACCGCCCCAATAGTTTTCGTTGGCCTTGAGACGGACAAAGGCGTTGCGCTCGAACTTTTCGACCATGTAGGGGCCGGTGCCGACGGGGGCCGCTTCAAACCCTTCTGCGCCCACCTCTTCGTAGTATTTCTTGGGCATGACATAGCCGGTGAGGAAGGACATCCATTTAAAGAATGTCGGCTCGTATTCGGGCATATCTGCGGTCACGCGGTTGCCGTCTGTCTGGATGTTGTTGACCTTGCCCCAGATGAACTGGATCGGGTTGCCGCTGTCGGGGTTGCCGGCGCGGGTCAGGGACCATGCCACATCCTCGGCAGTCAGTGGATCGCCATTGTGCCAGCTGACGCCTTCGCGCACATCCATCCAGATCGCGCTGCGGTCGTCGTTCCATCCGTAATCCGTGATGATGCCGGAGCCAAAGCTGAGGTCGGTGTTTTGCGGGATGAAAAGGTCAAAAACTGATTGGTAGAACCCTTGAATGGTCGGGTTTACCGCAGATAGGCCAACGGTCGGATCCCAGCTGGGAAGGTTGACGTTGTAGGCGATGACCAATTCGTCAATCGCTTGGGCAAAACTGGGCAGGCCAACAACTGCAAATGTCGCGGCTGCGGCTGAGGACTTGAGCAGGCTTCTTCTTGAAAGTGTCATTCTGGATCTCCCTGATCGTTGATTTTGTTGGTTCTTTGCTATTTTCCGACAAGTTTTTTGGCCAACAGGGTGCCGGGCCCCGCGCCTGTTCCGCCACCGGGCCAGATGGCGGCACCGGTGTGATAAAGATGTTTGATCGGCGTGCTGCCGTCGGCAAAGCCGCGGGCGGGCCGGTTCATGAAATGTTGGTGCAGGTGATGGCTGCCGCAGACCTGATCACCGCCGATCAGATTGGGATTATCGGCCTGCAACATGTCCGGCGTTACGATATGCTGGCCTAGAATCTTGGCACGCGTGCCGGGCGCATAACGTTCGAGGATGTCGAGCGCACGATTGGCAAAGGGGGTCGCGGCATCCTGCCAATTCCTGTCAGGAATGGTGCCCGCGGCATCGCCTTTGATTTCGCCCGGCGCCATGCGCACTTGCAGCCACAACACATGCTTGCCCGCAGGGGCGCGAGAGGGATCAACCACGGTGGGTTGTCCGCAAACGATAACGGGCTCATCGGGCAGCAATCCGGCCTTGGCCTGCGCATAGGTGCGGGCCATCTGATCCATCGACGGGGCGAGATGCACATAGGCAAATCGTTTGAGTTCCGGCGCGGACCAATCGGGCAGGGCGTCCATCGCCAGATGGATCATCATTGTACCGGGGGCGTGTTGAAATCCGGTCATCGCGGTCTCGTGACGCGCATCGCCAGAGCCGCCGGTCAGTTTCATCAAGGCGGAAGGCGCGACATTGGCAATCACCGCCTTGGCGGCGCCAATGAAACGTCCATCGGCCAGCGAGATACCCGTGGCGCGACCGCCAGCCTGTTCGATCGCCGTCACCTCGGCGTTGCAATGTACCTTGCCGCCGCGAGCCTCGATCATCTTGATCATGGCCTTGGTCATCGTATCCGCGCCGCCTTGGCCCAGAACCATGCCAAAGGCTTGGCCGGCCATGGCTTCGAGATAGGGAAAGACCGCGCCGCCCGCGATGTCGGGTGCGAAATCAAGGTGCATGCCCCAAGCGGCCAGCGTCGCTTTGACGTGGTCACTTTGGAACGTTTGGTCGAGCCATGCGCGGGGCGACATCATAATGAAACGGGCCAGATCAAGCGTGCCGCCACCACCCCGTTTGCGCCATGTCTTCCACCCTAAGGATGAAAATGCACGTAAATTCATCGGGCTGCCCAAAACGGCAAAAATCGAATCCGCCATGTCCGGAAAACCGTCTGTCAGATCTTGCCAAGCTTGCGCGTCAGCGTCCGAAAAACCGCGCACGCGGGCCTTGGTGATTGCGGGATCATTGGAGATGCCCAGCCAGCGCCCATCGGGGAACACACTGGCGAAGGGATTGCCCGTGGGTGCAAAGGCCAGCCCATGTTTGGTCAGTTCCTCTGCATGCTCTGTATGGAAAGCCGATCCGGCAAAAAGCGACAGGTTCATCGCCGCCCAATCATGCCGGAACCCCGGCTGAGTATATGCGCCGGTTTTGACCGCGCCGCCCGGTTCGGGCGCTTGTTCAAAGATCTCGACGGACCATCCGCGTGCCGCCAAATGGCATGCACAGGCAAGGCTGTTGTGCCCTGCGCCGATGAATATCGCGTCCGGTTCCGTGGTCATTTCTGACGATCCTCCCGAACAAGATAATTGCAAATGCATGTAAACTTGTCTAGCATTGATTCATCCAAACCTGCGTGGCCAACACGCGACAAACATTGCGCGGAGCAAAATCGCGCAACCTTCAGGGAGTGAGAAACATGAGCGCTGCGGATGTCGTAAGCAATTTGGGGGCGATGCTGGCCTCTGGTGGAGTGGAAGTTGTGGATTGTTCCGGGGTGCTTGGCCCGGACACGCCGATCCTTCAGTTGCCGCCGGATTTTGCCAAGAACACGCCCAAAGTCGAAATTCACAAGATCAGTGAATATGACAATGACGGACCGTTTTTCGCGTGGAACTGGATGGTGCTGGGCGAACATTCCGGCACCCATTTTGACGCGCCGCATCACTGGATCACCGGCAAGGATTATCCTGACGGCTATACCGACAAGCTGGACGTGCAGCGGCTGGTTGCGCCGGTCAATGTGATTGATTGTTCGGCCCAGAGCGCCGAGAACGAGGATTTCCTGCTGACCGCCGATGGGGTGAAGGCATGGGAAAAGGAACATGGCGAGATTGGCGCGGGCGAATGGGTTGTGATGCGCACCGATTGGGACAGCCGCGTTGATGATGAGGACAAGTTCCTGAATGCCGATGAAACCGGCCCGCACAGCCCCGGACCGACACCCGATTGCATTGAATATCTGCTGAGCAAAAAAATCGTTGGCTGGGGCACGCAGTGCATTGGCACGGACGCGGGCCAAGCGGGTGGAATGGAACCGCCGTATCCGGCGCATAACCTGCTGCACCGCGACAATTGCTTTGGCCTCGCGTCGCTGGCCAATCTGGACAAACTGCCCGCCAAGGGCGCGATCCTGATTGCCGCGCCGCTCAAGATCAAGAACGGCACAGGCAGCCCGATCCGCGCATTGGCTTTGGTTCCCAAGGGCTGACGGGTGTCAAAGGTTGACCATCTGATCATCGGGTCGGGCATCAATGCACTGGTGGCCGCCGCGATGCTGGCGCGCAAGGGCGACAGCGTGCTGTTGATCGAACGCGAAGACCGCATTGGCGGGTGTATGTACACCTCGGACGATGTGACTTTGCCGGGGTATCATCACGATGTGATGGCGGCGACCTTTGTTCTGTTTCTGACGGGTCCGGCGCATGGGGCCTTGGGCGAGGATCTGGCGAAACACGGGTTGGAGTTCTGTCATTCACAGCACCCCACGGCGGTGCTGCGCCCAGATGGATCAGCACTGACCCTTAGCATGGACCGCGATGCCAATGTGGCGGCGTTCAATGCCCGTGCCGCAGGGGATGGTAATCAGCACCGCGCCGATGTGGGCGCGATTGAGCAAGATGCGGAGTTTCTGTTTGCGCTGCTGGGACAACCGTTGTGGTCGCGGCAGACGGCCTGGTTGATGGCGAAACAGGCGTGGAAGCGGGGTTTGACCCCGCTCAAGGCCTGGTTCGGGGTAGCGTTGGAACCGGCACGCGGATGGTTGGAAACGCGATACCAAGGCGACGATATTCAGGCGCTTTGGGCGCCATGGGTTTTGCATGTGGGACTGACGCCCGAGGCCAGCTATGGCGGCCAGATGGCGCGGGTCATTGCCTTTGCCCTGGAGGCGGCGGGCGCGCCCGTTGTCAAAGGCGGGGCAGGGCAGGCGGCAACGGCATTTGCGTCTCTGATACAGGCGAATGGCGGGGAAATCCGCACCGGGGTCGAGGCCGCGAGGATCTTGATTGAGGGCGGCAAAGCGGTGGGTGTACAGACCGCGACGGGCGAACGGATCGAGGCGGGCAATGTGATTGCCAGCACCGCGCCGGGGCAACTCTATGACGGGTTGCTGGCCGATCAGCCGCGCCCGGTTGAGGCGAAAAAATTCCGCCATGGGCGGGGCAATTTCCAGCTGCATTTTGCGCTGGACGGACCGGTGGATTGGGCTGCCGAAGGGCTGGATGATGTGGCGCTGATCCATTTGGCAGATGGGGTCGATTCAGTCTCTAAATCAAGCAATGAAGCCGAACGCGGGATGCTGCCGGAGCGCCCGACGATCTGTGTCGGGCAACCGCATCGGATGGACGCCAGCCGTTGTCCGGAGGGCAAGGCGTTGCTGTGGCTCCAGATCCCGGATGCGCCAAGCGTGATCAAGGGTGATGCGGCGGGCGAGATCGAAACTGTGGCAGAATGGACGGAGGCGATGCGCGAGGCCTATGCCGACCGGATTGAAAAAATCCTGGCGGGGCATATCCGCAATTGGGACAAGATCAAGCTGAAGCGGCGGGCCTATTCACCTGCCGATCTGGAACAGATGAATGTCAATCTGGTGGGCGGCGATCCTTATGGTGGGGCCTGCGCGATGGATCAGTTCTTTGTCTGGCGGCCCCATGGCGGGCAGGTGAACAATGACACCGACGTTGCCGGGCTTTTTCATATTGGTGCTTCCACCCATCCCGGTCCGGGGCTAGGCGGAGGCTCAGGTTTTAACGTGGCAAAAAGGCTTGGTGCATGACCGATATGAAAGACGCTGATGTGGCATCCCCCCGGCTTGGGGAAATGGGGCTGGAGAATTTTGCGCCCTACCTGATGAACCGGATTATCGGGCGTTATAACGCGGCGATCAATTCGGAGATGGCGGCGCTGGGTCTGACCACACCGCAGATGCGGTCGCTGGCGGTTTTGTCGGTGGTCGATGGTGTGTTGATCCGCGAACTGGCCGTCTATGCGGTGGTGCAACAGTCAACGCTCAGCCGGGCGCTGGATCAATTGGCGCAAAACGGGTTGATCCGCCGGGAAACAGACGAGAACGACAGCCGTGCCACGCGGGTGTTTCTGACCAACACGGGGCGCGAGGCCTATGAGCGGCTTTGGCCGCATATGGCGGCGGCTTATGAGGCGATGTTTGTTGGCATCGAAGAAGATGAAAAACGGGCCTTTGTCGGCACGTTGCAAAAGATGCTGCGCAACATTCGCAAGCACGATTTCTAAGCGCAAAGCCGCGCCCAGAGACAAGAACCGGAGTTTCAACCATGGCTGAACGGTCATTCAAAGCGGAGGTGGAGCATCTGCGCAAGGGCGCAGGTGACACATTCACCGGTGAGGGGATTCTGGCGATCACCAAGGCGCTTTTGGAGAATGGTGTGGGCTATGTGGGCGGCTATCAGGGCGCGCCGATCTCGCATTTGATGGATGTTCTGGCGGACGCCGAGGAGTTGATGGCGGAACTGGGCGTGCGGTTTGAAGCCAACGCAAGCGAGGCGGCGGCGGCGGCAATGTTGGCCGCGTCGGTGCATTACCCCATTCGCGGCGCGGTCACGTTCAAGGGGCCGGTCGGGGTCAATGTGGCCTCTGACGCCTTGGCGAACCTGTGTTCTAGCGGGGTCAATGGCGGGGCGTTGATCATCGTGGGCGAGGATTACGGCGAGGGATCGTCGATCATGCAGGAACGGTCCCACGGCTTTGCGATGAAATCGCAGTTTTGGCTGCTCGACCCGCGACCGAACCTGCCGTCGATCACCAAGGCCGTGAAAGACGGTTTTGAGCTGTCTGAGGCCAGCAATACGCCGGTGATGTTGATGGTGCGCATCCGGTCGTGTCATGTGACCGGCAGTTTTGAGACCCGCGACAACGTTGCGCCGCCGCTGACGGTGAAACAGGCGATTGCCAATCCGCAGTCGGATTTCAACCGGGTTGTATTGCCGCCGATGAGCTATGTGCATGAGCAGGACAAGATCAAGAACCGTTGGCCGGCGGCGGAAAAGTTTGTCACCGAGAACAAGCTGAACGAGGTGTTTGGCCCCGAAAAAGCGCCGCTGGGAATTGTGGTGCAGGGCGGGATGTACAACGGGTTGATCCGCGCCTTGCAACGGCTGGGGCTGGCGGATGTTTTTGGCAACACTGAGGTGCCGATTTACTGTCTGAACGTCACTTACCCGATTGTCAGAGACGAATTTGATGCCTTCTGCGCGGGCAAGGATCATATTCTGGTGGTCGAGGAAGGCCAGCCGGAGCATATCGAACAGCAGCTTGGCGCGTTCCTTTACAAAGCGGGGGCCAAGCTCAAGCTCTATGGCAAAGACGTGTTGCCGATGGCGGGGGAATACACCGGGCAGGTGATGCTGGACGGGGTCACGGCGTTTTTGAAAGCTGCCGCGCCGGAGATGTTGCCGGGCAAGGTACGGGCGCCCAATGCCGAAGCGCCGCAGATCCCGGACCTGAGCAAGACAGTGCCCATTCGTCCGCCGGGGTTTTGTACCGGCTGCCCTGAACGGCCAATTTTTGCAGGCATGAAACTGGTTGAACAAGAGCTGGGCAAGCACCAGATCACCGGCGATATCGGATGCCATTTGTTTGGCTCATTGCCACCTTTCGAGATTGGCGGGGCGACCATGGGTTATGGCCTTGGACCTGCTGCCAATGCCGCCTTTGATGGTGGCGGGGAACGGCGGGCGATCTCGATGCTGGGCGATGGCGGGTTCTGGCACAACGGGTTGTCCAGTTCGATTGGCAACATGGTGTTCAACAAGTCGGACAACGTGGTGGTGATCGTCGATAACTACTATTCCGCCGCGACGGGGGGGCAGGATGTTCTGTCTTCGCGGGCGCATAATGACACCAAATCAACGGGCAATCCGATCTCTGCCGCGCTCAAGGGTGTGGGGGTGGAGTGGATCCGCCAAATTGATCACACCTATGACGTGGCCAAGGTGCGCGACACGGTGCGCGAGGCGCTGTTGACGGATTTCAAAGGGCCCAAGGTGATCGTGGCTTCTTCTGAATGTATGTTGAACAAACAGCGGCGGGAAAAACCCCTGCGCACTGCCGCGATCAAGGAAGGGCGGCGGGTGGATGTGCCGCGCTTTGGTGTGGATGCGGATGTCTGTACGGGCGATCATGCCTGTATCCGGCTGTCGGGCTGTCCGTCATTGTCGCTCAAACGGCTGGATGATCCGCTGCGCGATGATCCGGTGGCGCATATTGATCAGACCTGCGTGGGCTGTGGCAATTGCGGCGAAGTGGCAGATGCCGCTGTGCTTTGCCCGTCGTTCTACCGCGCGGATGTGGTGCATAACCCCGGTGGCTTTGAGCGCTGGCGGGCGGGTTTGCGGGGGCGGGTGATCGGCTGGCTGCAAGAGCGGCGGGCGGGCAAACGTCTGTCGGTGCTGGAGACAGCCCCGTGAACATGGCTTTGCAACAACAGACCCCGGATGCCCGTGTGGGCGAGATCATCAAGCTGGCGGTTTTGGCTGTGGGCGGGCAGGGCGGCGGCGTTTTGACCGGCTGGATCGAGGCGCTGGCACGGGCGCAGGGCTATGCCTGTCAGGCGACATCGGTGGCGGGCGTGGCACAGCGGACGGGCGCGACGATCTACTATGTTGAGATGACGCTGCAAAGTGATCAGGCACCGGTTTTTGCGCTTGCCCCTTCGGGCGGCGATGTGGATGTGATGATCGCCGCCGAGATGATGGAAGTGGGCCGGTCGATCATGCGCGGGTTTGTGACGCCGGACCGCACCACGCTGATCGGATCAACGCATCGGGCGCTGGCGGTGTCAGAAAAGATGGCACCCGGCGACGGGATTGCCGATGCCGATGAGGTGCGCGCCGCGGCAGAGATTGCAGCGCAGCGATTGATCCTTGCGGATATGGACCGATTGGCAATTGAACAGGGGTCGGTGATTTCCTCTAGCCTGTTTGGCGCATTGGCAGGATCAGGCGCATTGCCGTTTCCCCGCGCCGCGTTCGAAGAGGCGATCCGTGCGGGCGGCAAAGGGGTTGAATCGTCCTTGCGCGGATTTGCGGCAGGGTATGATGCAGCGCAGGGCGATGAGGTCGCCGCTGTGTCCGCGCCAATTGAAGCGGCTGGGGTTAAAGTGAATGGTCCGGCCGCACTGATGAAAGAGTGGCAGACCCTGATGGCGCGGATTGCCGCGATGCCTGGACCGGTGCAAGACATGGCAAAGGCCGGTTTGGCCAAGGTCGTGGATTTTCAAGATTGCGCTTATGGGGCGGAATATCTGGATCATCTGGATGGTGTTTTGGCCCGTGACAGCGCGGCGCGGGATTGGGCGCTGAGCGTTGCGGCGGCAAAATATATCGCCAATGCGATGGCCTATGATGACATCATTCGGGTGGCCGATCTCAAGACGCGCAGCACGCGGTTTGACCGGATCACAGACGAGATGAACGTGGAGGAAGGGCAGCTGGTTGAGCTGACCGAATTTTTCCATCCCCGCGCCGAAGAGATCGCGAGCCTGATGCCCGCCAAGATGGGCGCGAAATGGGAAGCCGACCCGCGCCGCATGGCGATGCTGGACCGGTGGTTCAACAAGGGGCGGCGGTTGCGGACGCATCGGTTGCGGTCCTTTGTGATGTTGCATCTGCTGGGCGGGCTGAAGGGATACCGGCGGCGCACGCGGCGGCACGAGGTAGAGCAAGCGCATCTGACGGAGTGGTTGCGGCAAAGTCTTGCACCGCTGGAGCAGGACTATGCGCTGTCTGTCGAATTGTTAAAATGCAGACGGCTGATCAAAGGGTATTCGGACACCCATGCGCGGGGTCTGTCCAAATTCGCCACGGTGATGGAGGCCGCCAAGCTGTTGGACGGACGCGAGGATGCGGCCGATTGGGTCGCGCGTCTGCGCGAAGCAGCCTTGCAAGACCCTGACGGCAAGGCGCTGGATGGAGCTGTGCAGACGATCAGAAGCTTTATTTAACAGAGCGTTAACCAATTAATCCCAAATATCGCGGACTTTGTTAGGATTTGAGGCAGGCTGTCTAAATTGCGCCACATTCTCGTGCCACCACTCTAGCATCGGTTGAATTGGGTGGGGCTTATCCTGTTCGCCGCTCTCTGCCAGAAGGCAAAAGAGGCTTTCCATCTCTGCGGTTGCGCGTCAGGGGCGGACATTGAATGGAACGCTCGTAAGGGTGTTGAAGCACAACATGAAATTTCTGATCGTTGATGATGACCCGGTCATTCTTGACCTGTTGACCGAAATTCTGTCCGGCTATGGATACGAAGATCTGGTCACGGCCACAGGTGCAGAAGATGCGCTGAACATCTTGCACAAGCAGGACGCGCCCTTTGATTGTCTGATGCTGGATATCCAGATGCCGGGCATGGACGGGATCGAACTGTGCCGCACTGTGCGGCAGATGCCCGATTATGCGGAAACGCCGATCCTGATGATCACGGCGATGAGCGACAAACCCTATATTGATTATGCCTTTGCAGCGGGTGCGACCGATTACACCGTCAAACCGTTTGACGTGGTTGAATTGATGTCGCGGGTGCGGAACGTGGAGCGGAACAATCCCCACGGGCGCATGGGCATGTTTGATCCAACCGGGCGCGGCGCGACGCCGAAAACCGGCTATGATTATCCTGTGCCGGTCACTGGATCGGTAAACGGGTTCATCCGCATGACGGTGCTGGAAAACTATGCCCGGTCCATCCAAAAGCAGCGCATTTTTGCGATGGTCGCCTTTGCCATTCACATTCCGGAACTGAAAGAGGTGCATGAATCCACCACCAGCGCACGGTTTGCCAAGGTACTGACCGGGATTGCGCGGGCGATCTCCGAGACCTTGCTGGGCACGCAGGCGTTCATGTCCTACATCGGTGAGGGCAAGTTCCTGTGCATTTGCGATCACACCCGATTGATGGAAATCACCGCGCTGCAAAGTGAATTGGCGATGGTTTTGAGCGAAGATGAGTACGTGCCATCGGGCGTGGCGGAAGGCGGGTTGAGTGTCATTGTTGGCCCGGCTTGTGTGCCCAAGGCCTTTGACCGGCCCAAGGATCTGAAGTTTATCGAACGCGCACTTGATGGTTTGGAAAGCCGTGAAGCCAGCCATGTGAACCGCCCGGCACGGTCCATCGCGGCACGGTTGTTTCAGCGGTTTAGCTTTCACTAGGCGAACCACCTCTGGTTTAGTTGGCCGTGGCAAAAAGGCAGCAGAGACTGGAGAACGTGAGAATTGGATTCAATTCTTTAACCACGAATTAACTTATGCGGGAATTTTCGAAGACCAGTTTTCCGCTTTATGTTAAGCTTTTCGTTAACGGTAGGAAAAATACCGAAAATACAAAAAAGACCCGAGGCAGTTTGAAACCATGATGCAGGCACCCCAAGACTCGAATCTCGAAAAGTTGCAGGCCGGTCTGGCCAAGATCAAAGAACGGTTTGTGCAATCCATGCCAGAGCGCGTCGCAGAGTTCGACGCATTGATGGATCAGCTTTACGAAGATGAAGACACCGAAAAGGTGGTCGATGAAATTTGCCAACGTGCGCACAAGTTGCACGGGCAGGCAGGATCATTTGGATTTGCAGAAATTGGCGCGATGGCCGCAAAGCTGGAACAGAACATCCGCGATGTTCTGGACGGTCCGCGACCGCTGAACACCGAGGGGATCGAGGTGGATTTGGTTGCGATGCTCGACCAGATCGACGCAAGTTTGAACGCGACCTGAACGCATCATGCATCGCCTTTTTCAAATCATGCCGACAGGGCTGACCATCGGGGCGCTTTTGCGTCTTGGGTTGGCCATTGTCTGCGCGATGGGAATAATGGCGGGCCGCGCCGCGATGGCGCAGGGCACCTCTGACAATGAAATCCGGGTTGGCATTCTGGCGACCGAAGGGGCAACCCGTGCGCTGGAGGCCTGGACGCCGACAATCGATCTGTTGAACAACGCCGCCAGAAACCAGAGCTCGCCTTACCGTTTCAAGATCGAGCCGCATACGGATCTGACGCTCCTTGACGGGATTGCGGATGAACAGATTGATCTGTTCCTTGGTGATCCTGCAACATTTGTGGTGGGCGAAGTCGAAAGCGGGGCGCGGGCGCTGCTGTCGGTGGCGCATATGTGGAACGGGGTCACCTACGATGAAACCGGCGCGGTGGTGTTTGTTCGCGCTGACAGTGACATCCGCAGTTTCGAAGATGTGTCCGGCCGCCCGATCATGGGTGTTGCCGCGCAAGAGATGACCGGCTGGCAACTGGCGCAGCAGGAGTTTCGCAAAAGCCGGCTGGAGCCGGATGACTTTGGGTCCGACCTGATGTTTTCGGGCGGGAACCAGCGCGAAGTTGTTTATGCCGTGCAAACCGGTCTTGTTGATGTGGGTGTGATCCGTGCGGGGGTTTTGGAAAACCTTGCCAAGCAAGGGGCGCTGTCGCTGGATGATTTCCGGCCTTTGGGCGCGATGGATCATGACGGCTATCCGTTTTGGGTCAGCACACCGCTTTATCCCGATTGGGTCATTTCGGCGGTGCCGGATGTGCCCGAAGAGGTTTTGGCATTGGTGATCAACAGCCTGTTGTCGGTGACCGAAGACAGCGATGTGTCGCAATCGGCGGGCGGTGTGGTCTGGCAAGCGCCGCAAAACTATCAAACGGTGCATGAGCTTTTGATCTCGCTCCGGGCGCGGCCATATGAGAACTATCTGCGCCGTGCCGCAACGCGGATTTATTCGGCCTATCAATGGCCGGTGATCGGACTTGGCACGTTGATTGTCTTGTCTCTGGCGTTTTTGGCATTTCAGGTGCGGCGCAATGCGCAGCTGGCCGAGGCCCGCAAGAATGTTCTGCAATCCGAAGTGCGGTCCAAGCAGTTTTATCGCAATGCGATCGAGGACCACACGGTCTTTTGTATGCTGACCAAAGATGGCGTGATTTCGCATGTGAATGAACGGTTCCTGAGTGCGCTTGATCGGCCACGGGGCAGTTTGCTTCAGAACCATTTGGCGGAGCTGTTGAACGAGACCAATCAAAGCTTGCTGGAAACCGAGATTATGGCCTCCATGCAATCGGGTGCCCCATGGCAGGGCGCGTTGCAACTGACGCGGCGCGATGACAAGGCCGCTTGGGTGCAATGCACATTTATTCCGGTGACCAGCGCATCGAACACATTGAGCGAGATCGCGATTGTTGCCTCTGATGTGACAGAGACCCGGACGGGCGTGTCCGAAAGCCGGTTTAACAACACGCTGGAGCTGATTCAGGATCAGGTCATCGTGATGCGGCCCGGTACGTTTGAACTGATGTATGTGAATACTTCTGCGCATCAGCTGTTGATCGGGGAACGGATGGGCGGCAGCTGGAAGGGCAAGAAAGCCTCCGACTTTATCACCAAGGATGATTTTGACGCGCTGAAAATGCGGGCGGAGGCGACCATCGCCGGACCCCAGCGGCGGGTCACATGGGAGGTCGAAGGCAAGTTTGATGTCACTTATGAGATTAGCCTTGAATACGCCCAGCCCGAACAGGACGAGCCGCGCTTGATCGTGATTTACCGCGATATTTCCGAGCGCAAAGCGGTGGAAAAAGCCAAGAACGAATTTATCGCGACGGTTAGCCATGAGCTGCGCACGCCGCTGACCTCGATGAAAGGGGCACTTGGTCTTGCGGTGTCTGGTGCCGTGGGCGAAGTGCCGGAAAAAATGACCGGCGTGATCAATATGGCCGCGTCAAACTGCGACCGTTTGGTGACATTGATCAACGATATCCTTGACCTTGAGAAAATCAGCTCTGGCAAGATGGATTATAAGATGCAAGCGTTTGATCTGAACACGGTTGTGTCTGACGCGCTTGAGGCGAACAAGTTTTATGCCGAGAAATTTGACGTGACCCTACGGCGGATTGGCGACGCCAAAGAGAATGAGTTCCGTACCTACGGTGATGCGACACGCCTGACACAGGTGATGGATAATCTGATGTCGAACGCGGCCAAGTTTTCGCACAAGGGGTCCGAGATATTGGTGTCCTTGAGCGAGTTTGAAGGCAGGTTGCGGATCTCGATCCGGGATTTTGGAGATGGCATTCCAGAAAAGGCGCAGGCCACAATCTTTGACAAATTCACCCAAGCGGACAGTTCTGACACACGCTCCAAAGGCGGCACCGGTCTTGGCCTGTCGATTGTGAAGCTGATCGTTGAACATCACAAAGGCCGGATTGCATTTGTCAGCAAAGAAGGCATCGGCACAGAGTTTTTTGTCGATCTGCCGATGCTGGATGGTGACACGGTTGTGCCAATCTCGCGCAAGGGATCTGACGACAACGCGGCGCTGACATTTACCGACACACTGCCAGAAACAGTTGCGATTGCGACGCCCAAGGTGGGCGAAACCGCCATTGACCGTTTGGTAACAAAGAGCCGCGAGACTGGCACGGATGTGAAATTCGAACTGGGCCGGGTGAATGCCTTGCAGGTGGCAAAAGGGCGCGGTGTTGTGGGGCAATCCACGGTGCTGAACTGGATGTCGAGCCATGAACAGGCCTTGATGGTGGAGCTGTTGCAGCGCGAGGAAATGGAAAACTGTGACGTTTCGGTCATTGAACTCACCCAAGCAGCAAATGCACGGCAGGATATTGCCGCCCGTAACATCACATCTGGTATGATGGTTCAGGACTGGTTGCGTGACTGTGGTGATCTGCTTGTTGGCGAAGGCGGAGAGACTGCCAAGGTACTCGCGATCAGCAGTGATGACGAGGTCATGCAATGGTTGAAAGAGCATGAGATCGAGGCGGTCAAATCCAAGGGCGAGGCGGTGAGCAAATCCCGCAGCACCCAATACGACGTGATTGCGCAGTTCGGTGAGGGCAATGATGCCGCAACACTGGCATTGCTGCCGATGCAGGGCGGGCGGTTGCCCTCCGGTTGGCCGGTGACATTGATTGTCTCCAAGACCAAGGCAAAACAAGCGAGCCGCGGCGTGGTCTCAAAATTCTCTAGCGGAGGCGGGCGCGGCCGGCGGCGTGCATAAATTGAAATATGGAACGATGACGAGGAAGGCGGGGATAACAGAATGGCTGAGCTAAAGAAAATTCTGCACGTCGAGGATGATGCCGAGATTTTGCAGATCACTGGAATGGCGCTGAACCTGGTGGGTGATTTTGACATCATGCAGGTGGACCGCGGCGATAAGGCGCTGGCGGTGATTGAGGAATTTCAACCGCAACTGATCTTGAGCGATGTGCAGATGCCGGGGCTGACCGGGCCAGAGACGCTGGTGGAAATTCGCAAGATGGCCGGGTTTGAAAATGTACCCTGCATCTATTTGACGGCGCGATTGATGGATGGCGGCGAGGGGTTGATCGTGCATCCGGCCGATCTGGACGTGATTGGCAAACCTTTTGATCCGATGACCTTGGCCGATCAGATCAATGAAATCTGGGCGACAAAATACGAAGCGGCGGCCTGAGCGTCGCGGCGCGGGTTAAGTCTGGCCCTCAGCCCGTTTGAGCAAAAACAGATTGCGGCCAGCATCATCAAGGGTGGCAATTTCTGCACGGGCTTCTTCCAGTGATTGTTCTTTGACCGCCCGGTCCAGAACCGTTTCGTTGGTCTTGGTTTCGCGAAAGGCCGTGAACAGGCGGGCCTCGGCCAATGTGGCCTGTTCTTCGAGTTTTTCGCGCTCTTCTTCCAACCCGCGCTGCTTGATATCCACCGATTTGAGGTATCCCGGCAGATAGGGGCGGGTGTCTGCATTGCTTTGGCTGGCTTCGGTTGCGGCGTGCTGGGATAGATCTGCGCTTTGCCGGTCCAGATCCGATTGGGCGGCACGCAAGGCAGAGAGTTCGGCGCCGATGCTTTCCAATTCGTGCTGTTTGATGCGGCCGATCAGCTTGAGCGCGGCCAAGCGGTTGCGCGGGGGCATGAGTTAAGCGGCCTCTGGCGCAGACTGGCGTGCCTCTTCCATCTCATAGAACGTTGGCTGCAGGTCGCTTGGAATATTGCCGCGGCCAATTTCGGTGCAGATCGCGGGCGAGTGGTTGTGCAGCATCGCGATAAAGATGTCGCGGATCACGGCGTAGTAGATACCGTCTTGCTCTTCGATGGCCTCAAGCCGGTTGGCCAGCGGGGCGACAAAAAGATAGGCAAGGAAAACCCCAAGGAAAGTACCCACAAGCGCGCCACCGATCATGCCGCCCAGAATGGCAGGGGGTTTGTCGATGGAGGCCATGGTTTTGATAACGCCCAGAACCGCCGCAACAATCCCGATCGCGGGCAGGGCATCGCCGACAACGGTCAACCCGTGCGGCGCGACAAGCGCCTCGTGGTGGTGTTTCTTGAGCTTGCGGTTGATCACGTCTTCGGCCTGATACGGATCATCAAACTGAAGGGCGAGCATACGGAAACTGTCGGTGATCAGGTCAATGGCAAAGTGATCTTTTTGCAGTTTGGGATACTGGGAGAAGATCGTGCTTTCCTTCGGATTCTCAATATGTTCGTCAAGGGACAGCATGCCGTTCTGCTGATACATCTTGGTCAGGGTGAACATCAGGTTCAGCAGATCAATGTAATCTTTGTTTTTCCATTTCGGCCCTTTGAAGGTCTTTGCAAGCCCTTTGGCCGCGCCCTTGATGTTGCCGAGAGAGTTGGCTGCGATGAAAGAGCCGATAGCGGCCCCACCGATCATCATGCCCTCAAAGGGCAGGGCGTATGTGATGATGTCCATCTCGCCGCCGGACAGGATATAGCCGCCAAAGACCATGCCCATGACAACAACGAAACCAAGGATAACTGTCATTTTCCGCCCTCTGCGTCACTCAGTCGAACTTTAACCTCTATTCTCGAGAAAACTCAAGGATAGTTGGCTACTGTTAAGTATAAAGTTGAAATGTCAATAACAGTTGACACCGCTTAAAGGAAGAATACAAGTTTAGATATGTATAACAAGGTTTGGAGTTCAGGCGCATGAGCAGTACCGAAAGCGTTTTGGTGGTACTGATTGACGGTGAAGACGTGAAACACGTGTTTTCCGCATGGCCGAGTGACATCTGCCTCGCGGCCTGTTTGATGCGGGATGGCGATTGCAGCATGATCGTATTCCGCCGCGATGAACGCCCGCGCGTTCCGGCGAGATTGGTGCAGACCTTGGGCGTTCCAGCCGAGGCGGTTTGTTTTGTGCCGAAAGTGGTCGGGTATGAAACCAAGCAGTTTTTGTATTCAGACGAGCGCCGTTTGATGGAGCTGGTTGCGTCCTATCCCGCGATTTTGGAAGAGGCGATCGACTACGCTGTTAACTATACCTATGCGCTGGAAGAGGGGCTTGATCCCGAAGTTCTGCTGGGTCTCAAGCAGAAGGATTATCGCGCAAGTCCGATCCAGGCACCGACCGTCGTTCCGGCTGCGTCATTCCGCCGGCATCCGTTTCAGGATAAGCCTAAGCGGGCACCTGAATTGAACCCGCTGTTGCCAGATTTTCTGAGAAAGTCGGCGGAAAACGCGCGGCGGCCCCGATTTGCAACGGTGCGCAAATCGAGGCCAGCGGCATTGGTGCCTCAGGTTTAACGCAGCGCGCTGCGCAGATGTTGGAAAACCTGATCGCCAAGGGGGCTTGGTTCCGGCGCGGTGTGATCGGCCGCATGTTTGGTTTCTTGAGCGGAGTGTGATTTGGTTTCGGCGTGATCTTTGACCGGTGCAGGGTTGTCCATCTTGGGCGCAGGCATATCTGCTTTGGCTTCTTTCACCATCGGGGCAGGGGCCATGTCAGCTTTTTGACGGTATTGCACCAGAATGGAGATGCGCCGGTTGGTCGGATCTTTCGGGTTTGCCGGAACCAACAGCTGTGTATCGGCCAGACCTGACACCCGGATGATGCGGGCACGATTTACACCGGACCCTTCAAACACCCGGCGGGTGGCATTGGCGCGATCCGACGACAGATCCCAGTTGTCGTATTTGGTGCTGTCGGCAAAGCGCACGGCATCGGTGTGACCAGACAGAACCATGCGATTTGGGATGTTCGCAAGCGATTGTCCAAGTTTGTTCATCAGTGTTTTGGTGGCGCCCGCCATTTCGGCGCGGCCACTGTGGAACATCGGTTTGCCATCCTGATCGACAATCAGAATTTGCAGTCCATCCGGGGTTTTTTCAAAAATAACATTGGCTTGCAAATCTTTGAGGTCCGGGTTTGCCTGCATGGCACTTTGAATTTCCATGCGGAGCTCTTCGAACTGGCTATCGTCTTGCTTGCGCACCTCGGCCATCGCGGCGTCTTGGCCGCCGGTGCCATCAGAAGTGCCTTCTTTGCCGGATTCGCTGAACTCAACAGCCGCATCTGCAGCCGCTGGGTGTTCGTGATCACCCTCTTTGGAACCGAGCACTTTTTCCTTGGGATCGGATGTGGGGGTGACGTCGCGGATTTCCCACTTGGCAGGGGAGGGATCATCGATTTTGCCAAGTTCGGAACCGCGTGCCACGACGCTGCCGTTTGAGGCGGTCAATGTGCCGGGTGGTCCAAGGGTGGCGCCATCCAAAACGCCGCTGCCGCCGGGCATGGTCGCATTGGTGAAGTATTCCGCGATGCCGCGCAATTTGGCTTCGTCAGAGCTGGCGAGGATCCACATAAGTAGGAAAAACGCCATCATCGCTGTCATGAAGTCCGCATAAGCCACTTTCCAGCCGCCGCCGTGATGGCCGCCACCTTCGATGACTTCGATCTTCTTAAAGATTTTGGGCTGCGCTGCTGCTGCCATGATGCTCTGCCTCGTCCACGTCGATTAGGTTCGATCGTTTTCGGCGGGCGTGCTTCTGCTAGTCCGCGGTTAAGGCAGTTATCAATGTTAAGTGTGAGTTAAGCAGGACCAAATTGGGGCAATAGTGTGGCCCGGTCCGAAAGTGTCAGACCGTGGGTCTGCCGCTTTGTTGGTTTGTGTCATCGCGGGCGTATTTCCCCAGACCGATGCGTTTGGCATATTCAGCCTTGCGGATGGAATAGTTTGGCGCGACCAGCGGGTGATCTTCGGGCAGATCAAATTGCAGGCGGTATTGATCTTCGGTCAACCCATGCTCTGCCTTGAGGTGGCGTTTGAGCATCGTAAAGGATCGACCACAACACAGGCAGGTGACGGTGTCATTGGTCACGGATTTGGAAACCGGAACCGCAGGATGCGCCATCACGGCGGTTGGAAGGGACGGCGTGGGCGCTTCGGTCAGGTTAGCGATGGCGCCGGTTATGCCGCTCAGGGCATTTGGCAATTGGCGGGCCAGTGCAAGCACGTCTTCGACTGTTGCGTTTTCGCGGGATGCAAAGGCGCTGAGAACCTTTAACGCGGCATCGGATGGATCAACTGTGTTTTTGTTTTCCACAATCATCTCGCTCTTTATTCCAGTCGGCCGTGATCGGGTCACACATACCAATGCGCAAGCCGATCTGCCTGGTTCCTAATTCTTGCAGTCCGCCATTCATCCCACGGCAAAGATGCCCGCAGTGTAAAGGCGAGTATCCATGCTTTGGGCTTATGATCAAAACTTTGGTCAAGATAAGCGGTCAATTCTCCTTGCTTTACAAGAAAAATGTGCAAATTGGCTCACTTTTGCACAAATTCGCCGGTTTGAGCCGCCAATTGTGCAAATTTCTCTAGTTTTGCGTGTATTAGTGGCAGAGCGAAGCAGAGGAACCGCCGTTTTGCCTAACGGGACCAAGGTCAGTTGCGCCACTGCTGTTGGACAAAAGCCCTGCCTGCGTGATGACATGCCCCGCCGCTTGCAATGTGTCATGAAGAAAATCGTCGTGCTCTGTCAATTTGATCAGTTTTTCCAACCGCTGAGCCGCTGCGAGAGCGAGCGAGCGAGTTGCGTAAGCGCCGTTTGTGCCTGTCATTTTGTTACCCAGTTTCCAGGTTTATGCCGGCGCTTTCTGCGACCGTTACAAGTACTATGTAGAACTCAAAGTTAACAGAGAGTGAACAAATCTGGGAAATGCAGAAGAAATGCAATTTGTTCTTTTGTTGTTCTTGCGACCTGCAATGCGCGCCGGGTGACAGGAAAGAATAGTTAAAATTCTGATAAGATATTGTTGAAAATTTCCACTTAAAGTTACAAACTTGAGACAGGGTGAGTCTCAAGCCATTGTTTCAAAAGAGTCGTTTTTCCGATCATGAACCAGGATCAAAATCGTTTTTCTTCAGTGCTGGTCACCACAGACCCGGCGCTGAAGACTGCGCTGAGCTACCTGTTTTCAGTTATCTTGAAGTACGATTTTGAAGTTATCGAAGAGTTCACAAAAGACGGACAGGATGCTGCGCTTGCCCTGAACCCGCAGGCGCTTTTTGTGTTCCCGCCCAAGGTGAAGGAAGAGGCGGTCGCGCTGATTGAGCGGGTCAAGCAAAAGGCCAACCCGCCGGTGGTGATTGTGCTGCAAAACGGAGTGTCGGAATTTGGGGCGCAGGCCTTTCTTGCCGGGGCTGACGATGTGGTTGACTGGCCCTGTTCCTTGCATGAATTGGCGCTGCGGCTTTTTGTGCGTTTGGGGCAATCACCAAACACCAGCTCCGCATCGGTTCAGGATGCAAATTGGGAAACCGAAGCTTACATCGCGGCGCGGGCCGGCCTGACAACCGCTGAGGCGCAGGTGATGCGCGTCTTGTTCAGCCACGATGGGCAGATCGTGACCCGCGACGATCTAAGTTATGCAGTTGATGCGCGCCCCTGGCGTTATGGTGATCGCAAGTTTGATGTCCATGTGGCAAAGATCCGCAAAAAGCTGCTTGATTCATTTGGATCGCAAATGTCGGTCTCAACCGTACGGTCGTCGGGGTATTGCCTGTCCACGAATGGTGCCGATCTTTTTAGCGAAAGCTGAGAAAATAGGCAGTTCTGCGTCTTTGCATCCGGTTGCAAACTTTGGCTTCGCCCTCCCCAGAAATAGCGAATTAAGGTTTTAGTAGATTTCTCTTTTTACAAGAGGGGAAATGTAAATTCGCTACCCTCGCTGAACATCTGCTATATTTTGCCCCAAGCACAAGCTATAGGATTGATTGAAATTCGTGCCACTAGATGTAGGAGCCCATAAACCAAGGGAAATTTGTAGATTTTGACAACCACTCGTGCCGTCAGGCCGGCGTTAAGTTGCCTATTTTCGGGCGAAGCCGTGCCCTCGAAGTTTCAAAAAGGTTAACAAATCTTTCGTTCAAAATGAAAACTTTGCGAGGTAATCTGGAGTTGCATTGGTTTTTGATCGGGGGATCTTGGTAGTGGTTGATATTCTTGAGCACGTGTGGAGCGGAACGATTGAACGCCGCGATATGGCTGAATTATCCCCACTTGCGCAGATTCTGTCCTCCCTCTTGGCGGCACCCACACTTTGCCTGATCACACAGGCAGGCGCTGACGGCTTGAAACCGTTTGCAAGCTACGGTGGTTGCGAAGTCATGCCGGGGGCGAGCCTTGCTGATGTATTGGACGAAGAATTGGGGATCGAAATCAGCGATGAGACGATCGTTTTGGTCGAGCCCCGCGCGATGAGCGAAGCGGATTACTATTCGGGCAAAGAGTTGGGTCAGGTTTTGGGCTCCCTCTTGGTGGATCTTTCAGGGCTGGAGCAAGGTCAATTGGCCGCTTTTGCAGATCGCACCACTGCGCAAGCGGCACCGGCGGGCCAGGAAATGGCAAAAGGGCGCCTGCAGGCAGAACAGATGGCGGAAAGCCACGTAAACTAACCTCGTCAGCGGCGCGTGCCTTGATGCCGCGCCGCTGTTCAAACTCTATTTCCATGAACAACAACTCGCAAAACCTTGGTTTCCCAAGGAAATCAGCCATGAGCTGTGGCAGATGTGCCATGATTGTCGTTTAAGACCGCTCAAAAGCGGACTTTGTCATCGAATTGCCGGAATCTTAAATTTCTCTTAACCGCGTCTGGCTAAAGTTAAGCTGAGGCAGAAAAAACAAACAGGTGACGAGAATGAGTGTAGCCGCATATAAGCGGACCATCTCGCACACGGAAGCGCCGCGTCAAATTGAGCGCCGCATCCTTGCGCAGGTGACTTCAGAACTGGAACAACAGTTCGACGCTTTCGATAACGCCGAACGAAAAATTGATCGTTTGCAAGTGCTTGCAGATGGTCTTCGCCATTCACTGTGGAGAAATCAGCAGGTTTGGGCGACGTTCAAAATGGATCTGATGGAAAAAGAGAACAATTTGAGCCCTGAATTGCGGGCCTCATTGGTGTCTTTGGCGATCTGGGTAGAAGGCCATACGCAGAGCGTTTTATCGGGTGGCAAAAACGTTAAGCCCCTGATCGATATTAACCGTAGCATCATCGACGGTCTTGGCGGCCGGGCGTTTGATACAGCAGCGGAGTGATTTGATATGGCGTTGCGACTGACCCTAAAACCAAACGAGCGGATTTTGATCAACGGCTGTGTTGTGCGCAATGCGGACCGGCGGCAAATGCTGATCATCGAAAACCACGCCGATATCGTCCGTGAGGCCGATCTTCTGGACGAGTCCGAAGCGCGATCCCCCGTGAAAGAGGTCTATTACTTCATTCAGGCGGCTTTGCTGGATCCGAATGTGCGCGGCAAGTTGGTGCCGATCATTCAAAAGAAACTGGGTAAACTTGTCCCTGTTTTTCATGACGACATGAGCCAGCATATCTTTGAAGCGGCGAGCCAGGTGTCTCAGACCGACTTTTACAAAGCGATGCGCGCGCTGCGTCCGGTGATGGACTATGAAACGCAGCTGTTTGATGTCCTTCAGGCGAAAAATGCGGCCACTGCCGCAGAATAGGATACGCTATGATCAGCATCTCGGGATTGACCAGCCAGACCGCATTGCGGTTGATTGACGTCACGCGAGATCGCCAGATCGAAGTGATGCGCGACGATCCCGCAAACAAGCGCGGAGAAGAAGCATTTCGGGAACGAATTGCGAGCATCAGCACCCCAGAGGAGCTGGTTGCGGACTTTGAAGTCTATAGCTTTGTGATGAAGGCCTTTGATCTGGAGGATCAGATTTTTGGCAAAGGCATGGTGCGCAAGATCCTCGAAAGTGATCCGGTAGATGAAGCATCGCTGTTGAACCGATTGACGGATTCGCGGTTTCGGGAGATGCATCTTTCGCTTGAGTTTACCACCGAGGATGGGCCGCAAGACCCTGATTTCTCGAATGAAACCTGGGTGAATGAAATTGTTGATCGGTTCTATAACCGGCAATTCATCAACGAGAATGACAATCAAAACGGTACCGTGGGTACGGTGCTTGAGTTTCGCGAAGAGGTTGCAGGGCTCAACAGTTGGTTTGAGGTTCTGGCCGATGAGAAACTTACCAAATTTTTCCAGATCACCTTGAACCTACCAGAGCAAATTTCCGGTCTTGATCTGGAAGTGCAAAAGAAATTGTTCGAAGATAAATATGATCTGGCGGACCTTGCTGACCCGGCAGAGCAAGAGCGGATGATCACCCGATATATGGCGATTTCTGACGTGTTGAACCCGCCGCAGTTTTCCGCAGGCAGCCCAGCGGTGAGCATTTTGCAATCTGCAAGTTTCGGGGCGCAGTTTGTACCGATCACGTTGGATGTTGCGACCGTCACGTTCTCAGCATCACAGCTTTACCGTTGATTCGGGCGGTTATTCGGCTGCCTCATCCATCATATCTTCGCCCTCGTCGGGCATTTCAACCACCCCTTCAGACACCAAACGCAGCGCCCCTTCGACCAATTCCGATTGCGCTTGCTTGACGTCTTTGGATTTGACGGGGCCCATTGATTCCATCTCTTCTTGCAGCATTCCGCGTGACCGAGAGGGCAGGGATTCAAGGAAATGTTCGCGCACTTCCTTCTTGGCGCCGCGCAGGGCAAGAGGCAGGGTGTTGCCGGAAACCTCGCGCATGATCTTGCCAAGTGTGACGGGTTCGAACTTCATAAGGTCATCAAAAACAAACATTTTCTGCTTGATCGCGCGGAACTGATCCGGTTGCCGTTCTTCCAATTCGCGGGAGAGATTTCCGAAAAGATCTTCGTCCAGCTTGTTGAAGATCGAGACAAGCTGCCCTTCGACACGGGCCTCTGCGCTGCGTCCGGCCTTGGCCAAAACATCATCACGCAGCGTGTTTTCGATATTCATGATCGTGTCGTTGGGCAGGTTGTCCATCTCCATCACCCGCTCAATCAGATCGGTGGCGCGGTCGGCGCCCAGCAACGGCAACACCTTGGCCGCAGCATCCGGGCGAATGCGGGAGAGGATCACAGCCACGGTTTGATTGTGTTCTTTGCGCAGGAACTCAACCAGTTGTTTTTCGTCCAGATCTGAAAGATCGCGCCAAACATTGTCGGTGGTATTGCCGTCAATCTCCTGAAGAATTTCTGCCACCCGCTCTTCTGGTAGAAACTCTTTGAGCAGGCCCCGCGCCGCTTCGATGGAGCCGACGACCCCTCCGATCTGGCTGACCTTTTGGCCAAATTCAACCATGATTTCCTCGACCACGCTGGCATCCACTTCGCCCATGGTTGAGATGGCTGTGGTGATTTGGCGGATCTCCGGCACGTCCAGTTTTTGCATCAATGCACCGCCGCGTTCTTCGCCCAGACACAGGAATAGAATCGCTGATTTTTGCGCGCCGGACATGCGGCGGTGTTTGCGGAAGGGGACGAATTGATTCATTGGTGTCAAATGTCCTGATCACGAGCGAAAGGTTTAACCAAGGATAAACCAAGCTATCCTTGTTGAACATCTCTTTCTTTGGAGAATGGGCGTTTAGCCAGATAAATATGATTGAATGAGCGAGCCCGCGAGCATGTACCAACCGTCAATCAAAACAAAGAAAATCACTTTGAAGGGCAGTGAAACCAGAACCGGCGGCAGCATCATCATACCGGCACTCATCAACACCGAAGCAACGATCAAATCGATGGCCACGAAAGGCAGGTAAATCAGGAACCCGATCGTAAAAGCGCGGCGCAGTTCCGAGATCATGAAGCCCGGCACCAGCACGCGCCAGCTGGGCACCGCGTCGGGGCCGTCTGCGGGATCCGGGGTTTCGCCGGCGATGTCTTGAAACAGTTGCAGATCCTTGTCGCGGGTGTTGACCAACATGAATTCGCGGAACGGCTCTGCGATGTTCTGCATGGCCTGTTCTTCGGTGATGGCGTTGCGGATCAAGGGCTGCACACCGCCTTGCCATGCGTCATCGAACACCGGTTGCATCACGAAAAACGTCATGAAAAGAGCCATGGCGTTGAGCACGATATTGGGCGGTGTCTGGTTCAGACCCAAGGCGAGACGCAGCATCGCAAAGACGATCACAAAGCGGGTAAAGCTGGTCATCACGACCAACAAACCGGGTGCAACACTCAGGAATGTGACAACCGCGAAAAGCTGGATCAATCGGCCAGAAAGGCTTGCACCGGCGTCACTTCCGGGCTCGGTATTGCCCAGAGTGGTGGATAGATCGCGGATCAGGCCGCCAATTTCGCTGTCCTGTGCAATGGCCCATTGCGCCCCCAAAAGGACAAACAGCGCGGCGGCGGCCAGCGGGGCAAAGGCCCTACGCAAAGAGGAGGCGAAACAGGACAAGATCAGACGTCTGTGATGAAATCTTTGACAATTTCCCGCAGTGCAACGCCAAGCATATCGCCCTGCACCCGCACCAGATCACCACGGGCCACCATGCGGTCGTTGATCATGATATCAACGGGTTCACCGATGCGGCGATCCAATTCGATCACTGACCCCTTGGTCAGATCAAGCAGTTCCGAGATCGGCATGCGGCTGCGGCCCAGAACGACGCGGACATCCAATTTGACGCCAAAGATTGCATCGAGGCTTTTGCCTTCGCCAGATTTACCTGCTTTGGGCTTGTCGGTCGTGGCTTCGGGGGCCAATTCATCGGGGTTGATCTGCGCCGATTGTGGGGTCTCCATTTCGGCAGCTTCCTGTTTTTCGTCTACCATTTATCCAGCTTTCCCAGTGGCTTCGTTGAATTCTTTTGCGGCGGTGGCAAGGGAAGCCAGCACCGCGATACTGGCTTGTTCGATGTCATAATCCAAACGCCCGCCCTTCCATCTGACCTGTGCAGCGCTGCCTGTCAGTTCGGGGTCGGCAACCACGTCAATCTGCGCAGAGCGGGAGGCCGAGGCGAGCCATTCGGGCGCTTCGGTTTGCAAGATTTCGGTGACATCCGGGCAGGCGCGAATGGTCAGAACCGGATCGGTTCGTGCAAGGGCCACACTTTGCCTTATGCGTTCGATCGCAAGGTCCGTGCCGTAGTTTTCAAGGAGTTCCGGCACCAAGCGTTCGGCAATTCCCAAGAACAGTTCAACGATGTCCCGCTCTGATGTGCGGCGCAGTTCGGCATCTTGTTCCAGCACGGCGTTTAGCTGATCGCGGATGGCGGTGCGTTCTTGTGTCAGTCGATCTTCGCGTGCGGTGTCGTATTCGCCTTGGGCGTCTTGACGGCCCACAGAGCGCCCTGCGTCAAAGCCCTCTTGGCGGGCTTCCTTGATGCGCAATTCCTGCTCCGCAAAGGCTGCGAGGTCGCTCATCTTGTCTTGCGGTGAGGCCTTGGCCCCCGTTGACGGTTCGCTGTCGAAATTGCGTTGAAACAGGTCGATCATGCTTCGGCCTCAGTCATCAACCATGAACGCAACACCCGCAGCACTTCCTCGGGTTTTTCGTCGGCAAGGCGTTGAATATTATCAATTTTCTTTTTGCGCAAATTGCCGCGAATGCCTTGTTTCTCGACATATTCCTGGTCTTCCTCATCACCGTAATCATCGGTGAGCAAATCCCGGGCGTCCACGCCGTTAGCCGCGGTGCGAGCCGTACCCGGAAGAGCCGCCGCCGCTGTCTGGTTTTCGCCGTTGGGCAGGGCCTGCATGCCCGCAGATCCGGCTGGCAAAGCATCAACATCGGCTGTCTCGCCTGCAGCAAGGGCAGGGGCGCCGCCGGTGGTTTCTGGATCGGCTTCGAGCTGTTCAGGCGGGTTGAGACGGCGCAGGATCGGGCGCACGCCCATCACCATGATCAACCCGACGATCAGCAGGGCCATAACGCTCCGGATGATGGTGACGATGTTTTCCGAAAGGTTATCCATCAAGGACATTTCAACCGGGTCGCCCAAATCCATAGAGTAATCCATGAACCGCATACTATCGACCGAGACGCTATCGCCGCGGTTTTCCTGGAAACCCACGGCGGATTTCACCAGCTCGGTCAGGCGGTTCAATTCTTCTGGGCTTCGCTCTGCATAGGTCACGTCAGAGCCATCTACGTTGTAGATCCCGTTGATCAGAACCGCGACCGTCATGCGGCGCACGTCGCCGGCCTCGCGGATGATTTCGCGGCGGGTATTGCCGATTTCGTATTGCACCAATTCATCGGATTCAGAGCGGTTCGAGGTTGCGCCGCCGCCTTCGCCGCCAAGGGCGGCGGGGATGTTGTTTTCGATGCCGACGTTGCCGCCGTCTTCGGAGCCGCTTTGGCTTTCGGATTTGTTTTCGGTGGACCGGACGACCTGCTGATCAGGGTTAAAGGTTTGTTCTACAATGACTTCTCGTTGCGTGACGAGATCGACATTGACCCGAACCCGCGCATTGCCTGCGCCCACACGTGCTGTCAGGATATTCTGGATCTGCTGACCCAAACGGTCTTCGATACCCGCTTTGGCAGATTGGATCGTGGCCTGACCGTTGCCGTCGGTGCCTTCGGCGAGGATGGTTTCACCGCTGGCGGAGAGGACTGTCACCCGTGCCAGATCAAGCTCTGCCACAGCGGAAGCGACCAAGGTGCGCACCGCAACTGCCTGTTTACGGGTGACGGCGCGGCCCGGTTCGGGACGCACGATGATGGAGGCACGTGGCGCCGGGGCTTCGCGGGAAAAGGGTTCGCGATCTGGCAAGACCAGATGCACCCGCGCGGTGGAAATGCCGTCAATTGTCTGGATGGATCTGGCCAGCTCTCCCTCCATGGCGCGCATGCGATTGATCTTTTGCAGGAAGGAGTTCATCGCCAGCCCGCTTTTTTCGTCAAACAGCTCCCAACCGGGATCGCCATCGATTGCAACGCCGGATTCAGCCAGAACCATTCGCGCACGGGCGGCATCGGGGCGGGGGACAGAAACGCTGGATCCGTCTTCGGACACCGATACCTTGAAACCGGCATTGGCGAGAGTGGCCTCGATCGAATTGGCGGAGGTGACCGAGAGGTTTGAGTAGATTGGTGCATAATCGGGGGTCGCGACGGCATTGAGGCCCAGCAACATCGCAAGGATCACCCCCACGGCGGTCCCAGCAAGGATAAGCAGCCGTTGGCGGCCAAGCGCCATCAAATTGTCGATCAAACCCTGCACGAAACGCTCCGCTTATTTTTCTTGTCACTATACAGCATTAAGAAAAGGTTAAAAGCAAGAATTAACCAAAACTAAACTTGTGTTTTACTGGAAAAAGACGGATTATTCTTGAGCAGAGGAGCCCATTTTATCCATGGCTGGCAAGGCAAAAGAAAACCGCAAACCAGAGGAGGCGGCTGAGGGGGATGCCCCGGAGGCCAAACCCAAAGGTTCGAAGAAGATGCTCGTGGCGGCCATGCTGTTTTGCATGGTGTCGCTTGGCGCGGGCTTTTTCCTGGCGCGGATGGCCTACATGCAAGACGCCGAAGCCTATGAGCCCGAGTACAAGGATGAAGACGAGGCGCTTGGCGAGGACATGGAGGATGGCAAAGAGGGCAAGGATGATCACGCCGAAAAGGGCAATGGAATCACTGACCCGCTTGCCAAAGACGGGCATGAGGCCGAAAAGGCCGAGGCGCTGAAGGCCAAGGATGAAGGTGGTCATGGTGAGGCCACCCATGACAGCGGCTTGCTGGATTTTGGCGAGATGCTGACCAACATCGAAGGTTATGATGTCAACGGCGCGCCGACACGGGCCTTTCTCAAGGTTAATCTGGTGGTGGCCTACAGACCAGAAGAGGGCGCATCCGAGGTTATGGAAGAACGCCAGGCGTTCATGCGGGATCTGTTCAACTCCTACCTGCGCGGGCTGACTGAGGCTGATGTGCGCGGGATGGCGGGCCTGTTGTTTGTAAAATCAGAATTGCTCAAACGGGCGCGGGCGGCGGCGGGCAGTGATCTGCCGCAGGAAATTCTCATCAAAGATCTGATTGTTCAGTAAGGAATGCAGCGGTGAATCAAGCACTGGCAGAGGAAAAGGTCGAAGCCGAAGAGGACAATCTCATTGATGAGATTATCCGCCTGTCGGATTTCACGTTCGACCGTTTGCCGATGCTCGACATCATCGGGGAACGTTTGGTCGAAAATATCTCGGTCGCTTTTCCTGATTTGATGCGGGCGCTGTGCGAGGCGTCTTTGGTGCAGCTGGATTATATTCCGATGGGCCAGATCATTGAAGGGTTGCCGCAAAACGCGCTGTTGGCGGTGGGCACCGGCCATCCCTTTGAAGGGGAGATCATGCTGGCGATTGACCGGACCTTGTTCATGACATCGGTTGAGCTGATGTTGGGCGGGACCGCCAAGCAGATCAACGATGACGACGACGATGAATATACCGCTATTGAGCTGGCCTTTGGCGAACGTCTGGCAGCGGCCATTCTGGCGGAACTTCAACGGGCTTTGTCCGTGGTTGGCAAAGCCGCGCTTGAGCTTGATCGCGTGGATACAGACCCGGACGCGGCCAGTGTGGCCAAACATTCGGCCCTTTGTGCGCGGATGAAATTTTCCGTTGCGATGGCGGGGCATGCCGGGGTTTTGGACGTTGTTATCCCCTATGACGCGCTTGAGCCGATCCGCCCGGATCTGGGAAAGATCTATTTTGGTGATCGCGGTCAGGCGCAGAATGTCTGGCAGGATCTGATCAGCGACCAGATTGAACGGGCACATATGGAATTGGAAGTGGTGATGGCCGAGGAGGCGATCCCGATACAGAAAATTATGGCATGGCAGCCCGGTGATACCGTGGAATTCGGGATCGAAGAGGGGCAAGACGCGATCATGACCTGTGCCGATGCGCCGATGTTCAAAGTGTCCCTTGGCAAACGCAACAACGGCTTTGTGGCCGTGCAAATTACAGAAAAACTCTCAGCTTTGGAGGTGCCCGAAAATGATGGCGACGATAATTGATGGTGTGATCATTGTGCTGCTGGTGGGGAGCATTGCCTATGGCTATTCGGTGTCGCGCAAGGTGCGGCAACTGATGGCAACGCTCAAGGAGCTGGAGCCATTGGTGAATGAGTTTTCCTCGGCCGTGGATAAGACCGAGCATTCCGTGCATCTGATGCGCGAGAACATCGAAGTGGCAGAGCAGGTGCAGGAGCCGCAAGTGAAGGCGGTGCCCGACACACCGGCTGAGGCGGCATTCTCCAGCCGCCGTGCACCATCCGACGCGCCCGAAGTGCCGGGCCTGAGGGTGATGCGTGACAAGAAAGATTTGGTGCGCAAATTCTTTGAAACCTCTTCAACGGCGAGGGTCTGATCCATGCTGCGACTGCTGAGCGGTAAGGTGATTTTGGGTGGTTTGGGGCTGACGTTGTTTGCCAAGGCGGCGATGTCATTTCCCGAGCTGCCGATGTTCAACACGGTTGATCCGGTACAGGATGTAGCCGTTGTTCAGACCGCCGCAGCAGAAAAGAAAGATGAAGCGCCCGAGCCGGCAAAGGACGTTCCGCCGCTGGTGGCCGATCTGCCGATGGGCGGCAGCGAATGCGAAGCGCCAGAAGATGTGTTGCGGTCACTGGCCCGCGAACGCGAGCTGGTAGAGCTGCAAAAGCAGGAAGTTCTGGACCGCCAGGCCGAATTGGCATTGGCGCGGGAACGGTTGGCAATTGAAAAGGGGTCACTGACAGAGTTGCAAGCCTCCATCGAGGCGCTTTTGGGCCGGATTGAAGCCAACAAGACCGATGATTTGAACCGGTTGATCGACTTTTACAAGAACATGAAACCAGCGGATGCTGCGCGGATCATGGACGATCTGGATATTGAGACCACTGTGATGGTGCTTGGCACGATGAACCCAAGATCCGCGGCCCCGATCCTTGCCAAGGTTTCACCAGTGCGGGCGCGGGCGGTGTCAAAGATCATTCTGGAACGGTCACAATTGCCGGGCGATCAGGATCTGGTCGGGATCAAGCTCAAGTAAGGTCAGTTCAGGCTGGTTTGCAGGGTCGAACCATCCGGGATCTTGTGCGGTTTGTTGTTTTTGCGATCAAACACAAAGCTGATGATCTCGGCGACGATCTCCCAATGTTCAACCGGCACCGGCTGATCTATCTCGACCGTATCATAGAGCAGCCGCGCAAGCGGTTTGTTCTCGACCACGGGAATCTCGTTTTCAAACGCCACCTCGCGGATGCGGTGGGCCAAGTGATCGGCACCTTTGGCGATACAGATCGGGGCGACATCCGTGATCGGGTCGTATTTCAGCGCCACTGCAAAATGGGTCGGGTTGGCGAGGATCACATCGGCAATCGGCACCACGGCGATGGTCCGCTGCTGCGACAGCTCGCGGCGGCGGCGGGCGCGTTTGCCGCGAATTTCGGGCGACCCTTCGCTTTCCTTGATCTCGTCGCGCAGTTCTTTCTGGCTCATCCGTTGTTTGCGGCGCCAATCAAACCTGCGCCACAGGATGTCGGCGATCGCCAGAGGCACGAGAAAAATAGCAGCCGCCAACAACAGTTTGCCAGCAGCATTCACCAGATATCCGGGCAGAAATTCGGGGATAAAGCCGGAGGTCATCCAAATCGCCCGCACCGCTTGATTGGTGATCCATATGGCCATCGCCCCAACAGCAAAAACCTTGATGATGCTTTTGAGAAACTCGACAAAGGAGTTGGCAGAGAACAACCTTTTGAAGCCTTCGCGAGGTGAGATTTTCGACAGTTTGGGTTGGATGCGATCGAACGCGATCACGGTTTCGCCCTGAATGGCCGCGCCGATCAAACCACCGACCAGCAAGACCCCAAACAGTGGTGCAACAGCAATGGCCAGCGTGAGAAAGAAATCACCCATGATCTGGCCAAGGCGGGTCAGGCCCGGATCACCGGTGGCAACTGTCAGGCTGGAGGCTTGTTCAATCAGCGCGGTCAAGGCGCCGACAACTTTTGGTGTCTGAAATGGCAGAACCAGTGCGGTGATCCCCAAAAGCGCGATGACCACCACCATATTGCCGGTTTCTTTGGAGGATGGCACATCCCCTTTGCGCCGCGCATCTTGCAGACGCTTTTCGGTGGGTTCTAACGTCTTTTCTGTGCTGTCGTTGTTCTCAGCCATGTGTCAGAGCTTAAAGCCAACAAGCCAATCCTGAAACTCCGATATGAAAAAATCGAGCAGGGCCGGCATGGAAATCGCAAGAATAAGCAGGCCAGCGCCGATCAAGAGGGAGGCAGCAACAAAGAAGACCGGCAATTGCGGCATCATCCGGTTGGCCAGACCCATGCCAAGATTCAGCACAACACCCATGACAAAGAACGGCGCGGCAACGGCGGTGCCGATATAAAGGCTTTGGCCGGCGGCCTTCAGCAGTTGATCGGTCATATCTTCCAGCATGATCTGGCCGGGGGGGAACATCTCGTAGCTCGACAGCAAGGCCCGCAGGATGATGTGATGGGTATCGGTGATAAAGATCATGGCAACCGCGCTGATCAGCATCAATGTGGCGACCATCGTTGCCCCCTCGAATGATCCGAAGGACGGGCCAAAGGCATTGGCCAGACCTGAGACTTGACCCACCTGAAAACCGGCAAACTGCAAGGCGGACAGCAAAATCCGTGCGGTAAGCCCGATCCAAAGACCAATCGTCACCTCGACACCCAGCATCAAGGCAAGGGCGACCGGATCATCTGGCATGGCCGCCTGCACCGGGGTGATGGGGAGCAACGCAGCGCAAAGCACCAGCGCAAAAGACAAACGCGCCCTGATCGGGATCTGCACTTCGCCAAAGGCGGGCATAAAGATCAGGGCAGAGCCGAGGCGTGCAAAAACCACCAGATAGGACAGGACCAGAGAGGTGACAAAGGCGTCAAGCGACATCGGTCATTGCCCGACGGTGCCGACCGTGCGCAGGGACGCTTTGCGGTGGACCTCGTTGTGGGAAATCACCTGTGTCATCGGGCTGACCCGTTCCAGGATCGACCGGACATAGGGCCGCGCCTGCGGGGTGACCAGAATTGCGGGCCATTCGTCGGCAGAGGAGAATTTCTGGATCTCCTTGCGCATCGCCAACACAAATTCCTGCACCCGTGACGGCGACATCAAAAAGGTATCCTCGCCATTTGTGGTCGAGATGGAATTGACCAGCTCGCGTTCCCATTCGCCGCCAAGATTGATCACCGGCACGTAACCCTGTGCATCGACGAGCGACTGACAGATCTGTTTCGACAGCTTGCCGCGCGCATGTTCGATCACGGTGCGGATGTTTTTGGTATTGGCGCTGGCTTCGGCCACGGCCTCGATGATCTTGGGCAGATTGCGGATCGACACACGTTCTGCCAACAGCGCCTGCAACACATGTTGCAGCATCACGGCGGGGCTGTTGTTGGAACTGTCGGACAGCAGTTTCTGGTAATCCTTGTCCTGTCCTTCGATCAGATCCTGCACGGCGGCATAGGTCAGGATCTCGGGCATGTGTTCCTTGATCACTTCGGTCAGATGGGTGGTAATCACGCTTTCAGGATCCACAACTGTCATGCCCATCAGCTCCGCCTCAGAGGCGCGGGCCTCATCCACCCAGATCGCCTCAAGGCCAAATGTTGGTTCGCGGGTGCGTTTGCCGGGCAGATCAATGTCGCCACCCGATGGGTTGATGACCATCATCATCATCGGATCAACCTCGCCGCGGGCCGCCTCGACCCCTTGCAAGGAAATCGAATAGGTGCCCGCAGGCAAATCGGCATCATCCTTGATCCGGACGGGCGGCAGGACAAAACCGAAATCCTTGATGAACAGAGACCGCAGGCTTTTGACCTTGCCGGGCAGGGCGGCGTTGACGGTTGTGATCATCGGTACCAGCGCAGTGCCAAGATCAAGCCGCACATCATCAACCCGCAGCATATCTGCCAGCGGATCTTCGGCGGTTTCACTGGGCGCTTTGCTGTCCTCTTCGACCAGTGCCTCACGGGCCGCGTGTTCTTTCGCCTGTTGTTGCATGATATAGCCAAACCCGGCCATCCCTGCGGCCAGAGGCACAAAAACCGCCAGCGGAAAGCCGGGCAACCAGCCGATGCAGAATGTCAGCCCCGCCGCCATATAAAGCGCCTTTGGGAAATTGCTGAGCTGTCCCAGAACCGCCTCGTTGGCCGCGCCATGGGTGCCGCCTTTGGTCACCAAAAGACCGGCGGCCAAGGACACGATCAACGCCGGGATTTGTGTCACCAACCCGTCACCGATGGTCAGCACAGTGTAATTGCTCATCGCCTGACCGATGCTCAGATCATGGGTCATCATGCCAATCAGGATACCACCAAAGACGTTGATCAAAGTGATGATCAGACCAGCAACCGCATCACCGCGCACAAATTTGGAGGCACCGTCCATGGCGCCGAAGAACGAGCTTTCTTCTTCAACGGTTTTACGGCGCACTTTGGCTTCTTCATCGCTGATCACACCGGCGGCGAGATCGGCATCAATCGCCATCTGCTTGCCCGGCATCGCATCCAGAGAGAACCGCGCAGCCACTTCGGCAATCCGGGTGGACCCCTTTGTGATGACGATAAAGTTAATGATCACAAGGATAGCAAAGACAATAATCCCGATGACAAAATCACCGCCGACGATGAAATTGGCAAAACCTTCGATCACATTGCCCGCCGCGCCGGGGCCGTTATGCCCCTCGCTGAGGATCAGGCGGGTCGATGAGACATTGAGCGCCAGCCGCAGCATCGTGACCACAAGCAGCAGGGTTGGGAATGAGTTGAATTCAAGTGGCGCACCGATCCACAAAGACACCATCAGGATCAAAACCGCCAGCGACAGCGAGACCGCAAGCCCCACATCCAGCAGGACGGGCGGCAGTGGCACAAAGAGCATCGCGAGAATGAGAACAACGCCAATGGCAAAGCCGATGTCGCGGTTGCTGTGCCCGAGGCGGGCAAAGCTGATGATCGGGCGACCGGTTGTGACGTTGGTGTCCGGGGTTGCCATGGCTTCAGTTCACCTCGCTATATGCAGGGAGGATCGGCTGGATCGGCAGGGCGGAATAGATTGAGAGTGAATCGGTCATTTGGGTTGCGCCAGTGCCGGTCATGTCCGCGCTCCAGCCCATGGTTGGGGCGGGGCGGGTCTCGGGCGCCTGTGACTGACCAAAGCGGACCTCTTGCGTGAACTGGGCGAGGTGGGTCTCTGCAAGCTCTTGATTCTGAGATAATTTTCTCAGGTAGATGTCTTTGTAGGTATCCGTAGAGGAATGATAGCGGCCTGCAGCGTCCCACCAGTCGTTGGTCTCGGCGTAAAGCGCCCGCAAAAAACGCGCGGCATAATCAACGTTGGTTTCCGGATCACCTGCGTCTTCGAGAGAGGCAAAATGCTGTCCGTGCCATTTCTGGTTGACCTGCATACAGCCCACATCAATCGAACTGGCGCCATCCGCCTGTTTCTGCCGAACCCAGGCTTCCATCGCTTGTTTGCTGCCGAAAAACACCCCTTCGCCATCGTAGTTCGCGGTCCAGGGCCAGACCGTCAGCTCCCCGTTGACGCGCCGCCCGGCTTCTTGCAGGCCGATCGCCAAAAGCAGGTTGTTCGGAATGTCGTAGCGCACCTGCGCGTCCAGAATGGCAGACAGGCAAAAGGTTGTTGGGTACGGGGTGTTTTGAGCGTTGGGGGACAACAGGCGATAAAACCCGGCCCATGGGTTTTGCTCCGTTGCCAAAGATGTCTGCGCGATCAGGCACAATCCAAAGACAGCTCCGATCAAACTGCGCATATCACACACCTCCGTTGCTGATCAGATCAAAGATGCGATCTGACAATTGCAGGAGGGTGGAAAAAATGAACGGCAAGGATAGGGCCAAGGTCACAAAGATAGCTGCGATCTTGGGAACAAAGGTCAGCGTCATCTCCTGGATCTGCGTCAAAGCTTGGAAAAACGCGATCACCAAACCGACGGCCAAGGCCACAATCAGGACGGGCGCCGATGAGATCAGCGTCGTCATGATGGTCTGCCGGATAACCTCGTAAGTGGTGACTGAATCCACGACCTGTCCCTAAGCCTGTGTTGCGTTTGCCTGCCGTTAAATCGGCATGCGCATGATGTCCTGATAGGCCTCGACCAGCTTGTCCCGCAGGGCGACAGAGACCTGCACCGTGCTTTCCATCGCCATCGTTGCCTCGACAACTTGTTGCAGTCCGGCCTGCCCGGTGAGGCCAGCGATGGCCATGCTGTCACCGGTGCGCACGGTTTCAACGGCTTGGGTTGCCGCGTTTGAAACCATCTGGGAAAAGCTGCCGGCCTCGCTTGACGGATCTATCGTTGCCGCGTCTTTTGGGCCGGATTTGGATTCGGCGGCCTTGCTATAGGCGGACTGGACGTAAGCGGCGCGGACGGATGAGAAATCTGACATCGTTCCCCCTTACTTCAACAGATCAACCAAGAGGCGGCGCATCTCGCGGCCGTTTTCCATCATCGACAGGTTGGCCTCATAGCTGCGGGCGGCTTCGCGCATGTTATTCATTTCAATCAACGGGTTAACGTTGGGTAGCTTGATGTACCCGTTTTCATCCGCCGCCGGGTGAGAGGGATCAAACCGCATCCGGAACTGGCTTTGATCAAGGCTGATGTCAGACAGGTTCACAATGGCTGCGCCAGTGCGCTGATCTGTTGTGGATTCAAAGCTGATGGTCTTGCGCTGATACGGGTCGCCGCCCGGCTCCTGCGCGGTGGTGGTGGAGTTCGCAACGTTCTCGGACACCACCCGCAACCGCTCGGACTGGGCTCGCATGCCGCTGGCGGCGGTGGCGGAGATGCTTCTTAAAGGATCCATTGCGCGCGTTCCTTATGTTCAGCGGCGGCCGGCCACGGCATAGAGCATCTCATGCGCTTTGCGATAGAGATTGGCCGCGATCTTGAATTGGCCTGAGTTGGCGTTGGCTTCCATCATCTGCTCTTCCAGCACGACGTTGTTGCCAGACATATCCATGCCCCAGCCCACGTCCGCTTCGGTGACTTTGGCATCCGGCAGGATGCCGCGCCCGCTGGCATCTGCGAGGTAACTGGCAAAGCTTTGCGTGTCTTGCGCCCGGTAGCCCGAGACATCGGCGTTTGCGATGTTCTCCGAGACAACCTTCTGGCGGGTCGCCAGCCACTGAAGCCGCTTGGGTGCGAGATCAAAGAGTGAGGTTGGTTCAGTATTCATCATAGACTCATTATTTATTCTTGAGATATACCAAGGATAGAAAGATTAAGAAAGGATTAAATCCTGATGTCAACGTTTTCCAAGTTACAGGACGCTGTCTATTCATCCTCGGCTGCGCGGATGGTTGGGGGCGTGAAGGGAATCGTTGGCTTGACCCTGACCGTGGGCGGATTGGAAGCGGTGGCCGGAATTGGCAGCCGCTGCCGGGTGCGCAGCCGCAAGGGCGTGATTGATGGCGAGGTTGTCGGCGCGCAAGGATCAGACCTGTGCCTGCTGCCTTTTGGCAGTTGGGATGGTGTTGCCGTTGGCGATCCAGTGGAATTGATCGAACACGATGATCTGATTTACCCTGACGAAAGCTGGATCGGTTCGGTGGTAGATGCGCTTGGCCGGCCCTTGTCGCGCTATTCACGCTTGCCCAGACCACGGCGTAAATCCACCCGCGCGGCCCAACCCCCCGGCGCGTTCGAGCGCAAGCAAGTGGGCGACAAGTTAGAGACCCGGATCAAATGTGTGGATGTCTTTACGCCGATTTGTCAGGGCCAGCGCATGGGGGTTTTTGCAGGGTCCGGTGTGGGCAAATCGACCTTGATGGCGATGCTGGCCCGAAACACCGATGCGGATGTGATTGTGATCGGGCTGATCGGCGAACGTGGCCGCGAGGTGCAGCAGTTTATCCAGGAAGATCTGGGCGAGGAAGGCATGGCGCGGGCCGTGGTGGTTGTCTCCACCGGGGATGAGGCGCCATTGCTGCGCAAGCAGGCGGCTTTGACCACCACTGCGATTGCCGAGCATTTTAAAAACAAGGGCTTGCAGGTTCTACTGCTGCTGGACAGCGTGACCCGTTTTGCGATGGCGCAGCGGGAGATCGGGCTGGCGCGGGGCGAACCGCCAACGCTGCGCGGCTATCCTCCATCGGTGTTTTCCGAATTGCCGCATCTGCTTGAGCGGGCGGGGCCGGGCAGGGCAGGTGAGGGGGACATCACCGGCCTCTATACGGTGCTTGTTGACGGTGATGATATGAATGAGCCCATCGCGGATGCGGTGCGCGGTATTGTGGACGGGCATTTGGTTCTGGATCGGCGGATTGCCGAACAGGGGCGGTTCCCGGCGGTTGATATTCAGCGATCCTTGTCGCGGATGCTGCCAGGATGTCATTCGCCCGAGGAGTTCGAGATCACCAAAGCCGCGCGAAAGGCATTGGGGCGCTATGCCGATATGGAAGACCTGATCCGTTTGGGCGCTTACAAGGAAGGGTCCGACCCTTCGACCGACGAGGCGATCCGATTTTTCCAGACCGCCAGCCCGTTTCTGTCTCAAAGACGCGGGGAGATGACAGCCGCCAGCCAAAGCTTTGCAGAGCTGTACCGGATGATCCTTGAGGCAGGAATTGAAGACCCATTGAAGGCCTATTTTGAAGAGGCGGAACGACAGCAAGCCGCAGAGATCGCGCAACAACAGCCTGCGCATTGAAAAACCGGCCACTGGTGCGACAGGTGGCCGGTTTAGGATCAAGGGAAGATCATGGAGGGGTCGCGCCCGGCAGGGCCGGACGCAACATTTCATTTCGGCGAATGCCGATTAACGGAACAAGCTCAAGATGTTCTGCGGAGCCTGGTTCGCAATCGAGAGGGACTGCGTGGCCAGCTGCTGCTGTACCTGATAGGCCTGCAAACGTGCGGCTTCTTCTTCCATGTCCGCGTCAACCATCGAGGACACACCGGAATCCAGTGTGTCTGTCAGGCTGTCAAGGAACTGCATCTGGCCTTCGAGGGTGTTTTCAGTAACGCCCAGCGAAGTTGCGGCTGTGATCGACGCTGCCAATTGGCCTTCGCCAACAGCCAGTTTTGCCGCCATCGTGGTGGCCGTATCGGTCACGTCAACAGCCGCAAGCGCGGTTTGAATGGCCTGCAGATCAACAGAGTTGAAAGTGATCGACGTGGTCGCGAAGGAACCGCTTGCACGGGACACACCGGTCACAACCGTCACGGCAGCGGCGGCGCCGCCAACAAGGTCGTCACCGTTGAATGTCGCTTGGTCGATTGCCGACTGCATGTTGTCTGCCAAGGCGTCCAGTTCGGTCTGAACGTCAGCTTTGTTGATGCCATCGCTCTGTGCGAACGCGATACGTTCAACCATCTGGTTTGCCAGATCCTTGACCGTTTCGGCACCAAGACGGGCGGTTGCAACGGAGTTTTTCGTTGCTGTCATACCTTCGTTGATGGCTTTGAACATGCCGCTGTCGCCCTTCATCGTTTCCGAGATGGCGAAGTAGGCGGCGTTTTCTTTACCGGAGCGAATTTGCAGACCGGTGGACACGCGAGACTGGGTCTCGTTCAGGCCACGGTTAACATCGTTAAGCGTGGCAAGTGCCACCATTGCGGAATTATTGGTGAGAATGGACGACATGACTGCTCTCCTCATTTCTCATATTTTATCGGTCTTCTGACCGATTGTTCAGACTTCTGTCTGACAGCTGGCTTTTGTGCCAACACAATGTATCTAGAGAACAGGGTTAACGAAGGGTTAAATTTTCGCGTTTTTGTAGATGGAACTGATCAAAACTCCTGATCAATCCGCATTTTGCCTTTCGGCGCATCCGATAACTTGCGCCCCGACTTGCCATAAACACCACCTAACCCATTGCGATTGGTGATTTTTTCTACTTCCCGCAGGATGGTACGAGCCGCTACGGCCATGCGCGACAACATCGCATCATCTTCTTCAATAAATCTCTTCAGTTCCGCCAAATGTTCCTTGAGATTGCGTTTCTTCGCCGCTTCATGGTTCAGGAAGGGTTCAACCAGCGGCGTGCGCAGTTCGAGCCATTTGAGCACTTTGGACTTTTCATCAAAGACATTGCTCACCACTTCCAGCTCGCCGTTTTTGATTGCGGTGATCTCGTTGCGCAGGATCGTGACGGTTTCTTTGATTTTGCCAACATAATCATCGAGGTTCTGTTCGTCCTGCTGGGTCAAGGGCATCTGATTTGCCGTGCCACCCTGTGCAGGCGCATCCATGCGTTCACCAAAGCGAAATTTTTTGGGAGCATTCATGGTTTGGACCCTTTCACTGCGCTGCTGCCGGTGGTGTAGGCATTGATCATCTGACTGACATTGGCAGACAGGCCCAAGCCGCCTTGTTCAACCAATTCTTTTGCGACCGCCTCGGACATGAACGACCGCCACATCTCGGCCTGTTTCTCACCGCCAAAAGCCGTTGCACCGGTGGTTTTCATCATCTCGTCTACAAATTGCGTCAAGAACACCGCTTCGAAGTCTTTGGCGGTCTGGTCGGTCTTTGATGTTTGCGTTTGCGCCGCTGCTTTTGCGGCCAAAAGCGGGGGGATCGGAAGGTCAACTGGTCCCGTCATCAGATGATCTCCAGGTCTGCGTGCAGGGCGCCGGCCGCCTTGATCGCCTGCAAAATGGCGATGGTCTGGCGGGCGCCAACGCCGATGGCGTTCAACCCGTTCACCAACTCTTCCAAACTCACATCGCCGCGCAGGATGGTAAAGCTGCCGTCACTTTCGGCGATGTCGATTTCTGTTTCAGGGACAACCACTGTTGATCCGCCGATGGAAATCGGGGCGCCGGTGATCACCGCCGTGCCGCCACCAACACTGACCGGGCCGGGCTGGCTGACGTTAAAGTTTTCCTGAATGCGTACCGTCAAACCGCCCTGGCTGATTGCGACCTGCCCAATGCGGACATCTGCGCCCATAACAATCGTGCCTGACTTTTCGTCCACCACGACGCGGGCGATTGTATCGGGGGTCACTGTCAGGTTTTCGACGGTCATCATCGTATCGGGCACATTGCCTTTGCCGCCGATCCACACTTCTACCGTGCCGGAATCGAGCACCTCGGCCGACCCGTTGCCAAGCCGGCCTTCGATGGCGTCATGAACACGGGCCGCGGTGGTGAAATCCGGGTTGTGCAAGGCGATGCGGACACTGTCGAGCTGGAACAGGTTGAAATCAATCTCGCGCTCTACGATGGCGCCATTTTCGATCTTTGCGATGGTTGGCACGCCTTCGACGATGCTTGCGGCATTGCCGTCCACACGGTAGCCGGACGTGGCAACCGCACCCTGCGCGACGGCATAAACCGCACCATCCGCCCCGGTCAGAGGAGTGACCAAAAGCGTCCCGCCGCGCAGGCTGGTCGCATCACCGAGGGAGGAAACGGTGATGTCGATCGGGGAGCCGCGCCGTGCAAAGGGCGGCAGTTTTGAGGTGACCATAACCGCGGCGGTATTCTTGGTTTTTAACGCCGCGCCATCCAAATTGGCCACACCCAACCGTTCCAACATGCCGCGAATGGATTCGCGGGTGAACGGGCTTGAGTTCAGCTTGTCCCCACTGCCAAGCAGACCCACAACCAGCCCATATCCGATCAAATGGTTTTCGCGGACGCCTTCGAAATTGGCGATGTCCTTTATGCGCACTTCGGCCTGAGCGGTGCCGCCCGAAAGCCCAATGGCCACCGCCAGAACAGCGGCGCCAAGCTGGCGGATCATAGGCCTCATTTGCATCATGCTTTCTATGTTGCGGTGTCTGGCAACATCCCAGGGGTCAAGAACAGGTAATTTATACTTGTATAGAATTTCTTAAAGCTGGGTAAATTGCAAGGTAAAACCATATTTAATCATTGTATGGAAAATCTTTACTTGCTAACAATCAAGGATAAGTAAAAATAAGGTGAGGTGGCAGGCAGATGCGCGTCTATGTATTCGAGCAGCGACAGGAACGATGTGCCGGCCTGACATCAGAACTGCGCAGCGTTGGCATTGAGCCGCAGTTTGTGACCGAAGAATTTTTTGTAAATGGGTTGGCATCCTTGGTGCAGCCGGGCCATGAAACCCGCGCGGTATTGCTGGGAGAATGCAACGATCTGCGCCAGCATATTCGCGCATTGCGCAGCGCCGGTTGCGAGAATCCTATCATTGTTTTCAGAGACTTCCGCAACGCACAAGACACATCAGAACTTTTGAATCTTGGCGCGGACGATGTGATCGTCAGCCCGATCCGTGGCACTGAGGTGCTGTCGCGGACCAATTCGATCATTCGCCGGTTCCACGGGCATGCCGCTGACAGTGTTGTGGTCGGTGAATTGACCGCATTCTTTGATGGCCGCGATCCGATCGTGTCTGGCAGCCGGATCAAGCTGTCCAAGCGCGAGCATTCGGTGTTTCAACACCTTGCGCTAAACTCCAACAAGGTGATTTCCAAGGATGCGATCTATGACGCTGTTTATGGTGCAAGCATAGATCAGCCGTTCGACAAGGTTATCGATGTCTATATTTGCAAGCTACGCAAGAAGATCGCCATGGCGGCGGACAGCGGTTGGCAATATATCGAGACTGTGCATGGGCGAGGCTACAAGCTTAGCTCTCCCGAGCAGATGTCTCAGGCGATCTAATCAGCGCAGGAAATTCAGGATCGACAGACCGCTCAGCCGGGCGGAGACCTGATAACTTGCCTCAAGCTGGTTTTCGAGGTTCTGCATCCGCGTGATCGCCTCGTAGGGATCAACACTTTCATATTGAGAGATCTGAGTGCGCTGAACCAGCGACAGATCCACCAATTGGGATTGCGTGGTTTCGACAATCTGTTGGTTAAAGCCGATCCGTGCAGATGCGTCCAACATGCCTTCTTGACCGGTGGTCAAAGCTTCGACAACCCGGTTCATATAGGTGCCATAGGCGGCTTCATCCATGGTGCTGATATCCGTGGTCGCCAACATGGCAAGCCCTTTGAATGCCTCGCGGAACGCCTCATCATTGGCGCGCACGCCATAGACTATTTCCTGGCCGGTATTGACCCATGCGTTTACCTGTTTGGTGGGCGAGCCACCACCGTCCAGCTCGGGCGAGCCGTTGTAGAACGTCGCCTCAAAATCGCGGTTCGGGTCGCCCAAATCGGCAGAGTCAAACGCCGCATCAATGGCATCCGCAATAGCTGTCGCCGAGGCCGCATCGGTCGGGCCAGCGCCGAAAAGATCGGCCAGAACGTCTTCGGGCGAAAGGCTGGTGGCGGGATTGGTTTGATCCCAACGCATCAGGGGCGGGACATCTGAATTGAGCCCCGAAAACAGGTGATCGCCGTTGTAGCTGGTGTTCATGGTCGCAACCAGACTTTCCAAGGCCGCGCGGGCCTCCCGTTGCAGGACTTCTGCGCCGTTTTGGGGCCGGGTTGCGTTGGAAAGGGTCACCTCCAGCACGGATTGAATGCGCCCGCGCACAGAATCCACAGAGGTCATCATCGCCTCAAGCTTGCTGCCCAAGACCGCGTTGGATTGCATATAGGTTTGCGTGTCGGCCTCACGGGCGCGCAGTTTCATCACCGAGGCGGAACGCGGGCCAAGATCGGCGTAGATATCCGCCTTGCGCCCGGTCGAAACCTCTTGCCCGGCGCGTTGCAGCGCCAGCGTGGTGTTTTGCACATTGCGGCGGTTGAACATGTTAAATTGCAACGTCGAAAGACTGCCGACCCGAAATGTCATCGCGTTTTCCTCACACGGCTGCGATCAGGGTGTCGATCATTTCAGACACCGTGGTCAGGATTTTGGAATTGGCAGCGTAACTTTGTTCGATCAGCATCAATTGTTGCATCTCGTCGTCGATGTTCACGCCTTCGGCATTGCGGCGGGCGGACATCACGACCTCGGCCGCAGAGCTGGCTGCGTTGTAGTTGTTTTCTGCCCGTGCGCGTTCTGACGCCTGCATCGTCACCATTTCGGCCCCAAAGTCGATCAATGTGACCAAGGTTGGAATGCCCGTGCCGGGATCCGCGCCGACAGGAGTCGACAGGGACGTAATGAAAGCCGAGATCTGAGTTGAATCCGCCGCTGCGCCCGGTGCGGCGGCGCCCAGCCCATCACGGATGCGCCACACTTCGGCGCTGCCACCGACAGAAACCAAATCGTTGACGCGGATACGGCTTGCCAATCCATCAAGGTTGACCGCATCAAAGGCAATCCCGTTGTCCGTAAACAGGCCCGGTTGCCCCGGCCCAAGGGAGGCATCGGCGCTTTCGAAGGTTTGCATCAACCCGCGTGCATATTCATCCAGTTGCAATTTGAAACGTGGGATCACGTCACGCTTGAGCTCTGAAAGTCCCACCAGGCTGCCGTGCTGAATGCCGCGCACGCCGTCCTTAAACGGGGTGATGTCCTGCGTGCCGGCCATCAACGTGCCATCGCCCGCGTTAAAGGTGACATCCTGGACAAAATCACCCTCAACCAGCGCCGCGCCGCTTACGGTATAAATGCTGACCGTGCCGTTTGAAGACACGGTTGAGCGGATATCCACGATCTGGGAAATCTGGTCCAGCACGCCATCAATCTGTTCATCATATTGCGCGGTTTCCATCGTGCCGGGCAGGAAATCTCGCCGCTGGATGTTCAACTCTCGCAATTGATACAGCGCCTGATTGAGGTCTGCGACCTCATAGCGGATCTCCATATCCACTTCGCTGGCTGTGGTGCCAAGCGTTGTTGCCGCGCCGCGAATGGACAGGGCCAGATCTTCGGCTGCCAAAATCGCGCCTGTTTGTGCGCCGGTGGAAGAGGGCATGTTGACCAGAGTGGTCAAGCTGTTCTGAAAAGATGAAAACTTGTCCGCTGGAGACGTGCCATCGCCCGGCTGTCCAAGATATGCGGTGTAGCTGCGCAGGCCTTCCTGAACCGCCTGATGGCGTGCCATCTTGCCGCTTTCGAGTCGCGACATTCGCTGCAACGACACGTCCACTTCGCGCCGGATCTCGCCGACAAGCACGCCGCTGGGGTCGCCGCTCGGTGTCACCAGCAACGCCTGCCGCCGGACGTATCCCGGCGTCATGGCGTTGGCGACGTTGTCGGCCGCGACCCGCGACAGCGTTTGGGTGGTGGTTAACCCGGCTGTCGCTGCGTTGAGCGCACCTGTCAGGCTCATATCTTACTCCGGCATCAGGGCTGGATTATCGTTTCAGCCTTGTGGTTTCGTCCATCAGTTCGTCAACGGTTGTGATCACTTTGGCGTTGGTGGAAAACGCCCGTTGCGCTTTGATCAGGTCGGTCATTTCTTCAGCAATATCAACGTTGGACGCCTCAAGTGCGTTGGAGTTGATGCCGCCCACAACGGAAGTGTTTGCAATCAGGGCCGAGAAGGATCCGGTCTCACCAGACAACTTGTAGGCATTGCCCTTCACCTCGGTCAGGCCGTTGGGGTTATCGACGGATACCACCGGAATTTGATAGAGGGCGCGGCGCATACCATTGTCGAAAATGCCGAACAATGTGCCTTCGTCGTTGACCTCAGTGCGGAGCAATTCGCCCACGCTTGAACCGTCGCGGTCAAATGACAGGCTGAAATCACCGGCAAATTGTGTAATCCCGTCAAAAGAGCCCGGCTCGCCCAAGGACACTTCGATTACCTGCGGCGTGGTGCCATTGTTCAATGTGATCGTTGCGGTGCCAGTGACCGCATCAAAGGTAAATGCAGCGGGCGCAACAGCGGCAGAGGTGACCCCAGAATAGCTAAGTGGGGCACCGGCCTGCGGACCAGAATCGTTGAATTCGATTGTCACCGTGCCAAGCGGGTCACCGTTTTGGTCGTTGACGGACAGATCCCAAATGTTGGACGTCGCGGTTGGCTGCCAGGAGAAGCTGATCCGCTGGCTTTCGCCCAAGCTGGTGAAGAGCTCGGAAGAGGTGGTGAAAGGCGCGCCGGGTGTGGCAAGACCAGTGTCTTGCGAGGGCAAGTTGCCAAATGTAGAGATCGTCGAGGTCACACCAGCGGAGATGCTGATGTTGCCAACATTCACGGTTTCCATCTGCACAAATGAACTGCGGTCCACGGCGCCGACGGTGCCATCCAGATCATAGGGGAAACCAGCAAGGTAATAGCCGGCCGCGTTTTTCAGATCACCGTTTTCATCCGGCAGGAACGATCCCGCGCGGGTCAGCATATAATTGGTCAGAACTGTCTCGTTCGGATTTTGCGAGACCGCAAAGAAGCCCGCGCCGCCAATCGCCATATCCGTAGAGGACGTGGTCGAGATCAGGCCACCCGAACGTGAAATATCAATCTCTTGCTGCGCACCAACCGACAAAACACCGGTTCCGCTGCCGCCGGATGCCGTTGTCGTCACCATATGAACAAAGCCCCGGCGATAGCCGACAGTGTTCGAGTTCGCGATGTTTTCTGAGATGCTGCCAACGGCGGTCGAGTTTGCCTTCAGACCGCTGACGCCCGTCTGGAGCGCGCTAGAAATACTCATGGGATCACCTTTTTATCTTTTTATGTTCTTGCCTCACGTTAAGACTTACACGGTCAAGTTTTAAGGAAAGTTAAAGAATTGAAATTTCTTTTTGCTTTTAAACTTGTTGCGCCATGAAGCTGACCCAGTTTTCAAGGTGAAATGCCGGAATCCTTGATGCTCTCAAAAGCATTTTTCAGGGTGTCCAAGCGCTGCTGCGCGGTGTCGGCCCGCAGCGGCATCAATTGCGGTGCTTCTGCATCAATGCTTTTAGCCAACTTAATCAATGGCTTAGATTCCGTCAGGCTGGGAAAAGCCCGGAGCACCTTATCGATAGCCATTGTTTGATCCGTGCGATTGGCCGCAATCAAAAGATGCGTGGCATCATTAACCGAGAATTCCTTGGGAAACCGTTCCCATAGTTGCTGAAAAACATCGATGGACGAGGCCCATTTCCCCTCTTCGGACAGAACCAGCCCAAGATTTCGCAAGTATTCGGCAGAAGGTTTCGGCATGGACGCCTCTAAAAACGCGGGTTTGTCGCCCATTTCGGCCAACACTCTGGCCCGCAGGCTGGCCAGATCCTGAGTTTCGGTTGTCCCAACAGGTGGGCTGATCAAATCCAGGGTGACCCGCGCCTCGGCGGTTAACCCTGCGTGCAATTGCGACTTGGCCAGTTTCATCTGCAACCGGAACACATCCCGCGCTTTTCTTGCCTCACTGAGGGACACATTTGAATCCTTCAACAGATCCATGGCCCGCCGGTATTCTCGTGCTGCAAGGTCCGTCGCGCCCAAGGTCATCAGGAAATCCCCCAAATCTTCGGTGTGACCGGGGAATTGATTGAGCGTCCTGAAAAACGGCAGGAACTGGAGGTGCACATCGATCCATGGGCCAAGCGGCAAGGCCCCGTCTGCGCCCTTTTGGTAGAATGCCTCTAACAGATCTGCGGCTTCTTGCTTTGCAGTTTCGGCCTCCTGAACATGTGAAAACCGCATGATCAACTTGCCGCGGGCCAACAATCCTTGCACATCGTCGCCAAGGCCATCATGAATCCGCGCCAGACGTTTGAGAAGCTCAAGCTCATAACGGTTGCCGCGCCAGGATTCCGCGCCTTCGGTCAAGGTACTTTTGGCCGCGAGCAGGGCACCGGGACTGCCATTTTTCAACGACATATCCGCAACCGCCAGCCGCGCACGGGCGGCATATTGATCCCAACCCTTTGCCGCTTCGAAATAGGCATCCAGCGCACCGGGCTCGTTGCCGACAACCTCTGCCGCACGGCCACGCAGGAAATACCCTACCGGCGCGTTGTTCAGATCTGGCAGTTCGGTCAGCAATCCAAGCGCCGCCTTGGCGTGATCCATGTTGCGGGTTTCGATCGCCGCCTCGGTGAACACCGGCAGCATCGCACGCAGCACTGCGCGGGATTGGTAGGTCAGCCCGGAAAAGCTGGGCTTGATATTGGCGCCAAGCATTTGCACATCGGCAGAGGCAATCGCCTGAAGGCTGGCCCAGAACGGGCTGTCGGGGCGGCCTTCTGCCATCAGCGGCGAGGCGTCGAACCCGTCAACCTGCGCGCCCTCAAGCAATTGCGCCGCGTGGGTCAGGGCAGCGTAGCGAACTTTCTGCGGTTCCGTTTCCGGCGTGACCCCTTCCAATGTGGAACTGGCCTCGTAGATTAACATATGGCTCAAGTATAGCTCGGCGGCATTGAGCAGGACGTCCTGCTTTTCCATGCCATGCGCCGCGCTAAGCTCCTCTACCGTTGCCTTGAGATCATCATGCAGGGTTGCGGTCTGCCAATAAGCCAGATCCATTTCCATCTGCCAGCCCTCATGGCGGATCGCGGGCGGTTTCGGCTCTGGTTCTGCCATGTCCACGGAAGCTGCAAACCCCTGTACGCCAAAGGCGACAAGAACTGTTAGGACAAAGATGTTCTTGATCCGTGGCATTGTCGGCAATTATTCTTGAGTTAAAGAATAGAACTTGTCTTATTCTTGTAGATGTGAAATTTTGTTTTTGCAACAGACTGCCATGCCAATGATAACCTCGGCGTTCGCTCCGCCGTAGGAGGCCCAAATGAGTAACATCAGCAATGTTTCGCTGTCGCAGGCCACTGCGCTAGAGCGGAGCTTGAACGTCACCGCCCATAATCTCGCCAACGCGAACACAGCTGGCTACAAAACCATTGTGCCGCTGTATGAATCCGTCGGCCATGAGGTCAGCGGCGAAGAGGTGAGCTTTGTTCTGGACCGGGGCACCTATCTGGACCTGAAAGACGGAGCCCTGGTGCCTACGGGCAACCCACTGGATATCGCATTGACTGGTGAAGGCTGGCTTTCGTTCCAGCTGGAGAATGGCGAAACCGGATACAGCCGCCATGGCCGTTTGGTCGTGGATGTGGACGGGCAACTCAAAACATCTGCGGGCAGGCCGCTTTTGGATGCAGGGGGCGGACCCGTGGTTTTGCCCGATGACGTTGGGCAAAACGTCAGCATCACAAATGGCGGCACCATCACCGATCCTGAGGGCGCGATCCTCGGCACAATCGGTGTTCTCACAATCGAGCAGGGGGCGCGCATGCTGCCCTTGGGCGGGGGCATGTATCAACTCCCTGAAGATGCCGCCGCCCCACAACAATCTACAAACGCGCAGATCAAGCAGGGATTTGTCGAAGGCAGTAATGTTGAGGCGGTTCTGGAAATGACCCGTTTGATCGACATTCAGCGGGCGTACGAAAACTCGGTCAAATTGATGAACGAAGACGACAACCTGACCAAGACTTCCATTCAGAGACTAGGACGCACGGGTTAACCGGCGCAAAGGAGCAGACCATGAAAGCACTTGGCATCGCCGCAACCGGCATGTTGGCCCAGCAGACCAACGTGGACGTGATCGCGAACAACATCGCCAACGCCAACACCACCGGCTTCAAAAGCGGGCGGGCGGCCTTTCAGGATCTGATTTATCAGTCCATGCACAACGCCGGGGCGCTGACGTCTGAAGAAGGCACCGCCCGGCCGGTTGGCACCGATGTGGGCCTTGGCGTGCAGGCCGCAGGCGTGATCCGGCATAACACCCAAGGGGGTTTGATCCAGACCGAAAATCAGCTTGATATCGCGATTGAAGGGCGTGGATATTTTGTGGTGAACCGCCCGGACGGATCGCTGGCCTATACACGGGACGGTAACTTTCAGCTCAGCGCCGAAGGCCAGTTGGTGACATTGAACGGTTACGAAGTTGAGCCAGCCATCGTTGTGCCAGAGCTGACCAAAAGCGTGGAGATCAACCAAGAAGGCGTTGTAATGGCCTTTGTTGAGAATGATCCGGTGCCGGTAGAATTGGGCCAGATCACATTTTCGACCTTTCTCAACGATGCCGGTCTGAAGCCTGTGGGCGACAACCTTCTTGAAGCGACGACCGCCTCTGGCGAGGCCGTCGAAGCCACCCCAGGATCGCCCGGCATCGGCATCACCCGGCAAGGTTATCTGGAAAATTCGAACGTCAATATTGTGCAACAAATCACCGATCTGATCTCGGCCCAGCGAGCCTATGAGATGAACTCCAAAGCCATCGAAACCGCCGATCAGATCATGCAGACCACAAACCAGATCAAATAACAGGACCAGTTAGATGCCCCGCCTTTCCATGTTGAAAACACTGATGATACAGGCCTTTGCGGCCTGTGCTTTGTTGTGGGCGACGCAGGTACAGGCATTGACCCTTCCGGTTACGGAACTGGTCGAAGAACGCGCCGCCGCCGAAATGGGCCGCGCTATTCCGGCCAATGGGCGCATTGATGTGCGGCTGGCCAAGGGTGTGATCCACGAAGGTGAGTTCATCCAAGAGTTTTGGATGGATCAACAGACCGGCCAGTTTATCGCAAATGTTGTTACCGAACATGGCGAAACCCAACGGGTGTGGGGTGTTGCGGTCATGACCGTCGAAATGCCGGTGCCGTCACGGCGGATCATGCCGGATGAAATTGTCGGGCCAGAAGACCTGACGCTGGTCGAACTGCCGTTGCAGCGGGTCGGCAGCTTTGCTCTGTTTGACGCGAATGAACTGGTGGGCAAACAAGTGCGCCGGATGTTAGTTGCCGGGCGTCCTGTGCCGCGCCATTCGGTCATTCCGCCGATCATCATTACCCGCGGTGAAAAGGTTAAGATCCTTTTGAACTACGGCGGCTTGCAATTGTCGGCGCGTGGGCGGGCGATGTCTGATGCCCATGCGGGACAAGAACTGCGGGTTGTTAATCTTTCCAGTAACAAAGCCATTTCCGCCATCGCCGCGGCCGACGGGATCGTAAAGGTCGAAAAATGAATATCACTTCCTCTCTGTTGACCTCTATGCGGAACGTTCTTGTGCTTGGCCTCGCCCTTGCGGCGCTGGCGGCCTGTTCGGAAATCTCTGAAAACCGCAATCCGACGGTTGGAAACCTAGTGCTTGATCCCGATAACATGGCCGAGGTCAACCGGATCAGCGTGCCAATGCCGCCCATGACACCAAAGCCCGCACCGCAACGCGCCGAGGCAACCAGCCTTTGGGCCAGCGATTCTACCAGCTTTTTCCGGGACCGCCGCGCCAAGGAAGTCGGCGATCTGGTCACGGTTCTGATCGACATCAACGACCGCGCCCAACTGCAAAACGCGACGGGCCGCAGCCGAGAGGCCAAGCAGGAAAAACTTGATCCGGATATCCTCGATTTTGATACAGCAACCCAAAGCGGCAAGGTTGTCGAATTGGAAAGCAGTTCGGAATCAAGCGGGCAGGGGTCCATTCGCCGCAATGAAAACATCCGGCTGCGGGTGGCCGCCTTGATTATTCAAATCCTGCCAAACGGCAATTTTGTGATCGCCGGGCGCCAAGAGGTCAAGGTTAACTCCGAACTGCGCGAACTGCGTATCGCTGGCATCATCCGGCAGGCGGATATCAATGTGAGCAACACAATCGACTATGACAAGATCGCCGAGGCCCGCATTTCATATGGCGGACGCGGACAGATCTCGGCGGTGCAAAACGCCCGTTATGGCCACGATGTTCTCGAAGTTATCCTTCCTTATTGATCGGAGGGCCTCATGATCAAATTTCTGATCTTGGGCGTTGCTGTTGCAGGGGCCGGGGCCGCGGGATATTTTGGTGAACAGTTTTTCCGCCCCACAGCCGCACCAGAAGGGGAACACGCCGCCGTCGCCAAAAAGCCGGAACTGCTGTTTGAATTGCCCTTGGGCAAGTTCACCATGCAGATCATCCGCGACAATCAAATCTTGCATCTGCTCTTTGATGTGGACGTATTTATCCTTGGGTCTGCTGAATTTCAGAAGATCAATGGCGCTGTGGGGCAGGCACGCCTGCGCGATGCCACCGTGACAGCGATTGCCGAACTGGCAGAAACAGAACTGGCATTGGCCGAAACCGTGATGAACGAAGAGGGCAGAACCGCCTTGGCCGCCCAGATCGTGCGCAAGTTATACGTGGATTTCCCGATCATTCGCACGGCGCGGATCAACAGTTTTGTCGCCAACACCACCGCACGCGAATAATCCTAGCTGGCAGATTTGACCGTCACGGATGAGGCCTCCTCGCCGCCGTCCAGACCAAAGATAATCTCGCCTTCGTGAAAGCGCACTTCTTCAACCACGGCATCGCGGGTTAGCTCAACTGCAACACCCTCACCATTGGCGTCTTTTGCCGTGACCTGAACAACATAGCGCCCGGCAAGCATTGTATCGCCCTGATCATCCTTTCCATCCCAACCCAGCGGAATTTCCACGCCCGGCTGACCGGAATACCCGGACAAGGTGCGGACCAAACGCCCCTGCGGATCAATGATCCGGGCGGTGATATCGGTTGCCCCGGCGCCCAATTCAAAAGAAGTATCCGTCGTACCGTTTTCCAAAATCGCAAGGTTCGATTGCACCGTCACCGAGCGGCCCAAAAGATCCGTACCGCCGAGATTGAGCAGGCCAGAAATCTGGTTGGTCAGCGTCTCCAATTGCGAGTTTTGTTGCACGGCCTGTTCGACCTGGCTGAGCTGCGCCAACTGGGCAATAAACTGTGTGCTGTCTACCGGTTCAAGCGGGTCCTGAAATTGAACCTGCGCTGTCAAAAGCGAAAGAAACTGGGTGTAATCATCGCCAAGCTGAGACAATGAATTGGCGCTGTCGCTTTGATTGCCATTCGCTAGACTGGTCAAAAGGTCCGGGCTGGTCAGCATGTTACGTTCCTTTTCATGTCAAAATATCAAGCTGCCCGTCACCCACCACATCGGTGTGCTGAGGTGCGGTTTCAGCTGTCACACTGGTCTCGCCCGATTGGCCGGAAGACTGGGATTGGCCGCCTTGCCCGCCAGAAGGGTCATTGGGCTGATGGTCGTGAAATTCAAAAATGCTGCTGTCCGACACCCCAATGGCCTGCGCCAGCAAATCGCGCTCGTCGCGCAGGCTTTGCAACACTGCGGGGTTCTCGACACGCACCACGACTTTGGCGGCGGTGTCTTTTTCCGTCACAACTTCGATCTCGATATTGCCAAGCCCGCGCGGATGCAGGCTCACCGAAGTGCGCCCCTCACTGACTTCCACTGATTTCACCTGCGAAATCAGCGCCTCGGCAAAGGGTTTTGGCGGAGCCTTTGGGGCGGCCTCCTGCGGGGCTGCAACTTTTGCAGCGGTTGCTGGATCGAACCCTTGCACAGGCGCGGCATCGGCGCGAGGTGTCAAGAGCGGATCAAGAGCTTCTGGTGTCGCGCCCAATGGACCGAGGGCTGGGGCGATGGCGGTTTCTGCTTTGATCTGAACAACCGATTGCTGGCCAGTGGGTGTTTCAAACACCGATTGTTGCACGTCGGCCCGGGGTTGGCCCGCCTCAGATTTCACGGTTGTAGGTTTGCCGGTATTCGCAGCTTGCAACGGTTTGACCAAATTGCGCTGTGCGGTGACGGCTTGGATCGTCGTGATCGGCGCAGGCGTGGCCGGGGATTTCGTCACTTTGACCGCTGCGGCGGGCGCGGTCCCAGTTTGAACCTGCTCAGTGGTGGTGGGCGCAGCGGCGAGCGATGGCGCAACTCCTGCCGCCAACTTTGGCTTTGGCGCGGTTGCCGGATTTTTGACAACCGGCTCTGTCACTTTTGTCGCGATTGAAGTCTGCGTTCCCTCATTGGCGGCGGGTGTCGTGATCGCCAGCTTCGGTACGGTCTCGGATACCTGATCTGGCGCCAAGGGTTGCTTGACCGCGATTTGAGTTTCATCCGATTGCACGGGTTGTATCACGGCGGTTTCAACAGATCGCAGCAGGGTGGCGTGCGCAGGTGCATTGGCTTGAGCCACTGGCGCTGCTTGGGCTGGTTGGGCATCGGATTGCAGCGGATTTGGCCCGGTTGATGTTGCAATCACGGTAAGAGGGGCAGAACTTGCTAGCGCTTTGGTTGTGGTTTCCGTTGCAGATGGGCCCACTTGCGCCGGTTGCGGCGTGTCCGCTGAACTTACAGATTTACGTGCTGCCGCCGTAGAAGTAGCTTGCGCAGGAACTGGCGCCTGTATTGTCTTGAGTGTGGCTTCCGATTTGGCTTCAACGGTTTGATTTTTAAGCAAAGTTCTGGGCAAATCCGAAGATGTTGTGCTCTGTGCCTGTGGCAAATTCGCCTTGATGACTAGGGGTTGGCCTTCGCTGGCCTGGACAACAGGTGCGGCTGGGGTCGGTTGTTTCGGCGTGGATGCGAGCTGTGCCGCTGAAATGTTTGTCTTTGGCATTTGCGCGTTTGGCGCGGCTTGTCCCGCCACAGTTGGAGCGACATCTTGCGATGCGGTTTGTGCTGTGGCTATCAGATTTGCGTTTGGCTGGGCCGCTGTCGCTGTCGGCGGTGCTGCTATCGCTGGCGATGTAGTCTGAGCGGTTTCAGCCTGGGTTGCGAGATGCGGTTGTGGCCCGGAAGTGGGCGTTGTGACTTGGATCTTTTGAGGGTTGGTCTGCGCGGTCACGTCAAGAGAGGTTTGCGTTTGCACAAACACAGGCTTGGAGATCTGAACATCCAACGGTTCAGACACAACTTCCGCAACAACGGGGAGACCTGCGTTGGTCTCTGCCAAGTTCTGCGCAGAATTGGCTGCCAGTTCTGACACCCCTGATTTTGAACCCGTCTCAGGGGCAATTTGGCCCGCAAGCACCGGTTGCTTTGCCGCCGTGCCTGTCGGGGCCCGGCCAAGCAGGGCAACATCGGTTACTGGGATCTGCACATCCGTTGCAAGCGCCCCGTCAGGGATCAATGTTTCGGGTGCTGGCAGCCCGCTCGCCAGAAACGGCATTGGCACAGCTGTTTGGCCTGCCTTCACCGAAGTATTCATCGCGCCAGTGACCAGCGCGGCGGCATCCACCGTCGCGGACCCAGTTGCTGTTTCGACCAGCACACCAAAGCCAGCGGGCAGCGCAGATGTAGCTGTACCAGATGGTGTGCTGCTTGCGCCGTTGGCGGGGGCATTGGTGGGGAATATCAGGTTCAACATCTTATTGCGCCCTGCTTGTCAGGACGCCGCGCGACATCAGTTCAGTCTTTAACCGCGACATGGCCCGCCGCTCCAGTTGTCGCAATTTGCTGGTGCTCATGCTTAACCGGTCGGCCAGATCGCCAATGCTGTCTGGCGGCTGCTTGAGCGAACGTGACACCACAACTTCTCGGTCAATCTCATCAAGGCCGCTCATCGCTTCGCCAATCCGCTGGCGCATCAGATCCAGTGAGGAATTGCGGATCACCATCTCTTCTGGGGTCGGTTCATCGGAAACCAGAAAGTTATAGACGGTTTCATCATCAAGCGATTGTTTGGCGATCGGCGGCGCGTCGCCCTTTGCGCTGGCAGGGGTTTCGACAACAGACCGCAAACGGGCAAGGGCGGTCAAAACAGAGTTCTTGACCCACCACCGCGCATAGGTGGAAAAGCGCACCTCTCGCGCCAAATCGAACATGTCAGCCGCACGGATCAAACCCAACAATCCTTCGGACACCAATTCTTCTTGCTCGGTCTTGTCGGGGCTTAGTTTGCGAGCCCAGAAAAACACGATACGGGCATGGGACAACATCAACGCCTCAAGGGCGCAACGGTCCTTTGCCTGCTGCCAATCGTGGATCAACAGTCTTTCGTCTTCGAACTCCAACAGAGGCGCATTGCGCGCCGCTGCGTAAGAAATTGTCATGTCACTGCCCAATAAGATTTTCTTATTTTTGGCAACAATCCCACAGATCCTTGATCATGCAAAGAATATTTTGATTAACACTTGGTTAAAGAAAAGGATTGATCGGCAAGTTCAACGTTAGTTTTTGGTAGTTTTTGTTGGAGGCGAATTATTTGTCGATGATTGGCCAGTGGGTCTGAATGGCCTATTTGTACTTGTGGCTCGCCGCAAACTGGCTTCGGAGGTCGCTTGCCAAAGGATAAACTATTCTTCCGTATCCTTTGAAACCTCGGTTTGAATATAGCCCGGCATTGCAGTTGCACCTGCGTCACCAGGGTGGAAATAGTTGTCGAGCGGGATGCCGGGCTTCGATGTCTGGCGCCTGTAACACCCTGCCGGGCAGCGGAGACACTGTTGAGTCTGTCCTTTTTGGCACTGGTGTTTTGCCGAAAGCAGAGTTGGCCGAAACGGTAGGCGTTCTCCTGTGCAATGCGATTGCCGTCGATGCGTTTGGTCAGACGGGGGCGCCCGGTATCTGGGCTCCCGGTGATTGTACGTTCTTTCCTTGTCGGGGGACCGCATCCGTCAAGAAAGTGTTCCCAACGCAAAGGAGATGTAGCGGCAATTGCGGGTTTGGCATCTTCCACTTCTTATAATCATGATTATGTTGTGTATTAAACTAAACCTCCCCAACCAGATCAAACCACCGCAGTATGAGCCGGCGTGAGTTTCGCGGCCTGTCCAATGCACGTGCTCAGACATTTCAAAACTAGCTTTCCTGCCCGGTGCCACGCCCCGTCATCAAGGGATGCGGACACCTTCAACTTTTGACTTTGGCAACATTCCCGCCTTTGCCGCCCCGACAAGGGTGTCACCGTTCAACTGGGTGTCAAAACGCAGATTGAGCTTGAGTGGTTTTTCAACTTTTTGGGACCACATCACCCGGCTGCCGGAAATCGTGACATCCGTCAGATCAATCGGGGCATCCTCACCGCGCAGGGCTTGCCCTGTAATGCCGTCACCTGCGGGTGCAAAAACAAACTTCACGTCCTGAACGCCGATAGGTGAATGCACTTTCATCTGCCACGTACCAAACAACGGATGATCGGACTGCGGGGTCTCATCGTTCCCGGCCAAAACCGGCGCCTGCTCTTCCGGCAGGCTATGCTGCTCAGGCAATCCAACCGGATCTGGCCCGCAGGCACGCCACACAGCGCCGCGGCGTTCATATTCAAAAAGCGTCTCGACAGCATGGGCAATCCTGGGTCCGACAAAGCGATCCACAACATGCAGCGCGGCATCCAGACCAGAGGTCACGCCGCCGCAAGATATCAGGTCGCCATCATCAACCACCCGCGCCTGTACCGGGATCACCCCGGTTGCGGCAAAGGCGGGCATGCCCATGTGGTGGGTGACCGCATGCCGCCCGTCCAATGCGCCCCCCATCCCAAGGATCAACGACCCGCCGCAAACCGTAACCAAGGTGCAACCTTCGCGGCTCAATGCTTGCTTGGCCAGTTCCGGCAAGCCGCCCGCCGCCTCTCGGGCAACAATGGTGAGCAAGGAATCTTCGGCCTCGGGTTCAACACTGCCTGCCGCGCCGGGAACCAAGAGGAAATCAGCCCTGCCAAGATCAGGGGCGCCTTTGACCGCGATGGGCAAATCACCCGGTGCGCTGATGACCTGATCACAGCTTTGCAGCGTCACCAGTTCGACTTTGATCTTTCCGCCCGAGAGCATATCGGCGGCCGAAAAGACCTCGTAGGGGGCAATCGCGTCGAGCAGATCGAAGCCATCGAACAGGACAATTTGTACAAGCATGGGACACTCCATTTGTTTTCCCACACCTAAAGCCAGCAGAACAATCCCGCGATTGGCATTAATGCCTAATCTGCTTCCATTTCTGCCAAATGCCAGACTCAAACCTCTGCTTGTACCTCCAGAGACAGGCCAGTGTGGCGGCCTGCAAAAGTCTTGCGATAGGCGGAGGGCGTCACACCAACCACGCGAAAGAACCGGTCGCGCAGATTGGCCGCGGTACCAAACCCGGTGCGTGTGGTGATCTCTTCCACCGAAAGCGGTGTCACTTCCAACAGGTATTGGGCCCGCCGCACCCGTTCGCGTTGCACCCATTGCAACGGGGTGGTGCCGGTTTGCTGATGAAATCTACGATTGAGCGTTCTGACAGACTTTGCCGCGCGATGGGCCAGATCGGCAACCGTCAGAGGCTGATCAAGGTTCTCGCGCACCCAATCCAGCAGCGGATCCAATGTTTCGGTTGGTTCGGAAAAGTCGTAGTCGATGAACTGCGCCTGCCCGCCCTCGCGGGCCAGTTGCACTACTGCCAGCCGGGCCACCTGTGCGGCGACTGCGGCGCCTTTATCCGCGCGCAGCATGTGCAAACACAGATCAAGCCCTGCTGCCGCCCCTGCTGAGCAAAGCACCTGACCGTTATCAACAAAAAGCATGTTTTCCTCGACCACCGCATCAGGACACCGGCGCGCCAACGCACCCGCCACCCGCCAATGGGTGGTGGCGGTCAGCCCGTCCAGCAGGCCGGCCGCCGCCAAGACAAACGCGCCGGTACAAATGGACGCAATCCGCGCACCCCGCGCATGGGCAAGCTTAAGCGCGTTCAACACCGCCGGAGGGATCACCCTTTCAATGTCCTCAATCCCCGGTACAAAGATCGTATCCGCCTCGGTCAAGGCCGACAGGTCATGCGGCACAGACAGACCCATATATTGCGTTTGGACCGTCTTTTCCGGCCCGCACAGGCGAATGTCATAACCTTTGGTCCGGCCAAATACGCCAAGGGGCGGCGAAAGGTCGGGCACAATAACCCCGTCAAAAACCAGCACGGCGATGCTATGTTGAATCATGAAGTCGCTCTCCATATTGGCCGGAATGGCCATTCTTTCCCCATTTCGGCCAGACTTGCAATGATCACCAATCCTGCCCGGCCCTAGGCAGCATGTTCTGGTCCGGGGCCAGCGGCAGCTGCACCTTGGCGGCATGCCAACGCTGTCTTGTAATGAGTTGCGTACAAAGGTTTCCCATGGCACGATCATCAGGCCTGATAACACATTGTTATCTCAGGGCAGCCGCGCATTGCGGCGCTATGCCCCAGCCTGCCAGTATGCACTGCATGACCCGGACCAAGCAGCCGATACGCCAAAAGGATCTGCCCTGATGCCCGACCTTTACCTTTACGCCAATCCAACGGAACTGCCGCAATGGTAAAAAGCCTTCTGCCGCTGTCGGCGCTTTTGCTGGGATCTGCCTTTCTGCTGTTTGCTGGCGGGTTGAATGGTCTCATTCTTCCGATCCGCGGCGAGGCCGAAGGGTTCACCGCCGTTTCGCTGGGTTTGCTCGGCACGGGCTGGGCCATCGGATATGTGGCGGGCTGTTTGCGCACGCCGGCGTTGGTGGCAAAGGTGGGCCATATCCGCGCCTTTGGCGCGATGTGTGCGCTGGCGGCAATTGCTGTTTTGCTGTCGTTGGTGCTGATCTCGCCATTGGTCTGGATACCAGTGCGGGCGCTTTCCGGTTTTTGCTTTGCCGGGGCCGCGATGATTGTCGAAAGCTGGCTCAATGAACGGGCCGATGCGGCCTCGCGCGGGCGGGTCTTTGGTATCTACACCATGGTCAATCTGGCCGCGACAACCGCAGGTCAAATGGTGCTGACCCTTGGGGATGCCCGCGGCTATCTGTTCTTTGTTGTCGCCGCGATGGTCTATTGTCTGGCGCTTTTGCCCACGGCGATCTTTGCCACCTCGACCCCGAAACCCCTGACCAGCGTGTCGTTGAACCTGCGCGGGCTTTGGAACAATTCACCCATCGCGTTCTTTGCGGTGTTGATGGTGGGCATCTCCAACGCTTCTTTTGGCACATTGGCCGCTGTCTATGCCGCACGGATCGGTCTGACCCTCAGCGATGTCGCGCTTTTTGCCTCGGTTCCGATCCTTGCGGGCGCGGCGGCGCAGATCCCTGTCGGGATCGCCTCGGACCGCTTTGACCGGCGCATCATCCTTGTGGTGATTGCCGCGCTGGCCCTGCTCGCCGATCTGCTGTTTCTGCTGGGTGGGTTTACGGATCCGGCCAGCGTGCGGGTGCTGGCCGCGCTCTTTGGTGCCACGGTTTATGCGATGTATCCGATCATCGTGGCCCATGCCAATGACCACGCGGCACCCGGCACCTTCATTCAGGTCAGCGGCGGGTTGCTGCTGGTCTATGGCATTGGCTCTATCGCGGGTCCAACGCTGGCCGGCCTCGCAATGACCAGCTTTGGTGCCTCCAGCCTCTTTGCCGTGACAGCCACCGCGCATATCTGCCTGATCCTATTTGCCCTGCTGCGCCTGCGGACCCGTGCCGCGGTTGCCAACAAAGACAAAAGCGCGTTTCAGGCGGCGCCTCTTGCACGGATGTCCACCCCTGAAACCGCCGCCTTTGCGGCTGACGCAGCAGAGCTTGAGGCGGACCGCGAGCAAAGCATTGATGCAAATAATGATCGGGAATAGCGGGCGGAAATCTGTTTGCGTTTGCGGCGATCTGCGATAGCAGATTTTCAGCAACGTAGGAGAGCATGTGATGGCCGCTTCTGTCCCTTTGCGCCAACATCGGCGCGATCTGGTGCCCGCCGGTGCGTTCACTTATCCGGTCCGTCACGTGCAGCCGACCCGCTGGTTCGGCTTTCTGCTGCTGCCCGAATTTACCCTGCTGGCCTTTAGCGCCGCGCTGGATCCGCTGCGCATTGCCAATCAACTGGCGCAAAAGCCGCTGTATGGCTGGGTGGTCATGTCCGAAAATGGCCTGCCCGTGGTGTCCTCCTCCGGCGTGGATGTGGGCGTTCATGCGCCCCTGGCCGATCTGGATGAGGACCTGCATCTGTTTGTCTGTTCCGGCAATCGCGGGCCAGAGGTCGCCAGTGATGCGGTTCTATCCGCCCTGCGCCGTCATGCGCGGTTTGGCGGTGCGGTGGGCGGCATTTGCACGGGCGCTGCAACCCTTGCACGGGCCGGTTTGCTCAAAGATCGGCAATTCACCCTGCACTGGGAGAACCAGCCCGGTTTTGCCGAAGCCTTTCCCGATCTCACCCCGACCCTGCGTCGCTTTGAAACCGATGGCGGGGTGCTGACCTGCGGCGGCGGAGCGGCGTCGACCGAGATGATGATCTCACTGATTGCGCAGGACTATGGCGAAGATTTTGCCATCGCGGTCTCTGACATGTGTCTCAACACCGCTGATCTGGCGCCTGCCCGCGAACAACGTTCGTCCATTGCCAAGGCGATCTCGTCGCGCAATCCCAAGGTGTTGGAGGTGATGCGGGCGATGTACCAGAACATCGAACATCCCCTGTCGCTTGAGGAACTGGCCGAACGCGCCCATGTCTCGCGCCGCCAGATCGAGCGGCAGTTTAAGACCCTGCTCGGGGAATCCCCCGCCGCAACCTACCGCAATATCCGGCTGGACCGGGCGCGGGCCTTGTTGATGGAAACGGATCTCAGCGTGATGCAGGTGGCGATGGCCAGCGGGTTCAACTCCGACGCGGTGTTCTCGCGGCACTTTCGGTTGCGGTTTGGCGAAACGCCTTATGGCACGCGCCGCAAGAAACGCGCTGATTAAGAGCTGACCCCCATGCTCAGACCCCCAGATACCGGGTCAGCTTGTCCGGGTTCTGTTCCAGATCGGCGGCACTGGTGGTTTCCACATCGCGGCCATTTTCGATAAAGGCGACCTTGTCGGCAATCGACAGCACCGCATCGACCCTCTGTTCCACGAGAACGATGGCAAAGCCTTCGGCCTTCATCCGCACAATCACCTGCCGGATTTGTTCAATCATTGAGGGCTGCAAACCCTCGGTTGGCTCATCCAGCAACAACACCTTGGGCCGCAAGCACAACGCCCGTGCAGTTGCCAGCATTTGCTGTTCTCCGCCCGACAGCGTGCCAGCCGCCTGCCCCAGCCGTTCGCGCAGACGCGGAAACAGATCCAAGACCCAATCGCGGGTGTCTGGCCCCTGTTTTCGGGTCATCAATCCGATCTCGATATTTTCCGCCACCGTCAGCTCGGGGAACAGCCGCCTGCCCTGCGGGATATACCCGATGCCCCGGCGCGGGATCAGATGCGCCGGCATGTTGGTCAGGTCTTCGCCCTCAAGCGTCACGCTGCCCTCGGACACGGGCAGCAGGCCCATAACGGATTTCATGATCGTGGTTTTGCCCGCGCCGTTACGCCCCAGCAGACACAGGATTTCCGAAGGTTGCGCCGACAAGGACACACCGTAAAGGGTTTTGACCTGACCGTAGGCCACATGAATGTCTTTGACCTCAAGCATGCGGCGTGCTCCCCAGATAGGCGGCTTGCACATCGGCATTGGCGTGGATTTCGGCAGGGGTGCCTTCGGCCAGCACCATGCCCTGATCCAGAACCGTGATGAAATCTGCGGTTTCCATGACCACTTTCATATTGTGCTCAATCAACAGGATTGTGGTTTCCCCTGCCAGCGATCGCACCAGTTTGATAAAATCATCCACCTCGGATTCCGCCAGACCCTGTGTCGGCTCATCCAGAATGAACACATGCGGGTCTTGCGCCAGACCCATGGCAATTTCCAGAATGCGCTGGTGACCATAGCTGAGATCACCGGCGATCTGTTCGGCGCGGTCCGCAATGCCGACGCGGGTCAGCACCGCCTGCACCTTGGCTTCCAGCGCCTCGGGGTTTTTACCCAGCTTGCGCCGCGCGGCCAGTGCCACGTTTTCATGCACGCTCAACCCCGGAAAGATCGAGGTGATCTGGAATGTATAGGCCAGCCCCAGCTGCATACGTTTATGCGCGGGCAGATGGCTGATGTCCTGACCTTCAAAGAACACCTGACCGCTGGTTGCCTCGGTCCGGCCACTGACCATACCGACGAAGGTGGATTTGCCCGCACCATTTGGCCCGATCAACGCGGTCACCTTGCCCTTGGCCAGCTTGAAATTCACATCGGAATTGGCCAACACCCCGCCATAGGCCTTGGTCAGGCCGCGGGTTTCCAGAATGCTCACGGCAGCCATTTGAACACCCTCTTGCGCAATTCACCTGCCAGACCTTGCGGCGCAAACACCGTCAGCAGCACCAGAACCACACCCGCGATCAACATATAGGCGTTGGTGTAAGTGCTGGAGGTGTCGATCAGATAGAACATGAAAAAGACGCCAATCAGCGGCCCGATTGTGGTGCCCGCCCCGCCCAGCAACACCCAAAGCAGCGGAAAGATCGAATATTGCACTGTCGCAAAAGTCGCGCCGACATAGCCGAAAAGCAGGGCATAGGCCGCCCCCGCCACGCCGGACACAGCACCGGAAATGATCAGCGCCCGCAGTTTATGACTGCCCGCGTCATAGCCCAGCATCCGGGTGCGTTCTTCATTCTCGCGGATCGCCACCAGCGTTCGGCCAAAGGGGGTCTGCACCAGCCGTGCCAGCCCCAGAAAACAGATGGCAAACAGGATCAGCGCGGTCACATAACGCCCGGTCTCGCTGGTTAGGTCAAAACCGCCAAGCATCCGCTGCGCCTGCTGGATCACAAACCCTTCGTCACCGCGCGTATAGGTGCCAAAATAGAGAACAACCAGATAACCGGTTTGGGCAAACATCAGGGTCACAATCATAAAGGCCACACCCGCCGTGCGCAGCGCCAGCAACCCGATCACCAGCGCCAGCGCCCCGGCGCAGACCACCCCCGCCACAAAGGCAAGTGGCACCGGCCATCCGCCAAGGTTCAGCGTCAGACCAAACCCGTACATTCCCGCCGCAAAGAACATCGCATGCCCAAGGCTCAGCAATCCGGTGTAACCAAACAAAAGGTTATACCCCATCGCATAGATCGCCAGCACCATGATCCGCGACAGGTTGCCCGCGTGATAGGGCGGCAGGACAAAAAACAGCACCACCAAAAGGGCCAGCACCCCAAGGTGCAGCAGGGTCGATTTACGCGATGATGTCATGGCGCGGTCTTTCCCAGCAGGCCTTGCGGACGGAACACCAGCACCATCGCCACCAGCAGCGTTGCGATGATCTTGGCAATGGTCGGGGAAAAGAACACTGAGATGATGCCATCGCTCATCCCGATCAAGATCGCGGCAACAATGGTGCCCGGCAGACTGCCCAGCCCGCCGATGATCACCACGATAAACGACAGCAACAGCGGATCATGCCCCATCAGGTAATGTGCCTGCTGGATCGGCACCACCAGAACCGCACCCAGCGCCGCCAGACCCGCGCCCAGACCAAACACCAGCGAATAGACCGTGCCCACCGGAACACCAAAGGCCTGTGCCATTTCGCTGTCTTGTTGGGTGGCCCGCATCACCAGACCGATCTTGGTGCGGGTGATCACCATCCACAGGCCCAGCAGGATCACCACCGCCGCCGCAATCACAAACAGCTTGTAGCTGGTCGTGCTCAGCCCCCATGGCCAGAACATCGCAAAGCCGTTTTCGCCAAATTCAAACCACGGCAGCGATAGCCGCGTATTGAACGGCGCCTCGACCGGGCGGGCATCGGGGCCAAATGTCATCAGAGTGGTTTGTTGGATAATGTACAAGATACCGATAGTGCCAACGATAGTCCGGTCTGCGTCATAATTGATCCGCTTGAGGATGAGCCGGTCCGCCGTGGCCGCAATTGCCGCCACCAGAACCGGCACAATCAGCAGCGCCGCAACAAACCCAAGCGCCGGATGGCCGCCAAGCGCCGATGTGACGTACCACGCCAAGACCGCGCCCAGCATGAAAAACTCGCCATGCGCTACGTTGACCACACGCATCACGCCGAACACGATGCTCAGCCCCATCGCCGTCAATGACAGGATCGCCGCGATGACCGCCCCCTCTAGGGAGGCGAGCATCAGGTGAGGACCAAATTCCATAGGTATCTTGCCTGTTTTGAAAAGGGTGGAACCGCTTAGAAGGACTGCGCGGTGTAATCGACCTCATCTTCATACATGCCATCCTCGATCGACGCGGTATGCGCCCGCACGAGTTTGCCATCGGTGACCTTGGAAATGTACTGCTGACCAAAGACCTGGTGGGTCTTGCCGTTGAATTGTTTCGGCCCCTGCGGATGGTCATCGGATTCCGGCAGATCGGTCATCGCCTCGACCGCCTCGATCAGTTTGGCCCGGTCTGCCGGTCCCTGATAATCGGAGGCCTCCATGCCCGCCTTGATGATGTTGAGCGTTTCCCAACAGCCGAACATATGCGCAAAGGTCGACACGTCCTTGCCATCCGACAGCGACGCGCCCCGATCATCGACACCCACCGCAGCGCGGTACGCCTTGTCATGCGAGGTCTGATCCGCCTGCGCGTGGCGCGGCATCCCCTCCCAGAAATATGTCCCTTCAAGGAACTCCAATCCGGGGCTGTTGATGTTGACCGCCTCAAGGCTGTCGATAAAGCCAAAGATCTCGGGCCGGCTTGGACCAAAGAATTCACCCAGCTCTTTCACAAAGGTCAGAACCGCCGGGCCAACCATCACGTGATAAATCACCTCGGTCTCGCGCGGGATGTTCGGGAAATAGCGGGTAAAGGATGTCTCGGTTGGCGGGATCGCGATCTTGGCGACAACCTCACCGCCCTGCGCCTCAATCGCGGCAGAAAAGAAATCGCGGTGATCATGGCCAAAGGCAAAGTCGGGATAGATCATCGTGACCTTCTTGCCCAGATTACCGGCAACAAAAGGCGCCATCGACTGCACCTGGCTTTTCACATCGGTGATGCCCGGTTGCAGGGTGTAACGGTTGAGCATACCGCTGGCGACGTGATGCCCTTCGGAGACCACAAAATACGGCAGCTTCAATTCGCCTGCGCGGGGGGCCGATCCGATCACCACATGGCTGAACAGCGTGCCAAAGGCGATGTCGCATTCATGCTGTGTCGCAAATTTCTCAAGCACCTCTGCGCCCCGCTTGGGGTCGGTGCCATCATCCTCAACCACGATCTCGACCGGGCGGCCATTGATGCCGCCATTGTCGTTGATCCGCTTGACCGCCGCGTCCGTAGTTGCGCCATACCAACGGCCATAGGCCGCGCCGATGCCGGTGGCATGTTTCTGGAAACCAATTTTAATCGGTGCGGAACTTTGCGCCTGTGCAAACCTCGCTGTGCCGGGCAAAACGCCCGCCGTCGCCAATGCGCCCGCGCTGGCCCCGAGGCCCAACAAAGTGGATCTGCGGCTTAACTTCGAAGACTTGAAATTCCCGTCCGACATAAAATTCTCCCATGCTGTGATGGCACTTTTGTCAGTGCTTCATCGTTGAAGTTTGTGTGTATACA